>Ga0302324_100008386_pt1 | contig 21795 bp, 21 predicted proteins | sample Palsa_T0_1_FD_201949 | JGI IMG/M metagenome (GOLD analysis project Ga0302324, IMG submission 201949) | Peat permafrost microbial communities from Stordalen Mire near Abisko, Sweden - Palsa_T0_1 | ecosystem: Environmental > Terrestrial > Soil > Palsa > Peat permafrost | place: Sweden: Abisko...
GCGCCGTGCAGATCCTCGAAGACATCTCGCGTCAGCGTGGCCTCACGCCTGACGAGCTCGAAGACCGCATCGTGCCCGAGCTCGGCCTCGACGAGCGCGGGACGATGACCTTCGACTACGGTCGCAGGCGTTTCTCGGTGGGCTTCGACGAGCAGCTCGAGCCGTTCGTTCGGGACGACGCGGGAAACCGACTCGCAGCGATCCCACGGGCGGGCGCGGGTGACGATCCCGACAAAGCCGCCCACGCTGCGCTTGCGTGGAAGGAGCTGAAGGACGACGTGAAGGCGATCGGTCGTGAGCAGTCCTTGCGGCTCGAGCGCGCGATGTGCGCGGAGCGGCAGTGGTCTGCCGAGGCGCTCGCGAACCGGCTCGTCTCGCACCGGCTGCTTGGGCACTTGGCGCGCCGCCTCGTCTTCGCGACGCACAAGCGGGCGATTGCGCCGTCTCCCGGGCGTTCGGGATCGCGCGTGGTCATGGCGAGCGGCTTCCTCGAAACGACATTTCGCGTGGCAGAAGACGGGAGCTATGACGACGGCGAACGCACGGTGAGCATCCCACCCGACGCACGGGTCGTCATCGCTCACGCGGCGATGCTCGACGAGCCCACACGCGAGCGCTGGCGACGCGCGTTCGACGACTATCGCATCGTGCAACCCTTCGCGCAGATCGGTCGCGAGCTCGTCGTCATGCCCGCGGACGAGATTCACACGACGCGAACGCGCGTCTTCTCTGGGCTACGGGTGCGCTCGAAGAGCTTCTGGGGTTTGAAGCACCGCGGTTGGGACATCCACTACGGAGTGACCAAGCGTCTCAGCGCGGCAGGGCCGCGGACGACCGCCGTGCTCGAGGTGCAACCATCGCTCGGGTACGGGCCTCGCCCAACGGACGAAGACCACGTGATCGGCGTCCTCTCGCTCAGCGGCCTGACGTTCGCGGCACTCGCTCCCATCATGCGCGCAGAGCTTCTGCGGGATGTGGAGCTTCTGAGACAGGACTGATGCCCTCCAGCTTCGGCGACTTGATTTTCGGCGCGTGCCACCCTAGCGAGCATGTATGGCAGCGAGCGTCCTGCTCGTCGACGGAACGTGCATCTTCTGCAATCGCCTCGTGGCCTTCATCCTCCGGCACGATCGCAAGGGGCAATTCCACTTCTCGCATCTCCAGAGCAACTTCGGCAGAGCAACGCTCGCCCGCCATGGGCGCGATCCGAGCGACGTCGATGGTGTCTATCTCCTCGTCGACGCAGAGACCTCTAATGAGCGCCTTCTCGTCGACGGCGAGGTCGGGCGCGTGATCTGGCCTGCGCTCTTCAGGGCGGCCGTCGTCCTGCAGTGGGTGCCGCTGCCTATTCTGAATGTCTTCTACGGCGTGTTTGCTCGCTATCGGTATCGGCTCTTTGGAAAGTACGACAGCTGCCACGTTCCATCCGCCGAAGAGCGCGAGCGGTTTCATGAAACAAGGTCCGGAGTGGGGCACCCGAGCTATGAGGGGATCGCACCCGAGCTCGATGGATGATGTCTGCATTAGCGAGCGATGCACACCGTCGTCGCGTCGACGTAGGTCGCATGCTTGCCGACCCAGCCGCCCTCGACGAAGCACGCGTACTCCGCGTCTTCGCCGCAGCCGGACGCGAGCACCATGCGCGGCGAAGCGCCGTCCTGCCCGACGGACTCGCGCGCCGACTGGCGCTTGCGTTCCGTCCATATCGCGAGCCTCTCCGCGTCGCGCGCGATGGCAGGCGGAGCGATGACGCTCGCCGCCGCGGTCGCCATCTTCACGCGCGTCACCGGACAGTAGTGCTCGCGCGAGAACGCCGTGCGTGCAGCCTCATGGGCGGTGTCTGGGACAGATGCGCACCCTACCCCCATCCAGATCAGGGCGAACATGCACGCCAAACCGAGAAGCTTCGAACGCATGCCCAGGAGGTTGCAACGCGCGTACCATCAGGAGTTGTTTCTCGCGGCCAAACGCAACCTCATCGCTCTGCTCTTGGTATGCACTTGCGGGGGCTCGCCGCGGGCCGCGCCGGATATCACCATCATGGCCTTGCCCACGGTCGCTCAGACGGCGCCGATTGCGGTCACGCCGCCGCCACCGCGCCGCATCGACTTGCTCGACGTGCGTGACAGCCGCCACGGCCCGCGCGCAGCTTCATTGGTCGCGACGGAGCTCCAAAACCTCGAGAACCTCCTCGCGGTGACGCCGATGAATTCACCCGACAGGCCGCAGCTCCTCCGCCGCCTGGCGGAAGACTACGTCGAGCAACGCAAGAGCACGGGTGCAGGCGGCGACAAAGCGATCGACCGTTACAGCACGCTCACCCAGCAGTACCCGAGCTATCCCCTCCTCGACGAAGTGCTCTATTTCGTGGCGATGGAATACGAAGCCGCGCAGAAGCTGATGGACGCGCGCAAGACCTACTACGAGCTCATCAAGCAGCACCCCTCGTCTCGTTACATCCCGGCCGCGTACTTCGCGTTCGGCGAGATGTTCGTCCAAGAGGGCAAGGTGGATCCGAGCAAGTGGGAGTTCGCGCGGCAGGCGTATACCGAGGTGATCAAGTTTCCCAACGACGCGCTCCGTCCCTGGGCGCTGTGGCGGCTGGGCCAGGTGCTCGACCAGCAAGGCGACCATGGCAGCGCGCAGGCGATGTACGCACAGCTACGCCGTGGCTACCAGGACAGCGAGGCGATCGAGCACATCGGCGAGACGCCCTAGCCAACGGGGCCGTGCAACGACTGGCAAGAGCCCGCGTCCGGCATGCACGCACCTGGATCGGATGGCGAGCAGAGGACGAAGTCCGTCGCGCTGCATGTCGCCGCGCACGCGGACGCTCCAGCCGTTCCCACCCCCCCGCGCCGCGCTCGCAGCACTGTAGCCCCATCAGACAGTCGAGCCGGGACGTGCAACAAAACGCGTAGATCGCAGGGCACTGAGCAGCAGCCGAACACTGGCCACCATCCGGATCGCCTGTATTCGACCAGCAGCAGACTCGTGACAACATCGTCGCTCGCCTTCCAAACAACACGACGGTGCCGCGCGCGAACAGCACGTCGCACGAGCCGCATTTCCTCGCTCCCGGCGGAGCGCACGACGTCCACGTCGAATTCGAAGGTGACTTCGCGAACGTGCCGAACGCGATGATCGATTTTGCGCCAGGTATCACGCTGAATGGCCAACCCATGCAGGTGTCGCCGCTGGTCGTCTCTGCCGCGAAGTGACGAGCCGGGGGCTTCTAATTAGTTCCCGTCGCCCATGTGACCGGCGTGCGTGAGCACTGTCTTCTGGAGGATTTGGTCTTTCCAGTCGATCGTGATGACGTTGTCTTTCAGCATCAGCGCCAAGAGGGCGTACTGGTTCTGCGCGTAGAGGTGGCTGGCGTCTTCGCCGAGCGACGGGACGTTGAGCGATGCAATGATCGTCACGGTTCCGACGCGCGCGGTCTTGCCGGGCTGCGTGTCCTCGCAGTTTCCGCCGCCCTCCGCGGAGAGATCGACGATGACGGCGCCGGCTTTCATCCCGGCGACCTGTTTCCTCGTGATGAGCTTCGGTGAGGGTCGTCCGGGTACCGCCGTCGTGATGACGAGGTCGGCCTGTTGGATGTGCTGGGTGAGGACATCCTCGACCGCCGTGTCGACGAACTTGGCGCCCAGGGACCGTGCTCGCTCGGCGGTCTCCGGGCGGACGTCGTAACCCTCGACGACGGCCCCGAGCCTGCGCGCGGTCGCGATGGACTCGAGGCCTGCGACGCCGAGGCCCATGACGAGAACCTTCGCAGACCCGATGAGAATGCGCCCGAGGTGCGTCGAGCCCAAGAGCACCGCGTAATAACCCGCGAGCGCAGACCGGCTCGACGGTGCATCGCATGCCTCAGCGCGCGTGATCCGCGGGACGCACTCCATCGCAAAGCACGTGATCTTCTTCTCGAGCAGGCGCTTCATGAGCGCAGGCTCCTTGTTCCCGTAAATGAAGGAGACGAGAATGGAGCCCTCCTTCATGGCGCTCACGACGTCCAGCGCCGGTGGCTGAACGGCCAGGACGACGTCTGCATCGCCTACGAGCTCGTCGCGATCGTCGGTGAAGTCGACGTTCGCGAACGCGGCGTCAGCCAGGTTGATGGCTGCACCCGCGCTGCGCTGCATGCGAATCCTCGCGCCAAGCTTGATCAGCTTGGCGGCGACGGACGGGACCAGTGCGACGCGACGCTCTTGAGGATGCGTCTCCTTGAGAACGGCGACGTTGACGCACATTGGCTGCTCCTCTGCACCGGTCATGCCGTCAGCGCGGCGACCTGGATCACGAGTCGTGATCGCGCGTGGAAATGCTGCCACGCGGCATGTTGCCACCATGCGACATTCCACACCATCCGCCCACCGCTCATGCCTCCTCTCCCAAACTTCAACGGCTCGTTCTTGTGAACCTGTCGGTACCCCACGACCTCGTCAGTGGTCGTGACCGGCATCGGCGGGGGCGCTCGCGGACTTCTTCAGCGGGATCGTCCACAAATAGATGTCGTGCGCCCGCTCGGTGTAGTGCTGCTTGTCCTCGGGCACGCCCGGCCCCTTGTAGGCGCTGTACCCTTCGCCGTTCACGAACTCGGGGGCCGTGATGGTCCAGTGGCCGTCGGGGGTCACGCCCTTCATGTCGAAGTCGTGCGAGACGATGCGCGAACCCGTGCGAAGCTGTTCGAGCTGCGGGATGAGCCGCACGTTGAGCTCGGGTAGCAGGTACAGCGTGACGACCGTCGCTGGCCGAAGGTCCACCGAGAAGACGTCCGCCCGTAGGATCGACGCGAGCGCGGAGACGCCCGCCCGCTTCACGTTCTCGCGCGCCTCGCTCACGCGATCCGGGTCCAAGTCGAAGCCCAACGCCTTCGCGCCGACCTTCTTCGCCGCCGTGACGACGATGCGCCCGTCGCCACATCCGAGGTCGTAGACGACGTCGCTGCTCGTGACCTTTGCGACCTCGAGCATCTTGTCAACGACCTTTTGCGGCGTGGGGACGTAGATGATGTCTTCGCGTTTGCCTCCTTCCCACTCGCGCTGCGCCTCGAGCTCGAGCGGGTCGCCCGCGTCGTTGGGCGAAGGAGAAGCGCTCGTCGCGCTCGCGCCGCTCGAGGTCGCGGAAACCGGTGCGTCTGATGAAGGTGTCGCTGATGGCGTGCATGAGCAGGCGAGCAGCGAAAAGGCGACGATGCGGACATTTGGACGCATGACCGAGCTTCTCACGACCGCGATCATGCATCCACGTTACTTCGGTGTGAGGCTCCGAAAGGACCAGTCCCGACCGACGGCAAAACGTTAGCCCGTCAAGCGACGCGCGCCTTTGACAAGTCGTCCGGCTGCAAGGGTTTACCGTGTCACGTTGACGCTGCGGTTCGAGAATCGCGGAGCGAATGGCGGCGAAGCGCCCATCTTGATCGGATGCGCTGGCGGCACGAACTATGCTCTCGTTGAGTGGAGTGTTCACGACCGGTTCACGCCTCGCGGCTGTCTCCTTCGTGCTCCTCGCGTTCGAGGGTCGTGCGCGCGCGGTGACCATCACGACGGACGTTGCCGAGATCACGCGCGTCGCCTCGGATGGCAGCACGCCGTACTCGTGTCCCGGTCGAGGCCCGGCTGCTACGAGCTGCATCGTCGATTCGACGTTTCAGGGCGTCGGGTTTCATGATTGCAGCGACGACACCGAGATCGTCTTTCCACTCGCGATCTCCGGCCTGCCCGATCCCACCGTCACCTTCGAAGTGTGGGCAGGCACGGATGATTGCACGCAGCCCGGTGCGACGAACAATGCGTCGACGGCGACGTGCTGGCCAGTCGCGCCGCCTCTCGTACCGCAAGCCGTCATGAACGTCCCCATTCGCGTGGCCGATCTCGCTGGAAACCTCGGGGTGATTCCGCCGCCGCCCAGCTACCAATCCGCTGTCGCGAGCACGGCGTGCGTGAACCCCGGGGCGGGAACAGGCGAAACGACGGTGAACGTCTTCTTCATGTTCTTCGTGAATGGCTCGTTAGCACCGAGCGTCGCCGCGCCTCCCTTTCCCGTGAAGGTGAAGCTCGTCGGCCCGCCCGCGTGCACCGCCGTCACGGCAGGGCCTGAACAGGACGCGATCGTCTTGACGTGGCTGCCACCGGCGGACAACACCATTGCTGGATTCGACCTGTTGGCTGCCCCTCGTGCGACCTGTGGCACCGGAGTCTCCGGATTCACATGCGGCGGGGACGCGGGAACGTGCATCCAGATCGCCGGTACGGTGCAGACGATGCAAGGAACCATTCCCGGTTTGACGGACGGCAACACCTACTCCGTCGCCGTCGCCGCCTTCGACGAATTCGGCAACGTCGGGGCTGCCTCAGAGCCGGTGTGTGTGACACCCGAGCCCCTGCCCGAAACCACCGAGACGCTCGTGGGATGCACCGCGTGCACCTTCGGAGCGGAAAACGAACGACGCGGAGGCGTCGCGATCGTGCTGTCGGCTGTAGGTATCATCGGGGCGACACGTCGCCGTCGGACATCGCGGCCCAAGGTCTGAGCGGATCACTGCCTGAGCAAAGCAAACGAGATGTTCAGCGCCCCGAGGTCCAACTTTAGCCGGTTGGGGCCGTCGAACACGACCTTGAGCTCCATGTTGTCGTTCCCCTTGCCATCGCCCGTGAGGATCTGCACGCCAACTGCACCTTCGAAAGCAGAGGACATGTTCCAGGTGCCGTGGATGTCCTTCTCTCCCGTGTTCAACTCCACGGTATTGTCTGCACGAAACACGAACGATGTCTTCTTGACGTTGGCCTCGGTTTTCGCTCGGTGCTCCGCATCCATCTTCTGAATGTTGGGATTGTTCTGTTGTGTGGGCCAGTCGCCGGCCCAGGTGCCCACGAGCTTGGCGCGAGCGTCGTCGACTTCCGCTTGGGTGACCCCCGCCGCATGACCGACGCACGCCCCGCCGGCGCATCGAGATCCTCTCGGGCAATCCTCGACCTTGGTGCATTTGCCGTCAGAGGCCGAGCTGCCCGAGTCCCCAGAGCTGCTGATGTTCTTGCAGGCGCAGAGCGCAGCGATCAGCAGGCCGAGGGCACCGAGCAACGACAATACGTCAACCGTGGACCTGCGACCATTCATCGCACACGACGCTATCACCGATCGACTACTCCCTAATCTATACCCCTGAGCCCGTCGCGCGAACGGTCCCCGTGCCAGCGCAACTCGATGCGACCGTCGGTGAGAAGGTCGCCGCGGTGATCGTTGCCGGCGTCGACGAGTTGATGCGAATGCGCCCCGCACCTCCGCCGCCGCCTCCCGCGCAGTCTCCGGCTGTGTCAACCGTGCCGGGAGAGCCCGCTGTCGTCCCGCCCGCAGAGCCCGCGCCGCCTGCCGATGTTCCAGCTCCGGCCGCCGCGGCTGTCGAATTGGGGGTTCCGTCCGATCCGTCTTCACTTCCGGTTCCGCACGAGCCCGCGCCGCCTCCATTGGCCGCGAGAATTCCCGCGATGCTGACGGTCGTCGCTTCGATCAAGATCGATCCGCCTGCGCCGCCGCCGCCCGCTTCTTGGGAGGCCGTGCCGCCGAAGTTTCCTCCGCCGCCGCCGACGTTGATGTAGCTGCCCGCGTTCATCATGAACGTGCCGCCCGCGACGAGCTGCACTGCGCCGCCACCTGCGCCCGCTCCACCTGCAGCACCCATGCCGCCGGATGAACCCGCCATCAACGGACGAAGATCCGGTGTGCCGTACGCGGCAGTCGCCGCTGGCGTTCCCGTTGCGCCCGGCTCCGTGCCGCCGATTCCGCCGAGCCCGCAGAACGATCCGCCGCCTGCTGCATAACCGGGCGAGCTGTCCACCGCGCCGGGACCTCCGCCAGGACCTCCGCCCTTCGCGTTCGACGTCTCTTGCGTGAAGCCGCCGGCGTTGCCCGTGTCGGTATTCGCACCCGCGTCGAACGTGCCGAGGAGGGTCATGTCACCGAGCGAAATGAGAACGAGCGGTATTCCACCGCTGACGTTCAGATTTGCGGCCGCTTCGAGGCGCAGCGACTTGACGACGATCACGTCGACTTTGGTTCCGTCCGATTGCACGACTTGCGCAGTTGCGTACGTATCGGGAAAGCAATCCGTGTCGCCGTCGGTTTGGATCGTGCAGTTGCCGGTGATGTCTGCATCCGCGACCTTCGAGACGTCGATCCCCGTGAGAGAAACGTTCGAGGGCTGAAACGGCAACACGCCCGTTGGACCCGCGTCCGAACCTGCGTCCGACATTGGAGTCGTGGTGCTCGAGCAGGCGGCGGAGCCGACGATCGCGAGAGCCAGTGCTACGCCGACATTACGGGGAAGGATCGATTTCATAAGTAGCGACCATAGGATCCACTCGGCTCCAAGTCATCCGAAATGCCGTCGAAGACGAAGCGGTGATATTCACCCCCCATGAGACTCACGCTCGTCGCGTTCGCCTTCGCACTCTTGGGTTGCGACGGTTGCTCCAAAGAAAACGCAGCGGCTGACGCTGCACCCTCGAGCTCGACGTCGGCGACGTCGGCGAAGCTCATCCCGTCGAGCAGCAGCGCGACCCTCGCGACTGCCAATGCGACCGCGCCGAAGACACCCGGGAGCCCGCCCGTCGGAGCGTGCACGCTCGAAGGCGATCCGACCACCGTAGGCACGCTCGTTCGCGCCGACTCGGGTGTGTCGCTGGGTCTCGGGACGAAGGCGCTCGGATGGTCGACGAAGCAAGGCGCCGCAGCGGTCGCGAGGTACGGCGACGATGGCGTCATAACGAAAGCAGACGTCGCGAACCCGTCGTCCGAGCTCGACGCGGCGGCGGCGAAGGGCACCGTGCGCGTCGTGAAGCGCGTCGTGCCGATCGAGCTCAAGGACGGCAAAGTGCGCGTCGCGATCGACTACGTCGACCTCGACGCGGCGGCGAAGCACCGCACGCTCCATTGTGGTCCGCCGGACGCGTGGCTCGTGAGCTTCGACGGCGCCAGTATGACGGCGGGCGACGGGAGCCCAGAGGCGGAGACGATCGACTGCCGCACGGTGCTCACCGACAAGGTCGTCGCGGTCGAGAGCACGCTCGCGAAGCACGGCGCCGCGCTCACGGCGACGCTCACCCTCGGAGGTGTCCCCTTCGCGAAGCGCGACAAGAGCGAACCGCCGAGCGAGCGTTGGGCGTTCACGATGGTCAACGCCGCCCACGGCGGCACGGGTGACGTCGTCGTCGCTCGATGGAACGGCTTGCTCGTCGTCGGTCGCAAGGGAAAGGAAGTGAGCGACTTCGACGCATGGCTCGGGACCGCGGTCACCGCCCCCGTCGCGGCACTTGGCGGGCCGAGCGACAACGTCGAGATCTGGCACACGCTCGCGGGCAAGCCGGACCTCTACGCGTTGCGCTTCGAGCTCGACGCGAAGAAGCCAGGCTCACCAGGCACGGCTTCGCTCGGCGACGCACCCGCCGCCGACGAACGCGGGTGGCTCTCCGTCACGCGCCGCGAGCTCGACACGATCGTCACGACGACCGCGAAGACCGGCGACAAGCGCTCGGTCGATTTGTTCCGTTACGACGCTGGCGGCGCGCTGCTCGGCCGCACGCACGTCGGCGGAACCGACGAGAACGTCCTCGAAGCCAAGGTCGCTCCGCTCACCGCGAACAAAGTACTCGTCGCGTACATCGTGCAGGACGGGTGGAAGAACACTCTGAAGACTCAGGTAGCCACGTGTGGTGACGCGACGACGGCAGTCGACGCCGACCGCTAAACATCGGCGCATACTGTGGCCGTCATGGTCGCGAACAGGTTGGTTGTCGCGGGCGTTGTACTTCCGGTGAAAGCGTGGTGGCTCCTTTTGTCGATCGCGTGCGCGCTCGCGATCGCGTGTGGTCATGCCGCGTCGGAGGCCGCGGACGCAGGTCCGAGCCAGGCCTGCCAGAAGGCGCGTGAAGTGCGTGTAGCTGCCATCGAGCTCGAAAAAAAGGGTCACGAGGCCCTCGCGAAAGCGAGCCTGGACCAGGCGAACACCACGTGCCCCGAGGAGCGAGCGGCGAGTGGCGCTCTCGAAGCAAGGCTGCTCGCCGACCTCGGGTACTGCGCGCTCGTGGCGGCAGTCTCCGCGGACGCCGGGGCGGAGGTGAAAACGCTGTGCGACGCTCGCGGCGCGCCCTCGAAAGGAACCGAAGCGACGATGCGCGCCAAGATGCACGAAGCGTTTGTGGCGGGCGGCGCGAAGGACTACGCGCGGGCCAAGGCGCTCTACCTCGATGCGTGGACCGAGCTTCATCCCAACCCCGTCGCGCTCGAAGCAGCCGCGCGGATGGCCGGTCTCGCGGGCGACGCGGCGGAGGCGCGACGCGTGCGAGACCGCGCCCTCGCGGAAGCCGAGGCGAGCGAGCACGCCGTCGCCGTCGTGACGAACCGCGTGCGCGCCTCCGCCGGCGCCGGCCGCCTGGCCTTTGGAACGCTCACCATCGCCGAGCATGGCAAGATCGTCGCGCGCGATCTGGCGACCGGCGAGCTTCGCGCCCTGCTCGACGTCGCGGCGGACCTTGTGAGTCTCTCGCCGATGGGCACGCTCGCGATGACGCTCACCCGAAAGAACGACGTCGACAAAGTCGAGATTTACGACCTGCTCACGCGACATCAGCTGCTCGAGGGCGAGCCCCTCCGTTTGGCCATCGCGTCGCCGGACGACAAGCTCGTCCTCGTGCGCGCTGCCGACGGCTCCGCGCGCGTCATCGACGTGGCGACGGGAGGCGTGCGCGCGAAGCTCGATGGCGACGTCTTCGCCAAGCTAGGCATCGTCGGCTTCGACGCTCGGGGCAAGCTGGTGGTCCTCGCCGCGGACGAGAGCACGTACCCGAGTGGGACGTTCCACGAGTGGGACATCGAGAAGAACGCGTTCACGGGTCTATCGGCCACCTCGTCACGCGTGTACGCCGCTCTCTCTCGCGACGGTCGATATTTCGTGAGCCTCGGCGAAAGCAACGACTACGAGAACATGCCTCTCGTGCTCCGCGATCTCGACACGGGCAAGACCGTCGCGCAATGGTCCGGAAAGTTCGGCGGGGTCGACAGCTTCGACATCAACCCCGACGCCACGGTGCTCGCGACAGGCTCCCAGAACTCCGTGCGGCTGTGGACCGTCGCTGACAAGAAGCAGACCTTCATCGCGTCGCGAACGCGGCGCGGCGACAACTACGATTCGGACCTCGGCGCGTACGCATTCAGCGACGATGGCAAGGTCGTCGTCCTCGGACGCGAGCAGAAGACGATGCTGTGGGACGTCGCGACGGGCACGGAGACCCTCGCGGTGTCGAACCAGCGCGTCAAGAGCGTGCTCGGGGCTGTTCCTCTTGGCGACGGTGGGATGGCCCTCCTCCTCGATGACGAGGTGCACGTCGTCCCGCTCAAGGGCGACATGCGCGTCCTCTGCAAGGGGTTCCACCAGCGCTACTACCCCGACGTGGGCCCGACCAACGTCGTCCTATCGGCGAGCGGCAAGTCGTTCGCTTGCGCCATGAGCGGCGGCGCGATCCACGTCTTCGACACGAGCACGTGGGAGGAGCGCCCGAGCATCGACGGACCGCAGCCCGGCACGTTCAAGCAAGTCCTCGGCGGTTACGACTGGAATGGGGTGCGACCATCGGTGCGGCCGCTCGATCTCGTGTTTTCGCCGGACGAAGTTACGTTGACCGTCATCAGCGACACGGCCGTCTACGCGTACGACACGCACACCGGCAAGCAGCTCTCGAAGGTCGCACTGCGCGCTCCGAAGGTCGCGCTCGCGGGGCGACACGCACGCTTCGCCGATGGCCACATCGTCGTCAAGACGTCGACAGGCTCGGCAGCGCTGTTCGACGCCACGGGCGCGTGGGTCCGTGCACTCGAGCTCGTGCCGAGCGCACCCATCGCGTCGCCCGATGCGTTTAGCTCGGATGGCAAGGTGTACGCCATCGCCATCGGAACGGTGCTGCACACCGTCGACACCGACACCGGCACGGACCACACGACCGTGCTTCCGGTCGCCGCGGCCACCGTCGCGCTCTCGGGCGACGGGAAGACCTGCGCAATCGTGAGTGGCGATGGGACCACCTACCGCGTCGACGTCGCCGTGAAGAAGCTCGAGACGAGCTCGCCCGCAAAGCGAGCATTCTTCACGCCAAAAGGTGTCGTCGTCGTCACGGGCGGCGGCGACACGCTCGAGCTCTTCGTGGGGGACGAACCACCGAGCGTGCTCGAGGTGGATCCGAACGGTCTCATCGCACGCGGGAGCGGAAGCGCGTTCGAGCTACGCGGGCAAATGGAGGCGGAGTGTGTTGTCGGGCACGTCTTCCTCTCTCAGGAAACATGCTCCGACCGCGCCGAACCCGGCCTCGTCGCCGCATGGATGCGCAAGGCTCTCTGATAGGTCCGCCGGACCTTGAAGTCTGGCGTTGCGCTAGAACGTTGGGAATGGCGATCCAGTGGTACCCCGGCCACATGACGTTGGCTCAGCGCGTGCTCGCCGAGTCCATTCCCAAGCACGATGTGGTGATCGAGGTGCTCGACGCGCGCATGGTCAACGCGAGCGCCAACCCCATCGTCGCCGAGCTCTCGAAGCACAAGCGGTGCCTCAAGATACTCGCCAAGAGCGATCTCGCCGATGAAGCAGTGACCCGTGCATGGCTCCGCTACTTCGAATCCCACTCGCACGGCGGGAAAGTCGCGGCCATCGTAGGAACCATGCAGCCGGCCAGTCGAGCCCGCGTGCCGGAGGCGTGCCGGCGCCTCGTAAACCGTCCGAGCGGCTCGGGCAAGAACGTCCGCGCCATCATCGTGGGCATCCCCAACGTCGGGAAGTCGACGCTGATCAACACGCTCACGGGCCGCAGGGTGGCCAAAGTTGGGGACGAGCCGGCAGTCACGAAAGGCGTTCAATCCGTCGTCCTCGATGGGGGAATCATCCTGTCGGACAACCCCGGGATCCTCTGGCCGAAAATGGAAGACGAAGCGGTGTCGTTACGGCTCGCGCTGGGTGGCGCCTTTCCAGACACCGTGCTCGATTACGAGACCGTCGGGTTGTTCGCCGCCGGGTTGTTCCTCGAGCGATACCCATCGCTCGTCCAGGCGCGATATCGTCTCGCCCCACTTCCGTCCACGCCTCATGCCTTGCTCCTGGAGATCGGCCGCCATCGCGGCTGCATGCGAAGCGGAGGCGTCATCGACATGCACAAGGCAGCAGACATTCTGGTGCATGACTTCCGGACGGGCGCGCTCGGTCGAATCAGCCTCGACGAACCCGGCTAATGAGCGGTGTGGTCGGCCGTCCATTCTACGAATGGCAACGTGGTAACCAAAGCGGGTCCCTACCGGTATAATATCCGGCGAAACGCAAACCGGCAAAACGCAAGCCACGCTAAGCTCCTTCTCGGTTACTGCACATTGGATGTTCAGAAGCGTCACAAGTTGATCAAGGGCCTTCCGTTCGCTCCTTCGATTGGGTTCGTCGCCTTCTGCGTGGAGCGGTGCTTCGTCGAGGCGAGGCTGCACACGCTGGCACGCGCTCAGCTGGAGAGTTTGCCGCTGCTGGACGACGGCCTCGAGCTCTTGTGGGCCGAGGCCGAGCACGGAACCCCGCCGGACGCGAAGAGGGTGAAGGCCATCATCGCCGCCGGTGACACCTTCTACAATCGAAAGAGCCGGAAGAGCCCGTTCACGGTCGACGTAGCGTTGGTCCACGCCCATCAGGTGCTCTTGAGAGGGCTGCGGATGAATGAAGGAAGAAGCAACTGGCAAGAGGTGAATGGAGCGCGCCAAGGCATCGTCCAGGCTGTCTGGTACATCTACGACGATTGGCAGGCGGCTCAGAAGAGCGAGCTCGCGATCTCGGATGGGGCTCTCCTCCGGCTCGAGAAGTTGGGCAAGAAGCCATTCTCGCGGAAGGCATTCGGTAAGGTCTCCGAATGGAGACGAGGCCCACTCGACAAGGACTACGCCGAGGGCAGGGTCAAGCAGCAGTCGCCGCTGGACAGGGCATGAAGGCCGCTTGCCGGAGCTCGCCGCGCTCGTTCCAGCCAAGGACGACACGGTCATCGCTCTCGGCCGGTCGCGCGTGGAGATGTGGACGCTACGCTGACCTCACGGGCCGCGGGCGCAGCGGAAGCCGATGCACGCGCTACGGCTCTGTGGCGCATCGTCGCTGCGGCTCGTGGGGAGCAAGTACTCCTCGTCGTCGGCGAAGTAGCCACCGCGGACCACGCGGAACGACGTGGCATCGAGGTTCGCGCAATCGGTGCAAGGCGTGACGTAGGGGCCGTAGGAGTCGAGCGTCCACTCGTTGACGTTGCCGGCGAGATCGAGCTGCCCCCAGCGACCTCCCCCCATGGCTGCCGTGCCGACGGGCGCGGGGCCTCCGAGGCAGCTCCCGGATCCGAGCGGATAGTTGCAGGCGTAAATGGCATAGGCGTTCTCGGTTCCGGGATCCGTTGCGCCCCATGGATAGGCGCGCTCCTCGTCGCCGCCTGCTGCCGTGTATTCCCACTCCGCCTCGCTCGGGAGAAACCCGCCGTCCCACGCGCAGAAGGCGTAAGCCTCCCACCAGTTGACGCAGTTGATGGACAGGCTCTCGTTCGCGCCCGGCGACGGCGTCCACGTGGCGCTCGCCTCGCACGCGAGGTGGTCGTTCGTCGGGGCGACCGCCGCGTCGTTCGACGCGAGCCAGCCCGTCTCGAAACCGCCCTCGGTGTTCGTCAGGCCTTGCCCGCCGTTCAGATGGGCGTGCTTGGCTGCGCCCGTGGGCGGTAGGTATCCCGCACCACCGTTCCACGCCGTCACGAAGCCCCGAAAGCGGCCGACCGTGGTCTCGTACTCGTCGAGCTGGAAGCCGCTGACGGTCGCGAGCGCGGCCTCCGCCGTCACGCCGCCATCCGTCGTCGCGTACATGCGAGCATAACTTCCACCCGGGACGCTCAGGCCCTCGGTCGTTCGCGCGGTTCGTGAGAAAGGCGGCGCGTGTATCGTTCCCGCGTCCTCGGCCGAAGGCTCGCCGCCCCCGGTCCCGACGGTGGCGGGACCGGGCGGCTCGCTGCTCGAGCTCGACCCACTCGAGCAGCCGACGAGTCCGAGCAGGACTACATGCAGACGCATGACCCGCTGTTGCAGGAGTCGCCAGAAGGGCACGCGCTACTGCAGGTCCCGCAGTTGGCGGGGTCGTTCTGGAGGTCGGTGCACACTCCGCTGCAGAGGCTCGTGCATGTGACGCAGCTCCCGGCGGTGCACTTCGCGCTCGCGAGGCACGCGTTGCCGCACGATCCGCAGTTGACGTTGTCGGCGGTCAGGTCGACGCATGACCCTGCGCAGACGGTGGTTGGGCACGTGACGCAGGTGCCGCTGCTGCAGACGTTGCCGTTCAAACACGCGTTGCCGCACGATCCGCAGTTGTAATAGTCGTGGGCGAGATCGGCACACTTGCCGCCGCAGACGGTGGTGCACGTGACGCAACTGCCGCCGGTGCAAGCCTGATCGGCGCCGCACGCGTTGCCACACGACCCGCAGTTGGCTTGGTCGCTATTGAGGTCTCGGCAGACCGACCCACAGAGTACGCCGCCGCAGCAGAGGCTCGCGCCGTCGTTGCCCGAGCCGTCACTCGCACTCGCGTCGACGTCGACGCCCGCATCCTCTTGCGAGACCTGGGAGCACGCCTCTGTCGAGACCTGATTGGAGTCCATCGTCACTGCGGCGTTGCGAGCGAGAGCCCGTCCGCTCACGGTGGCGTTGGTATCGAGGGTGATGCTCGTGAGCGCGATGATGTTTCCTTTGAACGCCGTGGTCGTCCCGAGGGTCGCGGAGCTACCCACCTGCCAGAAGATGTTGCAGTCCTCTGCGCCGTTGACAACGAGGACCGACGAGCTGCTCGCCGTGGTGAGCGTGCTCCCGATCTGAAAGACGAAGAGCGCGCTGGGATCGCCCGAAGCATCGAGCGTGAGGGTGCCCGTCAGTTGGGCCGACGACGAGAAGTGGTAAACGCCCGTCGTGAGCTTCATGCCGCCGAGATCCATTCCGGTGAGATCGACCGTGAATGCCTCGCCGGCGAGCGCGATGGACGCTGCGGTGGCGTCGTTCTGAGCTTGAAGTGCGACCGCATCACCCGCGTGGATGATCCCGCCGCTGACGAGGCCGGGTGGGAAGCCCGTCACCGCGAGCCCGGGATCAACTCCGAGGTTGCCGAAGACGTTCGTCGTGCCGGTATTGGTCACCGTGGAACCTGCGAGGACGGCGAAGTTGTCCGCGGTGCCGAGGACATTCAGGCCGGCGTTTGTATTCGGCAGGAGCACAGCGTGAGGATTGCTTCCAGCGGGCGCTTGGTTGTTAAGGGAGGACGTGCATGCTGCCGCTACGAGACCAGCGGTGAGCGCAGTGAGCGCGACTGTCGTCTTCATTTTCTGAACGCTTCCTTTACGTCCACACACGGGCACTGCAGAGAACGTTCCAGGGTCACGACGCGCGACTCACGCCGTTGAAGGCTCAGTCGAGGCCGAGCTGCGTTGCGTCGATCTTCTTTGTCGGCGCGCACCGGTCACGTGGCGCGTCGCTACAACGTGACATTTGTGCGCCGGCCGCGATCGACGGCGCGCGTGAACGAGTCGAACGCCCCAATCCCAAGCGGACGTTCGACCCGGCGACCGGCCGCGCTACACGCGGCGTATCTGGTCGCGGAGGAGGATGCGGGAGGCAGCGGCGCAGCGCAGCGAACAAGCGCTGAGACGGCGCCAGCAAGGAGCGCGGCGGTGAGCCATTCGGGTCGCAAGGTCCGTCATACGGACGGGTTGCCAAAAGGTTCCGTGGTCGGCGCGACCACGGCCGCCGAACAAGCTCGGCGCGGCCGAATCAGGGGTCGTGGTTAGGCTTGCTCCGCAGGAATAACGCAGCGGAGGGGATCGCAAGCTCAAAGGTGTCGACCTGATTCGGTTCGACGAGGACGGCAAGATCACCGAATTCGAAGTGATGGTGCGACCGCTCAGCGGACTTCAATCCCTTGGTACGGAAATGGGAAAGCGCATCGGGCACCAACGCTCGTGAGGGAGACGTCAGAACGGGACGGGCACCGGAATGGCCGTCGGCGCGAGCCCCGCGTCAGCGGTCGCGACGCTACCCCAGCAGTCGACCTCACCATTGCCAAGGAGCGCACATCCGTGCGCGACGCCCGCGGCAACCGCCCGAACGTCTACGAGCCCTTGGATGGTGGACGGGGACGCGATGCCACCGATTGTGCCGTTGCCGGCTTGTCCGCTGCCATTGTCGCCCCAGCAAGACACAGTCTGCTCGGATGAGACTGCGCACGCGAAGTCGGCGCCTGTCGCGACGGTGAGCACCTGCGAAACGCCGGGGGCGTCGGTCGGCGTCGTCGTCACCGCGAAGTCGTTGACGTCGGAGGCCATCCAACACGTGACGGTTCCCACGTCGCGCAGCACGCAGATGTTCTCGGTGCCCGCGGAGATGGACGTGATGTTCGACAGACCGGGTACCGGCGTCGGGAGCTCCGTCACGTTCGTGCCGTCGCCGTTCTCTCCCCAGCAATCGACCGTGCCGCCTGCGAGGAGGGCGCATGTGTGCGCGCCACCAGCGGAGATCGCCGTCGCACCCGTGATCCCCAGCACGTCCACCGGCGTCGTCGAATTGGTCAGCGTGCCGTTGCCGAGCTGACCGAAGGAGTTGTCCCCCCAACACTCGATGTTGCCGCCCGCGAGGAGCGCGCAAGAGTGACCCGAGCCAGCCGCGACGCCCGTCGCGCCCGTGACACCCGTGACCGTGACGGCAGCTGATGAATCCGTCGTCGTTCCATCGCCGAGCTCGCCGGAGTGGTTGCCACCCCAACACGCGACGGTGCCATCGCCCAACGACGCGCACCCGTGCGTCGGTCCGAAGTCGGTGTCTCCACCGGTCGCGATGGCCACGGCGGAGTGGACGCGCGCGACGGGCGTGGGCACTGGGTCGACCGCGAGGACGTTGGTCGTCCGAACGTCTTCGAGGCCCCACCGCTCCACCGTGCCGTCCGACAGCATGACCGTCGTGTCATAGGCGGATGCGGCGATGGCGATCGGTCGGCGTGTGCCCGAAGCCACGTCGAGGGGCGCAGCGTCCGCCACGCCCGCACCATCGAGCTGGCTTCGCGCGCCGCAGGCGCACAATACCACGAGACCGATCGAGAATCGCGTAGCGAGCCGCAGCGATTCGAGGCGAAGCCTCTCGGGGGCTCGGGGGGCGGAGTCCCCCGTCTTGACCGAGACCAGGCGCATGTCCAAGAGCTCCTTTGGTCGGCGCTAAGCACGCCGCGTGCCGGCTCGATGTCGTCCATCACGCAGGTGGTGGCACCGGTGACGCTTTGCGACTTTCGTGGCGCTTTTGGCGCCGAGGGGTTCGGAGCAGCGGCGCCATTCCCATCGATCTCGCGAGACCTGAACTTGCAGGGAACTTCAAACCTGAGGAAGACCCATGAGATATCTATGCCTGGCCTACGGCGACGGGAAAGACTTCCAGCTCTTATCCGAGGGTGAGCGGCAGAAGGTCTTCGAACAGGACGAGCTCATTCGCAGGAGAGGAGGTCTCATGGCCACGGTTCGCCCAGCCACGACCGTCCATTCTACGAATGGCAACGTGGTAACCAAAGCGGGTCCCTACGCCGTAGGGAAAGCGCCACTCGCCGGGTTCTCCTTCATCGACGCAAAGGATCTAGAGGAGGTCATTGCCCTCGTCGCGAAGACGCCCTGCGCGGTCGCAGGCGGAGCGGTCGAAGTGTGGCCGCTCACGGACGATGGTGTAGCAGTACAACCAGCGCCTTCGCGGTAGGCGGCCGCATGGCACCGAAGACCTGTCTAGGAAGCTGTCACTGCGGCGCGGTTCGCTACGAAGTCACGTTCGAGCGGCCAACGAAAGCGATTGCGTGCAACTGCTCGATCTGTTCCCGCGCCGGCTGGCTCCTCGCATTCGTTCCGCAGACGGCATTTCGTCTCATCACCGGCGAAGACGCCCTCACCGATTACCAGTTCGGCGTGATGAAGAGCCACCATCCGTTTTGTAAGACCTGCGGCGTTCGCGCCTTCTCGCGCGGTACCGACGAGATGGGAAAACCACGGGTTGCGGTGAACCTTCGATGCGTCGCGGGGATCGATGCGACGAAGCTCCCCGGGGAGGTGATCGACGGCGCGTCGCGCGCATCTTCTTGAGGACCCCTTCATCTCGAGCCAGTGGCGTCAAGCACGCCGCGTGCCGGCGTCACGCGTCGCGGGCGATGGACAGGGCGAACGGCGCAGCGAGGGCGCGGCGGGTAGCATCACGCGCGCGATCGAAGGCCCACGGTGCTCCTCGCCGAGGTCGTAGCGAATCGACACGCCCCAGACACGCTCCGCAAAGTAGGTTGCGCCGTCGCGCGTATCCATGAGGTCGCGTACGACGGCCTGGAGCGGGCGCGGGCTGCAATGAAGTCGATTTGCGCCGTGATAGCGTCAGAACGGACATGCTCGAAGCGGGCGTGCCCGTCGGTGGCCAAGTGATGACGAAAACCCGGCTCTTCGCGATGTCGACGCTTCTCGCTGCGTGCTCCGCGCCTCACGCGGGACATTCCACAGTGACCCTCGCGCCTTCGCCTTTGTCCGATGTCGTCACGAGCAGGCCCGCGCCAGCCACAGTGGACGCCGCGTCAAGTGTTCTCGCTTGGTCGGACACGTTCGCGTCCGATGTGAGGACGCGGTCGAACGGCTCGGTCTGCGACACGTCCGTCGCCATCGAGCCTGCGCTGCGAGCCGCAGGCTCTACGCCGGATGAGCCCGTCGACATCACCGCGCGTACGTTGATTGTTCACCTGTGGGAGCCGCTCGGAAACATCCCCGAGCAAGAGCTCACGGCGGAACATCCTGGTGGCGCGATCGTAGGCATGGAGCTCACCCTTTACGGGCTGCTCCTTCCGACGCGAAAGCTTCGCTGGTTCAATGCCACGCGACAGCAAGCCAACCAGCCGCACGATCAGTCAGGCGATCTCGACATCCCGCTCGACGCCATCCCAAAGACTCCGTTCGCGGGCTCGGCTCGTTGTTGAGCGAGGCCGTCCTTGGTCTAACCAAGGGCACTTGCTCGATCGACCTCCTGACCGTGGCGGAGCTGCGAGCACTCCCGATTCCCGAAACGACGCGCCAAGACACCTTGGGAGCGCTCACCAACCCTGCCGCTCTCGGAGACCTTTGCGATTGGGTGAGGACGTCGACGTCACGGTGGCGATTGGTGCGTGCCGGAGTCGACTTGCAGTTCGCATCCGCGACGCATCGGTGGGGGCTCAACACGCGGCTGCGTCCGCAAGGGCAGGGAGTGTGCTTCGCCTTCTTCGATGGCTATCCGCGCTAGGGCCGCGATGCGTTCTCTTTCGCATCAGAGGTCTTCGCCTTCATCGAGACCGGTAAGCGATCCGTGAGCCACACGATGCCCGTCAAGACGTTCAAGGCCATCCTCGGGGGCGAGGCTGGCGATCGTCCGACGGTCGAGATCCCCTTCGATGCGAAGGCGACGTTCGGCTCCGCGCGCGCGAGGGTCAAGGCCACCGTCAACGGCGTGGAGCTGCGCACGACGGTCGCGGTGTACGGCGGCGTCTCCTACGTGGGCTTTCGCAAGGACGTTCGCGACGCGATGGGGATCGCGATCGGTGACCGCATCGAGGTGAAGCTCGAGGCCGATGCGAACGAGCGTGTGGTGGACGTGCCGGAGGATTTGGCGCGCGCGCTGAAGAGGGACCGAGAGGCGAAACGCGTGTTCGACGGACTCGCGTTCACGCATCGCAAGGAGTACGCGCAATGGGTGGCGAGCGCGAAGAAGGCCGAGACGAAGGCGACGCGGATCGGCAAGACGATCGAGATGCTCAAGGCGGGGACGAAGCACCCCTGAAGACCTCCACGCCGGGGCCACGCACACCGTTCCGCCTCGGCGGGGCTACGCATCACCAAGCGATCGTTTCGCCGGCTTGCCGACCTGCGTCTTGACCCAACTCGCCAGCGCGACGAGCGCAGCGTCGCGACGCGAATCCGGCCACGCGAGATCGAATGCCGGTGCGCCATCGTGAGCGGACACGTATGCGGCGTAGTAGTCGCAAACGCGCACCGTGCGTTTGGTGCCCATGCGGAGCGCGGGATCGTCTGCGTGCGGCATGCTCGATGAGGCGCCCGAGACATAGGCGATCTCGATCTGCCCAGCTTCGACCGTGAGCGTGCCGACGGGACGCTTGTCGGCGAGCGCGGCGACGACGTGGCGGTTGAGGCCGCTCGCGGCAATGAAGCCTCCCGTCTTGCCGAGCGTCCCCGGAGCGAGCAGGAATTCGAGGTTCTCGTGCACCGGCGCGCTGGGCATCGGCGACACAATCGGAGTCCACGGCGATCCCGGCGCAAACAAGAGATCAGACGCCTTTGCGATCACCGGTCGGTCGGCGAACAGCGCCATCGGGACGAAGCTGTCGCTCTCGCCCGCGCCGCTCTCCGTCGGCGTGATGGCCACCAGCCAGGATGCGTACGCGTCGAGCGCGGCGATATCGCCGACGTCAACGCGGTGGATCGTCAGCGTCGAGATCCCGAAGTTGTGGCTTTGGTGATCCGGCGACTCCTTGTTCGCAGCGGCGACCGCCCGATCCATCACGTGCGCGGCGATCGGCTTACCGACGGCCACGTCCCAGCGCAGCAGCGCGTCGGCGAGGCTGCACTCGGCGTCCATGTCGATGCCTGGCGCCGAGATCCGCTGGCGGAGAAGGTCGGTCACGGTTGGGGCCGCGTGCTGCCGCAGCGCCTCGCCTCGAAGCACGTTTGG
>Ga0302324_100008387_pt1 | contig 21793 bp, 19 predicted proteins | sample Palsa_T0_1_FD_201949 | JGI IMG/M metagenome (GOLD analysis project Ga0302324, IMG submission 201949) | Peat permafrost microbial communities from Stordalen Mire near Abisko, Sweden - Palsa_T0_1 | ecosystem: Environmental > Terrestrial > Soil > Palsa > Peat permafrost | place: Sweden: Abisko...
GCAATCAAATTTCGAATTCCAGTTTCATCCCGTCATACGCCAGCCTCACGTGCCTGGGCAGCGTGGCATTGGTGGCTTCGTGCGGCAAATCGTGGCAGATGTGGGTGAAGAAAGCGCGCTTAGGCTTCAGTCGATCGACAATCGCGATTGAATTCTTTACGGTCGAATGCGTGGGATGTGGTTTGTGGCGCAATGCGTCCAGAAAAAGAATGTCGAGTCCTTCCAGTTGATGCAAGGACGATTCCGGAATCTCGCTGTGGTCGGTTAGATATGCCGCGGAACCGAATCGGTACCCGTAAATCTGAGTCTCGCCATGAATCAGGATGACCGGTTCGAAGCGCGCACCAAGAACCTCAACCGGCCCGTCAATCGGCTTCAGTTCAAGCTGAGGCAGAGTGCCGAATTTGTAGTCCCCGTCAAAAATGTAGCTGAACATTTTACGTAAGAATGCGGCCGAGTCGGGACGGGCGTACAGAGGCAACTTTTCCGGCTGATGCCGAAAGCTAAGGGGTCGGAGGTCGTCAATGCCCAGAACGTGGTCGGCATGGGTATGGGTGTAGAACACTGCGTCGACACGACTGATTTTCTCGCGAATGGCCTGAGCGTAAAAGTCCGGAGAGGTATCAATGAGCACGACTTTTCCGCCATACTCAAGCATGACGGAGGGTCTCGTACGACGGTCGTGCGGATCGCTCGAGTGGCAGACTGCGCAATCGCAACCGAGGGTGGGTACGCCCATCGAAGTGCCGCTGCCCAGTACCGTTAACGTCGCTTTCATCGTCCTCGGATTCCGCCGCTGGTACCGGTAGCTGGGCCCGGCTGTGGTGGCCGCGCCAGGGCGTTGGTGACCTCCACATAGGCCATGCGCACCTCGTACAGACTATTCGTCAGGAAATTCTGTTCCACCGGAGTGAGATTGCCCTTGGTCTTTTCGCCGATCAGGCTCAGCGTGTCAATGGTCTGACGCGCTCCGATAATGTCGACTCGCGGCTGCTCTCCCTGCTGCCGCATCAAGCCAAGCTGCATCATCGCGGTCATGTAGAGCGAGGCCAGAAAGCGCTCAAACGTCATCTCGAATTCTTTGGCGGAATGTCCGCTAAGCTCGACCTGCGAGTCCAGATCCTGAGCTGACTGCCGGTAAGCCGCGGCTTGCGCTTCTTGCTCTGCGCTGGTGGGTGGCGGGGGCATCTCGCGCTCTGGCGCCGCATCGGCCGATGCCTCCGGAACATTCGCCGGAGCCTTCGCTGCCGGCGGCATTTCTTGCGGGATCGTGGTCGGGGCAGCCGCCGCTTTGGCCTCCACTTCTTCGGGAGCGTCGCTGCGCAACTCGCCCTCCGAAGTGAACAGCCGCCGGTCAGTTACTTTGAATCCCGATTGTTCGTGTCTTTTCTCAGCCATAGACCTTTCCTTAGATGCTTATCGTAAAATGCGAAAATAATTCTTGCGCTAAGCGAAAGCAGGTTTCATGCCCGCTGCTGCGCCAGAGAACGGTCCCCAAGATACGCGACGTCTTCTATGGGCAGCGACGCCACGGTCGCGCGCATGGTTCCGAGCATAACCTCGCGCCCCGCTACGCCCACTTCGCGACGAATGTATCCCAGCGCAACGGTTTTGTCGGCACCGCGGAAGAATGCAGCACTGGTGATCTCCCCCACTTCCTTCTCGCCAGCGACCACCTTCGTGCCCGCCGCGATCTCCGGCGCGCCATCCGCAATAAATCCTGTGAACTTGCGATGGACTGCGCCCCGCGACCGGATGCGCTCCACAATTTCCTGCCCCACGTAGCATCCTTTGCTGAAGTTCAACGCCCGTGCCTGCTCGGTTTCCTGGGGTAAGTCGCGCTCCCGGATGTCCACGCCGTAGGTAGGAATTCCCGAAACTATGCGCTGCAACTCCAACGCCTGGGAGCCCACCGGAACAGCGCCGGCAGCCCGCAGCGCGTCCCACAGCGCTCTTACTGACGATGCCGCTCCTGACGACGCTGCGACCCAGATTTCATACGCGCTGTTCCGTTCGTCCTCACCGCGAACGACGGCGCATTCTTCGCCGCACCAGGCCGCGGGTTGCACCTGTAGGGGGTCCATCTCAGGAATCGCAAACCCGGCTTGCGTCAACGTCGAGTATGCTGTGGGCCCGGCAATTCCCAGCGCCGTGAGTTGCTCGCTGACATTCGTCACCTCCACGTCGTCCATAATGATGTAGTGGTCGAACGTGGCCAGAATCTTCTCCAGTTGGCCGCAGTCGGTGTCAACCGTAATGGATTCTCCGCGATTGTAGGCAGAAAGGTCGCCGAGGATATGCCCCTGCGGATTCAGCAGAAAAGCATAAACGCCCCGGCCCACCGCCAGATCGCGGATGTTGTTGGTAACCATGCCGTTCAGCCAGCGCCCGCGGTCGCCGCCGGTCAGCGAAATCTTAGCTCGGAACCCAAGGTCGTAAAGGCCGCACCCTTCGCGCAAGGCTGCGAATTCCCCCTGCGGATCGCCGAAGCGCGCCGCTGTGGTCGCGCCGCGATACTCGCCAGTCATATATTCGCGAGCGTCCGCGCCTAATCCTTCGCCGTGAGCCTGGAGTGCAGTAAGAGCCATACCGGTAGTTCGATTATAGCGATTGTGTTAAGTTTTCTGCCGTGGGCATACAAAACGAAACCCAAAATCCGCAGAAGAAGCGTATCGCCGTGATCCCCGGCGACGGCATTGGCAAGGAAGTCATTCCGCAGGCGATTAAGGCAATCCAAGCCTCCGGGGCCAACGTCGAGTTGAGTGATTTCGACTGGAGTGCCGATCGATATCTACGCGACGGCCTCACCATTCCTCCCGACGGCTTCGCCATGCTCGCCCGCGATTTCGACGCCATCCTGGTCGGCGCCTTCGGCGACCATCGGGTCAAGACCAACATTCACGCCAGGGAAATTCTTCTTGGCATGCGCTTCAAAATGGATCTCTACGCCAACGTGCGCCCCGTCCGCCTGCTCGACGCCGCGCTCTGCCCGCTGAAAGGAGTCGAGCCCAAAGACCTCGACTTCGTCGTGCTCCGCGAAAATACCGAGGGCGTCTATACCGACGCGGGCGGAGTATTCAAGCAGGGCACGCCCGACGAGATCGCGACCCAGGAAGACATCAACACGCGTAAAGGCGTCGAGCGGATCATCCGCTACGCCTTCGAATATTGCGAGCGCAACACCAAGGTCGACGGCTCGCGCCGGAATAAAGTTCTGATGTGCGACAAATCGAACGCCATGACCCATGCCGGCGGCCTGTGGCAGCGCGTGTTCAAGGAAGTCAGCGGCGAACATCCGCAGATCGCCGCACAGCACATGTACGTGGACGCCCTCTGCATGCAGATGGTCCGCGACCCGCGACAGTTCGACGTAATCGTCACCAACAATATGTTCGGCGACATCATCACCGACCTCGCCGCGGGATTGCAGGGCGGCCTGGGTATGGCTGCCAGCGGCAACATTCATCCCCGCAGGACCTCAATGTTCGAACCCGTGCACGGCTCCGCCCCGCCCATCGCCGGCAAGAATATGGCGAACCCCTTCGGCGCGATTCTAACTGCCGCGATGATGCTGGCGCACCTGGGACTTTCTCATGAGTCGGAAAAGATAGAAGCGGCCGTGCTGGAAGCCATCCGTCTGAAGAAGACTACGTCAGACATCGGTGGAGCGCTGGGGACGCGGGAAGCAGGGGAGTGGGTCGCTAACGCCGTCAGTCAAAACTGATGCCGCGGTTTTGTCATCCTGAGCGAAGTGAGCCGATTCGCAAACGCGAATCGGATCACGCAGTCGAAGGATCCCTACGCCCCCGGTAACGTGGAAAAGGGCGGAACATTCTCCCGAAAGCGTGCCCGCCATCACCATTTCTCAAGTTCCCTCAGTGGTCGCTCGCTCCGAAGCGCCTCAATAACATGGTCATCGTACGGACGCATGTGGCCGCTCTCAGGAATGTAGACGCCCATGCAGTTAGCGTCTATCAACTCTGACGCCAGGCGGGCCATCCGCCGATAACACTCGTTTTTCAATGCCTTCCCTGGATTCTTTGGACTCATAAGGTCTATGGTGAGAAAGGCCCTATGCTCGCGAGCAACTCTTTTCTGCCGCTCGTCAGGGAACTGGGCCAGCGCCTGCTCGAGATATTCCGCAGGACAATAAGGTTTCGCTGCGTTCGTGAGCATGAGAACGAGTCCGACGAACTTCACAAAGCAAATACTTGCTCGGTTGACGATGTGTTCGTTGAGGTCCTCGCGAACGTCGCGACCCCAAGCTCGGGTGACTGCGGCGTGCAGGGCCTCGTCAGGCAGTGGCATCGGTTGGCGAAAGTGCAGAACCACAGAAATCAGCGGCGGTTTTGCAGGCGGAAAACCGAGAACCGACTTCAGTTTAGCGAGTAAGTTCAACGCCGTCCCGCCAGCAGCGCCAACTCGCGCCACTTCCAGTGGCAGTCCACATCCACAAACCCAATCTCGCGCAGCCACGTCAACTGCGTCTCTAAATCCAGCAATTTGTTCGACGGGTCTTCAGTCTCAACCGACTGTCCGAGGGCAAGCATAAACTCTTCATGCAACAGCGGAGTCGGCGAGGCCACATGCTCCAGATTGCAGAAAACGCCGCCCGGATTCAGCAACCCATGAACCTCCGCGTAGAGCGCTCGCTTGCGTTCGTGCACCAGATGATGAATGGCGAAGCAGGAAATCACGGCATCAAACCTACCCAAATCGGGTAGAGGTGCGTCCATATTGTGTGCGACCACGCTCACCGACGATTCCTTCGCAAAGCGCTCGCGCGCAGCCTTCAGCATGGCCGGCGAGAAATCCAGGGCAACAGCCTCCGGATCTGGCTGCCCCCGTCGCGCCAGTTCGTTTCGAACCAGCGCCAGCAGTCGACCGTCGCCCGTGCCCAGGTCAAGGATGCGCCGGGCATTCGCAGGCATGAATTCGAGCAACACCGACTCTCCCTCTTGCCGATGCGAAATAGAATCCGCGCGTTGAAGATAGTCGCGGGCGTGCTCGTTCGAAGTCCAGAGATTGACGGGCTTGGTCGCGGTCATGACAGAAAGTATAGGGAAACGAGTAAACTCAATCTCAATGAATAAAGTTGAAAGTCGAGCGTCGAGGATTGTTCGGTTGATTTTTGCGGTTGTGCTGCTGACGCTGAGTTGCGCGCTGTCGGCGCAAGAACAAGATCAAGCTGCGCCTCAACCACAGCAAGATCAACCACAGCCAGATCAAAACCAGGCGGACAAGGGTGTCCGCCCCACACAGGCCAAGCCCGCACCAGAGCAGCCCACGCAGTCGGAAGAGAAACCAGAAGTCAAAATTACGCCGGATCAGGCTCAGGAACTTTTCCACTCGGTCGACGAAATTCTGGAGTTCGACAGCCACCAGACCGGCCTGCCGATAAAGAGGGAAGTAAAGCGCAAGCTCACCAGCCGCGACGAAGTCGTCTCCTATCTAACCAGGCATCTCGACGACGAAGACACCAAGCGCCTCCGCCGCTCGGAGCTGGTATTAAAAAAATTCGGGCTGCTCCCACGCTCCTTCGACTTGCAAACATTTCTGGTGGCTCTGCTGCGCGAAGAGATTGCAGGCTACTACGATCCGAAAACCAGAACGGTGAATCTGCTGGATTGGGTGCCCATGGAAGAGCAGGAGCCGGTTATGGCCCACGAATTGACGCATGCTCTGCAGGATCAGTCAATCGGTCTGGAGAAATGGATGAAGAAGGGCGACAAGGATCTAGGAGAGATCAAAAAGGATCCCACGCCCGCCGATATTGAAAACGACGAGATTGATGATGCCCGCGAAGCCGTCATCGAAGGTCAGGCGCAAGCCATTATGTTTCAGTACGCGATCTCCCCAACCGGACGTTCGATTACGACCGCGCCGGAGCTGGTTCAGCAAATGGTAGAAGAGACTTTGACCGGAACTTCGGGCACCAAGGTGTTTAATGACGCGCCGATCTTTATGAAAGAGTCGCTCACTTTCCCCTACAGCTACGGGATGCAGTTCATCATCCAGCTAATGCAGAAGGGTGGCAAGGAAAAGGCGTTTGCCGGGGTGTTACGAAATCCTCCGCACACCACTCGGCAGATCATGCAGCCCGAAACCTATTTGTCGGACGAAAAGATCGACTTGATGCCTGTGCCCGATTTTAAGCACGATTTTCGGGACTACCAGAAGTTCGATATTGGCGCGATGGGCGAATTCGACGTCTCCATTCTGATCGAACAATACGCGGGGAAGCCCGCCGCGAAGCATCTCTATCCGGAATGGAGAGGCGGATATTATTATGCGGCCAAACCAAAACCTGCCTCGAAGTCAGAATCCGCAGCGGCGTCGCGGCTGGGACTACTCTATGTCTCGCGCTGGTCCAGCGCCGACCGCGCCGCTGAGTTTGCCGCCATTTACGCCCAGTCACTCAAGCAGCGTTACAGGAAAGCTGAAGAAGTCGCAGATCCTGAATCGGAGAAATCTCGGCAGAGTGGAGACTCCAAACTCGATCTTCTGAAGGGCCGGCATGGCTGGACAACGGAGGATGGCCCCGTCGTGATAGAAGAACAAGGCGATACCGTTTTCGTGAGCGAGAGCCTCGACGCCGCAACTACTGCTGCGCTCGAAAAAGAAGTCTTCGCCAATTCGACGGTCGCGAAGTGAACCGCGACCTTATTTCTTTTTCTTCTTGTATTCTGAATCGTCCGATCCTTCTCCCAGAAAATGTTGAATCTGAGCTGCAACCGTGAATCGCTTGTCACCGTGTTGGATGGTCAGCGTACGCTCCTGTCCCGGTGTTCCTCCGAGCATGGCCCACACTTGCCCGCTGGTCTCTCCGCGAACAGGAATATCGTCTACCGCGATCAGTTGATCGCCGCTCTGAACGCCGTCGGCTCCGAACGGGACTGAGGGCTTCACGTCGAAGTCAGCGACGCCTACAATCGTGAATCGGCCATCGATCTCCGGCCGCACGATGAGTCCGACCACGTCAAACTCGGGAAAAGTGAACATGCGCCCAATGTCGAAGTACACGGTCGAGTGCGCATAGTCCAGACCGATGCGGTAGTTGAGCAAAACGTCGGCGCCCAGAAGACCCGCGGTTGTCGGCCCGGCTGGTTTTTCCAGGAATTCGATGGAAGTGGCCGGGAGTTCGACCGCTGCCACGTTCGTAAGAAACAACGGTCCGAATTGCACACGGTCGATGCGCATCAGCTTCCACTTTGCCTCGTCGTCGAGTCCCCACATATTGGCGGAACCCACGGCCCCGGTCAGGTGAGGCCAATCGGGATGTGCGGTCTGAAGTTTTTCGAAGAGTTCGCCCGAGAGAAAACTAATGCACGACCCCAAATCAAGAGCAAGACTGTATTTCTTTTTCTCAATCTGACTCGGAACCTGGATTAACCCGTTAACCGGATCGACGTTTACCCTGGCGGTCGATCCGCGGAATCGAATCGTACCCGGAGCGCCGATGGAAAATTTGTTGCCAGGGTAGTCGATCAGAACGTCATAGTGGCGCAAAATGGTGGACGGAATATTGATCTCGGCAGGCAGGCCGGGAGCCATCACCGATTCGGCGCCGTCCGGCATAAGAATCAGTTTTGCCTCTTTCACGCCGGCTCCCGGAGCGCGACCTCCCAAAGGGATGGTCATTCCGCCAATAGTTATTTCCACGGGCGGAGTCGCCGAACAAAGCTGCCCTTCGCAATTCACGGCTGTAGCGAGTCGCCGCGAAATGTAGAGGTCAGGATTGCCGTTGTCGACCCAGGCACGAACGTGCCGCGTTTTACCGTCGGAGAGTCGAACGTCGGCGTCGATGATGATGCGGTTGTGATCGAGCGTGAATGGGACCGTAACGGATTGCGACGTAACGCTTATTGTTTGCTGGGCGCCGGCAAAACAGCAAAGCACCACCAGTGCCCAGGCGGCGCCGTAGAGTCTCATTCCGAAATTGTAGCGCCAAGCTGTACGGTGCCTCGCTTTCGGCGTATCGCATCTGAGGTATTGCCTGCGAGCCGTCGTTTCTCGTCCTGTATAATCAGCAGTTTGACTCACGTGCCTTTTGGAGGGCTGAGTGCCACAGGCAGAAATCGGAATCATCGGCGGCAGCGGGCTGTACTCTATGCCCGGCCTGACCCGAGTGAAAGAAGTGCGCCTTAAGACCCCATTCGGCGCGCCATCCGATGCCTACGTGTGCGGCTCACTCGAAGGGCGGAAAGTTGTATTTCTGGCGCGTCACACCCGCGGTCATCGCATCCTGCCCAGCGAGTTAAATTTCCGCGCCAACATTCATGGCTTCAAGCAACTGGGCGTCGAGCGCATTGTTTCGATTTCGGCCGTCGGATCGCTGAAGGAGGAACACAAGCCGCTGGACTTTCTCATCCCCGATCAGTTTTTCGATCGCACCCGCCATCGCATCGATACATTCTTCGGCGGCGGCGTGGTCGCGCACATCGCCTTCGCTGACCCCGTTTGCGCCGAATTGGCGGGTGTCGTCGAGGCAGCGTGCAAGAAAGTCGCCGTAGTTGGCAAGCGCGGTGGAACCTACCTTTGCATGGAGGGTCCGCAGTTCTCCACTAAGGCCGAGTCAAATGTCTACCGCGGCCTCGGCATGGATGTAATCGGCATGACCAACCTGCAGGAGGCCAAACTTGCGCGTGAAGCCGAGATCTGTTATGTCACCGTCGCGATGGTGACTGATTACGACTGCTGGCATCCGCATCACGATTCCGTGACCGTCGATCAGATTGTGGCTGTGCTGCTTAAGAATGCCGAGAATGCCATCAGGGTTGTGCGGGCAACCGTGGCCGGGATGCCGCGGGAGCGCTCGTGCAAGTGCGGATCGGCTCTGGCCCACGCGATCTTGACTGATCCAAAAGCAATTCCCGCAGCCACGAAGAAGAAATTGAAGTTGATTCTAGGCAAGTACGTAAAGTGACGAACCACTAACCACTAGTCACTGACCACCGATCTTTACGCAAGGGAGCAAGGTCGCCACATGAGCATTCTCGTAGTCGGTTCGGTCGCGTTTGATGATGTCAAGTCGCCTTCGGGCAGGGTAAAGGGGATCCTGGCCGGGGCTGCGACCTACTTTTCGTTGGCCGCGAGCTATTTCACACAGGTACGCGTTGTGGCCGTGGTGGGTGAAGACTTTGGCGCGGAACAGGAAAATGTTTTTCGGAAGCGTGGAGTCGACATCCGGGGGATCGAGCGTGCCAGTGGGAAGACGTTCCGCTGGGGCGGAACTTACGGCGAAAACCTGAACGAAGCTAAAACAGATTTTACTGATCTGAACGTTTTCGAAGGTTTCCGGCCTCGCATTCCGCAAGAGTACGAAGACACCGAGTTCCTCTTCCTGGCAAACATCCAGCCCACCCTGCAGGCTGATGTTCGGCGCCAGATGAACGGCGTGCGCCTGACCGGCTGCGACACCATGAATTACTGGATCAAAGGCGCGCCAGAAGAACTCCGCGAAACCCTGAAACTGGTGAATATCCTTCTGATCAACGACACTGAGACAAAAATGCTCGCCGAAGAAACCAACCTGCCGCGGGCTGCGAACAAGGTGCTGGCCATGGGCCCGCAGGCGCTGGTCATCAAGCATGGCGAATACGGTGCGACCATTTTTTTTCGCGAGGGTGCATTCGGTAGCGGCCGTCATCCCTTTCGCGCGCCGACGTTGCCCATCGAGGAGGTAAAAGATCCCACCGGCGCGGGCGATTCCTTCGCTGGCGGATTTATGGGCTACCTGGCGTCACAGAAGGAATTAACCCGCGAGGTCCTGAAGCGCGCTCTCTTCTACGGCGGCGTTATGGGCTCGTTTGCCGTCGAACGCTTCGGCACGGAGCGCCTGCAATCGCTCAGTCGCGAGGAGATCGAGGCGCGCTTCGAAACCTTTCGCGAACTGACTCACCTCGAATAGCCTGAGGGAAACCAGCTATCTTTAATACAGCACTGGAAATTCCTTCGGGACATATTTTGAAAGGGTGCGGCTTCCAGCCGCGCCGTAAGCCCAGCAAATAAGTCTCGAGTTTAGCCGCTGGGGTATCTCTCTGATTTGCAGTCCTAAGTCTATGAAACGCGTTGTACCGAAACTCGGAACATCGAAGCCGTCGAAGCTTCCGCCCAAGACTTCCCCTTGGGATTCTGAGGTCCGACTTTTGCTTTGGCTCGCGACCTGCGTGTCCGTAATTTCGTTCCTTTCTTATTTTCAACGAGGCGACGTATTGCTGTATGGCGACGCCATCGCCCACATGAATATCGCCCGCCGCGTCTTCGATTCGAAAACCCCCGGCCTGCTTCAACTGGGAACGGTATGGCTCCCCTTGCCACATCTGTTGATGATTCCTTTCCTGCTCTCCAGGGAAATGTGGCAGCGAGGTGTGGGCGGTTCGATTCCGTCCATGATCGCTTACACATTCGGCGTGATCGGGATGTTTCGTTTGATTCGAGGCGCACTGGCCGGCAGAGTCGAACCAGTCCCAGCCGCCCGAATTGCGGCCTGGGCTGGAGCGTTGGTTTATGCGGCCAACCCGAATCTGATCTACATGCAGACCACGGCCATGGGCGAGGCACTTTACCTGGCGTTCTTCATCTGGTCGGTGGTCTATTTCAGTGAGTTCGTCCGCGGTGAGAAGGCGCTCACGAAATGCGGACTGTGCCTGCTGGCGGCCTGTCTCACACGCTACGACGGATGGTTTCTCGCAGCCGCAATGGCTGGCATCGTATTGCTCGCCAATTTACCGATTGCAAATTTATTCTCGAGTCAGCTCGCGCCGTACGCAAGTCTTCGCCTGCCCCACGCCACCTTGGCAAAATTCATTTTGTTGGCTGCCGCCGGGCCCGCTCTGTGGCTCGCTTACAACGGAATTGTCTATCGCAATCCACTCGAGTTTGAAAACGGACCGTACTCCGCCAAGGCGATCGAACGAAAAACTCAAGGCACCACAAATCCGGGCCATCCGGGCAGCGGAAATATTGTGCTGGCAGGGCAATATTTCCTCAAATCCGCAGAAGCCAACATGGCCGAGAACCAGTGGCTGCAGCGAGCGTGGATTCTGCTCGCGGTGGCGGCCATGGCCGGAACTGCATTGGCGTACTGGCTTCGCAGGCCTACCGAGCCGGCCTCCGCGTTCCCCGGTCTGATACCGTTGCTTTTTTTCTTGCTGCCGGTTCCGTTTTACGCGCTCTCGGTGGCGTATGGTGGCGTTCCTATCTTCGTGCCGGAGTGGTGGCCCTTTACCCACTACAATGATCGCTACGGATTGCAGTTATTGCCAGCCTTCACCTGCGCACTCGCAGTCCTCGTGTACTTCGCTGTCGAGTCCAAAGACTGGAACCGGAAACTGCGAGCGGCGTTACTAGCGTCGGCGTTCGGGGTGGCGAGCTTGAGTTACGCAACTGTCTGCTACGCTGGTCCGATTTCCCTGCAAGAAGCGCGGATTAACATGCGGAGCCGGAATCAGCTCGAATTGCAACTCGCGAGCTGGCTGAAAAAGCTGCCTCCTGATGCCACGCTGCTCATGTACGTGGGTGATCACGTTGGATCGTTGCAGCGCGCAGGTATCCCGCTTGAGCACGTCATCAACGAAGGCAATCACCGCACATGGAAGCAACCCGACGATCCCAATGGTTTGTGGGAGCGGGCTCTCGCCGACCCGGCGCAGTACGCGGATTTCGGCGTGGCGTCTGAAGGCGATGCGGTCTACGAGGCCGCGCGGTCACGCCATCTGCCCGCGCTTATTGTAATCCACACCACCGGCCAGGCCCCCGTTACTATCTACCGTCTGCGGTAATCCATATGTCGAGAAAAATATGAAAAGCGTCGTCATGAGGCTCTCTGAGCTGCCCGAATCTTCCGGGTTAACGCGGTTGCACGCGTGTCCGGTGATAAAATCCGGCCATCCGTGGTCCGCTTCGGGCCCTTGAGCCATTCCATGCATTGGCAGCATTTCGTCGATTTGTTGCGCTGGGAGATGACGCGCTCGCCCGTTGGCGGTTCGCTGACGCGTCTTATACTGGCGGCGACTCTCGGCGGGCTCATCGGTCTGGAACGCGAGTTTAAACACCGGGCCGCGGGTCTGCGCACCAATCTTTTTATCTGCTTCGGCGCCGCTATGTTCACGCTTCTTTCGGAGAGACTTGCGGGTGTACCGTCGGACGCCGCCAGAATCGCGGCTCAGATCATCCCCGGTATCGGCTTTATCGGCGCCGGCTCCATTTTGCACACCCGCGGACTTACTACCGGGCTGACCTCCGCCGCCACGCTCTTTGTAGTTGCAGGGATCGGAATGGCCGCTGGAGGCGGCCTTTACCTCACCGCGATTTTTGCGACCGGCATGATTCTGATTTCGCTCTTCCTCCTCGGACATCTCGAAGAAACTTTCAACCTTAAGCTTTTGCTTACCAGTTATGAAGTCACAGGTAACGGAATTGACGAGATCAGCAACGAGGTCAACCGAATTTTGGAGACCCATCACCGTCTGATGCAGAATACAGCCAGCGGCAGCACCGGAAGACACATCCGCCTGCAGTTTGACGTCGAGGGATGCAATCGCGAGCAGAAAGAACTGCTGCGGCAACTCCAAGCTTCGACCGTGCTCGAGAGTGCAGCCTCCCTGGGTCGGGTGGAACGCGAATGAGCCCCGCACATGTGAACCCAGCCGCCCGCAGCATTCCTTTCGTGAAGGCCACCGCCTGCGGCAATGACTTTCTGTTGATCGATGCAGCCCTGGCGCCGGAGGACATCGCCCACCTCACGCGCCGCATCTGTGACCGCCACCATGGCGTGGGCGCGGATGGCGTGGAATGGATGCTCCCTCACTTTTCCGCCGACATGGAGATCCGTTTGATCAATGCCGATGGTTCGGCGGCCGAAATCTCCGGCAACGGCACGCGTTGCGTGGCCGCCTACATTTGTTCGCAGCAGGAGAAGCAAAGGATTTCGATTCTGACCGGAGCCGGAACGAAAATCTGCGCGCTCACCGGCCGCCGTGACTCTGAGTTTGAGTTCGAAGCCGAAATGGGCGAAGCCGTCGTCGAGAACGAACTCGCCATTCTCGTCGCATCTGTCGAGGTGCGTGGCGTTCCCGTTTCCATGGGCAATCCGCACTATGTGGTCTTCGTGTCATCATTTCCTACCGACTGGCAGGCGCGAGCCGCCGAAATTCAGAGCAGTCCCCAGTTCAAAGAAGGAGTGAACATAGAGATGGTCTTGATCCACGGAAAGCATGACGTGCAGGTCCGTTTCTTCGAGCGTGGCGTCGGAGAAACGCTCTCCTCGGGCACCGGTTCGTGCGCCTCGGCCATGGCTGCAATTGCGACCGGCCGTGCGCAATCTCCGGTGAAGGTGCACGCTCCCGGCGGAACTCAGACTGTGCGTACCGAAGGTGAGAAGGTTTTTCTACGCGGGCCGGCACGCCTGGTCTGCCAGGGAGAATTCTTTCTGATCTGATCATGCGGACGTAATCATGCCGAGTTTCACCGAGCAGGATCGCCGATTTGCCGATATGCGCCGATTCCATTTCCGTTAGCGCCAACGCATCGCGAACCATGCCTTCGTCCAATCGTCAACTCGCGAAACCGCGGGCCCTTCGACCCGGCGATACAGTTGGCATTGTCGCGCCTGCCAGCAACATAAAGCAGCTTGATCTCGAGGCAGGCTGCGCCGCACTTCGTCGTGCCGGATACAATCCCATCTATCTCGACTCGATCCTGGAGCAGGACCTTTATTTCGCAGGATCCGTAGCGCGCCGCGCCAGCGAATTGCAGGACATGTTCGCCAATAACGATGTGCGGGCAATCGTTTGCGGTCGTGGCGGCTACGGCGCGAATTATCTGCTGAAAGCGCTCGACCGGCAAATCATCGAAGCGCACCCCAAGATTTTCGTTGGCTACAGCGACCTCACATCGCTGCTAACTTATTTCACGGTTGGAGCCTTCGTCACGTTTCATGGGCCGATGGCGGCCAAAGACTGGGCGCTGGAAGATGGCGTGGACTTGCCATCGTGGCACGCGGCGGTGTCGGGCTCGGTTCCCTGGGACGTCCCAATTAACGCCGACACGCAAGCTTTAATCGAGGGTGATGCGGACGGCGTCCTGAATGGGGGATGCCTCTCCATCGTCGTCGCAGCACTGGGTACTCCGTACGAAATTCAGACTGAGGGAGCCATTCTTTTTCTGGAAGACATTGCGGCTAAACCTTATCAGATTGACCGCATGCTGATGCAGTTGAAACTCGCAGGAAAATTAGACGCAGTGCGCGGCATCGTCTTTGGAGAAATGTTGAGCTGCGTTCAGAGCACGAATCAGAGTTACACTCTGCAGGAAGTTGTCACCCGAATTGTAGGCGACCTCGGTGTGCCGGTCGCCTTCGGCCTGCGTTCCGGCCACGTCACTTCGCGAAATATAACCTTGCCCTTCGGAGTTCAGGCAAGACTAAGCGTTGGCAGTGGCAAAGTGAAACTCAGGATTCTCGAAGCGGCGGTCCGGCCGTAGCGCGTTCCAATTGACCGCTAAAAAAGTTCCGACAAAGAAATGCCCGATAAGAAATGATCGATAAGTAATGACTCAAGAAAAGCACATCCACCTGATCGGCATCTGCGGCACCGCCATGGCGTCACTGGCCGGCATGCTGAAAGAGCGGGGATTTCGCGTCACCGGCTCCGACGCCGCTGCCTACCCGCCTATGTCGGATTTTCTCCATGGCCTTGGGATTCCGGTGGCGCAACCTTTCGACGCAAAGAATCTTGAGCCGCGCCCCGACCTGGTGGTTATCGGCAATGCCATGTCGCGAGGCAACGTTGAACTGGAACATGTGCTCGATCAGCGCATCCCATTCTGTTCCATGCCGCAGTTGTTGCATGACGAGTTTCTTCAGGGCAAAGATGTCCTGGTCGTCGCTGGGACTCACGGCAAGACAACTACTACTTCCATGTTGGCCTGGATCTTCGACTTCGCCGGACTGCGGCCTTCATTTCTGATTGGCGGCATCGCCGAAAATTTCGGCTCCAGCTTTCATCTTGGTATGGGCGAGCATTTCATTCTTGAAGGCGACGAATACGACACTGCCTTCTTCGATAAAGGTCCAAAGTTTCTCCACTACTTTCCTGACTCAATCATCCTGACTTCCGTTGAGTTCGATCACGCCGACATTTACAAGGATCTTGACGCGGTGGAAACCGCGTTCAAGCGTCTCGTGAATTTAATTCCGCGCCGTGGCCGGATCGTTGCTTTTGATGGCGTTGCCGGGGAAACGACACAGAGTCTTAGCCTCGAACGATCGCTGGCTAAGCCTTTTTGTCCCGTCGAGCGCTACGGTGCGGGGGCAAGCGCCAACTGGCGCGTCGTTGACCTGCGCTTTGAGCCCACTAGGACTCGCTGGACCGTTTTGCACGATAGTCAACCTTGGGCCGACTTCGAATTCCCCCTGGCCGGCGAGTACAACGTCTGGAATGCGACCGCGGCCGCAGCGCTGGCGGCGTCCTGCGGCATTTCTAAAGAAGTGATTGCCGCTGCGCTGAAGACTTTCAAGAGTGTAAAGCGCCGTCTCGAAGTGAAAGCACAAGTCAATGGCATCACCATCATCGACGACTTCGCGCATCACCCCACAGCGATTGCCGGAACGTTGAAAGCTCTCCGCGCTCGCTATCCCGGCGCAAAGCTGTGGGCGATTCTGGAGCCCCGCTCAAATACCTTGCGCCGTCGCGTGTTGCAGACTGATCTCGCGGACAGCCTCGTTCTGGCCGACGAAGTGATCGTGGCCGGCGTTTTCCGCTCTGACGCCGTTCCAGAAAACGAACGCCTCGAACTACCGGCGCTCGCTGCAGAGATCGAACGAAACGGCCGTCCCGCACGTCTGTTAGAGGACGCCGACGCCATCGTACGAACTGTCTCCCCGGAGATGCGCAGCGGCGACGTAGTCGCCATTCTCTCCAATGGCGGCTTCGGCGGAATTTACGAGAAACTGCCAGCACGTTTGCGCGAATTGGCGGAGAGCAAATGAAATCGTTTCTCGCATGGGTTCAGAAAGTTTCGTCGCGCGTTTTCTGTGCTGCAATTGTCGCTGCGTCTTGCGTGTGCATCGCGCAGCCGCCCGCTCCAATTTGCTATAACATCGCGCTCGTTTCCCCGGCGCAGCATCTCTTGGAGGTTCAGATCATCCTGCCGCCCGGCCCATCGCAGCGCGATCTCCAGCTTCCGGTATGGAACGCACTTTACCAAGTCCGCGACTTCTCGCAGTACGTGAACTGGGTGCGCGCCAAAGACCGTTCTGGCGGGGAACTCGCATTGCACGAAATCGACAAGAGCCGCTGGCAAGTTCAGAGCACGGAAAACGGCGCGATCGTGGACTACCAGATTTATGCCGATTCCCCCGGGCCCTTCGGCGCACAATTGAACGACCATCATGCATTTTTCAATCTGGCTGAAATTCTCATGTATCCGGTTGACGCGCGTAACGCACCCATTCAGGTCCACTTTGCGCAAGTCCCAGACGGATGGCACATCGCTACTCCCCTGGTGCCATCTTCAGCAGAACCATCCAGTACAGAGTTTACTGCTCCGAATTATGACCGCCTGGTTGACTCTCCCGTAGAGATTGGCGATTTTCGTGAGGCCGATTTCGACGAGGCTGGCGGCCACTTCCGCGTCATCATCGATGCCGACCCCGCCGACTACGACATGGAGAAGATCGTCGACTCGCTGCACAAAATCACCGCTGCAGCCATCAGTTGGATGAATGATCGTCCGTTTGACTCCTACATGTTTCTGTATCACTTTCCGCACGGCCCGGCGGGCGGCGGCATGGAGCACGCCTATTCCACGGCGATTGACCTGAACGCCGAGGCGATGAAGCCGACCTTGTACGTACTGACCACCGTGACCGCGCACGAGTTCTTCCACCTGTGGAATGTGAAACGAATTCGGCCCCAAACACTCGAGCCGGTGGATTACACGAAGGAAAACTACACTCGTGCCCTGTGGTTCAGCGAGGGCGTCACCAGCACCGCGGAAAATACAATTCAGTTGCGCGCCGGTCTGATCGATGAGAAGCAGTACCTTCGCCACTTGGGGGAAGAGATCACCGACCTGGAGTCTCGCCCCGCGCACCTCACTCAATCAGCCGAAGACTCCAGTCTGGATGCGTGGCTCGAGGGCAACGCCTATTACCGGCGGCCCGAGCGTAGCATTTCTTATTACAACAAGGGCGAACTCCTCGGCGTAATGCTCGATCTGGCCGTCCGCGACGCGAGTCGCGACGGGGCCTCGTTGCGTGACGTGTTGCAGTGGATGAATCTCAACTATGCCAAGCAGGGCCGCTTCTTCAACGATACTGCCGGCGTGCGTGAAGCTGCAGAAGCCGTGAGCCACGCCAACCTTCGCGAGTTTTTCGCAAAGTATGTCGCTGGAACGGACGAGATTCCGTGGAATGATTTCTTCCGCTACGTCGGCCTGAAGGTTGAGCCAGTCACGAATGCAGTGCCGGATGCGGGCTTCGCTGCATCCCGCAATTTCGACGGTCCGATGTTGGTGGGCGCGATCACCGCCGGCAGCGACGCCGAGCGCGCCGGCCTGCTAGTGGGCGACACTATTCTTCAACTGCAAGGTCAGCCCGTCGGGCAGGATTCGCGCCAGGAACTATCGCGACTGAGTCCAGGCGAGACCCTGACGCTCAAAGTTCGCAGCCGTCGCGGCAACGAGCGTGAACTCAAGTGGAAGATCGGCGCACGCCAGGAAATTTCGTACGAGGTGAAGGATCTCGATCAGTTCACGCCTGAGCAACGCGCCCGCCGAACGGCTTGGCTGAAAGGCGAAGCGCAGCAGACTAAGGAGAAAACTTCCGCGGTTGTCGGGACTGGCGTAATCGAAACCGGCGCAGTCAAGAATAGGGCTGCCGAAAAATGATCCGCACCATCATCATGCTCGTCTTCTGGGCACTAGCCGCCCCGCTCGCAGCGTTCATCGGCTTTCCAGCCGCCTTCTTGATGGGCGATGTTCGCGTACTCTATCGCCTCTTCATGTGGGGGGCCTGGGCTGGCGTGTGGATCACCGGCGTGCGCGTCGAAACCATTGGCCTCGACCAACTCGACCAGTCGCGAAGTTATGTCTTCATGACCAATCATGTCTCTAATCTCGACCCGCCCATTCAAGTCCCGCTGATCCCCAAACGCACCTCCGTTATGGTGAAGAAAGAACTGTTCAAAGTTCCAATCCTCGGCCGCTCCATGCGCATGGGTTCAATGGTCCCAGTCGATCGCGGGAATCGGGACGCCGGCATCGAGGCAGTGCGGGCCGCCAAGACCGCGGTCGACCAGGGCCTCAATATGATTATTTACGTCGAAGGCAAACGCTCGTTCGACGGCAAATTATTGCCCTTCAAAAAGGGACCATTCTATCTGGCCATGGAGTGCGGAGTTCCAGTAGTCCCGATGACGATTGTGGGCACGCACGAGGCGATGCCGAAAGGACGCTTTGCCATCCGACCCGGCAGGGTGAAAGTAATCTTTCACCCCCCGATCGAGCCCCAGGATTTCGGCACCCGCGATTGTCTGATGGAAAAAGTCCACGCCGCCATCGATAGCGGCCTACCGGAAGAACTTCGCCAATCCGCGCCAGCGCAGCAGGAGCCGAAAGAAGTTAGCCGAGCGGAGAGAAATTAGAGGAGAACCGAGATCCGGCCAGAACTTCCTCCGTGTCCCCCAGTGTCCCCTGTGGTTATTCTTTCGATTTTTGGCCACGCAACGCCCGTGCCATCTCTGGCAGCCGCGGCAGAATCGCCGAGTACTTTAACCAAAGCTTGTGATCGACCGCAGGCGCTCCACTCACCAGTGCGCCTGCGGGAATGTCGCCCGCTACTCCACTCTGCGGCGTCACGATGGCGTCGTCCCCCACCTTACAATGCCCCACCACTCCGACTTGCCCGGTTAGGATCACGCGCCTGCCAATCTCCGTCGATCCCGCCAGTCCGACCTGCGAGCACAGCAGCGCGTCCTCGCCGACCTGCGACCCGTGCCCCACCTGCACCAGATTGTCGATCTTCACGCCGCGTCCGATACGAGTTTCGCCCACGCTGGCCCGGTCGATACAGGAGTTGGCCTGCACTTCCACGTCATCCTCAATCACCACCGGCGCCGGCTGCGGAATCTTGTGCCATCGGCCCTCCGCAGTCTTGGCAAATCCGAACCCGTCGGCACCGATCACAACTCCATTCTGCAGCAGCACATTGTTACCAATGCGGCAGTTCTCGCGCACCACCGCATGCGCATGGGCAAAAAAACTGTCTCCGATTCGCACCCCGCGATAAATCACAACGTGGGCCAGCAGCACCGAGTTCTCGCCGACCACGACATTTTCGTCGACCACAACGTAGGGACCAATGTGCGCATTCATTCCGATCCGCGCGCTCGCATGCACCACTGCCGTAGCGTGGACTCCTGGCGCGTATTGGGGCAGCCGATGAAAGAGTTCCAGCGCTCGCGCAAACGTCAGATAAGGATCTTTCGCCCGCAATATGGCGGCTGGAATAGCAGGGAAGTCCTCCCCCACGATGACGGCTGCTGCCTTGGTCGTCCGAGCCGCCGCCGAATATTTCGGATTCGAAACGAAGGTCAACTGTCCCGGCCCAGCTGATTCGATTCCGTTAAGGCCGGTAATTTCAGTGTCTGGTGATCCGTTTTCCAGGCGAGCGTCGAGAGCAGCAGCAATCTGCGATAGAGTCATGGGCATAATAGGGCGACGATGATAGATCGTACACCACGGAAGCGCGCTGCGGCAGACGCGCTCGCATGCGAAGCCGCCCGGTGAAGGGCGGCTTCTCTTTCTATATTCCAAAACGGTTCAGGATCATTCTGTTACGGCGAAATTGGCGGTGCTCGCGGCGGTTCCTCCAGGGGTGTGAATTGCGATCTTTCCTGTCTTTGCATCCGCTGGTACCGTTGCGGTCACTTTTGTGTCGGAGTCCACGGTGAAGTCAGAGGCCGCGATGCCATCAAAGGTGACGGCAGCGGTCTGCGTCAGGCTGACCCCGGTGATGGTCACTGTGGTTCCCACCGGGCCACTCGCTGGCGTGAAACTCTTGATCTGCGGGAGCACGTTGAAGATCACGATGGTTTTCAGCGTGCCCCTTGGCGTAACCACGGTCACAGAACCGGTGGTCGCGCCGGCCGGTATGGTGGCCTTGATTTCGGTGCTGGAGACAACGGTGAACTGTGCCGCTATACCGTTGAAGCTTACCTCGGTCGCGCCCGTCAGATTCGTTCCCAGGATTAGGACCGTCGCTCCGACTTCAGCAGAAGTCGTGACCGTCTTCACGAACGGTTTCTGTCCGACGGACAAGCTGAATATTGTCCCGATGCCGTCGGCCCCGCCATGATAGGTCGTGCCGTAGAAGGTGCCATTGGTGTGTTGAACCAGACCGCCTTGGGGTGCACTGCCGTCGGCGCAGTTCGATTTCGAACAGAAGTTGTAAAGAGTAGTGAGTTCGCCGCCTGTGGTGATTCTGAAGATCGTTCCGCAGCCACCGTTACAGGATGTGGTATTGGCTCCCCCCGCGAACGTGGTGCCGTAGAGGTTGCCGTCAGAACCCTGAATCAGTCCCGCGTATGGGCTTGCGCCATCCGTGCAATCCGTCTTCGAGCAGAAAGTGTAGAGCAGGGTGAGCGTGCCGGCGGGAGTGATTTCATAGATCGTCCCGGCTCCGTTGCTCCCGCCCTGGGTAGTCCCATAAAACCTTCCGTTGACTTGAATCAGCGTGCCGGTGTTCCCGCCGCCGTTCGCCGGGTCGAAGGTTTGCAATGTCGAGAGCGCGCCTGCTGGGGTCATTTTGAAAACCGTGCCACTGCCACCCCCACCTTCGTAAGTTGTCCCATACAAGTTTCCACTGCTGCCCTGCACCAGGCTGGAGTCGGGATAGACTCCGTCGTTGCCGTCGAAACTGTGTAGCGAAGTCAGTGTGCCCGCCGGGGTGATTTCGAAGATGGTGCCGATATCGCCTGCCCCGCCACTCGAGGTAGTGCCATAGAAATTTCCGTTCCTTGCTTGAATCAGAGCGTACTCCGGAAAGGCGCCGTCGTTCACGTCGAAGCTATGCAGTGTGGTCAGGCTGCCCGCGGAAGTGATTTCGAACACGGTGCCATCGTCATTGGCCCCGCCCTTCATGGTCGTCCCATAAAACTTTCCATTCGTGGCCAGCACCAACCCGGCTTCGGGCAGCGCGCCGTCCAGGCACGAGCCTCCTTCGCAAAAAGTGTGGAGAGTGGTGAGCATGCCTCCGGTCGTAACTTTGAAGACGGTCCCGTCGGTGCCGGTGCTCGAGTAAGTGGTCCCATACAGCTGCCCGTCGGTTCCTTGAACCAGATAGACGTTATGGGGATCCGCGCCGTTGTTACCATCGAAACTTAACAAGCTGGTGAACTTGGTTTGCGCGGAAGAGAGAATCGCCGTGGCGGCACAGAACACGGAGACGATGCAAGCCGTCTTCAACAGGCTAAGTTTCTTCCCATTGTCTTTGTTCCGGCTTCGCGGTGAGTTCGTCGCGACCAGAATCCCATGCTGTGTTCTGAGAATAGAGTTTTTCATTTTCGTCTCCTCGAATCTGGGGTTGTATGGAGCGTTCACCTTGTAACGCGACAAGACGCAGAAAGTGGGGTCATTTCAAACGGGGTGAGTCCCTCAAGAACGTGACACACGAATGAGGTGGGATCCCTTTCCCTAGACGGCATCTAATTGGACTGGAGTTCGACCGGCTCTGCTTGTATAATTTTGTTCACCACGCCGCCTCTCCCGGCGGGTCTTCCCCACGCATTTC
>Ga0302324_100008388_pt1 | contig 21792 bp, 16 predicted proteins | sample Palsa_T0_1_FD_201949 | JGI IMG/M metagenome (GOLD analysis project Ga0302324, IMG submission 201949) | Peat permafrost microbial communities from Stordalen Mire near Abisko, Sweden - Palsa_T0_1 | ecosystem: Environmental > Terrestrial > Soil > Palsa > Peat permafrost | place: Sweden: Abisko...
ACGCCGCAGCGACCAAGGCCACGGCCCCCTAAGATCCCTTGACCGCGACCCCGACCCCGACCAGCAAGCCGCTGATCCGTTGACCGCCATCTGCACCAGCGGGCTGACCAAGCGGTTCCGCGGTGGCTAGCTGGCCGTCGACCAAATCGACTTGGCCGTGCCCGACGGCTCGGTGTACGGCTTCCTGGGCCCGAACGGATCCGGCAAGACCACTACGATCAGGATGCTGCTCGGCCTGGCCTTCCCGACCGGGGGCACCGCGGCCCTGCTGGGGGTGGGCATGCCTGACGGCGCCACCCACGTCCTGCACCGGGTCGGCTCGCTGGTCGAGGGACCCGCTTTCTACCCGTTCCTGACCGGCCTGGACAACCTGGCCCGGTACGACGCCGCGGACCGGACCGTCGACCCGAAGACCGCGCGGACCCGGATCGACAACGCGCTTGACCGGGTGGGCCTGCTCTCGGCCGCGAAGAAGCGGTACCGGCACTACTCGCTCGGCATGAAACAGCGGCTGGCCATCGCCGCGAGCCTGCTCCGTCCCCGCGAGCTGATCATCCTCGACGAGCCGACCAACGGGCTCGACCCGCAGGGCACCCGAGAGGTCCGGGCGCTGATCAGGCAGATCGCCGCCGACGGCACCACCGTGTTCGTCTCCTCGCACCTGCTCGCCGAGGTTGAGCAGATCTGCACGCACGTCGGGGTGATGCGGTCCGGACGGCTTGTCTTCCAGGGCTCGCTGCCCGAACTACGCCGCACCGGAGCCGCCCGGGTCACGGTCCAGACCGCCGACCCCGAGGCAGCGGTCAAGGTGCTCACCGCCCTCGGCCTGCCCGACCCCCGGGTATCCGCTCCCGCGGACCAGCCCCCCGCACCCGCCGCCGCGGACCGCCCGCCCGCACCCTCCGCCGTGGACGAGCCGCCCGGACCCTCCGCCGCGGACCGGCCGCCCGGACCCGGCTTGGGGCTGGGTCAGGGCATCGCCGAGGTGTCAGCGGTGCTGGGCGACGCCGCACCGGAGCGGATCTGCGCCGAGCTCGTCCAGGCTGGCATCGGGGTCCGTGGCTTCGCGGTCACCTCGCCTAGCCTGGAGGACCTGTTCGTGGGCCTCACTGGCGAGGGCTTCGATGTCGGTGCCTAGATTTTTCGCCTCTGAGCTGCGGCTGGTCTTCGGTCGCCGGCGGAACCTGCTGCTGCTTGCGGTGACCGCCGTGTTCCCTCTCGTCATCGGTATCGCCTTGCGCCTGGCGGCGCCGCACCCGCAGGGCGGGCAAGGAGGCGGGAGCGAGTCCGGGGCCGCGTTCTTCAACCAGCTCGCGGGCAACGGCGTGTTCCTCACCTTCATCGCGCTGAGCAGCCTGCTCATCTTGGTGCTGCCGGTCGTGGTCGCGGTGGTGGCGGGCGACTCGGTGGCCGGCGAGGCCGGCTACGGCACGCTGCGCTATCTACTCGCGGTGCCGGCCGGTCGGAGCCGGCTGCTGGCGGTGAAGTTCGGCGTGATCATGACGTTCGGGCTGTGCGCGACGTTCATCGTGTCGGCGGTGGCCCTGGTCGCCGGCGCCGCGCTGTTCCCGGTCGGGCCGGTGACCCTGCTGTCGGGGACCACCGTCTCGCTGCCAGACGGCCTGCTCCGGCTGCTGTTCGTGACCTTGTACGTGGCGGCGGCGATGGCCGCGCTCGGCGCGATCGGGCTGGCCGTCTCGACTCTGACCGAACACGCCATCGGCGCCATCGCCACCGTCATGATCCTCGTGGTAGCCAGTGAGGTGATCGATAACGTGCCGCAGCTCGCGGTGGCGGGCCCGTACCTGCCGACCCACTGGTGGCTGTCGTTCGATTCCCTGCTCCGGGTCCCCGTCGATACCTCCACCCTGCTCCGCGGCCTGCTGTCATTCGCGGTCTACGCGCTGATCTTCGGCTCCATCGCCTGGGCCCGCTTCACAACCGCCGACGTCACCAGCTGACACCCCGCCTTCACTGCGCTCCGCTTGCATTCCCCCTCACGTCCTCCGGTTCGTGCGCATCGCGACTGCCCCAAAATTCCCAATAACCCCATCTTTCTCTTCGCTATCGCTTAGTTACGAGCAGAACGGAATTTGTATGGAGGATTTTGGCTTGGTGGAGGGGTTTGGGTATGGTAGTGCGCAAATCTTTCCGCGGAGCCAATATCTTCCAAGATCTTTTTTTGGCGGAACCCCTCACTAATCGCTCACGTCTCACAGCACGCAGGGGTCTCGTAGTAAGGGCCGCAAGCGCGGATTCTGGGGCTTCGCATCCCGCTTCAACCTCAACGTGGACGGCTTCGTCATCGTCGCCAGGTTCCTGCTCAGCCGGATCGGCGCCCTGCTCATCTGGCGCTACGGCGACATCGATGAAAGCGGGGGCGCTCGCCCCCAGCCACCGCCGGACCGGACCGCGCCGCCTCGGACCGCTTAGGTACCCCACGAATGTGATGCGCCGCCTTCGATATCTCACTCCTGCGCCGCCTATTTCTGATATCTCGGCTTAGCGCACGCATTTCACAATTTTAACGTTAAGGGACCCAAATTCGGACGCCCATATCCCAACCCGCACGCCCATATTTAGTAAGTGTCACGCCACTAAGCAATCGGGGTACTAAGCTGCGGTGAAGTGGTCAGCATTGCTATACGGGAATCGACGGCCTGTGGCTGGGTAAAGCCTCCAGTTAGTTCCTTGGCTGGGTATCACGCTGTCCAGGATTGGCGGACAATTACCCCGAGAGGTGCCTGATAAATGAGGCAATTCGCACGGTATCGTCACGCTCGGCGCGTAAAGGAGGTCTCGGTCAGGGAACGTTCCGGGGTTCGCAACCACAACGAGCCTGAGCTGCCCACCGCGGATCACCAAGCCCAGGACGCGGCGGATCGTGGCCAGGTCAGGCAACCGCGGCTGATGTACCGAAGCCGTGCAGGCGCGAATGCCTGCGGTCCGTGCCGAGCCGGCTTGCGTGACATGAAATGACGAGCCACCTGCGCGCCGAACCGGCTATCGAAGGTGCCGTGCCCTTTCGGCGCCCGCTCGATATCCTGATCATGACCTCTGATGCCCCGCCCATTGTCTCCGAGATCTCCACCTGCATCGACAGGCTGGCTACCGGGCTTGTCGCCCGCCAGCATCGCGTCACCGTTCTTTCCTCTCCGCACATCCGCCGAGTCGCGTTCGGGGAGTGGCGGCTGTCCTCCTTCGTCGCCCACTGGCCGCGGATCGTTCGCGAGTTGCGGCATTTCGACGTGGTGAACGTGCACGGGCCGGTACCCGCCATGAGCGACGCCTTCCTCTGGCTGTCCAGCCGGCTGCCGCCGTACGTCCGGCCCGCCATCGTTTACAGCCATCACTCTCCGGTCGACATCCTGGGCGCCACCCGGATCTCGAGCCTCTATCACAAGCTGCACCTGGCGCTGGCCCAGCGGGCTGACCGGATCGTGGCCAGCAGCCCGCACCACGCCCGCCAGCATCGGAGCCGGTACGGTCCTGTGGTCCGGGCCATTCCGTGGGGGGCGGACCCGCGGGTGTCTCTGCCAGCCCGCCTGCGGCCATCCCGCGGCGAGTTGAACGTCCTGTTTGCCGGGCAGATGCGACCGGACAAAGGAGTGGAGACGTTGCTGGCCGCCGCGGCAGGTCAGTCGTGGCTGAAGCTCACCTTGGCGGGAGCCGGGCCGGAGCTCGTCCGCTACCGGCGTCTCGCGGAACGGCTGGCCGTCGCCAACGCGCGGTTCACCGGACCGCTGTCCGACGCGGAGCTACAGCACGAGTACGTGCTCGCCGACGTGGTGGTGCTGCCCTCGGTCACCCCGGCGGAGGCCTTCGGGCCGGTGCTGATAGAGGGTATGGCGGCCGGATGCGTCCCGGTGGCGTCCGACCTGCCGGGTGTCCGGGACATAGCCGACCCGACCGGCCTGATCGTGCCGGCCGGAAACCCGGACGCGCTGCGGGCAGCCCTGTCCGGGCTGGCCCGGGACACCGAACAGCTGGAACGCCTTCAGGCCGCCTCCAGGCTCGCCGCTGAGCCTCTCACCTGGGACCGCTGCGTGACTTCCTATGAGGGGGTTCTGCTGGAGGCCGCCCGCAGCCGCTATGCCCGGCTGCACGGGCTCACGATCTTGCCTCAGCTTGACGATTCGGGGCCCCGGCTTGATGATTCGGGGCCTTCGGGGCCCCGGCTTGATGATTCGGGGCCGCGGCGGGCGAACTCGGCGCCGGGCGCCGATCTGCGGAACGGCTCGCGGATGGGTCCTCATCCGGTACCCGTGCCGGAGGTGTCGGCGAGCAACGCTGAGTTTGGCCGTTGAGGACCCTAGCCCCGCGCGGCCCGCGGCAGAGCCGGGTCGGCGCCGAAACCTCGGCCGCCGCGGGCGGCGTGATCCTGGTCACGCGCTTCGCCATCGGCGCTGTGCTCAACTATGCCTTCGGCGTCGGGCTCGCCTGGCTCTTGCTGCCCGCGCGGTTCGGTATCGTCAGCGCGATCCAGAACGTGCTGCTGCTCGCCGCGGGGCTGCTCACCGCCGGCCTGCCGTGGGCGCTGGCCATCCGCGTCGCGCAGACCCACGGGGATAATGAGGCGGCCAAGCCGGAGTTCCGGACGGCCCTGATCGCCAATCTCGCCCTCGGGCTCCTGCTCGGCGCGGCCTTCATGGCCACACAGCTGGTCGGCCAGCGGCTGGTCCCCACGGGCTCAGAGCTCCTCGACCTGCTGGTGGCCGTGGAGATGCCCCTGCTGGCCGTGAACAGCGCCCTGGCCGGGGCCGCCCAGGGCAGCCGGAGGTTCGCCGGGCTTGGCACGATGCAGGGCGGGGAGATCCTGCTGAAGTGCATTGCCGCCGCGGTGCTCGTGGCCGGCCTGCATACCGGTCCGGACGGCGTCGCGCTCAGCTTCTTCCTCGGGACCGCGGGGTCGGTGCTGATCGGGCTGCGGACATGCCGGGGACTTCTGCCCGGCCGCGGCCCGCTGGCGAGCTTCAGGTTCCTGGCCGACTCAGGCTCGATCTGGTTCGCGTCCGCCTCGATGACCTTCCTCATCACCGCGGACCTGCTGGGCCTTTCGGTGGCAGGGGCCGCCGCGGGGGTGACGGCCGCGGTGCTCGCGGGCTACCAGGCCTGCAGCCTGCTGGCCAGGGCCAGCTTTTACATCAGTGACGCGCTCGCCGACGCGGTTTTCCCCTTCATCGCCCGCAGCGAGTCCCTGCGGGACAAGCACCGGTGGTTCATGACGGCCGCGCGGTGGGTGCCGCTGCTGATCATCCCGGTTCAGGTCGCGCTGTTCGCCGCCCCCGGACCGGTGCTGCGGTCTTTCCTCCCGCAGCACTACTCCTCACCGGCCGCTCAGGTGCTGCTCCAGGTACTCGCCGCGGGAACGCTCGGAACGCTCATGACGGACATGCTCACGAAGAGCCTGTTCGCCACCGGCTACGGCCGTCAGGTCGGGCGGCGCATGCCGATCACGGTCGTGACGGAAGTGACGGGCCTGATTGTCCTCGTGCCCCGCTACGGCGCCCTGGGAGCGGCGTACTCGTACCTGCTCGCGAGTCTGGCGGGCGTCATCCTGCTGGCCCCGCTCTACCGGAAGGCACTTCAGGTCCGCCTTCCCTCGCTTCGGCAGGTTGCCGCCTACCTCGTCGGGATCGCCCCGACCGCGGCGCTGTTCGCCGTGGCCGGGCACGCTCCCACCCTGGCCGCCTGGGTGCTGATCGCGGCGGGCACGTTGCTTTTCACCATTCCCGCCCGCCGCATGCGGCTGATCACGGACGCGGACATCAGTTTCCTGACGAGCCTGCGCGCCCGGCTGCGCGCCCGGCTGCGCGCCCGGCTCTGCGGTCGGCCGCATGGCCGGCTCCCCGCCCGGCCGCGGTCTCCAGCCGGCACCCGGTTGCTGGCCCGGCTGGCCGCGCGTCGCGCCGACCTGTGCCTGGCTGTGTTCTGCGCCGGTATCGCTGGTGTCGCCCTGCTGTACAACATCTTCACCAGCCCGGACGTGCTCTACGACGAGGCCGTCTACACCTATGCGGCCCAGCAGGTCGCCCTGGGCTGGCACCTGACGCTGGACAACGAGCCGCTGTTCGTTCATCCGCCGCTGATGTTCCTGCTGCAGGCGGCCTGGCTGAGCTTGACCGGGCACGCCGCGGGCGCGCTCCCTTCGGCCATCCGGGCCGCCCGCCTGCTGGCCGCCTCGATCGGCGTCGTGGACGTGCTGCTGATAACGGGCCTGGCTTACCGGCTGGCCAGCGGGGCCAGCCCCCGGCAGCGCCGGGTGCTGACCGGCGTAACCGCCGTTGTCGCCGCTCTTGACCCTGTCCTCACCCGCTATGACCGCCAGGACGTGATCGAGCCGTTCGCCCTGTGCGTCAGCCTGCTGACCCTGCACGCGGCCTGGGCGCTGCGCGAACGCGGGACGATGGCGTACGTGTCCGTCACCGGCCTGCTCGGCGGGCTCGCCCTGCTGACCAACGAGATAACGTTCTGCCTGGTCGCGGTACCGCCGCTGTTCGCGTTGCTCGACCGGAATCGCCCGCTCTTGCGCCGCTCGGCGGCCGCGTTGGCGATCGCACTGGCCTTTCTGGGGTTGTTCTTGCTGTGGTCGGCCGATCTCGGCCTGGCCGGCTCCTTCGTGACGATTCAGACCGTGACGCTGCAGCGGCTCATCGGCCTGGTGCAGATCACCGGTCTCAACGTCCCCGGAGTATCCCTCGTCGGCGCCCTGGGTCACTCCGTCGAAACGTACTCGAGCAGCTATATCGTGCTCGCGGTCGGCTTCGTCGCGCTCGTCTGGTGCTGGAGCAGGAAGAACACCGCCGCAGGGAACTTCCTTAGGGCGTGGCTCACGGCCAGTTACGCCTTCGGCGCCTACATCGTCGCGATCGGGACCCTAAACGAGCAGTTCTTCGTCTACCTGCTCCCGGCCTGCATCGTCGGCAGCGTGCTGCTCGCGGACGCGGTGCTGGCCGGCTGGCTCCGCCGCGCCAAACGCCGCCGAACGGCCCGCGCAGCAGCCCGCGCCGGACACCCGGCCCAGGTTTCCTGGCTGCCGCGCGCGGTCGCCACGGCCGGCTTTTCGGGCCTGGTGGGTTTGTCCGCCGTCAGCTGGTTCACCAACTACGGCAGCGCCAGCGACGGCGTGGTGCTCATGGACAACTTCATTGCAACCAAGCTTCCCGCCTGCGCCGCGGTCAATGCCAGCGGCGACCCTCAGAAGTACTCTTACCTGCTGGGCGGCCGCAACTTCGCGTTCTTCTCGGTCGGGCCCGCCGCGCTGGCTGACGGCGTGCACTATTTCATCCTCTCGCCCACCGACGTCGCCGAACAGACGGGCAACATGAGCCCGGCGCTGGCGAGCTGGATCACGGGCCACGGCACGCGGCTGGCTGACTTCCCGAGCGCGGTCTACCAGACGCTACAGCTCTGGTACGTGCCGGCCAGCCCGTATGACCCGGTCGCGGACGTGGTCGACATCTCCGGCGGCCAGTACGTCAGCACGGTCGGTTCTGACTGCGGCGGCTACACGGTGACCAACGGGCCGAACGGTTCCTTTTTCTCGGCCTATCAGGCGCTCGGCGGTAAGGGCGTGCTCGGCGATCCGCTGAGCCAGGTCACGGCCGCGGGTCCGGGTCGCTCCGAGCAACTCCTCGACGGCGTGGTGCTCGCGACATCGACGGCCGCCTACCCGTCATCGACGGCCGCCTACCCGTCATCGACGGCCGCCTACTCGGCCTCGACGGCCGCCTACTCGGCCGTCCGCGCACTGCCCATCGTGGCCACGCTGGCGCGGCGCGCGCCTGCCGCCTACCGCCGGGCGGGCCTGCCCCCGGTCGTCTCGCAGGCCACGGCGGCGCAGCGGCGCGGCTGGCTGACGAACCCGTCGATACGACGCGTCTACCTGGACGGCGAGCGGGACAGCCCGATCAGCTACGCGGCCGCCGTCCGCCGTTTCGGTGAACCGCTCGGGCCATCGGTCGCGCTGCCCGGAGGCGGCGTCGCCCAGGCGTTCGCCGACATCGTCCTCGAGGCGTCCGGCAAGGGCGGAAGCGTCCACGCGGCGCCGGTCACCCGCGCCGTCCTGGCCGCGAAGGTGCTGACCGTGCCGGCCCGGGCGCGTGTCGCGCAGTCGCCGCCGCCCCTGCCTATCCCGTTTCCCCTTGGGCCCGCACAGCCCACCACGGCGGAACCGTTCCTGCTTGATCTGGGCGCGGCTCTGGTCCTTTACGTGAGCGTGATCGTCACGCTGGCCTGGCGTCGGCCTCGGGACGGCGACTACCGCCCGCCGCGCTCGGGAGGCACCCTGTGACCGGCCCGGATCCGGTGCCGGCGGCGCGGTGGAGGTCGGACGGCGGTGTGCCTGAGGTCGGCAGGCCGCAGGCCCGGGTGAACCTGGCGATCGGCCCGGGAGGCCGCCTCTCGCGCCGGATCCTGGTCCGCAGGTACGCGTTCGCGCTGACGGTGGTCCTCCTGCTGGGCCTGGGGAAACTCCTGATCGCGCAGCAGGTGGTCAGCGTCGAAACAGCCGCCGCGTCGGATCGTGTCGTGGCGTCGGGCCTGGTCATCGGGGCGGCGCCGGCCGACAGCGATCTGCAGGAGCTTTCCGCCGACCTCCGGGTCGACGGAGTCGTCAATCTGGGGGTGCCAAGTGTCGCCGAGCAGGTGACGGTGGCCAGCCTGCACCAGGCCTACCTGTACCTGCCGCTGCCCGCGGGTGCGGCCCCGACGTGGACCGAGCTGCGTGACCTGGCCGGCTTCGTGCGCCGCTACCGCGAGCGGGGCGACTGGGTATACATGCACGACGACACGGGCGGGGCGCGGGCCGTGACCACCTCGGCGATGCTGCTTCTGCTGCGCGGCCAGACCTGGGCCGCGATGTCCGCGGAGATGACGCCGGCCGGGCTCGGTTCGGTGAGCGAGCCGCAGCGACTGGCCCTGGACCAGCTGAACTCAGCCCTTCATCATTCCCGGTCGGCCGGCAATCCCTACGCCGCGGCCCGGCTCGAGCCCTGGTGACCCGCCCCACCCGAGCCGCCGGCAGTCCGCCGGCAGTCCGCCGGCAGTCCGCCGGAAGCCCGCCGGAAACGAGCACCGCGGATGTGATCTACCCCTCGGTCGTGGAGCCGTTCGCGGGGAGCCAGTAGACCTCCGGCCGGGTCGGCACCGTGCCGTCACGGAACAATCCCGCGAACTGTGTCCGGTATCCCGCGATCCGGTCTGCGTTCTCGGCCCGCCCCTGGAGCCAGGGATGCGGGGCCAGGCCCGCGCGCCGGACGAAGCCCGCCTCGGGCGCGGCCTTCAGCGAATAAGGAAAGTCGCTGTAGTACACGATCCGCCTGTTCAGCTTGCCGGCGGCCTGGCGGGTGATCAGGTGGTCGACGTGGCGGCCGACGCCGAGCGGGGCGAAGACCACCGCGGCCTCGCGGGCCCGGGCGAGCTCGCCCACCCGGGCGCTCACCTCGGCGGCCAGACCGGTGTCGCAGGACGCGACCCGGCCGCGGGCGGCGTCCAGGCGGTAGGTCGGGTAGGCCGGCCCCAGGCGGCCCCGGCGGAACAAGGCGTCCCGGAACCCCAGGTTGACCGCCTCGGCGCCGATTCCGGCCAGGACGTCCCGGTCCTCCGCCCGGCGCTGCGTGAAGAGGTCCTCGGCGTCGAGGTGGCCGAGCCCGCGCAGGGCCCTGCGGGCGGGCAGGGACCACGGCGGCGGCGCGGCCACCGTGAACACGGTCGCGACGGTGACCGGATGCCGGGGCGCGAGATGGGCGAGCAGGGCACCGCAGGACAGCACGGCGTCATCGAGATGCGGGGATATCACCAGCGCGGCCGCGCCGGCGTCTTCCATGTCGTTCAGCAGCCTGGTCAGCTGGTCGGCCATCACTCAGTCCTCCCTCGTCGTCAAGCCGGCCGGGCTCTGGCGTGACCGGCCGGTGGTACCAGGTCCCGTTCGGCCTTAAAGAGCTTTTTTTCCGAACGGGCGGTGCTGCGTGCCCCCGCCATGCCACTCGGTCCGCTCCTGAGCGATCATGTCGGCGTACCGGGAGAACGGAATCGTTCCGTCCCACAGGTGGACGTCGTGGGCCCAGTAGAAGACCGTGAACCCGCAGGAACGGGCCTGGCGCAGAGCGCTGGCCATCATGCCCGCGGCGGACGGGTTGGTGTAGTGGACGTTCAGGCTGTCCGGCAGGCCGGGGTTCTCCCCGCCGACGGCCAGCCCGCGGGAGCGGGCGATCCGGGTGATCCACCGGGTGGCTGACCAGGAGTCCAGCTCGGCGGAGGTCAGCGGCATTAAGGTGTCGGTGTCCTGGCCGCAGTCGTCGTCGCCGGAGCGGTCGGCCACCGAGGAGATGTAGGCCATCACGTTGGCCGCCTCGCCGAGCATGGCGTAGTAGCGGTCCCAGACGGCGCCGACGGCCGTGGTCTCGTGGTCCGACAGGTTCTGCTGCTCGTCGCGGGCCAGTTCGCCGGGCCGGGTGCCAGAGCCCGGCGTGACGGTCTGGTAGTAGCCGGTGAAGCCGAGGCGGGACAGGGTCTGCATCTGCCAGGTGGTGACGTTCGCCAGGCCGCCGATGTACCAGTTGACCCACCGGTCGATCTGGGCCGGGGTGAGGCCGGGCTGGCCGGGCCGCCAGTTCGGGTGGGGATTGGGGGTCATGCCCGCGGCCAGTCCGGTGCCGGTCAGGGCGGGCGCGGCGAAGGCCCAGTAGGTGCCGCCGGGCGGGTAGAGCATTTCGCAGTCGCCGCCCGAGGTGAGCCTGATAGCCCAGAAGTCCGCCAGCGGGAGGGCGGCGGCGACCAGGGACAGGTAGCAGGCGGCGGCGGAGCGGACGGCCTGGCTGAAGACGAAGTCGGCCTGGGGGGAGACGTCGCCGTTCTGGTCCACGTAGCTGCTGCCGGGTAGGGAGAACACCCAGGCGGGCGGGTAATGCAGGCCCAGGCCGAGGGTGACGCGCTGCCCGGCGGCCTGGTAGGCCCGCAGGTAGGACCTCATGGTGGCCAGGTAGGAGGCGGATACGACGCCGGGCCGGGGTTCGAAGCTGGCCCAGTTCAGCTCGAACATGGCCATGGTGACCCCGGCCTGGCTCTCGATCCCGGCGGTGCTGGCCTGAGTGTCCAGGGTGCCGTAGCTCAGGGCCGAGTCGATCGACATAGGCACTAATTGTAATCGCGAAGGAGCTAAGCGTGGCTGAAAGTCTGGGTTTTACGGCTAGGAGAGTGCGGCTTCGTCGTCGGGGCTGTCCTCGGCCGGCGGGACCGGCGTGTCGTTCATGAGGGTGTCCTTCGCGTCGAGAGTGAAATAGAAGGTGGCGCCGCAGCCGACGGCGCCTTCGGCCCAGACCCGCCCGCCGTGGCGGTCGATGATGCGCTGGACGCTGGCCAGGCCGATGCCGGCGCCTGGGTATTCGCCGGCGCCGTGGAGCCGCTGGAAGGGCTGAAACAGCTTGGCCGCGTAGGCGGGATCGAAGCCGGCTCCGTTGTCGCGTACGTAGCAGCAGAGGGGGGCTTCATCGACTTCGGTGGTGGCGAACTCTATGGTGGCGTCCTGTTGGCCGGCGGTGAACTTCCAGGCGTTTTCCAGCAGCATCTCCAGGGCGGTCCGGATCAGGGTGCGGTCCGCGGTGGCCCAGACGCCGTCCTCGACGGTCAGCCGGACGTGCCGGCCTGGGTCACTCGCGCGTAGCCGGTCGCAGATGGCGGTGACCTCGGCGGACAGGTCGGCGCCCTGGAGGTTCATCTTGGCTCGTGACACCCATGACAGGTGCAGCAGGTCATCGAGCACGGTGCTCATCCGTCCGCTGGCCGCCTGGATGCGCTCGGCGTACCCGCGTCCTGTTTCGTCGAGCCGGTCGCCGTACTCCTCGACCAGGGCTTCGGCGAACCCGCTTATCCCTCGCAGCGGGGTTCGCAGGTCGTGGGCGACCGAGTAGGTGAAGGCCGTCAGGTGCTTGTTAGCCCGCTCCAGGTGCACGGTGCGCTCCTGCACGCGCTGTTCCAGGCTTGCGTTCAGCGCCTGGATCTCCGCGGCTCGCCGGAGCGCCTCGCGTTCGGCGTCTTTGCGGGCGGTGATGTTACGGTTGATCTCCATGAATCCCAGCAGCGACCCGCCCGGCCCGCGCTGTGCCGCCCAGCGGCTCTCAACGATGATGGACCGCCCGTTGGCGCACCGATGGGTAAGTTCGCCGTCCCAGCGGCCGCGCTCGGACGCGATGGCGACGATGCTGGCCAGCGGCGCGGGGAACTGGGTGCCGAGCATGACGTGGGCGACCTGCCCGACCGCCTCGGCGCGGGTGAAGCCGTAGGTGTGCCCGGCGCTCGCGTTCCAGTATGTGATGCGACCGTCCGGGTCCCGGACGAAGATCGCATCGTAGGCCAGTTCAAGCAGCGCGGCCTGGCCGGCGATGATCTTCTCCTTGGCCAGGCGTTCGGACGGGTCGGCCATCGCGATGATCGCGTAGTCGATCTCTCCGGCCGCCCCGTATACCGGGCGCCCCCAGACCTCGAGGGATGTCACCGAACCATCCGGCTTGTGGATCTCCATGTCGTCGACGTGCGACCGGAGGCCTCCCAAAGCCCGGACGAGGGGCAGGTTCCTGGTCAGGTACGGCCGGTCCGTGCCGGCCTGGAAAATCCTGTAGGACCTGGCCAGGTCATCGCCGCCGATGCCCGGTACGACGCCCTGGCCCAGCAGTCGTTTACCCTCGTCACTGGTGTAGTAGGGTCGACCGCCCGACGCCGCGATGAACACTCCGACCGGCATGACGTCCAGGAACTGGAACAGCCGGTTCTCGCTTTCCCGCGTCTCTCTCTCGGCCTCGGCCCGCCGCGCCGCGGCCACCCGGCGCCGCCCCTCCGCCCGCTGCGCCAGCCAGACCACCACCGCCGCAGAACCCGCCAGGATCAGTCCGAGGACCGTGGCGGCGCTGGTGAAGGTGCTCTGGGAGATACGCTCCGCGGCCACGGCCCGGCCCACGACGGCCTGCCATACCGCCAGGCCGAGAACCAGCGCACCGACTGGCATCGGGAGCCACCTGGGCAGGCCCGCTTGACGCACCTGGGGATCCTGCCAGGCTGCGGTGAGCAGGGAGAACGCCAGAACGAGCAGGGTCGCCGCGGCGAGGAAGGCCATCGCGGACACGCGCCACCACCCGTACGCCGTGGGGTTACCTGTGGCGTACCCGAAGACCGCCACGGCCGCAATCACGCCGATGAGACATGCTGCCGCGGCCAGCACGGCCGGCCGCCGGCGGGTGCGCCATGGACCCCACACCAGCAGGCCCGCACCGACCAGCGTCAGGCACACCGCGGTATTGCTCGTGCTCCTCCCGGGCACCACGTGCGGCCCGCTGATATAGGCCTTCACGATCAGCTGATCGATGCCGAGACTGCGGCCGAGGACGTATTCGGCCAGTACCATCAGGCCGAGGACCGTGTCGAACACGCCCGCCGCTAGCGCCGCCCTGGGTCGCTTCCTGGTGAGCGCGACGAGCGCGACCCCGGTCACCGCGAAGGCCAGCGCGGTGTTGAATGACATCGGAGTGTTGCCGCCGAAGCGCAAGATGACCGTGGCCCGCACGAACCAGGCCACCATCACGACTAGGCCGACGGCGACGCACAGCAGGCCCCCCGCCACGATGACCGCATCCAGCATCCGTTCGCTGACTGATGCCATGCCCGCCGGGCCGTCAGGCGCGGCCGCAGGCGGCGCGTCCGCGGGCGCCAGCCGCACCTCTTCTTGCCCTCGGATCAGCATGACTCTCCGTCCCCGCGCCGAGCCAGGCAACGGCGAGAGGCCGTACGCCTGGCGAAGCATCCGCCGCGTGCCAGGCATCACCCGTCCGGCCGGGCCGGCCTCGCGAACCACCATGAAAATGCCGACCAGACCTCGCCAGGCCCTGGCAACTCCCGGCAGCATCTCGGTTACTTCAAGCGGTGCAAAACGTGAACGGGCCTCGTAGCATCAAGGATACCACAAATAGTAACTGATTGATTACTTATTGCGACAGAGGTGCTTATCGACGGCCTGCTTCAGCTTTCGCATATATCACCCGCCGAGGTGACCTCCACGTCCCGATCGAGTTTGCTGGTAACCAGCAGGAAGAACCCAGACTCCGACCTCTCATGACCCCCTCAGAACCCGTCATGACCCTCAGGATGCGGGCTCTGCGGCTGTTGTCTCGTCGCGGGCGGTACTGAGGAGCCGGCGGACATGGGTCATCGCCTCTTCGGCCGCTGCGAGCTGGCCCAGGCTGGCCAGGCGCTGGGCCTGCAGCAGGTGGTCTTCGAGCTGGGCTAGCCGCGCCCGTCGCTCGACCTCGGCCAGCGCGCGCAGGATGACGGTGGGCAGCCGTGCGGGCCGGTCCTTCAGCACGTAATCGGTGGCCCCCTGCTTGATGAGCTCGACCGCTGCTTCGTCGCCGAGCACACCGGACCAGATGATGAACGGTATGTCCGGGTCGATTTCCTGCGCGATCTTGAGAGCCTCCTGGCCGGTAAATCCGGGCAGGTGGTAGTCGGACAGGATGACGTCTGGCCGGAAGGCAGCCAGCTGCTCGATGAACAACGCCTTGGTGTCAACGACGACGGCGGTCAGCTGAAGGCCCGCGCCGACCAGGAGGCGCTGGGCCAGCGCGGCGTCCCAGGCTTCGTCCTCCAGGATCAGGATGCGGGCGTGCCGTCCCGGCGTGTCTGCCTGGCCTGCGGTCACGGCGTTCGCCTGTGCCGGGACGGTGATTGTCTCTGGCTGGCCCGTCTCCAGCAGGCCCGTCTCCAGCAGGGCCGTCTCTGGCTGGTCGCGCTGAGGCTCGCTGTTCATGAATGTCCCACCTCTACGCCGGCTTCCGGCCCGTGGCTGGGTACGGGCTCGTTCATGAGCAGCCAGAACACGCCGAGGGCGTTAACGGCCTGGGTGAAGTCCGAGAACTTGACCGGTTTTCGCACGTAGGCGTTGGCGCCGTTGCGGTAGCTGTCCAAGATGTCCTCTTCCAGTTTGGAGCTGGTCAGGACGACCACCGGGATCAGCGCCGTCCGCTCGTCGGCCCGCATCCTGCGCAGAACCTCCAGGCCGCCGATCTTCGGGAGGTTCAAGTCGAGCAGGATCAAAGCCGGGCACGGCGTGACGCCGTCGCCGGGGAAGAGGTACGCCAGGGCCTCGGCGCCGTCTCGCACCACGGTGATCTCGTTGCGGATGTTGCTTCTCTTGAAGGCCCGGAGCGTCAGCGCCTCGTCGTCGGGATTGTCCTCTACCAGCAAGATGGTGGGAGTAGTCATGCGCTTTCCTTCCCGTCCAGGGTGAAGTAGAAGGTCGCGCCCGCTCCGACGGCGCCCTCGGCCCAGGTCCGGCCGCCGTGGAGTTCCACGATCTGCCGCACGGTGGCCAGGCCGGTGCCGGTGCCGGTGCCGGGGAAGTCGTGGGCCGGGTGCAGCCGCTGGAACGGCTGGAACAGCTTGCCCGCGTACTCGGGATCGAAGCCGGCGCCGTTGTCGCGCACGTAATAGCACACGGAGGCGTCCTCGCCCGGTGCCGTCCCGAACTCGATCGAGGTATCGTCCCGGCCGGAGGTGAACTTCCAGGCGTTGCCCAGCAGGTTTTCCAGGACCGTGCGGATGAGCCGGCGGTCCGCCAGGGCCTGGACAGGCCTGGCGATAACGAAACGGGCCGGCCGGTCCGGTTCCCCGCTCTGGAGTTCCGCGGCGATCCGGGCCGCCTCCTCGCCGACATCCACCGGCTCCCGGTGCAACTCGGCCCGCGAGATACGCGAAACCTCCATCAGATAATTGATCAGCCGCGCCATCTGCTCGCTGGCGGCGACGATCCGCTCGGCGTACTCGCGGCCTTCCCCGCCCAGACTCTCGCCGTACTCCTCAAGCAGGACCCCGCTGTACCCGCTGAGCGCCCTCAGCGGGGCACGCAGGTCGTGGGAAACCGAGTAGATGAAACTGTCCAGGCTCTGGCCAGAACGCTCAAGGTCCCTAAGCCGGAGCTGGGGGGTAATGTCCCGGATGGCCACGGTGACCAGGATGCCCGCACCGGTGTCGATCGCGGACAAGGAGATCTCGGCCGGGAAGGTACTGGCATCGCAGCGGCGCCCGGCGAACGGGCCGTCCGCACCCATCGGCCGATGCCGCGGGTCAGCGAGGAACCCGGCCCGGTATCCCAGGTACGCCGCGCGGGCCTCCTCCGGGACCAGGATCTCGACCAGTTGGCCGATCAGCTCCTCGCGCTTGTAGCCGAACAGCCGCTCCGCCTCGGCATTGACCAGGACGATCCGTCCGTCGGCGGCGATGCACACCATCGCGTCAGGAACCGCCTCAAGGAGCGCGACGAACGCGGCGTCGGCGGGCGGCGCCAGCGATGTGGACATAGTCACAATTTGTATTGTAGCAGTTACTTAAGGTGTTGAGAGGATGGGATTGGGCGCGACCCAGGTCGTGAGGACCGGGGAGGTGCGAGTTGCCTCAGCGGCATGGCCGGCCGACTACGACAGTCACATTAGGTAATGTATATAACACTTTTAGTAGCGCAACGGAAAGGACCGGGCCTGGATGGCCAGGATTCTCGTAGTCGATGATGAGCCGGACGAGCGGTTCTTGGTGGGCCGGGCCTTGCGGAAGCAGGGGCACGACGTGACCGTCGCTGAGAACGGTGCCGCCGGGCTGAAGGTAGCGCAGGAATGGGTCCCGGATCTGATAGTGACGGACATCATGATGCCGGTCATGGATGGCGTGGAGTTCATCAGGCGACTGCATGGTGACCCGGCTGTGGCTGGCATCCCGATCATCGCCGCGAGCGGGGACACCCACCTCGCGGGCGCCGCCGACGCGATCCTGGACAAGCCCTACCGCGACCACGAGCTCGTCACGATCGTGAATACCTTGCTAGAGAAAGGGCGTGACCGGCGTTGACACACATCTCTACCGGCGTAGCAGGGCTGGACCTGGTGCTCAATGGAGGCCTGGAGCCGGGGTCGTGTGTGGTCGTGGCCGGCGCGCCGGGCACCGGGAAGACGATCCTGGCGCAGCAGATGTGCTTTGCCCGGGCCACCGCTGAGTACAGGTGCGTCTACTACACGACGATGTCCGAGCCGCATAGCAAGCTCGTCCGGCACCTAGAGCAGTTTTCCTTCTTCGATCCGGAGGCCCTGGGGCCCAGGGTCGAGTACATCCACATGAGCGACTACCTGAGGCCTGAACGCGAGGAAGGCCTGGAGGCGCTGATATCGGAGATCGTCCGCAAGACGCTGGACGAGGAGCCCGCGATCGTGGTCGTGGACAGCGCCAAGATGCTGGGCGACTTTGCCGACAAGCGGGACCTGCGCCGCGCGCTGTATGACCTGACCGGCCGGCTTTCCAGCAGCAACACGGTGCTGCTGCTGCTGGGTGAGTACACCTCCGAGGAACTGCGCAGCGAGGTTGTCTTCTCGCTGGCCGACGGCATCATCCAGCTGGAGTACGAGCCCCGCGAGCCGCTCGACCGGCGGTGGCTGCGGATCATCAAGATGCGCGGCGGAAACCACAGCTCGGGCAACCACACCTTCCGGATCGGCCCGCACGGGGTGCAGGTGTTCCCGCGCGTGGAGACCCTGGTCCCGAAGGCGGAGGCCCCGCTGACCGGCCAGGTCCCCAGCGGGATCCCCGGCCTGGATGAGCTGATGGGCGGCGGCGCGAGGCAGAGTGACGCCAGCCTCGTCACCGGCCCCTCCGGCGTCGGCAAGACGGTCTTCGGACTCCGCTGGCTCGTCCAGGGAATAGAACGGGAAGAAAACTGCCTGTACGTCACCTTCCAGGACACTGCCGCTCAGCTGACCAGCGTGGCCACCGGTTTCGGCTGGGATGTCGCGGCCTACCGCGATTCCGGGCAGCTCGTGATCTCCTACGTCCCGATGGGCGATCTGGACCTCGATGTCCTGGCCACGTCCGTGCGCTCGGAGATCAGCAGGCGCCACGTCAGCCGCGTCGTCGTCGACAGCCTGTCCGAGCTGGCGTTCGCCGCCCGCGAGGAGGACCGCTTCGCCGCCTACATGCGCAGCCTCGTCGGACTTGTCCGGGCAGGGGGCAGTTCCCTGCTCCTCACCAGCGAGACCAACGTCCACGGAGTGCCCGGCAACTCCCTGGATGGGCTGATGTTCCTGTTCGACAACACCATCGACCTGCGCTACATCGAAGAAGGATCTCAGCTAGGCCGGGCCGTGCATGTCGCCAAGATGCGCAGCAGGGGGCACGCCATGACACTGAACAGCGTCACGATCACTGATCGTGGCCTGGAAGTCGGGGACGTGCTCGAGAGCGTGACCGGGCGCCTCGGCTGGAGCGCACTCCGTACCCAGGGACAAGCGGAATCAGTCAGGCGAGGCACTCCGGCCAACGGCAACTTACCCGCCCCAAACCCCGATCCAGGCACAACCGCCGCTGGTGGCGGACAGACGCCCCACGCCGGGCGGCCCTCGAAGAGGTGCCGGCTTTGTCGTAGATCCGCACGATCGGCGCCTTTAGTGGTTAACATGAGTCAGTCGTCGTGATCATCGGCGTGGCGCACGGAGAAGGCGGCCGCCTGCGTGCGGCGCTGCATGCCGAGCTTGGTCAGCAGTGAAGACACATAGTTCTTCACCGTCTTTTCCGCCAGGGACATGCGCTCCGCGATCTGGCGGTTGGTCAGCCCTTCGCCGATCAACTCAAGCACCCGCTTCTCCTGCTCGGTCAGCGCCGCCACCGGGTCGACGCTGATGGCGCGCTGACGCAGTCGGGTCATGACCTGATGCGATGCCTGCGGGTCGAGTATCGACAGGCCGGACGCGACCGCACGCAGCGCGCTGACCAGGTCGGTGCCGCACGTCTGCTTCGACACGTAGCCCGCGGCGCCGGCCATGATCGCGCCGAGAAGCGCCTGATCGTCGTTGTAGCCGGTGAGCATCAGGCAAGCGGTATCTGGCAGCGCTGAGCAGATTTCCCTGCAGACCGAGATGCCGTCCCCGTCAGGCAACCGCACGTCGAGCACCGCCACGTCCGGACGCAGCGCGGGAATCCGGGCCAGGGCCGCCGACGCGGTGCCCGCCTCGCCGACCACGTCGATGTCGGGTTCATGGGAGAGCAGGTCCCATATACCGCGGCGGAAGATCTCGTGATCATCGACGAGGAAAACGCTGATCCTGCCCGGATTCCCGGTGTACTCGCTCATTCCGGCCATCTCCGTTCCGCGCCCCGTCCGGCACATGGCGCGGCGGAAAACAGGACCGTCGCGGCTCCTGGTCGGCCACCGCCACAGACAGCGACCAGACCATGCCTCATGTTACTATATGTAATTGCGTGACTATTTATTGTTACTGAGACTCAATCGGTGGTGGCCGTAGCGGTAGGAGGCGATCATGAACGAGGACTCCGTCGGATTCCCCGCCCCTCGCGCTGCGGCCGAGGACGGCGCCGACACGGGCACTCCCGCGCCGCACCTGCTGCTTGACATCGTGCGCCGGCTTCGCGCACGGGAACGCGGTCACCTGGCCGACTTGCTGCATGACGGGCCGATCCAGAATCTTGCGGCCGTGCCTCTCGAACTGGCCGAGGCACGTCGCGCGATGGGGACATCGCCGGGCGATGAACTCGGGGTAGTAGCGCAGCAAGTGGATGCGGCCGGCCGGTCACTGCGTGGCCTGCAAGAAGAACTCTGGCCCTTTCCGCGGCCGGCGTCCGGTCTGACCGCGACGCTGAACCGGCGGACCGCCTGGCTGCTGGCCACCCCCCTTGGCGTCGATGTCGGCGAGGGCGCGGCCGGCCTGGGTGGAGCCGAGATCCAGATCGTCGCCGACATCGCCGAATTGATCCTGGCCGGCCTGGTCAGCACGGAAGCGCGAGCGCTCGTCGCGGTGCGAGCCGACGAGCACCTGATCTTCCTCCAGGTGGACATGACCTTGACGCCCGTCGGCGACCCGGCATCCAGCGGCCCGGCGGCGGCCAGGGCCTCGCTGCGCAGGCTGGCGGTGGCGATTCAGGCCGGTATCGATGTCGAGCTGCATGGTCGCCGCTTGCGGGTCCGGATGGAAATACCGAGACGGCAGCATCGATCAGGGCTGGGTGCTGTGGCCGCCCCCGCCTCGCATCGGCTCGACGCTCCCGCCCGCGTTTTCCCCGCTCACCTGGGTGTGGATCTGCCGCCCCGGTGAACCCGGGAGATCATCCGCGACTGTGCCCCAAGCGCACATCCTTCCTGTAGTTCATACTTGGTGCGGAGGCGGCGCAAGAGGCACCCGGTGACGGCAGGGCGGTGACAGGTGAGCGACCTCACGGTGGAGGTGGATCCGGCCGAGGTGGGCCTGGATCCGGACCGGCTGTCGCGCATCGGCGCGCACTTCGACCGCTATGTGGCCGACGGCCGCCTGCCGGGCTGGCTGCTCACAGTGCGCAGGGGCGGCGCCCTGGCCTACGTAGCCCGCTGCGGGTCACGTGACCTGGAGGCGGACCTGCCGGTGACCGACGACACGCTGTGGCGCATTTACTCGATGACCAAACCGCTGACCTCGGTCGCCGCGATGATGCTGTACGAGGAGGGCAAGCTCGAGCTCACCGATCCGGTGAGCAAGTTCATTCCTTCCTTCGCCGACGTCCGTGTCTACACCGGGGGCTCGGACCTGCGGCCGGTGACGGTCCCCGCCGTCGAGCCGGTGCGGGTCTGGCACCTGCTCACGCACACGGCCGGGCTCACCTACGGCTTCCACCGGGTGCATCCCGTGGACGCCATGTACCGGGCGGCCGGCTTTGAGTGGTCCGCCCCCGCGGGCATGGACCTGGCGCAGGCCTGCGACGCCTGGGCCAGTCTCCCGCTGCTGTTCCAGCCGGGCGCCGAGTGGAACTACTCGCAGGCCACCGACGTCCTCGGCCGGGTCGCCGAGGTCGCCTCCGGCCAGTCTCTCGATGAGTTCTTCGCGGCCAGGATCCTAGCTCCGCTCGGCATGACCGAGACCTCCTTCTGGGCCGGCCCCGACGCCGCGCCGCGGCTGGCCGCCCTCTACGTGCCCGGCCCGGACGGGTCGCCGGCCCGGCTTGATGCCCTCGGCCGGGCGGCCCTGGCTCCGCCGGACATGCTCAGCGGTGGCGGCGGCCTGGTATCCACGGCGGCGGACTACGACCGGTTCACCCAGCTGCTGCTCTCGCGGCCCGGCAGCCCGGCCGGGGAACTGGACGGCGTCCGGCTGCTGAGCCCGCGCACCGTCGGCTACATGACGCGCAATCACCTGCCCGGTGGCCTAGACCTGGAGACGTTCGGCCGCCCGCTCTACGCCGAGTCCCCGTTCCGCGGGGTCGGCTTCGGTCTCGGCTTCGCCGTCGTCCTCGACCCGGTGCCGGGCAAGGTGATCGGTTCCGCGGGCGAGATCTCCTGGGGCGGGGCCGCGAGCACCGCGTTCTGGGTCGACCAGGACGCCGACCTGACCGTGTCCTTCTTCACCCAGCTGCTGCCCTCCAGCACCTATCCGATCCGTCCCCAACTGCGCCAGCTCGTCTACCAGGCTCTGGTCCGCTGACCGTTCCCTGCCGGTCAAGTGGTACGAACCTGCCTGGCACCACAGTGGTCAGACAGACCACGCCAGCAGCAAAAACGCAAAGACCGCTCCGGTTACCGCGGTGGATCCGGGTTCCGTGGCGGATCCGGTGCATCCCGATCCCCCCGATCCACCGCCAAGCCCGGATCCACCGCCCAAAACCGCCAGTTAGCATGACGAAAACGGACATTAGGGATACGCGGCGGTGCCGATAGGGCGGCTCATCGCCCGTCTTCGGCGTCAATCTGGTCAAAGGCCGCGTCCAGATCGCTCAGCGAGACGCCGC
>Ga0302324_100008391_pt1 | contig 21785 bp, 22 predicted proteins | sample Palsa_T0_1_FD_201949 | JGI IMG/M metagenome (GOLD analysis project Ga0302324, IMG submission 201949) | Peat permafrost microbial communities from Stordalen Mire near Abisko, Sweden - Palsa_T0_1 | ecosystem: Environmental > Terrestrial > Soil > Palsa > Peat permafrost | place: Sweden: Abisko...
CGGTGCTATTCCGGCGGGTAGAGATTTGGGACAAGGAGAAAGAGGAGGCCATCGTATTTCTCTCGAACCTGTTGGCCTTCGGCGCCACGACCATCGCGGCCATTTACAAGGACCGTTGGGAAGTGGAATTGTTTTTTAAGGGGCTCAAACAGTTGTGCAAGATCAAGACTTTTGTCGGCACCAGCGCCAATGCGGTCAAGACCCAAGTGTGGACGGCGTTGATCGCGATGCTGGTGCTGAAGTACCTGCAGTTGAAGTCGTCGTTCTCCTGGTCATTGTCGACGCTGGCAGCTCTGCTGCGTCAGCAACTCTTCTTCTATCGCGATCTGTGGGTGTGGTTGGATGATCCTTTTCAGTCCCCGCCGGCTCTGGCCGGAGTGCATGACGATGCACAACAATTGGGAATCACGTGGTAGGTGCCAGTTGGACAGCAGACAACCGATTACACCAAGTAACCTCGATTTCAAAGGGTATATGACTCAGTAACTCGGACAGCAGGATTGACAACATGGCGAGAAGCACTTACTTCGACCTGGGCCGAAGCGCAGATGCGTGTCCCGGCTCAGAGTCAGGCTATGCCCAACGTTTTCAATGTGGGAATGTTGTCAAACGCCTAATTTGGACGGGAATGTCCCCTCCTGTACCCGAAGTAATAGATGAGCTTGCTTTGTGTAACGATACTTGGATCACCGAGTATGCTTTTCACTTGCTGAAGGCTCAGACCCAAGCTCAGTCCACTCGCTGTTGAAGCGTTCACCGATACCGCTTCGGAAGGTGCGCAAAGCTCGCTTCCGTTCCATGTCGGCCCTCCGTCGAAGAGATACAGGACTGAGTTGACCTCTCCAAATTCAAAACTTAGGTGCACAGTGCTCGAGGTCGATACGTAACAAATCTGATTTCGACTATTAGCCGCGTTTCCGCGTTCCACCTCAGTGCCTTCGCCATGCTTGGAGCGAATGACCGAGAAGTCGTGGCGCGGTGTATCCAACTCGACACCGGCAATCTGAAAATTGTTTTCCGCTGGTTCTCTGCTCTGGAAGTGTATGGGGTGTTGGGGTCTCTGAGACGGGAGTCCTTCCTGTCTCGTGTATGACCACCAGTCGGAGCCGTCCAGCCGCGCCGCAGCCCGCTGGGCTAATGCTGAGCCGATGAGGACGCACCCAATCAATTTAGTGCCGCTTCGTTCTTCGCCTGTCTAGTCGGACACGGCGCAGCATGCGCCAGCGAAATCAGGAATAATGTCCAGAATGCCCGTTTCACGTTGATCCTCTATTCACGTAACCACGGCTCTCTGGTCATGAGCTCTCTGTCATGTGCTTCTAGGTTTCTTGACTGCGATAGCGCTCGCGTCCATTGGAGCGCCACGCAAGAAGTCCAGCGGGAAATAATGTCTACTACTGTAACCGCGACTCATCATTAGTTATCCCGGCGATGTCCTCCTCGGGTCGGTTCTCATGTAGAACTTGTGCCGGTCTTCGTGGGTGATCCGGAATCCGCGCTTTTCGTAAAAATGGCGGGCGGGATTTATCTTTACAACCGCGAGCGTGATGGCTTTGGATTGATCAGCTGCCTGCGTCAAAAGTATGTCCAGAACTTTCGTCCCGATGCCGCGCCGTTGCAGCATGGGCATCACGTAGAACGAACCGAGGTTGATCGTCGTGTTTTCAACTTGCTCTTGAATCCAACCCACAGACTGTTCGTCCGCCGTGATGATCCTGACCTCGTCAAGTTTGAAGAAGTCAGCAAAGTTTCTTTCCTCTCGCGCCTGATCCCAGCCGAAAAGGCGTTCGATCATCCCACGCATGGTCTCGAAATAGAGGTTGCGGGCGAAGACGAAGTCTTCACTGCAGGCTGTTCGAAGCGCAATCTTCACTGTTCGCTGGCCCTCTGGGATTGTGCACCTTTTCAAAAGTGACGGGCAAGAGTCGTTGCGTATAATAGCGATTCCTCATCAATTGAGCAGACTTCGCGCCATTTTAGGAATCCGCGTTACTCGAGATTACGGCATCCCTTGAAACAGTACATTGCTGATAAGCGTCCCCGTCGGCCTCGTCACGGCGAGGTAGCCGGTGCTGCACTTGCCCAGATTCAAGTTGTTGCTCTCTCCGGTTGTGCCGGTCATTGACTCGCCTATTTCGTCCACGTAAGATTCGACGATGATTGGCCAGACCATCTCGCATTACCGCATCGTCGAAATGCTGGGCGGTGGTGGAATGGGCGTCGTCTACAAAGCCGAGGATACCGACCTTGGCCGCTTTGTCGCGCTGAAGTTTCTACCCAATGATGTCGCGCAAGATGCCACCGCGTTGGAACGTTTCCGCCGCGAAGCCCGCGCCGCTTCGGCGCTGAATCATCCCAATATCTGTACGATCTACGAAATCGGCAAACATGGCGACCAGTCTTTCATAGCCATGGAGTTTCTGGACGGCATGACGCTGAAAAGCCGCATCGCTGGGCGTCCGATGGAAACGGAGACGATTTTGTCTCTGAGCACCGAAATTGCAGACGCGCTCGACGCGGCACACGCCAAAGGAATCGTTCACCGCGACATCAAGCCCGCCAATATTTTTGTCACCGACCGCGGCCACGCCAAGATTCTTGATTTCGGCCTGGCGAAGGTCACGCCCGCAGGCGGGTCGCTCAATACCCAGACGCGAACGGTCGATGAGCGCCACTTGACTAGTCCGGGCACTGCGGTAGGAACAATTTGCTACATGTCTCCCGAGCAGGCGAAAGGCAAAGAGCTGGACGCCCGAACGGATTTGTTTTCGTTTGGCGCGGTGCTTTATGAGATGGCGACCGGGACGCTGCCGTTCCGCGGCGAAACCTCTGCGCTCATCTTCAAATCAATACTGGATAGTGCTCCGGTTCCCGTTGTGCGGTTGAATCCTGATCTGCCTGCGGACATGGAACGGATCATCAACAAGGCACTGGAGAAGGATCGCGATTTACGCTGCCAATCGGCGGCGGAGTTGCGCTCCGACTTGAAGCGGCTGCAGCGCGACACGGGCTCGGGGAGGATTGCGACTTCGGCATCGATTGCTCCCGCAATTGCGACCGCTCCATCTTCAAGTGGCACGGCGAGTGGAATAGCGATTGGAACATCAACTGGAACTCTCGCCGCTCCTTCCGGCACGGCGGCCGTAGTTGCTACGTCCACTTCATCTGCGAAGAAATATCTTTTGCCCGCCTTATGCGTGGCAATCTTAGTCGCGGCCGGATTCGCTTATCGCTTCTGGCCGCATGCACCCGCGCCCAGCCTTCCCGGCAAAGTTTCACAGATCAGCCACTGGAACAAGGCCATCTACGGCGCGCAACTCTCGCCCGACGGACACACCATCGCTTTCTCGTCTCCCACGGAGGGCACGTTCCAGATTTATGTGATGTTGACTTCCGGTGGCGATCCGCTACAGCTCACTCGCGATGAAGGCGATAAACGTCCGCTCGGCTTTTCCGCCGACAGCACCGAAATCTACTACGCCCGCAATGTGGGGCGCGCCGATGTCTGGGCGGTTCCCACCCTCGGGGGCAACCCGCGCCACGTCGTCAACGCTACCACTTTGGCGCCTTCCGCGGACGGAAAATCGCTGTTCTACGTCCCCGAGGGTATCCACTCCATATACCGCGCGGCAGTCTCCGGCTTGGGCGGCGAGGAGGTCTTCAAATTCGAAGACCAGGATTCAACCCCCAGGTTTATCTTGCCCTACCCCAATGGGAACGAGCTTCTGGTAGCGCTATTTAAGCCGTTCCAAGACGAGGCCGAGTTGAAGGACGTGCACCTTGACAGCCGCAAGGCGACCGATCTCGGCAAAATCCCTGCAACTGGCGCAACCGCCTGGGAGCAACCCGGCAAGTCTTTGCTTTTCAGCCGCACCGAGAATGACATCCAGAATATCTGGCGTTATGACCTGAACGACCGTTCCCTGACGCAGGTTACCTTCGGCGCAGGCCCGGATTACGACCCCATGGTGAATCAGGCCACCAAGGGCATTTATTACGTAAGCGGCAAAGCTTCCGGTTTCTTGACCGCCTATAACACACGAACCAAGCAGTCCCTCGACCTCGTGGACGGTGATGCGACCCAACCGGCCATTTCGCCGGATGGCAAGCGGGTCATGTATATAGCGCTGCTCGGTCCACATCGCCAGGAAATATGGGTGTCCGATATTGATGGCAAGAATAAGGCGAAGCTGGCCTCCGGTGAAACTCTGTCGACAAATACCTGGGCGCATGATGGATCGCTATTGACCTTCACCGATTCAAGCGGAGGGCTAGTGAAGGTCTACGTCGCCGGAGCGGACGGAAGCAACATCCGGCAAGTGCCGTGGAGTGGCCTCTATATCGGAGTCGCAATATTCACACCCGACGCCAAGTCGCTCTACCTGAGTTCGATCAAATCGCATGCTTCGCCCGTGCAGATCTTGGAAATGGGCGTGGACGGCTCCCACCTCCAAATGGTCGATCAAGGGTGTGGATTTGCCACTGACGTCAGCCCGGACGGCAAGTACCTGTTGTCACTCGACCAGCGCGGTTCCGAGCAGGGTATTCACCAATTTTCGCTGGCCGACCACAAGTGCTCAATGCTAGTTCCGGGCGTCACCACGTTTTCTGGCATCTTCGCGCCCGACGACAAGTCATTCCTCTACGCCGTATCCGAACGGGGATCCGCCACGATCTACCGCGTGCCCTGGAGTAGCGGCAGAACCACAGGGGGGGCGCAAGTCGCCTATAAAGTGCCCTTCGCCTTCAGCATTGCTTATGGCGGCAACGGATACGACTTCTCGCGCGACCTATCAACCATTGTCTACGCCCGTCCCGGCGGTCAGGCCGACCTCTATCGGCTGAAATAATCCTGCAGTCCGTGGAGCTTAAGCGCTTTGACTGTTGTCATCAGGCGTCTCACCGAGAATCGGTCCCGACTTCCGACCAAAGTCAAAAAGCGCAATGGCGATGTTTCGCTAAGTATGCGCATACTAGCGCTCTACGGACAGCGTGTACTTTACCTGCAACACAGTTTCGATTGGAACAGGCTTGCCGTTGCATGTCGCAGGCTCGTAGCGCCAGCCCGCAATGGCATCGAGGCTCGGCTTTGTCAGATCTGGATTCGGGTCCGCGACCACCTTGCGGATTTTCGGAACACCGTCCAGACCAATTTGCGCGTCTACCGAAACCGTTCCCTGAAGTTGGCGTTCCCGAGCGCCGAATGGGTATTTTGGATTCTCTTGCTTCACGGGTCGAGGTGGCACGGGATTCATGCAGCCAGGTTGCTGAAGGGCTCCCGAGGGTGGAGTGAAGGCATTAGGTCCAAATTGAGCTGGCGTCAGCAACTCGCTGACGTTCACTTTGGCCACGGGTCTCCCGTTCTCTACGAAGCTGAGCAGTCGGGGAAAAACCTTACCGCCGACAGGCTGGAAGTCCCTGTCTTCATAGGACGAGCTGCGCACCAGCGTGCCGGTGCTGTCACTGACGCACATTTCGGATTCGCGCTTTAGCTCATTTTCAATTTCCACGCACGTCACTTTTGCTCCGTGCTCCTTTCGCGAACGCGTGTTCTTCACGATGCCCCTTGGGCCGAGACCCAGTTGGGTGAAAGACCATGTGGGTCCTGGCTCCGCGCCCGCTGCGTCGGAACTGAAACCGAGTGCCGAATGCAATTGATATATCCGAAGCGGGATGAAATCCGTGCTCCTCTGGATCCACAACGTTTCCTTGCCAGCGACCTGGATTTCGGTGTAGCCGGGGAGACTGATTTCTTCTCGCCACTGCTCCAGGCCGTTCCAAAGCAGCTGGTAACTTCCTTCCGACGGTTTGCCTTGGATGTCGATCAGCACGCTGGCCTTCATCTGAAACGATGGCAAGTCCAAGATATTCGTTCTTGAGAGGGCCAGTTCAAGCCTCTTGATAGCTTCTTGTTGTTCTGAGGTGTCGGAGGCACCCAGGAAGGGCAAAACCAATGCGCCCAAAACGGCTAAAACACTGCACCTCTTCTTCATTCCCATCCTTTTCCCTTCCTGAACTCGGCTTTTAATGGGGAGATATAAGTGAGATCGCAGCAGTCGCCTTGCCCGGTTCAGTCGATAAGGTATCAAGTTTGCTCTTGTTGACGTGTTGACGTAACCAGGTGTTAGCACGTTCTTGACCGGTGGTCGGTAAGCGTAACCGCGATGTTACGTCAATCGTTTCCCCCGGCTGAACTGGATCGTCAGGCGCGGGCTAGTAGTGGTGGAACTCGATCTCTCTAGGGCCATCTGGGTTTCTACCGGTTCCCCGTCGCAGATGGCAGGCGTGAATCTCCACTTCCGCACCGCTTTCTGGGCTTCCTCATCGTATTCAAGATTCTGGGCCGAGGTTACTTTCAGGTTACGAGGTGTGCCATCAATGCCGACAGCGATGCTCATCATGACCTTGGTCGAGCCACTGAAATGTCGCGGTGACGTCGGGTCCGGAGCGTAAACTGGGTTGGGCGGCACCGAACTGAGGCAGTTTACCGATTCTTTCGCGCCTTCCGGCGGCACGAAAAGTGCCGGGTCTGGCGTAGGATCAACAGTCAACTCAAGAACCCGAGCCTCGATCTCTCTGTGCCCGTCCACGCTACACGCGTAAGACCTTGCTAGCACATGATCGCCAAATTTTTCGTAGTTGGCATAAGAACATACCATCTGCGCCCGGGCGGCGTGGGACAGCGTAGTCTCGGAGATCAGCATACCCGTTGTTTTGTCGAAACAAGCTGCCGACATGTCCGGAGAAGCGGCGGTCTCCAGACAGCGGGCGCTGATGCCGTTGACGTCACGATTCTCCCGCCTCTGCGGCCTCCAGTCGGTCGGTCGAAGGTTACGACTATCTGAGAGTCTATACACATCCCCTACATGCCGGGGAGTAACGGCTCCGCTGGAGAAGAGCCAGCGCTTTCCTTCGAAAGCGATCTGAATTCTCCGAAAATCGCCAACCACCGCTTCCCTTCGCCACTTCGTCTTGGAAATCCAAACCTCGGTGTACTCTCCCTCAGAGGCAGAACCGTCGTCTTTGATGGTCTTGAATCCGATCTTCAGTTCAAACGCGGGCGCACCTTCTGCGCGAATGTCGGAGAGCTGCTTAGCGTGCTCGATCAGGGCAGCTGCCTCGGCTTCCTGCTTGCTAGCGAAAGTCGGTGATGTAAGGAGAGTAAGCGCGAATGCGAGAAACAAAGCGCGAAAGGAAGTCATAAGTCCGTTTGGGAACAGGACAATAAGTGATTTCGACCGCATCGAATTTCCGAAGCGTAGCACATCTGCGCCGAGATAGACAGTTGACGCTAGCAGGCGTTAGCACGTTTTGACCGATGGTCGGCGAGCGTAACCGATATTACGTCAATTGACACGCGAAGCGACCCTCTCTGCGCCGCCTAAGGGGCCATCCGATATACTTGCATGTTCCTTCAGGCGAAGGCTTATGAAGTCGTCAGTCCGCGAGTTTCCGCTTCGCCAACGTGCAGCCGTCTTGCTACTTGGGGCAGTCTTGATCAGTACCGCGTCTGGGTGTCACAAGACTAACGCGGATGTCACCGAAATTCTTGCAGCGGCGGGCAACGGCAATTTGGCGAAGGTCCGGCTGTTACTCGACCGTAATCCAAACCTGGCATTCGGCAAGAGCCGGGACGGCTCCACCGCTCTCCATTCCGCCGCGTTTCATGACTACTTGGAAATCGCAGAGTTGCTGCTAACCAAGAATGCCGATGTGAATGCAAAGAACAGCGAAGGCGTCACTCCGCTGCACTACGCTGCGTCGTATGGCAACAAGGACATCGCGGAGTTGCCACTGTCGAACAAAGCCAACGTTAACATCGGAGACGGAATGGGACGCACGCCATTGTATGACGCTGCGGGGAGCGGTCGAATCGAAGAAGTCAGCATACTTCTCGCCGCCAAGGCCGATGTGAATGCAACAGCTCTTGGCGGTTATACCGCGCTAAGCACGGCAGCCGCTCGCGGCCGTGAGGACATCGTCCGCTTGCTGATCGAGAACGGAGCCAACATTAACGCAGCAGACCTCTACGGCGGCACGCCCCTGCACTGGGCGCGAATAAATGGCTACGAGCGCATCGTGGACTTATTGCGCCAGCACGGCGCCTTTGAACTACCGCGTGCAAAGTCAGAGTGGCCCTACCCTTGATCTTCGACGTACGACGGCAAATTTAGTTGACGAAAACAGTTACGCTCAAAAGCACCCTTCGCTGGGGTCAGTGGGCGCAATGTTTCAACAACCATCCTTTTAAGGCCCTGCCAACTCCACGGCTTTCATTGACTTGCCGGTTTCACACAAGTAAGATTTCGCGTCAGTGATCGGCCAGACCATTTCGCACTACCGCATCGTCGAGAAGTTGGGCGGAGGCGGCATGGGTGTGGTCTACAAAGCTGAAGACACGCGGCTGCATCGCTTCGTCGCATTGAAGTTCCTTCCCGATGAAGTAGCCAGGGACCCGCAAGTCCTAGCCCGCTTCCAGCGCGAGGCGCAAGCAGCGTCCGCCTTGAATCATCCCAATATCTGCACCATTTATGACATAGGCGACCAAGACGGCACGGCATTCATCGCCATGGAATTTCTGGACGGCGAAACCCTGAGCATAGCATTGTAGGCCGCGTTCTGGAGAACGAAACGCTCGTGTCGTTAGCCATCGAGATTGCGGACGCGCTTGACGCGGCTCATAGCAAAGGAATCGTCCATCGCGATATCAAGCCGGCGAACCTCTTCGTCACGGAGCGCGGCCACGCCAAGATCCTGGATTTTGGCCTGGCCAAAGTCACCGCCGGCGCCAGTTCCTCGAGCCTGCTCGCAAGCGCCGCAACTCAAGCCGCCAGCATCGACGAGCAGCACCTTACCAGCCCCGGCGCAGCTCTGGGGCACAATCGCTTACATGTCTCCGGAAGAGGCGCTGGGAAAAGAACTCGATTCGCGCACCGATCTGTTTTCGTTTGGCGCTGTGCTCTACGAAATGGCGACCGGTACAATGCCATTTCGCGGGGACACTTCAGCTGCCATCTCGAACGCCATTTTGGAGCGCGCTCCCATTCCTCCAGTTCGCCTCAACCCCGATGTTCCGGCGAAGCTGGAAGAGATTATCAACAAGGCATTGGAGAAGGATCGCAATCTGCGCTACCAGCATGCCGCCGATTTGCGCGCTGATCCGCAGAGGTTGAAGCGCGACACGGAATCGGGTAGAAGGCCGGCAGTCGTGGTCGAGCCGCATTCTGGCTCGCAAGGCTCAGCCCCAGCGCAGGATTTATCCACGCAGACGCAAGCTTCGCCAAGCAGTTCTTCCGCCATGGCGGTTGCGATTCCGTCGCAAGTTTCCTCTGCCGCCTCCGCTCCCCGGTTTTCGCCGAAGCTACTGATGCTGATCATTGCCTCGGCAGCGATCGTGCTGGCTGTACTGGCGGGCTTCCTGTTCCTGCGCGGTCGAACTACGCGCTCTGCGGGCAGCTTGCAGCACAAGTCCGTCGCCGTGCTTTACTTCAACAATCTCTCGCAGGACCAATCCCTCAACTGGCTCAACAACGGACTAACGGACATGCTCACCACGAACCTGGCCCAGGTGAAGGGTCTGGACGTAATCTCCACTGAGCGTGTGATGAGTGCAGTGCAACGCGCGAGCAAGGATGGCAAGTCTCTCGATCCCGCCCAGGCCCAGCAAGTTGCGCGCGATGCCGGCGCAGACGCCTACATTACCGGAGCGTTGTTGAACATCGGCCCCACGCAACTGCGCCTCGATGTGCGCGCGCAAGACACCAGCAGCGGCCAGATTCTCTTCTCTGAGAAGCTGGAAGGGCAGGACGTGCAGAGCATCTTCGGCATGGTCGACCGGCTCACCGAAAAGGTGGCCGGCAACTTTCTGCCCGCCTCCGCGCAGCCTCAAAAAGCGCCGGAGATCGAGCAGGCTTCCACATCGAATGTCGAAGCTATCGTCACTATCAGTTGGGCGTTGACTACAGCCGTCGCTTTCTCACCCAGGACGCCATCCGCGAACTGGAAGAGGCGGTCCGTTTGGACCCGCAGTTTGCCCTCGCCTACATGGCTCTCGTAGATCAGTACTTTCTTATTGGTGATCGCCGGCACAGCAATGAGCTTATGGTCAAACTCGATCCGTTGCAGTCGCGACTGCCTCGTTACGAGCAACTGCTTCTGCAAACCCTCAAAGACAGCCACTCCCGCGATGAAGAAGCCGAAATCCGCGCCCGCCAGGAGTTGCTCACCCAATTCCCACGTGACAGCGAGAACCGGGGTATCTTGAGTCACGATCTGGCTTACATAGGCCAGCAGGATCAGGCGCTTGATGTGATTCGCCAGGGACTCGCGCTGGACGCGAAGAACGAAGACCTTCTCAACTTTGAATCCTACGTGTTGGCTAAGTGGGGTGATTTCGATGGCGCCCTGAAAGCAAGTGATGCCTACATCGCGGTGCGGCCAGGCGATCCCAATCCGTTGGATGGCCGCGGCGACATACTCTTCATGGCGGGGCGCGACGACGACGCCGTTGCCGCCTACCGCAAAGCGCTCGAAACTGAAGCCGGACTTCAGCGACTATGGTGAGTACTTGAAACTGGCGAATGTCTACGCTGATCAGAAGAAGCCCGACATGGCCAGCGCCGCATTCCGGCAGTTTGCTCAACGCGCCTCAAACCTTTCGCAGCTTTATGTTCCCGGATTCGAAGCGCAGTTCAAACAGGCGGCGGGTGATTTTGATGGTGCACTTGCCAGCTACCGGCAGGCTGTGCTGCAACTTGGCCGCGCAAAACAGAGCGAGGCTGCCGCGACATTCCTTTTGCAATTCTCCTTCCTGTCTGTTCTGTTGAGGGAGGGTCCCTCTGCGCTTTCCTTTGCCCAGCAACAGAAACTAGATGACGAACAACTGGAATCGGTCGCGTTTCTGCAAACCATGGCAGGAAACCGCTCTGCCGCGCAGCGAAGCCTGCAGCGCTTTGCCGCCAGCCACCCCTGGGTTACTCGGCGGGTGGTTGAGATTGACCAAACTGTCTACGACATGAACGCAGCGGTCGAGCGCGGCGGTGGGCAGGCGGCCTTGAGTCGGGCCGCCAGGATCCCAAGTTTCCAGTGGCACTACGTTCTTTTCCTTAAAGCCCGGGCCCATCTCTTGACCAATGACTATGCTTCAGCCGAACCCGAGTTCCGCTCCGCCTTGCGGCTTGAGCACAACATGGAGAACTTCTATTTCTCGACGGATCGGTCTCCAGCAATCGAAATCCTCTCCCACTACTACCTCGGCCAACTCTACGAGCGCACCGGCAAGCACGATCAGGCGATTAACGAACACCAGGAATTCCTTTCGCACTTCTCAAATCCGCAAACCAAGCTAGCTCAGGTCGGCGATGCTCGGACCGCACTTAAGCGACTCATGCAATGAGGAACTGGGGGCCTTGGTAGCCTGCCTCCCCGAACAGCCGGCATACCGAGGATATGGCCACTCTATCGCTTGCTGTTCGCCGATAGTTTACGTTAACAGTGTTATTAATAACGCGATTTTTCGCCAATTGAAGTGCCATTCAGCGCGGTTCGCCATGAGTGCGCTGCTGTAAGGTACGTACGAGGAGAAACGTCAATGCTGAAGCGAACACGGCAGCAGTGAATGAAACAACCAAAAATGCAGGCCACCAGGCATCGGCTTTGGAAAACATATTGAACTGAACGCCCGTACACACAATGAAGACGGGTCCGAAAACGATCAGCGCGATAATGGTTCGAGTTGCAAACTCTCGTCTGGCTTGAGTCTTCAGGGCTCTGACTTCGACCTGCCTGACGATCTCAACCGCGATCCAAGCCCCGACTAAACCCGGAACAAAGTAAATTGCAATCCCCTCAAAAAGTCCTCTCGCTCCAGTGAGCGGGGCATTCGCGAAGTGAAGGTCTAATCCATCTGATGCGACCAAAATAAGCACCATGGCCACTATTGAACAGAATCCGAAGGCGACCGGAGCTACTAGAGCACGAAGTGCGTATGGCCGCAATCGAGGAATGGCAAGCGACAGTACGAAAGCGACTAATGACAGCAGGATAAAGGGAGCAGCCTAGATTATTTGCATGGTCGCGTCGCGCAACAGCCTGCAATTGGCGGGGCCGTCAAAAGAGAAATAGTACACGCAGGACGACGCTTTAGCTGATAACTGATGTTAACTGATGTAATCAGATTACGCTCACCGAGAATCGGCCGACTTTCGGTCAAGGGTCAAAACGTGTAATCGCGATTTCTCAAAAAGCTATCTTTGGGACGGTTGAGTACCAGTTGGTTCGAGATGAATATCCAGCACTTTTCGTTGCCCTGCCGCTAGCCTCAGAACTGGCCTCGACGAGCTTTCGTCATCGGTGTATACCCAGCCTCTGTAGCCCTTAGCACGGGCAATTAGCATCACGTCGCAATCAGTCGGAATCGGGAGGGAATACTGACCCTGAAAGCCGCGTAGAACGTCCCCACCCGCGTCACAATCGACCCCCGAGTACTGTAGGTGAGCGTCATCCAGAGGCTTTCCCGTGCTCTTGTCGATGATGTGCGCCACTACCACCGGACCCCTATTGTGTAGTCGGATCGTTACGGATGGTCGCGAATGCTGCACATCGATAGCGACAACCTGTCCCGGCAATTGATTGCCGATCGAATAGCCTTCGGCGTCGTTAGTTGCGAGCAGTTCGTATGTTCCGGGCTTCAGGTCCGTGATGGTGAATCGCCCTTCGCTATTGGTCCTTGCCGAACAGCAGGTCTCGGTTCGCTCGAATCCCGACTGCTCTGCATGGACTTGCGTACAGACCTGAAAATCTACTGCAGGTAGGCCCTCCTCGGTCAAAACGATCCCACTGACTTCACCGTCATGCGTCGGAGAATCTTTCCTCTGTGCGCCAAAAGACAAAACTCCGCAGAAAACAAGCAATATAAGAGTCGTTTTGTGGACCATATACTTTCCTTCACCTGTTCGCATTGTAAGCCCTCTGACTGTTGTTAACAGGCGATGTCCCTCAGAATGCAAGTCAGGCTGCTTTCTCCCCGAGGAATTTGGCGAGAGAGCGGATTGAGTTCATCTTGTCTTCACGCAGTCCGAGCAGATCGTCCTCGCTGAGTCGATTTTCGTACAAGAGTCTCCCGAACACCAGCGTGAGCTGGGAATACCGATAGTCGTACTTGCGGTCGATTTGTTTACGACGTTCGGTCAGGTACAGCTCCAGGTCCCACAGATCCGACGACATCTGGATCCCGTTGGCCATTCGCTTTGCTTCCTGAATCACTTCGTGAAGTTCCCGCCCCAGAGCAGCGTCGAAGGCTGTGCGGGCAATGGCCTTTTCGGACTTCGACCAAGTCGGTTCGTTCGGCCGGGGGTAGGGGTTTAGGTTCGGCGTGCTGCTCATCGTCACGTCCTCCTTGGCCGCATTGTATGCCTTCGCCAAACGCTGTTTCTATCAGCGGAGAACTTTTCGCCACGACGGACTCAATGTTCGACGGTCGCTGTTGCTGCACTTCCGCCATCAGCTTGAAACGATCGTTCACCGGGCTTCCGAGATTCTGCTTGCAGCCCAGATACCGCTCAGTCGTTTGCACTGAAGCATGCCCCAGCAAGAACTGAATCTGCTCCAGTTCACCACCACTGTCGTGACACAACTTCGCGCAGGTTCGCCTTAGGTCGTGCGGCGCGATGTGCTCCAGACCCACCCTCTGACAACAGGTTCGAACCACGTACCAGACTACATTTTGGGAAATGCCCTTCCCCCAAACTTTCCCCGTCCTGGCGACGGCACGGAAGATCCTTCCCTCCCTGACATCAGCCGCTCGGGTCCACTGATCCAGAGCCGCCTTGACCCACTCTGGTATGGGCACGGTGCGGACGTGCCCGCCTTTGCCGATCAGATCCACTACCGCCCAGTGACCCTGGCGGATCTGGATCTCGCCGAGCTCCAAGCCGACCAACTCCGATCTGCGGAAACCACAACCAAGCAGCATCGCCAACATGGCGTGGTCTCGCTTGGCGCGCATGCCCTCGCCATAAGCATGTTGCAGCACTTCGGAGCTTTGCGCTGGGCTCAACCAATTGCCGGCGCGAAACCCGAGCTGTTTGACGCCTCTCACCCGGCTGATCCCGGCCGCGAGTTCCGGGCTGAGCAAGCCTGCGTCGGCAGCTTCGTGCGCGAGTCTTCGCACGGCTGCGAGTTGTTGATTGATGGTGTTTGTGGCGAGACCGCGTGATTCCAGGTACATGCGGTAGCGAACCACCACGATCCGATTGAACGCGAGGCGCGGTTCGGAACAGTACCAGGCGATGAACTGGTCGATGGCATACTCGTACACGCGGCGCGAGGCTGGCGAGCCGAGGCTGTTGAGCACCGCCCTCTTACAATGGTCCAGATCCGGCAGCCGAAGCGATCGGCGACGGTAATTCGGCTTAACTTTGTGCTTGCCCATGGTGACGGCCTCCTCATGCCGCAGCATGGATTACGACAGACTGGCATCCCAACCGCAACCGGCAACGCGCGTAGAATCCGAAAGAAATATGGACAAACGAAGTTTTGACAGGTCGATTTATTCAATCGCGATTTTTCGATAAGTCGGGTGTCTGTACACAGAGTACAATTCACAGGGTAAAACGGGAGGCAATCATGTCTCACCCCCTAACATTCACAGTCTTTATAGCTCTCCTCACCACGGCCATTCTGACAATCTCAGCCGGAGGGCAGCAGTCAGAAATCGCCGGGCATGCGGCGGACGAAGCTGCGATCCGGGCTATCGTCGCCGATCGCTGGATGGCGGGGTGGAACGCCCACAATGTGCATCAGTTTGCTTCAATGTTCTCGGAAGATGCCGACTTTACGAACGTCCTTGGAATGAGCGCCTCTGGACGGGTATCTATCGAGAAGTTTCACGTCGCCGTGTTTGAACGGTTTTTTAAACATAGCAATCAAACCGGCGAGGTAACCAAGATTCGCTTCCTCCGCCCGGACATCGCCGCAGTCGATGTCCGCTGGCAGATGACGGGAGCCGTCGACGACAAAGGCGATCCCATACCTCATAGAACCGGTCTGGCCAACTGTGTGTTCACAAAGTCGGGCGGGGAGTGGCTGGTGACTATCATGCACAACACCGAACTCACGCCTTAAGCGCAACCACTGGAAAAACATCGGCGGGTTCTCGCAGTCGGGTGTCGTAGTCAGATTCTGAGTAAGTCTGTCAATAGTTTTTTTATCTCCTTTCACGACCGTGTTCACAGGGTATCCACAAATGTCCGCAAGGTATCGCTGCGGACCATCCGAAAATTCCCAACGGATGAGAACGGATACCGCATCGTGAGTTTCGCGGATTAGATCGTTGCTATAATAAGATTTCGGAACTACGGACGGTTCCGAGATTGGCGACGTATTGTCAGGGCAGTTGATAAAGCCAGCGCAAGCCAAACGGTAGCCCCGATTGTGTCTCCCGGTTGCTGCCACCCATTTTGAATGACGCCTGCTACACCCGCAGCCAGTCCAGCGCCGAGAATCAGAATCCAAACCCTTGCAGCTTTGCTCATTTCATCGTGCTCACATGAGGGGCCATTATGCCTCTGGGTGTCAATTGTCGCAAACAGGCGATTACACTCACAACCGTGCGCTGCCCTGGAGCTCCATCGGGCCCACGTAATCGTAACCAATCTCGTCCCCAAAACCGATGCTCTGGAGTTCGGCACGCCGATGGAGGATGCCTCGGGCAGCAAGGTTTTCCAGAACCCCTGTCATGCGCTTGAGCACAGCTCTCCGCTCGCTATAGCTCACACCACCGATGCTCGACAGGAGTCCGCCCTCTTTCAGGACTCTGCTGCCCGTCCATACGAATTTCCGATGACGTTCAGCATCGGAAATCAGGTCTAGCACCTGTTCGGGAGATTGCGGAAGAGGTTTTGTCCATTTGTTGACCTATCCCACAGCCTAAAAGCGTCTGACAAAACCGTCTTATATATAGCCATGTCGAAAACGGTCTCAGGGTCTGACCCCATCACCCAATGTGCGCTTGAGTTCCTCTGCGACCCACAAAGCGGATGGCGTCCTGTTCCGACTCGGGTGTGAGCTCTGTCGGTGAATGCGGAGTTTTGTTAGATACTCCTAATGCTAGTTCAGCAATAAGCCGATGTGGTCGGCAAGCCTCTCCGTTAAATGTTGAAATCAGATTACGCTCATTAACCGCCGGATAGGGTTTTTTCCCCTAAAACGAGTTGGCTTTTCCAACCCACTCCGTCTGCTTACTGAATACTTACGTTCACCACGAATACCTGTGGCGCACTAGAAAAAAATGGCTGAGTTGTGCCGACGTTTGGGGTGTACGCGCCGTCGACCATGAATTTATAGGTCCCGGGCGTTGTGCCAGTAGCCGTCTCGGGAGGCGTTTGGCCACCTCGACCGCTCCCACTGCCGCCGCCACAGCTCACCAAGGCCATGCTCCCCACCAGCACAATCAGCAAGCACAGAGCAGTACCGTGGAGGCGAACGCGTCTTCGCAGCGGCAATCCAACCACGAGAATCCCTGTAACGAAGGTAAGAGATTGCGCCGCAAGCCACCGCGGACTTTTGATTTCCTCAACACGCGAGACCATCATCGGTCCCGTCGAGCTAATGGTCATGACGGAGGTCACCGCAGTTGCGCCCGTCACATTCACCGATGCCGGGACCGAGCACGTGGGAAGATGCTGCGCTCCTGGCGGATAATATGCGATCGTGCACGCAAAATATATCGGGCCGGTAAATCCGTTGGCTGGCGTGACCGTGAGCGTGGACGTGTTACCCGTGGTCGCACCCGCTGCGAACGATACAGAACTCGCCGCCGTCATGGTGAACATATTTAGCATCGTAACCGGGACCACCGTGCTGCTTGGAGCGTAGGTGGTGTCACCGCTGTAGGTCACATTCACGATGACCGCGCCGGGACTCCAATAGTCGCCCCCGAAATCGAAGCTGCAGGCACCATTCACCAACGTGCAGCCGGCGCTGTAACTTCCGCCGGGACCATCAGCATAGAAACCGATGGATCCGGTCGGAGTCGGCTGCCCGCTCACTCCAGCAAGATGGGCCGTCACTGTCAGTTGCTGCGTCGGAAGCATCGAGGACGCGTTCGCACTGGCAGTAAGAATGCCGACGGGCTGCTGCGTCACCGTGACTTGTACGGGACTGGAGGTTGCGGCTTCGTAATTAGCATCGCCACTGTATCGCCCGGTGATTGAGTCCGTCCCCACGGGCAAGTTCGTCACGTTCAAGATCGCCGCGGAATTGATGTAGGGCCAGGTAAGTGCCGTCTGGGCGACCGTGGCGGTGCCCAGCACGGTGTTTCCGGAATAGAAGGCCGCCGTACCCGTGGGCGGTGGAGCGACGCTGTTACCAACGATGAACTGGAGCATGATGCTCTGGCCGCGCGCGATCGCAGATGAGGGTGTCCACAGCAGAGCGCCGGGGATGGCCTTAGTGACAGTGAAATTCAGCGGCGCCGAACTGGACGACGCGTTGAAGCTGGCGTCTCCTGAATAGCTGGCGCTCATGCTGTGACTGCCAACACTAAAGGCAGTCGGCACCCACTCCGCCGTGCTGGCCGTTCCCATATTTAGCGGTCCGGAGCTCACCGGGCCTGTGCTCGCCGTATCCGTAAACGTAACGGTGCCCGTCGCGATGCCGTCGGTTGATCCCGCAGGCGCATTTACTCCCACGGCCCGCGCCTCGACCGCGATTGGAGTACCGACAGGATAGCTTCCCCCGTTCGCAAGGTTCTGCGTAGTGTTGCTGTTATACGAGTAATAACTTCCAAATAGCGACAGGCTGCTCGCTTCCGGCGCGACATTCACCGATACTGGATTGGAAGTGCTGGAAGCGAAAACACTGTCTCCACCGTAGCGCGCGCTCACCTTATATTGGCCTCCGGGAAAGCCGTTCACGTTGGCGCTTGCCGTTCCGCTTTGCAGGGCTAACGGCTTTAATCCCTCGTTGTTCTGTGGAGTTGCGGTCGAAACCAGCGCCACACCCCCGGAAGGAGTCCCACCGCTCCCCGTTACACCGAGGTTTACCGTGATCGCGGTGCCATGCGTGAAGCTGGTCTGGCTGAGGCTGAGGTTTGTCGAGGTTGACTTAAAACTAAGCGCGTTCCAGTTGTTGAACAACTGATTCGCGTCCACACTGCCCAACCCAGTCGCCAGGTCGTATCCCGGGCCCGCAGTGTACCCGAACGTGTAATAGCCGTTGGTATTGTTACTGGCCGTGCTCAGAGTGCAATTCAGTGAGCCCTGCTGGCAGGGCACGATGTTGCTCCCAGTCGTGATGTCGTGAAATGCGGAGCCGTGCTGCGCCGCCAAGGGGTAGAGGATATAGTTAGCCTGTCCCTGCGGCCCATATTTCTGTTCGATCAACGCCAGAATACCCGCCATCGCAGGCGAAGATGCCGAGGTCCCTCCCACAATTCCGATGGTCAGATCGCCATCGGAAACCACGCAGTCCCCCTCGGCCGCGCAGAAGGGATAGAAAGTGTCGTTCTCCCCTGCCGCGGCAAACAGCGATACATCAGGAAGATCACGGACTCCGTCGTTGGGAACCCCTTGTCCCGTCTGCCACGAAGGCTTGGGATATCCAGCGGAGCACGAACTGTAAGTGCCATCGGAAGCGTCGGTCCCGCTCGCGCAATTACTGGGCCCGCCGCTACCCGCAACAATATTGGGATTGTTGGGATTGTAGATGCCCCCATCCGAAAGATTCAGTCCGAACGGATCATTCCACGCTTGCTCCGGCACAGGTTGTAGAAGAGACGTCGTAGGAAAAATAGTCGGGACCGTGTCCCAGTAAGTCGCCAGCTGAGTTTGCTGTGCGGACGAATTTCCGTTGTAGCTGCTGTAATAGAAGTCGGTGCCACCCACAGAAACGTTCCAGGGAGTCGAACTGAAACCATTCATGGCAATACCGTACTGCGCCGGTCGATCGTTGTCGAAGTCGTCGCAACCTGCCGGGCCGCCGTCCCCGGCCGAAACGAACGAGGTTTGCCCTTGCGCCGCTGCCTGCTCCCACAAGGAATACCAGAACTGGTTTCCCGCCGAGCCCAAATTCTGTTCACACAAACCGTAGCTCATGCTAAGGATAGAGGCTTGATCATCATCAACGGCTCGCTGCGCGGCCAGATACAGTCCAGACTGCACCGAGGTGTCGGCCGCGGTGTATAGGTTGATCGTTGCTCCCGGGGCAACAGCGCCACTCAGTTCGACATCCAGATACGACTCAACCACGGCGTCGTTTTCTCCCGGATCACTTCCGTCAATGACGACGTTGAGCGGGTTCGCCGGTAACCCAAAGAACGAGCGATAGGTAGCCACAATCGTCGGATCAACGTTTGATGCCCCAATTAGCCCGATGGTGATGCCGCTGCCTGTGATACCCGCTGCATAAAGCGGACCGAGGTCGTATTGAAGAGCGAAGTCGCCAGGCGCCAAGTCCAACAAGTCCTGACCTGCAGGAAAAGTCCAGTCCGCAACGAATTTCTTACTCCTGCTGTCGTAGACCGCCTTGCCGAAATTGTTTATGTAAGACTTCGGACGAAAGTCGTTAATCGGAGTGATGCCCGCAATCACTGGCGCCAGCGCTGCTGGGATCTGCGGATCGACATCGTTGGTGTAATGCTCCTCGCCTTTCACGAGGTAAGCGTGGATCTGCGTGTGGAACGCGGAGCGCACTTCCCTGGCGGTGCCCGAAAACTCGATTGTTGTCTTGGCTCGATTGATTCGGCTGACCGCGAATCCATGCTCTTGCAGCCAACCAGACACCATAGCGATCTCGGAATCGGCAAGTCCGTACAGTTCGCCTAACTGATCGGGTTTGAGCCATTTGTGAAAAGTAGGAGATCCCGGCCTGTGTGCGTCTTGCAGAAATTGCTGAAGAGCCGCTTCGCGCTCCGGCAAACGCTGTAACAGCAGCACCATTCGCGAGGCGGGGAATGAGTCGGGGACTGTGCCCAGATCGGAGTGTGCCTGTGCCAGCGGGTGAACGTTTCCCTTGAGCGTCACGCGAACAGCATCATTAATCGGTTGAGTGATGCGGGAAGCGGGAACGGTCTGCGCCCGGCTGAAGGCGCACAGCGTAAGCATCAAGCACAGCGGGCCAAATCGGCAAACCTGAGAATCCGTCGACACCTTGACCTCAACTCAAAACTACAGACCTATCAGCGGCTCAATCCCTCGGTTCAAGTGTATGAACTCGGCGGGTTGCTGTGACAATAACAGAGTGACCTTTTTCCCCCGGTGGCCGAGAAGCATCAGTATTGTAGCCCTCAATTGGCGAAACGCGATAGCTTAGCTGCTGAAAACGCCCTCCCGTGAGGACAACGAATCCTATACAGATATCTTGCAACCGCCCGGAGAATTCCAAATTGGTAAAATCCATGCATCATGCGACCGCTGCGGACATCCGCGGCAACGCTTCTGCTTTTGCTCGCGTTTCCCGGAGCGAAGATTATCGCCTTTTCTAGTGGGAACATAACCCATGGGGTCCTCTACAAGCCAAGCGGGGCTGGCCCATTTCCACCCGTGCTGTACAATCACGGAGGTGCTCCCGGAATGTACAGCAATGAGGCAATCGAAGCCTTGGGCCCGCTCTTTGCGAACCACGGGTGGGTGTTCTTTGCTCCCTATCGTCGGGGTCAAGGACTCAGTGCCACAGCAGGCACGTACATCGGCGACGAGATCGCTGCAGCAGTCAAGAAGGGTGGCATCCCGGCTGGGGCTGTAACCATGATTCGCTTGCTGGAGACGGATCACCTGAATGATCAGATGGCAGCCCTTGCGTGGTTGCAAAAACAGGATTTCGCTCAACCGCGCCGCATTGCGACTGCAGGTAATTCATTCGGCGGCGTCGAGGTGGTGCTTGGTGCAGAGCGCGGAACATACTGTGTCGACGGGGCCCGAGGGGCTGAGAGTTGGGCAAGGGCACCCGCCTGCAAGCCTTTATGGTTCGCGCTGTTCAGAACGCACGTGTGCCAATCTTTTTCTTCCAAGCGGAGAATGACTATGATCTTTCGCCGAGTCTGACGCTTTCAGCCGCAATGAAGGACGGCGAGCGCCGGGCACAGCTTCACGCACTTGGCCAGCGACGTCTGGTGTGGCGACGTGTTCCGCTTTCTCACCCAACATTTCAAACAATGAATTGACGAAATCAATTTCACGTGTTGACTGGCCTTGTCATTCAGCCGCTGTGGCGATTTTTCGCCAGTTCACCGCTTCGGCAAGTTGTCGAAAAACTGCTTCTGCTCCCTGCGAGGTCCTTTTGGAGGTGTATGCAATCGGAAAAGTTAATGTTGGTCCGGGAAGTTCCAATAGGGATGCGGCCGTCTGGCGCCCGTGCGTGAATGGCTTTCTGGCCTGGCGAACTCGCAGACAATTTCCCCGGCCTACTTCCGGTTCACACGATTCAGTGTATATTTGGTCCGCTGCCATGCCACGCCCCCCGGATCCTCAATTGCTCGGATTCCTTGAAGCCTACGACCGGCACATCTCGGATCTCGCTCTCGCGCTGCGAGAGGTGATTCTTGAGGAAGCGCCCGACGCTTCGGAGTCGATCTACCAGGTGTATACGGTTGCCATTTGGTTCGGTTTCAGCGGAAAGATGAAGGACATGTTCTGTTACATTGCGACCAACGCGGGGCACGTCAACTTGGGATTCCCGCGCGGGAGTATGCTGCCCGATCCGAATCGAGTGCTGGAAGGCGAGGGTAAGACCATGCGCCACATCAAGCTCAGGAGCCAGCGCGATGTGGAGCGCCCCTTCGTGCGGCG
>Ga0302324_100008393_pt1 | contig 21785 bp, 27 predicted proteins | sample Palsa_T0_1_FD_201949 | JGI IMG/M metagenome (GOLD analysis project Ga0302324, IMG submission 201949) | Peat permafrost microbial communities from Stordalen Mire near Abisko, Sweden - Palsa_T0_1 | ecosystem: Environmental > Terrestrial > Soil > Palsa > Peat permafrost | place: Sweden: Abisko...
CGCGGCGATGCTTTCGGTCGCGGATTCGCGCTTTCAGCCGGAGCTGATGCGCGCCGCCAAGGACGCCGGCAAATTGCCGCGCGGTTACGAAATCCCCGCTCGGCATCGCGACAATACGCCAGAGCGCATCGCCCGCGCGCTCGCACCGTTGCGCGAGCGTGGTTTCCTCCCACCATTCCCGTTCGGCACCGATTTCACTGAAACCGAACAGCGGCTAATCCCGGCGCTGGAGGTGCTGAAAGGCGCCTCGCCGGTGGCGCTTGCCGCGCTCGCCGCGAAGGGGCTGTTCGCTTCCGGCAGCGATCTGGCAACGCTCGCGCGCATGGGGTTGGACGCGCCGAAGACGCTGGCGGATCGTGTCTATCGCATTCTCCTGCGCGCGGCCCTTGAGCGCACGCGCCAATAGTTTCACCATGCCATCCCAACCAAAGGCGATCCCATGAAAGCGGCGGTCTATTACGAGAATGGCGATCCGGACGTCCTCAAATATGAAGACGTTCCCGATCCGAAATGCTTTCCCGGCGGCGTGCTGATCCGCGTCGAGGCGATCAGCGTCGAGGGCGGCGACACGCTGAACCGCTGGCATGGCGCGCTGACGAGCAAGCCGCATATCGTCGGCTACCAGGCCGCCGGCGAGATCGTCGAAGTGGGCGAGGGCGTGACGAATTTGAAGGTCGGCCAGAAGGTCGCGACCACCAACGCCAGCGGCTCGCACGCGGCGCTGCGCGTGGTGCCGGCGCGCGTCGCCTGGGCGCTGCCGCCGGGCATGGACGTGAAGCTGGCCGCCGTCATTCCGGTGACCTTCGGCACGGCGCATGACTGCCTGTTCGAATTCGGCCATTTGAAGAAAGGCCAGACCGCGCTGATCCAGGCTGGCGCCAGTGGTGTCGGCGTCGCCGCGATCCAGCTTGCCAAGCGCGCTGGCGCGCGGGTGCTGGCCACCGCGTCGAGCGACGAGCGGCTGGAGAAGCTCAAATCTCTCGGTCTCGATCACGGCATCAATTACAGCCGCGACGACGTCGTGAAATCCGTCATGAAAATCACCGACAATGCCGGCGTCGACGTGGTGGTCGATCCGGTGGGCTCGACCATGCAGTCGTCCATCGCCTGTCTCGGTTATCGCGGCCGGGTCTCTCTCGTGGGACAAGCGGGCCGCGAGCCCACCAAGGTCGATGTTTCGCCATTGATGGCCGGCAACCGCTCGGTCACTGGCGTCTTCCTCGGCGCCGAGATCGCCACCGACCGGGCCCACGACATGATCCAGCGCTTGATCGAGGAGGTCGCGCGCGGCGAATTGAAGGTCGTGATCGACCGCACCTTCCCGCTATCCGAAGCCGCGGCCGCGCACGCCTATATCGAAAGCCGCAAAGCGGTCGGGCGCGTTCTGCTGATCCCCTGATACGGAGTATCCCATGCGAACGCTTCGTTACACGGCTATCGCTCTGTTGTTGGCGTCGCCGGTGCTGGCCCAGAACGATGGTGTGCAGGCGCGCTGGGTTCAACTCATGCCGGGTGGCGGTGCCGAAGTTCGCGCGATCACTACGGCGAAGTTGTGCCCGATTTACACCGATTCGAATCATGTCGAGCTCATGCAGGAGCGCGCGGCGCCGGATGTGAATTTTTCGGTACGGCTTTGCGCTCATTCGATGGGAGCCGATGCCGGCATGCACGGTGTTGCGGAGCCGCAGAATGGCCGCAATTACGAGATGACTCCACAAGATGGCAATCGTGAGTCAGCGCCGGTACGGGTGGGTCTGCTTCCCGCCTTTGTGTCCACGCCCCAGCGCATCATGGTCTTCGGCGACACCGGTTGCCGCATCAAGGATCAGGCGGTGCAGGCCTGCAACGATCCGAAGGCTTGGCCGTTCGCGCAGATCGCGGCGGAAGCGGCGGCGCTCAAGCCCGATCTCGTCATCCATGTCGGCGATTATCTCTATCGCGAGTCGCCTTGCCCCGCCGGCAATGCGGGCTGCGCCGGAAGCCCCTATGGCGACAATTGGGCCGCGTGGAACGCTGATTTTTTCACGCCGGCGGCACCTCTGCTGCGCGCGGCACCCTTCGTCTTCCTGCGTGGCAATCACGAGGACTGCACGCGCTCCGGCCTTGGCTGGCTGCGCCTGCTCGGGCCGCTAGCCTTCGATCCCATAGCACCCTGCACCGCGCATCTGCGGCCCTATGTGGTGCCGCTCGGGGCGATGAACCTCGTGGTGATGGACGACGCCAACGCGCCGGACACGACCATCGCAAGCGATCTGCTGCCGGCCTATGCCGCCGATTTCGCGGCGCTGGCGACCACAGCCAAGCCGCCCATGTGGCTGGCGATGCACCGCCCGATCTGGGGCGCGGTGAGCGGGCCCGCCGGCATCGCCGTCGGCGGCAACCGCACAATGATCGCGGCTCTGCCGGGTCCGCATGCGCTCGACGGCGTCTCGCTCATGCTGGCCGGCCACATCCACACATTCGAGGCGATCAATTACGCGGACAGTGCGCCGCCGCAACTCGTGGCCGGCTTCGGCGGCGACAATCTCGACTCGACGCCGGCCGATCTGTCGGGCGCGAATTTGAGCGGCCAAGAGGTCAAGGACGGCTTCTCGCTTCCCGGTTTCGGCTTCCTGCTGATGACCCGCGAAGGCGAAAGCTGGCGCATCGACGTGCACAAGGTTGACGGCACGATCGAGCAGGTCTGCCGGTTCGCCGACCGGCGCCTGGATTGCGCGAAGCCTTAGGCGTTGCGCGCCACGGCGCATTAGCACGAAGCATACGAAGCAGCGGCGGCGCGCGAGAATCGCGGCAACCAGCCCGGCTTCGCCCTTCGGGCTATGCCGCGGCAGGCTTCCCACGCTTCGTGAGCGAAGCCTGGCGGACAGGGAGGGATTCGAACCCTCGAACGGCTTTCACCGTTACACACTTTCCAGGCGTGCGCCTTCAACCACTCGGCCACCTGTCCAACGGCGCCCGGATTTAAAGGAATTGGCCTGCAAAGCAAGCCAGGGGCCGGCGGCGGCTAATAGGGCACGTCCAGCGCGCCGCAGAGGAATTTCATCAACGGGCTCACCGCGCGGAAGCTGTCGGCGACTGTGCCCACGAGCCGCGGCGATTGCGCCAGTTTCACGCCCTCGCGGCGCAGGGCGAAGAAGCTCTTCTTCTTGATGTCTTCGATCAGCGGATGGTCGGGATCGAAGCCGCGCGGCGGCCGGCTCAACGCCTCGCCTTCGACGGCATCGAAATGCTCGCGGAACGCCTTGTCGTTCACGATCTTCTTCCACGCCGCCGGCTTGGCCGCGATCGCGCCGCGGATCTTCGCCAGCGCGTCCGGCTCCGGCATCCACGAGCCGCCGCCGAACAATATGCCGTCGGGCGCGAAATGCATGTAGAAGCCCGGCGCGTGGACGTCGCGCGCCTGCGCGTGGCGGAAATGGCAGGCCGCGTTCTCCTTGTAGGGCCGCTTGTCCTTGGAGAAGCGCATGTCGCGATGGATGCGGAACATCGAGCCGCCATTCGGTCGCGGATCGCAGATGAAATGTTTGGAAATCTTTTTCATCCGCGGCGCCATCGCCTCGATGAAGGCGCTCATCGGCGCCTGCACGCTATCGCGATAGCGCTGCTTGTTGTCCTCGAACCAGGCGCGTTCGTTATGCGCCTTCAATTCGCGGAAGAAGGCGAAGAAGTCCCTGGGCAGGCCTTCGCTCACGACAAACGAACCGGCCCGCGGAACTGGCGCAGCACCATGGCGATCCAGCTCCCGTCATAGCCGGTACCGCTGCGCGCGAATTCCCGCGGCAGCTCCCGCCAGGAAAGCTGCGAGGCCTGGTGATGCACGCCGTGAAAATTGGCGTTCAGCACCAGAAAGCGCAAAGGCCGCGCCAGCACGGTGTTGTGGGCGCGCGTGCCGGAATCGCGCGCCGTGCCGTAATGCGGCGCGTTGTCGAGCAGCGAGAGCACGGCGAAGCGCACGGCGATGGCCAAGGCGAAAACCGGCCAATGCGCCCCCCAGCACCACACCGCGAACGCCATGAGCGCGAGGATCGCCGTGAAGTCGAGGCGAATGCGCCGGCGCCGCGCCGGATCGGTGAAGGCGCGCAGCGCGGCGGCGCGCATCTCCTCATTGGCCTCGCCGGCGAATATCCGCCGCGTCACCCATTCGGTTCCGCCGAGTGGCAGCACGACGGTCAGCGGCGCGATCATGCCCGCCAATTCCTGGCCGCCAAGCAGCTGGAAGAAGAACGGTCCGGCCGCGCGCCACCAGGACTGGCCGGGCTGCAGTTCCTCCGGCCGGTCGCGGTCGTGGCGGTTGGCCCGGTGATGCAGCAGATGGCCGAAGCGCATCATGTCCCAGTCGAGGCAGAGCGCGATGCCGAGCAGCCGTCCGATTCGCCGGTTCCACGCTTCGCTTTCGGCGAGCTTGCCGTGAATCGATTCGTGCATCAGCCCCCAATGCAGCGGCGCGCTGAGGGCCGCGAGCAGGACGAGCGCCGTCTCGCCGGCCATGGTCGGCGCCAGCAGCAGGGGATAGGCGCCGAAAATCGCCGCCGCGATCAGCATCGTCACTGTCAGCAGGATAGAATTGGTTCGCACCGCAAAACGTCTGGTTCCCACTCCCGCAACCGGGAGTGCATCGCGCGCAAGAATTAGCATGCTGCCCGGCCACAGGCATATGAAACAATTTTAGCCCGCCGTGGCCGGCTGCCGCAGGCGCCTATTTGTCCGCCGCGAACAGCATGTCGGGCGAAAACCCGCCGCCGCTCGGGCCCGTGACCTTGAACACGCCGCTGGCGCGCAGGCAGGGCACGCCGTCCGCCGCAGCCACCCCTTGCGCGAAGAGCAGGCTGCGGCCGGCCTTGAGCGCCTCGGCGCGGCCCTCGACCCAGGCGCCGAGGGGCGCTGGCGCCAGGAAATCGCAGGTCAGGTTCACCGTCGGCAGGAAGCCCATGTCCTTCTTGCTCTGGAAGCGCGCGGCGATGGGCAGCAGCATGTCGGCGAAGGTCGCGAGCATCCCGCCATGGGCAACATTGCCGGGATTGCAGTGGCGGGTCTCGACGCGGAAGCCGAGCAGCAGCGTCTCGCCGTCCCATTTGCCGTAGAGCGGTCCGTTGGCCGCGAGGAATCCCATGGAGAAACCGAGCGGCCGGAAGCCGGGTTCGATGCCGGTGGACATGGCGAGCCTTCGATAGCGTTCGGCTGTGTGTTAACGGCGGAACTGGCTGCGCACAAGGCGCGGCTTGGCCTGGGCGCAAGCGTTTCCTATGGTCGCGCGATGCGCGCAATCGCCGAATCCATCACACCCCTCTGTGTGCATTTCGGCGTCTGCGGCGGCTGCGCCCATCAGGACATGGCGCCCGGCGCCTATCGCGCGATGAAGCGCGATCTGGTGGTGAACGCGCTCGCGCGTCAGGGTTTTTCAGACGCAGTAGTCGGAGAGATCGTCGAAGTCCCGCCCGCCACGCGCCGCAGGGCCGTGTTGAAGGTTGCAAAGCTGAATGGCGCGGTGCTGATCGGCTTCCATGCCGCGCGCTCGCACGCCATCGTCGACATGCGCAAATGCCATGTGCTGACGCCACGGCTTTTCGCGCTGGTCGCGGGCTTGCGCGAGATGATGACGGGGCTGTTGCGCGAAGGCGAGACCGCGGAGCTTCACGTCACCGACACCGATGCGGGCTTCGACGTCTCGATCGATTGGAAACGCGCCAACGATCCGGCGACAAATGCCACGGTCGCGCGGCTTGCCTCGAAGCTCAAGCTCGCGCGCGTCACCGCGAAGGGCCAAACATTGACCGAACTCGCGCAACCGTTGGTGCGCTTCGGCAAGGCGGACGTGAAGCTTCCAGCCAACGCCTTCCTGCAGCCGACGCGCGAAGGCGAGGCGGCGCTGCAGGCGCGCGTGCTGGCCGCGACGAAAGGCGCCAGGCATATCGCCGATCTTTTCGCGGGCCTCGGCACTTTCGCCTTGCCGCTGGCCGAACAGGCGCGGGTTCACGCCGTGGAGCGCGAGGGCGCGATGCTGGAGGCGCTGGCCGCCGCCGCCCGCGCCACCCAAGGCCTGAAACCGCTCACGACCGAGACGCGCGACTTGTTCAAGCAGCCGCTGACCGTGCCGGAATTGACCGGATTCGACGCCGTGGTCCTCGATCCGCCGCGCGCCGGCGTCTTGGCCCAGGCGCGCATGCTCGCACAATCCAAGGTTGGACGCGTCGCTTATGTCTCCTGCGATCCCGCGAGCTTCGCGCGCGATGCCCGCGTGCTGGTCGATGGCGGCTATCGAATGGGCGCGGTGCTGCCGGTGGACCAGTTCCTCTGGTCGTCGCATATTGAGTTGGTGGCCGCCTTCGCGAGGAAATAGGCGGCGAGGGGGATGCAATGGGTATTCGGTCGGCCGCGCGAAGGCGTGCGTTTTTCCGCCAATGATAGGCTGGCTGCGCTCTTGGGTCGTTTCCAACCTCACCGGCCGCGCCCCGCTAGCCCAGGCACCCGCGCCCAAGACCGCGTGGGAGCGTTACGGCCGCATCCTGCGCGACGTCCTGATCGCGTCGGTTGCCGTTTGTCTCGTGGGCGGCGCGGGCTGGTATCTCTTCGCCCATCGCCATCCCGATTGGGCCGTGGTCGTTGTCGCCGGCGACTGGCGCGCCCATGACGGCAGCCCGACCGAGGGTTTCGACAATGCCCGGCGCGACGTCTCGGCGGCGCTGACGGCAATCGGATTCAAGGCCGAGAATCTCGCGCAATTCTCCGTGCGGCCCGAGCGCTATCCGGGCGCGCTGCAGGCCGATCCGCGGATGATCGCCGTCACGCTGGACGCGCTCGCCAGCCGGACTAGCGGCGGATGCCTGTTATACTTCTCCTCGCACGGCTCGCCGCAGGGCATGGTGCTGGATGGAACGATCCTCAATCCATACGGCCTGGCGCGCGCGCTGGACCAGATCTGCGGCACCCGGCCGACCGTTGTCATCGTCTCCGCCTGCTATTCCGGCGTGTACGTTCCGGCACTGCAGGCCAGGAACCGCATGGTGATCACGGCGGCGCGCGCCGACCGCACTTCGTTCGGCTGCGGCCAGGACGACAAATACCCTTATTTCGACACCTGCGTGATCCAAAACCTGCGAAGCGTCCACGGCTTTCCCGAACTGGCCGATCGGGTGCGCGATTGCGTGGCGAAACGCGAATATGACACCGGCATGTCTCCTCCCTCGGAGCCGCAAGTCTCCATCGGCGCCGACGTGGCGGCCGCGTTGCCGAAATGGTGACGCGGCCGATGGACCGTCCTCTCCGGCTGTCGCATATTGAACCTGCGACGATCGAGGAATGGCGTTTCATGCGGTTTGTGGTTGCACTGGCGGCGTTCGTCCTTGCGGGAATCGCGCCGTCACAGGCCGCCGGCACTTTCGCCGATTGGGGCGCCATCGTCGTGGCCGGCGATTTTCACGCCCATGACGGCAGCGAAGCGGAGATCTTCGACAACGCGCGGCGCGACGTCGCGGCCCAGCTCCAGCGCATCGGATTTGCCCCCGACAATATCGAGCAGTTCTCGGTGCGGCCCGAGAGATACGCGCCCACGCCGCAGCATTCCGATTCGCAGACCATCGCCAACGCGCTGTGGGACCTGTCGAACCGCACCAGCGCCGGCTGCCTGATCTACATCACCTCGCATGGCTCGACCGCCGGCGTGCTGGTCGGCGACGCCCTGATCGCGCCCGCTGCGCTGGCCACGATGGTCGGCAACGCCTGCGGCGACCGGCCGACGGTGGTGATCGTCTCTGCCTGCTTTTCCGGCGTCTTCGTGCCGGCGCTGGCGGCGCCCAACCGCCTGATCCTCACCGCCGCGCGCCCCGACCGCACCTCGTTCGGTTGCGGACAAACGTTCAAATACACCTTCTTCGACGAATGCGTGCTGCAGGAGTTTCCGGTCTCGCACGATTTTCCCGGCCTGGCCTCGCTGGTCCAGGCTTGCGTCGCGGCGCGGGAGAAGAAGGAGAAGGCGTCGCCGCCATCCGAGCCGCAGCTGTCCGTCGGCGCCAATGTCGCATTGCCGAAATGGTGAGTTGGCGGGCGCTCCGCGCGGCGCCATACTCGTCGTCATGACAGCCGCTCCCAGCCGCGCCGAACGCCTGGCCTTCACCGGTCTGCAGACCGCGCGCGTGGCATTCTACGGCGCGCATTATCTGGCGGCGCGGCTCCTGGCGCGCGACAGTTTCGCGGCGATCGAGAAGCCGCAGCACGACATGCCGTCGCTGGCGGCGATGGCGAAAGCGATGCGCGCGCTATTCGCGCAGGATTGGAGGAACGTCGAGGCCGGGCTCTATCCCATGCCGGTCGATCTCGCCGACGAGACGCGCCATGCGCTGGCCAGCATCCGCTATCTCGCCGACATTCCGCGCGTGGTGCGGCGGAAGAAGCGTCACGGCCATGACGAGGTGAAAGCGAAAGGTGCCAAAGACTCAAAAAACCTGCCGCGCTATTACCGGCAGAACTTCCATTACCAGACCGACGGCTATCTGAGCGAGCGTTCCGCGAAGCTCTACGAATTCCAGGTCGAGGCGCTGTTCGCCGGCACCGCGGATGCGATGCGCCGGCGCGCCTTCGTGCCGCTCGCGAAGCATCTGGGCGCGACGCCGACGCTGCTCGACATCGGAGCCGGCACGGGACGCTTTCTCTCCTTCGTCAAATCCGCGCGGCCGGATTGGAAGGCGATCGCGCTCGATCTCTCCGAGCCTTATTTGAAACGCGCCCGCTCGGCACTACGCGGACAAACCGGCATCGAGTTCGTCGCAGCGCCCGCCGAAGCGATGCCGCTGCCCGATGCGAGCGTCGATGCCGCCGTCAGCATCTATCTGTTCCACGAACTGCCGCCGAAAGTGCGCGCCGCCGCCGCGAAGGAAATCGCCCGCGTGCTGAAGCCCGGCGGCATCTTCGTTCTGGCCGAAACGATCCAGACCGGCGACGCGCCGCAGTTCGACGGCTTGATCGATGTGTTCCCGTCGCTGCTGTACGAGCCTTATTATTCGAGCTACGCGAAGACGGATTTGGACAAGCTGTTCGGCGCCGCGGGGTTGAAACGGGTGGAAACCGACATCGCCTATCTGACCAAAGTGGCGGTATTCGAGAAACCGTCCGGCCGTAAGCGGCGTAACTGACTGTTCGCGCTCGCGAATGCCGGACGGCGTCCGGCGCGCCAACATTGCCCGCAGTTCACAATTAGGAAAGCGGGCGTCAATCGGCCATAGTGGACACACGCGGCCGTATCGAGCGCCGCGCTTTCGGGGGGGTCATGAAATCGAATCTGGCTCACGCGACACTCGCGTGCTGCGCCCTGGCGCTGACGAGCACGGCGGCCTTCGCCACGGTGACGCCCATCATAGCCACCCCGGTAATTCTCGAGCATGATCCTGCGGGCATTGTCGCCCGCGGGACGACGGACGCAGATGGCAATGTCACCTTCCGCGACTTGGCGCCGGGCAAATATGTGCTCACGATCGACGGTCCGGGGCTTGTCGCGGCAATGGACAGGCTCGCCCTACCCGCGCCCGCGAAAAGCGGCGGCATGGGCATAGGCGGCGGCTTGTTCGGCGGATCGAGGCATTCATCGTCCGGCGGCCAGGGCGCCGGCCCCGCCCAGACTTCGCAAGGCAGTTCGCATTCGAGCGGCGTCTCCGCCGGCATCGACCCGGTCCACATCTCCCAGGCGCAAGAGCACCTCAGCGTTCCTGCCGGCGGTGGCGACAAGAATTCGAACCCGTCAACCATTTCAGCTTCCATCTATGATTGGAATCTCGGCAGTCAAAGAGGGAATCTGATCGCTTCGGGAGTGATGCAATATAGCCGCGACGCCGCCAGCAAGGGCATGCGCATCGGATTCATAGTGCCGGAAGGCGGCTCCTCCAACGTGGAGCTCGGCATTCAGGCCGTGCCCATCGCGGTCAGTGCGAAACAATAGCCGGCATGCCGCCGTCGCGGTGAAAGCGCGATGTCGGTCGACCGCTAAAGAAAAGCCCGGCTGATCTTCTTCGGCACGACCTGCGCCCAGGCCTCGGTGACGAGAGCCTGGAGTTCGGCGCTGTCGAGCGCGGAGATCGTCACATAGCTCCATCTGCCGGTGCCGACCTTGCACGGCGTGAAGATCTTCGGCCGCACCTCGAACAGCATGTCCTGGTGGTGGCGCTCTAGCTTCATGATGGTCGTCTTTTCCGGCGCCCACCACAGCGCGAACATCTTGCCGTTCGCGCGCAAGCTGGGCTGGCCCATATGCGGATGTTCGACGACACCGGGAAGCGCGAGCCCGAACTTCCGCAATTCGGCGAAATTCGCCACTAGCCGACTTGCGCCCGATGTCTGAGCGCATGATCCGCCAGCACGCAAGCCATCATCGCTTCGCCAACGGGCACGGCGCGGATGCCGACGCAGGGGTCGTGGCGGCCCTTGGTCGCGATGTCGGTTTCGCTGCCCGCTTTGTCGATGGTCTTGCGCGGGCTGAGGATGGATGAGGTCGGTTTCACCGCGAAGCGCGCAACGATGGGCTGGCCGGTGGAGATGCCGCCCATCACGCCGCCGCCATGATTGGAAAGGAATTTCGGCTTGCCGTTTTTGCCCGTGCGGATTTCGTCGGCATTCTGTTCGCCGGTGAGCGACGCCACCGCCATGCCGTCGCCGATCTCCACGCCTTTCACGGCATTGATGCTCATCAGCGCGCCCGCGAGATCGGCGTCGAGCTTGCCATAGATCGGCGCGCCGAGGCCGACGGGGACTCCCTCCGCCACCACTTCGACAATCGCGCCACAGGATGAGCCGCGCTTGCGCACCGCTTCGAGATATTTCGTCCAGGGCGCAACCGCCGTTTTGTCGGGGCAGAAAAACGGATTGCGCGAGACTTCCGCCCAATCCCAGCGCGCACGCTCGATGCTCTGCGTTCCCATCTGCACCAGCGCGCCGCGAATGAGGACGTTCTTGTAGAGATACGCCAGCACTTTGCGCGCCACCGCGCCGGCGGCGACGCGGCTCGCGGTCTCGCGCGCGCTCTGCCGGCCGCCGCCGCGATAATCGCGCACGCCATATTTCGCCCAATAGGTGTAGTCGGCATGGCCGGGGCGGAATTTGTCGCGGATCTCGGCATAGTCGTGCGAGCGCGCGTCTTCGTTCATGATCAGCAGCGCGATCGGCGTGCCGGTGGTGAGCTGGCGCTTCATCCGCTCGTCCTGGAACACGCCGGAGAGGATGCGGACCGTATCCGGCTCCTTGCGCTGGCTGACATATTTGGATTGGCCGGGGCGGCGGCGGTCGAGCTCGGCCTGGATGTCGGCCTCGACCAGCGCGATGCCCGGCGGGCAGCCATCGACCACGCAGCCGATCGCCGGGCCGTGGCTCTCGCCGAAGGTCGTGACGCGGAACAGATGGCCGAAAGTATTGTGCGACATGCTATTCGCCGAAAGTGGTTTCCGTACCCTGCGACAACCGCATGATACCGGCATGGGGCTGTTCGTAGCCTACCATCTGTTCCGGCGTAAGCCCCAGATAATGGCCGCGGATAAGCCGCACGGGAATCTGGTGGGTGACGATCACGGCGTCGCGCTTGAGCGTGGCGAGAAAATCGCCCACCCGCTGGAAGACCATCGCCTGGTTCTCGCCGCCGGGCCGCTTGTAATGCCAAGGATCGGCGCGGTAGCGGGCATGGTCCTCGTCCGCAATTTCCTTCCAGGTCAGCCAGATCTGGTCGCCGCAATGCATCTCCATCAGCCGGTGATCGGCGCGATAGCCGGTGGGCGGCAGGCCGGCCGCCTCGCGCAGCAATTCCATCGTCGCGCAGGTGCGATGCAGGGAGCTCGCATGGAAATCGAACGCGGAAAGATCGCTCGCGATCTCCTTCAGCAACTTTCCATTGGCGCGCGCCTGCTCGTGGCCCTTCGCGGTCAAAGGCGAGTCGTCCTGCGAGGCGAGACGCCCGTCGACATTGTGCTCGCATTCGCCGTGGCGCAGGACATAGAGGGTAAGGGATTTGAGATCGGGCATCGGTTTATTTCGGATCGAGCCGCGTCACGATGTTGCCACGCACCCGATAAGCGACGCCCTGCGTCTCGTCGAGATCGGACATCTGCTTCCAGTCCATTCCCGCGAACAGCCCGCGTAGCACGCGCGTGAAGGCGCCGTGGCTGACGGCGAAGGTGTCGGCGCTTATATCCGCGATCCAGCTTTCAGCGCGCTTCGCCACATCGGCATAATTCTCGCCGCCGGGCACGCGGACGTTCCATTTGTCCTTGTTGCGCTCTTCGTACTGGACCGGAAAGCGCGCGCTGGCCTCGCGATCAGTCAATCCGTCCCAGGCGCCGAGATTGATTTCCATCAGCCGGTCGTCGGTGCGGAAGGCATCGGGCGCCAGCCCCAATTCGCCGCGGATGATCTCCATGGTCTTGCGCGCGCGCGGCAGCGGACTGGCGACGTAATCGAGCGCCGCGAATGTGGGGCAGGCCTCGCGCAGGATTGCCGCGATGGCGCGCGCCTGCTCGCGGCCTTTGGCGGTCAGCGGCGTGTCGACGGTGCGGCCCTGGAAACGCTTCTCGACATTCGCCTCGGTCTCGCCGTGGCGGCAGAAATAGAGCGTCAATCCGTTTGCGAGACTAAGCGCCATCGCTTTTCGCGACCGCGATATCCGGCGCGTCCACCGCCTTCATGCCGACGATGTGATAGCCGGCATCGACATGCAGCGTCTCGCCGGTGACGGCGCTTCCCAGATCCGAAAGCAGGAATAGCGCCGATTTTCCCACTTCCTCGATGGTGATGTTCCGGCGCAGCGGCGCGTTGAATTCGTTCCATTTCTGGATGTAGCGGAAATCGCCGATGCCGCTCGCCGCCAGTGTCTTGATCGGGCCGGCGGAGATCGCGTTGACGCGGATGGCCTTCTTGCCCAAATCCTCGGCCATGTAGCGCATGCTGGCCTCGAGCGCCGCCTTGGCCACGCCCATCACATTGTAATGCGGCATCACGCGCTCCGAGCCGTAATAGGTGAGCGTGAGCAGCGATCCGCCATTCGTCATCATCTTCTCGGCGCGCTGGGCGATGGCCGTGAACGAATAGCAGGAGATGTTCATCGTCATCGCGAAATTCTCTGGCGTGGTGTCGATATAGCGGCCCTTGAGCTGGTCCTTGTCGGAGAAGCCGATGGAGTGGACGACGAAATCGAGGCTGTCCCATTTCGTCTTCAATTCGGCGAAGGCGGCATCGATCGAGCCCTGTTCGGAGACGTCGCAATCGATCAGCGCCGCCGGGTTGAGGGGCGCGACCAGCGGCGTCACGCGCTTCTTGAACACATCGCCCTGATAGGTGAAGGCGAGCTCGGCGCCGGCCTTGTGCAGCGCATCGGCGATGCCCCAGGCGATCGAGCGGTCGTTGGCGACGCCCATGACGAGGCCGCGCTTGCCCTTCATCAGGCCGCTGGTGGACATGAAATGCTCCCGAGGGTGACACGAAGGAATGCCTGTCTCGGCTAAGGCGGATCGCCTCGGAAATCAAGCACTTCGGCGTTCCTGACGGCGCCGTCATTATTCCATTGACGGCGCCGGCGGGCTCTATCCAGAGTCGGGCTGGGAAACGGAAGGACGGGACCATGGACAAGGATTTGGCGGTGCCGGGCTTCGCGCCGGACAGGCTCGCCCAGATCGCGCCGATGATGAAGGGCGTGGTCGATGCCGGCGACCTGTCGGGCATCGTCACGCTGGTCTGGCGCAAGGGCCAGGAAGTCCAGCTCAATCTGATCGGCAAACGCGACATCGAGCGCAACCTGCCGATGGAACGCGACACGCTGTTCCGCATCGCCTCGATGACCAAGCCGATCACGTCTGTGGCCGCGCTGATGCTGATCGAAGAGGGCAGGATCGCGCTCTCCGATCCGATCGGCAAATGGCTTCCCGAATTCGCCGAGATGAAAGTGCTGAAGGCGCCGGACGGTCCGCTGGGGGAAACCGTGCCGTCGCCGCGTGCCATCACAATCGAAGACCTGATGACGCATCGCGGCGGGCTCGCTTATGGCTTCACCTCGAAAGGCCCGATCGGCAAGGCCCATGAGGACAAGCTCGGCGCCGTGCTCGACAGCCCGCACGGTCCCGACGAATGGCTAAAGCGGCTGGCCAGCCTGCCGCTCAGCTTCGCGCCCGGCGAACGGATGCATTACAGCCACTCGACCGACGTGCTGGGCTTCCTGGTCGGCCGCGTCGCGGGCATGAGTTTCCGCGATTTCCTGATGCAGCGGATTTTCCGACCGCTCGGCATGAACGACACTGATTTCTACGTGCCGCCGGAAAAGCGCGGCCGCGCGGCGGTGGTCTATCAGCAAGACCAGGCGAGCGGCGCGCTCAAGCCCGTGCCGTTCCCGCAATACGACACGCCGCCGGATTTCACCGCGGGCGGCGGCGGATTGATCTCCACCGCCGACGATTATCTCGCCTTCGCGCGCATGCTGCTCGCCGGCGGCGAATTGAACGGCAAGCGCTATCTGAAACGCGAGACGGTCGAACTGATGCGCACCAACCGCCTGACGCCGGAGCAGCGCGCGATCCCGTTCCTCGGTTTTCCGATGTGGGCGGGTATGGGCTTCGGTCTCGGGCTTTCCGTCATCATGGAGCCCGACAAGCATGAATGGATGGGCGCGGGGAGCAAAGGTTCGTTCGGCTGGCCCGGCGCCTTCGGCACCTGGTGGCAGGCCGATCCGGAGAAAGAAATGATCCTGATCTTCCTGATCCAGAACTACACGCCGCTGACGTCCGAGATGGCCGCCCAAGCCGTGACCGGCGCACGGATGGGCGCGCGGGTTGCGTGCCCGATGTTCCAGAAGATGGTGTATGGGGCGTTGGACGGGTGAGTTGTGCTGGATGCTATCATATGATAGCATCCAGAAATGGGCCAGCTACTTGTACGGGATGTTCCCGAAGAAACCATCGCCGCGCTGAAAGAGCGCGCGAAGAAGAACGGACGCAGCGCCGAAGCGGAGCACCGTGCTCTGCTTCAGGAAAACCTCAAGTCAAAAAGCGAAAAATTCTGGAAAGAAGCGGCAAAACTGCGCGAGGAGTTGCGCGCGCGGGGCGTCAAGATAAAAAACTCGGCTGAGGTCATTCGCGAAGAACGCGATAAGCGATAAGCGATGATCGTCATCGATGCCTCCGTTGCGTTGAAATGGGTACTGCCGGAGGAGGACTCGCATGCAGCTCAAGCTTTGCTGGAAGAAAAACTGGCGGCACCGGCGCTCTGGTTGATCGAGGCGGCGAACGCTCTCTGGCGACACGCGGTGGCGAAGCGCATTAGGATAAACGACGCCAAGCTTGCTCTTTCAAAACTACAATCTGCGCCGGTTGCCGTCATTCCAATAGACAATGAACTTGCTCGCGCCTTGGAGCTTTCGGTTGAGCTGCGTCATCCGATATACGATTGCCTTTATCTTGCCGTCGCGCTGCGTGAAGACACGCATGTCGTGACGGCCGATTCCCGGTTTATCAAGGCCGTTTCGCATGATCCGGTGCTCAAAAAGCGCGTCCGCAGCCTTGGCAAGCATTCTTCGTAGCCAAGGAACGAACTCCGCGAACGCTTGATTACCGCATCTTCCCTCTTGGATCGTAATCCGCCTTCCACCCCTCCACGAACTTCTTCAATTCCGCGTCGGGCTTCTCCGGTAGCGTCACCACCAGCTTCACATACAAATCCCCCGCCGCTTCGCTGCCGCGCGCGGCGATGCCTTTGCCTTTGAGGCGCAGCACCGCGCCGGAATTGGAATTGGCCGGAACGGTGAGCGTCACCGTTCCGCCGAGCGTCGGCACGGCAACCTTGCCGCCCAGCACCGCTTCCTTCAGCGAGATCGGCAGGTCCATGCGCAGATCGTTGCCGTCGCGCGCGTAGAGGGGATGCGGCGCCACCGAGACGCTGAGAAGCACGTCGCCCGGCGGGCCGCCATTGAGGCCCGCGCCGCCCTGACCCTTGAGCCGGATCTGCTGGCCGTCTTTCAGGCCGGGCGGGATGCGCACGTCGATCTCGCGCCCCTCGGGCAGCAGCACCCGGCGCGTGCCGCCGCGCGCGGCCTCCTCGAAGCTCACGGTGATGGCGATCTCGTAGCTTTCGCCCTGGCGCGACTGGCCGCGCCGTCCGCGGCCGGCGCCGCGCCCGCCGAAAAGATCGGCGAAGATGTCATCGGCGCGGAAGCCTTCGGCGGTCTGGCCCTCCTGGTCGTTCCAGGTGAAATGGAAATCGCGCGCGCCCGGGCCGCCGCCCGCGCGCGGGTCGAAGCCGCGCGCATTGCCGCCGGCGTCGATCTCGCCGCGGTCGAATTTGGCGCGCTTGTCCTTGTCGCCGACGATGTCATAGGCGGCGCTGATCTCCTGGAAGCGCTTCTTGGCGCCGGCATCGCCGCTATGGGTGTCCGGGTGATGCTTCTTGGCGAGGTTGCGGAACGCCTTCTTGATCTCCGCCTCGCTGGCGCTCTTCGAAACGCCCAACACTTCGTAGGGATCGCGCATCGTCGCTCCTGCCACGCATGTGAGTCGCGGGCCGTGGCCAGAATATAGGAGACGCGGCGCGCGGAGCTAAAGGGAGCAAAAACGTCGCCTCGGAGACAGGGCGCTACTTGACACAGATACATCGTTATACTAGGTATCATGCATGAAAGAGGCGTCCTCCGAACCGTCCGACTTCGCCAAATGGGAAGTGCAGCTGCGCAAGGGCAGTTTGGGGCTTGCCGCCTTGGCGTCCCTTTGGGAGGGCAAGCTCTATGGCCTGGAATTGCTGCGAAAGCTCGAAAGCGTCGCCGGTCTCACGGTCCCCGAGGGCACGATCTATCCGCTGCTCAGCCGCCTGAAGGTAGCGGGCTTCGTGCAGTCCGAATGGGTCGAGGCCGACGCCGGACACCCGCGGAAATATTACGAGCTGACCGCGTCGGGCCGAAGCTATGTCCGGGAAATCGCGAACACCTGGCTCGAATTCACCGCCGGGCTGAACCGGCTGCTCGCGCCGCTGGAGGAGAAGGGGCATGCCAAACGCAAAGCCTCCTGAACAACTGGAAGCCTGGCTCAAACAGGTCCGCCGCCATCTGCGCGGCCTGCCGCCGGCCGAAATTTCGGAGATCGTTCAGGAATTGCGAAGCCACGTGCTGGACCGCGTCGCCGGCGATCTCGACCACGCCGGCATCGCCGAAGCGCTCGAAAGCCTCGGCGATCCGCGCGAGGTCGCGCGCGTCAATCTGAGCATGCATGTCGCCGCGCGCGCGGCCGCCGGCAATTCGCCTTTCGCGACGGCGCGCGCCATCGCACGATTGGGAGCATTGAGCATGCGCGGACTTTGGACGCTTTTGGTCTCTCTGGCCGGCTATGGCTTCGCCGCCGCGTGGCTGTTGACGGCGATCGTGAAACCGTTCGCGCCGGATCGCGTCGGGCTTTGGTCGCTGCCCACATCCGACGGCGATCTGTCGCTGTCGCTCGGCCGCCACGCCGCCGGATTCGCGGCGCATGACGTGCTCGGCTGGTGGGTCGTGCCCATCGGTCTCGTCGTCGGATTGGGCTCGGCCTATCTGACGTATCTCTACGACCGTTATGCCCTTCGCCGGATCGCCGGCCGGCAACCGCGATTTGAACGGAGCCCGTCATGACAAGCGATGAAGCGCGGATCGTCGCGCCCTGGCGTCAGCGCCTTCGCGACAGCAAGCTTCTGATCGCGCTGGAAATCGTGGCGATTGCCGCGGTGTTCGTCGCCGATCAGTACTATTACGTCTATTTCAGCAAGACGCCCTATCTGCTCGCGCTCGGATGGCTGTCGATGGCCGTGCGCGGCGTGCGCTGGCGGGATTTGGGTTTGCGCTTCGGTCCGGATTGGCGGCGTCTCGTGCTCTACGGGATCGCGGCGGGCGTGGCGATGGAAGCGCTCGAACTGTTCGTGACGCAGCCGCTGCTGGTCTCGCTGACGGGCAAGTTGCCCGATCTGTCGGTCTTCCACGCTCTCATCGGCAATACCCGCCTGGTCGCGCTGCTCGTCGGTCTGGCGTGGATCGGCGGCTTGGGCGAGGAACTCGTCTGGCGCGGCTATGCGCTGAACCGCATTGCTGGCCTGTTCGGCAACAGCGGCTGGGGCTGGGCCGCGGCGCTCGTCCTGGTCAATCTGGCCTTCGGCTTCGCTCATTCCTATCAGGACGTCACCGGCATCGTCGAAAACGTTCTCGACGGGCTGCTGCTCGGGCTGCTGTATCTGGCGACCGGCCGCAACCTGATCGTGCCGATCATCGCGCATGCGCTGGGCGACAGCATCGACTTCCTGCTGATCTTTTCAGGACATTATCCCGGCATGCACTAACGCCGCGATTCCGTCAGCAGCATGATGCCCAGCAATGCCGCCACCACGGCGCCGACCCAGCTCGCCGACATGGGAATATCGTGGGCGCCGATGACGACGGAAAGTCCGGCATAGATCCGGTAGGCGTGCGCCGCCGCGACGGCGAAGAACACAAGCGCTGAGATGAGCGTGAACGGTTTCATGGATACCTCCCCAGGTTTGGCGGGAGGATAGCACGAAAGCGGTCGTCACTGACTGGCCGGCGTCACAGGTTGCGCCGGCTGCAGGCCGGGCTGGGTGGGCGGCTTGGGCGGCGGTTCGCCTTTGAGCGCGGCGAGGCGGATCGTCGCGTCCCAGACGCCGCGCGCCGCCGCGGCCTCGTAGAGCGTCTGCGCCTTGGCCAGGTCCTGCGGCACCACCGTGCCGACCTCGTACATCTTGCCCAATTCATATTGCGCCAGGGGATGGTTCGCGGCGGCCGCCAGCAGCAGCCAGCGCAGCGCACCCTTGGGATCGGGATCGCCGGCTTCGCCATTCAGCAGCATCTCGGCCAGATCGTATTGTGCGGTCGGCAGGCCGGCATTGGCGACATAGAGATAGAGATCCTGCGCCGCGCTGGGATTCTTGTCGGTGCCCAACCCTTTGCGCTCCATCAGCGCCACGTTGCGCATGGCGGCGAGGTCGCCATGCTTGGCGAGTTTGGAGAACACCTTGTAGGCGGTCGTGTAATCGCCGGCGTCGAAGGCCGCGGCGCCGCGGTCGAATTTGGCCTGGTCGCCGGGCACGAGCCCGCCATCCTGCGCGCGCGCGGGTGCGAGCGAGACGCAGAGGCAGGCCCAGGCGATGAAGACCAAAGCGCGCATTGCGCGTTGATCCTATCAGACCCGCGCTTTCGCGTGCAAAAGGGAGATGCTAGTCAGCATCCATGAGCAATATCGGCGGACCCATCGACGACGGCGGCATCGCGCACGATGACGATCCCTTGGCGCTGTTCGACGCCTGGATGGAAGAGGCGAAGAAGTCCGAGCCCAACGAGGCCAATGCGATGGCCGTGGCCAGCGTGGACGGCGAGGGCAGGCCGAATGTGCGCATGGTGCTGCTGAAGGAGGCGACGCAACAGGGCTTCGTCTTCTACACCAATCTCGAAAGCGCCAAGGGCACCGAATTGCTCGGCCAGCAGCATGCGGCGCTGGTGCTGCATTGGAAGACGCAGCGCAAGCAGGTGCGGGTGCGCGGGCCGGTGACGCAAGTGAGCGACGCGGAGGCCGATGCCTATTTCGCGACGCGCGCCAAGGACAGCCAGATCGGCGCCTGGGCCAGCGCGCAATCGCGGCCGATGGAAGGGCGCTGGGCATTCGAGAAAGAGATCGCGAAATACGCGGCGAAATATGCGCTGAGCAAAGTGCCGCGGCCGCCTTATTGGTCCGGCTTCCGCGTCACGCCGCTGGAGATCGAATTCTGGCGCGACCGCCCGTTCCGCCTGCACGACCGCCTGGTCTATCGCCGCGACGGCGCCACAGCACCCTGGCGCACCGAGCGCCTGTTCCCGTGACGGCGCAGCGCGCGGCGAGACTGATGCGCAGCGCCGCGTTCGCCTCGCTCGGCATTTCGGTCGTGCTGGTGGCGATCAAGGCGCTGGCCTATTTCCTGTCGTCGTCGGTTTCGATCCTGGCCTCGCTGGCCGATTCCGCGCTCGATCTTTTCACTTCCACGCTCAATCTCGTCGCGATCCATTCCGCGCTGACGCCGGCAGATGACGATCACCGCTTCGGCCACGGCAAGGCCGAGCCGCTGGCGGGCCTCGCGCAGGGCGCGTTCATCGCGGGCTCGGCGACGTTCCTGATCGTGCAGGCGGTGAACCGGCTGATCGCGCCGCAGCCGATGGCGCAAGGCTTGACCGCGCTCATCATCATGATCGTGTCGCTGTTCGGCTCGGCCGGCATCGTCGCCTATCAGCGTTATGTGGTGACGCAAACCGGCTCGCTCGCCATCGGCGCCGACAAGCTGCATTACACGGGCGACCTGCTCACCAATTCCGGCGTGATCCTCGCGATCGCGCTGGCCTGGGGATTGGGCTGGAAGATCGCCGATCCGATCATCGCGCTGTTCGTCGCCGGCGCGCTGATCTGGACCGCCTGGCAAGTGTTCCGCCCGAGCTACGACCAGCTGATGGACCGCGAGCTCGCCGACACGCATCGCGACGAGATCAGCCGCATCGTGAAAGCCCATCCCGAGGTGCGCGCGATGCACGACCTTCGCACCCGCGCCGCCGGCACGCGCCATTTCATCCAGCTCCACATCGAACTCGACCCCGACATGACGCTGACCCGCGCCCACGCCGTGAGCGACGAAGTCGAGCGCGAACTCTGCGCCGCCTTCCCCGACGCGGAGGTGATCATCCACCAGGACCCGGTGGGGCTGGAGACGCAGAAGTAGAAAGGTTCAGGCGAAGCCGCGAAGGCGCAAAGCCGCAAATTTCAGACCCGTAAGAATGGTTCGGGGTCTCGAAAACTCCGGCCGGCTTCGCCGGCCAACAAACGCTTCTCCAAGCCAGCGATGCGCCGGCTGCGCGGTCTCCTTTGCGCCTTCGCGGCTTCACTTGAATCGTTCTTCTAAACTGGCGCGCTCCGCCCCGAATGCTGCTAATCTCGCCCCATGACCACCGAACCCACCCGCACGCTGATCCTGACCGGCGCGAGCCGCGGCATCGGGCATGCCACGGTGAAGCGCTTTTCCAGCGCCGGCTGGCGCGTGATCACCTGCTCGCGCCACGCCTTCCCGGAGAACTGCCCCTGGGCCGCCGGCCCCGAGGACCACATCCAGGTCGACCTCTCCGATCCGGCCGACACCGCGCGCGCCGTGGCCGAGATGCGCGAGCGCTTGCCGGATGGCAAGCTCGACGCGCTGGTCAACAACGCCGCGATCTCGCCGAAAGGCAAAGGCGTGGAGGGACGGGGCGGCGCGCGGCTCGGCATCATCGAGAGCGAGATGGCGCTGTGGCGCCAGGTCTTCGAGGTGAACTTCTTCGCCACCATCTGGCTGGCGCGCGGCCTGATCGGCCCGCTCGAGCGCGCCCAAGGCGCCATCGTCAACGTGACGAGCATAGCAGGCTCCCGCGTCCACCCCTTCGCCGGCGCCGCCTATGCCACGAGCAAGGCCGCACTCGCAGCCCTGACCCGCGAAATGGCCGCGGATTTCGGACCCTTGGGCGTGCGCGTCAACGCCATCGCGCCCGGCGAAATCGACACCGCGATCCTGTCGCCCGGCACCGACAAACTGGTCGAGGCGATTCCGCTCAGGCGCCTCGGCACCCCCGAGGAAGTCGCCAAGGCGATCTATTATCTGTGCACGGACCAATCGGGATATGTGACGGGCGCGGAGCTGCATATTAATGGGGGGCAGCATGTTTGAGGGGAAGTCGGCCAACCCCGGGGGCGCTCAACAGGCCGAGCTACAGTGCGCAAAAAAATGTCGCAGTACAATTGACTGCACAAACAAGTGAACCTTAC
>Ga0302324_100008394_pt1 | contig 21784 bp, 14 predicted proteins | sample Palsa_T0_1_FD_201949 | JGI IMG/M metagenome (GOLD analysis project Ga0302324, IMG submission 201949) | Peat permafrost microbial communities from Stordalen Mire near Abisko, Sweden - Palsa_T0_1 | ecosystem: Environmental > Terrestrial > Soil > Palsa > Peat permafrost | place: Sweden: Abisko...
CTCTATGATTCGCTTTTTCTTCCCTTTTGCGCATTTCCCGCTTAGAATCTCGATTCAGGTATTTAAGGCGGTTCATGCCGGTTATGTACCCACTTTTTCACCGCAGCTTGCGCCATAATAGCGGAAGGCCATCGGCCGATCCTCTTGAAAGTCATTTGTTTAAAAGCCAACCCCGGATGGACGCGATTCTGATGGAACATACTTCCATAACCCGCTACCGAATCTTGGTCCGGGATAGAACTGCGCGGGACACAGGCAATTGAACTCAGGAACGGAGGAAAGATGGATTATTTCGTAAGCTGGGAGATTGAAGTAGTGGCCGAGAATCCTGTCGAAGCCGCCAGGCTTGCGCGGGCAGCTCAAACGCGGCCTAACACCAGGTCGACCGTGTTCCAAGTCTGGGGCGAAGACGCGAAAGACGAGGTTCGAGTTGATCTGACCGCCATCGACGAAGGAACTGAATATTAGGATGGAGCCTTGTCATCTTCGGGTAAGCGTGCGGAGAAGTGAATGATCCTAAATCCGGATCGGATTGCAAACAGGACAAAGCTGATCCTCACCGGGCTATATCTCGCGAAGTATGACTCTCTTGGCTTAAAGCAACTCGGATTCCGTAGCTTTGTTGAGGCATTCAACGTCATCGGCTACGCGCTTGGGTCCCAGCCCGCTTCGATAAAGAATTATAGGGACGAGCTCGACCCGCTATTTCCGAATCGGCGAAAAGGATGGCACAAGCGACCTGTCCGCGACTACTGCCTCAGGGTCTTTGAGGAATACAGGACATTGGAGCTCGACGTATTTACGGGTCTCATCAAGTCATTTGTGGGGTATGACGAGAATTTCTGGAGCGAGATGCAGTCAAAGGAAGAAACGGACGAAGGCGCATCTGGTTTCGCGAAGAGGCTCATCACGGGTTTGGCCGCCGAGCAATATTTCGAATCAGTTCACGCCGATCTTCCAGAATTCCGGGGGTTGGAAATTGAGAACACGACTCGCCTTGGCTGCGGGCACGATTTCAGATTACATTCGACAAACCACGGCAAGTTCCTGGCCATTGAAGTCAAAGGACTGCGGCAACTAACTGGAGCCCTGTCTCTGACCCCAAAGGAATTCGAATCAGCATCGGCGCTTCAAGACCGCTTCTACCTATTCGTAGTCAAGAATTTTCAAAAGTCGCCAGTTCACGAAGTCTTTCCAAATCCGCTCTCTTGCCGGCTAGAGTTCATGAAGAGCGAGCGAGTCGTAGTCCAAGTCTTCTGGACCGCGCGAATCTAACACCATCTGCGATTGGCGATGCGCCAATCACACTGCAAGGCGCGACCGCCGGCTTGCGCCGTGATCGTTCTTGCTCATCGGAACATTAGACGGGCAAGCCGCAAAGCAAGACTGCGGAGGATTAACCTGCCTCCTCGGCTGGCACCCTGAATCTCCAGCGGCCAAAATAAAAGGCCCATAGCCACCGAACCGACCGATTGTTCCGAGAATCAGTTGTGAAAACCGCCAGGGCGTCCATCGGCTTTCGCCGCTTCCGGATAACGAGTCAACCTAAACTCGAGGTCTTCCACAAGCTGATCGAATGTGATGACAGAGACTTTTTTTGAATCCACGATTACATGATCTTGCCGCCATTTCAAGCGTTTCAATTCTCTTGAACTCAGATGCTCGCTTCGTCCCACTATCACCAGTCCATGTAACGTGGCTCTTTTCGCGCCAAATCGATGCTCGTAGTCGTCCGTGCCCTCGAAATCGCTGAGTTTCCAGAACCAATCGATCACTTGCGAGAAGCCATGCTCCAGCCTCTGGCTCCAATCAGGCGCGTATTTCCCGCTGGTGTCGAACAGGCTCTTTGGCTTCGCGTCTTCAAATTCGACGAGCAGAAACGTATGGCTTCTCGAATCTCCTACCGCAAAATCACAGGCGAAATCGCCGAAGAGATCGAATTCAAATGCGATGCGATCTGGATTCGCGATGTCGTTGGCATAAGTGGATATGAGAGATGAGAGATCGTATCTTTGCCGAAAGAATGGGAGGATGTCGTCTCTCTCGCTGAGATCGGTGTCGGTCGCCAAGAGGGTCTTGAGTTCGGCTAGTTCCGCGGCACCCCTGGCGATCGAGAGCGAGTGCTTGATGAATTCTTTCAACTCGCGACGCTCTGGAGATGCCGAGATAGCACTTCGCGAGAGGTCAAATCCTCGACAACGACCGTGCCGTCCCCTGGATACGAGAAGAGAGCCCGAAGACGAGGGGAAATCCGCAGAAGGAATATCGCCTTGGAACTTTCCTCGGCGACGAGCCTCGGAAACTTCTCCGAAACATTCGCGGGGTCATGTGTTTCCAATATCCTCAGGCTTCGTTTAGCATGGTCTGCTTCCTCGGGATCGAGGTATCGAAGCGCCGTCTCGGCTCGTTCGGTCAAGAGCAAGTGGAGTTTACCGCGCTGACCTTGCGGATTCAGGATTTGACTGTTCATGCTCACCATCCATGCTGCCTCCAGAATACGGGGGCTTGGCCCCGGAATCAAATCGGGCTCACTTGCCCGGCGTCAAATCGCCGGTGCGACCGACGGCTCCTGCGCGGGTGCGGTTCCTGCGCCGAGTTCCTGGTCCTTGTATTGGAGCTGGTAAAGCTTCCAGTAGAGGCCGCGGCGGGCGAGGAGCTGCTGGTGCGAGCCCATTTCGCGGAGCTGGCCCTTGTGCATGACGAGGATGGTTTCGGCGCGCTGGACGGTGGAGAGCCGGTGCGCGATCAGGACGCTGGTGCGGCCCTCGACCATGCGCTCCAGCGCGCCGCGGATGCGCAGCTCGGTTTCGGTGTCGACGCTGGAGGTGGCCTCGTCGAGGATGAGGATGCGCGGGTTGTAGGCCAGCGCGCGGGCAAAGTTGATGAGCTGCTTCTGGCCCGTGGAGAGCGAGTTGCCGCGCTCGCGCACCGGCTCGTCGAAGTGGCCGGGGAGCGACTCGATGAAGTCGAGCACGTTGACGTCGCGGGCGGCCTGGCGCAGCTGGGCGTCCACGATCTGTTCGTTGCCGAAGCGGATGTTTTCCGCGATGGTGCCGGTGAAGAGGAATGGGTCCTGCAGGACGACGGCGAAGTGCTTGCGGAGGGCGAGCAGGTCCTGGGAGCGGAGGTCGACGCCGTTGAGCAGGATCTGGCCGGCGGTGACGTCGTAGAAACGCATCATGAGGCTGGTGAGGGTGGTTTTGCCGGCGCCGGTGTGGCCGACAATGGCGACGGTCTGGCCGGGTTCGACGGTGAACGAGACGTCTTTGAGGATCCATTCGATGCCGTCGATGGCGGCGAGGGCGACCGGATCGGAAGCGGAGGTTCGGATGGAGAAATGGCCGTCGGGAGAGCTTCCCTCAGGGGCTAAAGCCCCAACCTTTTCTGGCGACCCATCGGCACGACTGAAGTCGTGCCCTTTCAAAGACGTGCCTGTAGCGGCTTCGACAGTGGCCTGCTGCTCCGGCGTCAGCTTTTGATATGTGAACCACACGTGGCGGAACTCGATGCGGTTGGAGCCGTCACCCTCGATTGGCTTGGCGGGCGACACAATCTCGGGCGGCGTGTCGAGCAGCTTGAAGATGCGTTCGCATGCGGCCATGGCTGCCTGCAGGATGTTGTACTTGTCGCTGAGGTCCTGGATGGGCCGCCAGAAGCGCTGCGAATATTGGATGAACATGGCCAGCACGCCGATGGTGACGGTGGTCCTGAGCACGCCGAAGCCGCCGCGCCAGATCACCAGCGCAATGGCCACCGAGGAGAGCACATCGACCGCCGGATAATAGAGCGCGTAGGCGAAGATGGTGTCTTTGAAGGCGACCATGTGCTGCTCGTTGACGGCTTCAAAGTCGTTGTAGGCGCGCTGCTCGCGGTTGAAGAGCTGCACCACGGCCATGCCGGAGATGTGCTCCTGGATGAAGCTGTTGATGCGGGCAATGGCGGTGCGCACGCGGCGATAGCTCTCGCGCACATGGTTGCGGAAGAGGCGCGTGGCGACCAGGATCAGCGGCAGCACGGAAAACGCCAGCAGCGCCAGCCACCAGTTGATGGCGAGCATAACGATGGCCATGATGGTGAGGTTGAAGAAGTCGTCCACGATGGCCAGCACGCCCGCGGTGAACATCTCGTTGATGGCGTCCACGTCGGACGTGAGGCGCGTGACCAGGCGGCCCACGGCGTGGGTGTCGAAGAATCCGATGTGCATGCGCTGCATGTGGCGGAAGATGTCGCGGCGCAGGTCGAACATGATTTTCTGGCCGGTCCACTGCATCATGTAGGTCTGGATGAACTCGAAGATCCATGCCGACACGACCACGCAGAGATAGAGCGCGGCCAGCACGGTAATGCCGCGGGCGGGGTCAGCGGGCAGGCGGCGCACCAGCCAGTGGGCCATGTGGTGCTGGGAGGCGCCGGTGGTGCCGGGGAAATAATTGTCGATGCCCACCATGACGAGGAACGGCCCGCTGACGTCGCTGGCGGACTTGATGGATACGGCGAGGGTCGATATGGTTGCCTGCACCCAGTAGGGGCGCAGGTAGTGGCCCAGCCGCTTGAGCAGCCGGGAGTCGTAGACCTGGCCTACCGGCTCCTCGTCCCGTTTTTTCGCGGGGGCTGCGCCTTCGTTTTTTTTCGCTTCTTCGTCCGCCATCGGTGGGTTTGGCTTCCTTCTTTATTGTACGGGCATGGTGTGCGAAATCGCGGCAGTGGCGAGACGGGGATTCCCCGCCGCCATGAAAACGAGAAAACGCATAAAGGTAGCCGCAGCTTCTTCCGATGGTAGTGGTATGCCGACTTCACGGAGGAACTGCGTTTCGCGGCGAGCCAGGTCCCGGCGGACCCCGGATCGCGGTCCCGGCTGCGCGCTTGGAGAGCAGCCCTCCGGCGTGGGCAATGAGGATCTGCCTCCTCCCGTCAATGCCGGGCCTGGAAACACCGCGAGAGCCAATCTCACGGCCCTTATCGAGAGCGCGGAGGACTACATCTGGTCTGTGGACCTGGATTTCCGCCTGCTCACTTGCAACCACGTATTGCAACAGGACTTCGAGACCGGTTTTGGCACTATCGCCGCTGCCGGCATGAGTTCGGAGGAACTCATGCCGCCTGAGATTTCGCTCAACTGGCCTCCGCTCTATGCCCGTGCGCTGGGCGAGGGACCATTCCGGATTGAGAATCCCTTCGTCGGTGGCCGCATGCTGGAATTCTCTCTGAGCCCGATCCTCATCAATGGCAAAGCCGCGGGCATCTCTGTGTTTGGCAAGGACATCACGGAGCGCAAGGCGGCGGAACTGGCCCTGCAACGAGCTGAAAAGAAATATCGCGACATCTTCGACGGAGCGCTGGAGGGCATGTTTCAGACCACGCTGGAGGGCCGGCCGATGAGCGCCAATCCGGCACTGGCCAGGATGCTGGGTTACGACTCACCTCAAGAACTGTTGGCGTCGGTCCGCGACCTGGCTACGGAGGTCTGGGCCGTCCCCGGCGATCGCGACCGGTATCTGGCGCAGCTTGAGGAGCGCGGAGCCATTCTCGGCTTCGAGTGTCAGTACAAGCGCAAAGACGGCTCGCCGATGTGGGTTTCCATCAACACGCGCAAGGTGTGCGGAGCCGACGGGGCCGTCCTTTACCTCGAAGGCTTCATCGAGGACATTACGGAGCGGCGCCGGAGCGCCCAGGCGCTGAAGGAAAGCGAAGCCCACTTTCGCGCGACGTTTGAAGGGACCGGCTCGGTGATGCTGCTGATCGATCCGGCCAGTTCATCCATCGTCGCGGCCAATCCCGCAGCATCGAGGTATTACGGCTACCCGCTTGAGCGCCTTGTGGGGATGACAATCGATCAGATCGATACGCTCCCGCTCGAAGAGATTGCACGAGTGGGGGAGCTAATGTTGCGCGAGGAAAGGACCTGCTTCAATTTTGAACACCGGCTGGCCAGCGGAGAGGTTCGCGACGTCGAAGTCTATGCCTCGCCGGTGACCATGAATGGGGTGCAACTCGCGCTCTCCATCGTGCACGACGTAACAGAGCGCAAGCGCATCGAGAGGGAGCTGAGGGACAGCGAGGAGCGCTATCGCGCCACTTTCGAGCAGGTCGCGGTGGGCATCGTTCATACCAGCTTTGAGGGCCGATTCATGCGCTGCAATGCGCGCTTTGCTGAGATTGTAGGCTACGCGCAGGACGAGATCCCGGGCCTGACCTTCCAGCAGATCACGCCGCCCGAGGATCTGGCGGAGAGCATGGCGGTGCTCAAGAGCATGTCTGGCAACGCGTGCGCGACAGCCAGCTTTGACAAGCGCTATGTGCGCAAGGATGGCAGCCCGATATGGGTCAGGGTGACCAGCTCCACCCAGAAAGACGGCCAGGGAAACGCGCTGCACTACATCGCGCTGATCGAAGACATCAACGCCCGGAAGCTGGCGGAGGAGCGGCTGGCCGCGTCGACGCGGGCTGAACAACTCATCGAGGCGCGCTATCGCACCGTCTTCCAGACCAGTCTCGATTGCATCGTAGTCAGCCGCCTGAGCGACGGCAAATACATCGATGTCAACAAGGCATTCCTCGACTTGCTGGGGTTTTCTTATGAGGAAGTGATCGGGCGCACGTCGATCGAACTCAGCATCTGGGTGGATTGCGGGTATCGGGAGAAGATGGTGGAAGCGCTGCGCCTGCACTCAAATGTCAAGGACGCGCGGACTCAATACAGAAAAAAGGACGGCTCCATCGTCTGGGTGCTGATCTCTGACACATCGATCGAGATCGAGGGAGTGGCCTGCATCCTGAGCGTGATGCGCGATGTTTCCGACGCCATGGCTTCCGAGGAGTGCCTGGCGAGGGCCCAGGAGGCGCTGCGCTCAAGCGAAGAGCGCTATCGCGCCGCGTTCCAGACCAGCCTGGATGCAATCAGCATCAACCGCATGAGCGACGGCGTTTACATTGAGTGCAACCAGGCTTTTCTTACGAACTCCGGGTACGAGCGCCATGAAGTGATTGGAAAGACATCTTCCGAGATCGGTATTTGGGCCCACGAGGACGACCTCGTGAAGCTGCTTGAGACTCTTGGCCAAATGGGAAACTGCAGGGATATGGAGGCCCAGTTCCGGAAAAAGAACGGGGAGATGGTCTGGGGGCTGATGTCGGCATCGCCGATAGAGGTCGATGGTGTGGCCTGCGTGCTGGCGGTGACACGCGACATCACCGAAGCCAAGCAGGCCGAAGACGAGATCCGGAATCTCTCGTTTTACGATCCGCTGACGCGGCTGCCCAACCGCCGCATGCTGCTGGAGCGTCTGCGCCAGAGCCGGGGCGCCATCCATCGAACTCACCGCAAGCGCGCGCTGCTGTTTGTGGACCTGGACGACTTCAAGACGCTCAATGACACTCTGGGCCACGAAACCGGCGATCTTCTGCTGAAGGAGGCTTCCAAGCGCCTGGCCGTGTGCGCGCGTGACGGCGACACGCTGGCCCGTCTGGGCGGCGACGAGTTCGTGGTCATGCTGGACGACCTGAGCGAATTGGCCGAGGAAGCAGCCTCGCAGGCCAAGGCTGAAGCCGAAAAGATCCTCGCTGCGCTGCGCCAGCCTTACCGGCTGTCAGGGCGTGAGTGCCTCAGCACCGCCAGCATCGGCATCACCGTGTTTGGCGATGAGCACGATTCGGGTGACCGCGTGTTGCAGCAGGCCGATATTGCCATGTTTCAGGCCAAGGCCGCGGGGCGCAACACCCTGCGCTTTTTTGCTCCCGCGCTCCAGGCCGCCGTAAACGCGCGCGCCACACTCGAAGAGGAGCTGCGCCAGGCCATCCGCGCGGGCGAGTTCCTGCTCTACTTTCAGCCTCAGGTGCGGCGTGAACAGACTGTGGGCGCCGAGGCGCTGGTGCGCTGGCAGCATCCCACGCGCGGCCTGCTGCTGCCCGGCGAGTTCATCCCCCTGGCCGAGGAAACAGGTCTCATTCTTCCGCTGGGAAGCTGGGTGATGGATGCGGCCTGCCGCCAGGTTGCCGCCTGGGCCGGGCGCGGCGATGCCTCCGAATTTACCCTCGCTGTCAACATCAGCGCCCGTCAGTTGCGCCAGCCCGATTTTGTCGATGAAGTGCTGGGCGCGCTGCGCAGGTCCGGCGCCGATCCATGCAAGCTGAAGCTCGAGCTTACTGAAAGCATGCTGGTGGATAACATCGAGGACGTGGTCGCCAAGATGACCCGCCTCAATTCCCACGGTCTGCGCTTCTCGCTCGACGACTTCGGCACGGGCTACTCGTCGCTCTCCTACCTCAAGCGCCTGCCTTTGGACCAGCTCAAGATCGACCGCTCGTTTGTGCGCGACATCCTGGCCGACGCCAGCAGCGGCGCCATTGCCCAGACCATCGTCTCGCTCAGCCAGGCCATGGGCCTCGGGGTGATCGCCGAGGGCGTCGAGACTGAGGCGCAGCGCGACTTCCTGGCTGGCCTGGGCTGCGACTCCTTTCAGGGGTACCTCTACGGCCGCCCGGCTCCCCTTGAGGCGTTCGAGCGCCTCATTCCGGGCTCCGCTCCCTGCGAAGTCCCCATCGGCTTATAACGAATTTTCGCTTAGATTCCAGTTCGGGACTCAGCTTCTGCGGTTCCCACCCTTGTGCAAGAAATGCACAAGGATGGGGCACCCAAAGTTTCGTTCACACCTGAATCGAAAACGCTCCCTGGTGTTTCCTTCATCGAGTCCGCTTCACCACCAATCTGTCATCCTGAACGATCTGACTTGCGCAGCGAGTCGAAGGACCTGCGTGTCGCGCATCTGCCGCCTGCCGGGCAGGCCTTCGCTCTCCGACGTTCGCAGAGTATGCTGGTGTCGCAAGGTGAACAGGAGGGACTCATGCGCGCAACAGCGATCCTGGTTTGTGTGGCCGCGCTGGCGCTGCGGGCGGATGCGGCCCAAAGGATGACGGTGGCACAACTGCAGCAGACCGTTGCCTCTGCCCATGGCATGTCCGATGCAGAGGTGGCCGCACAACTCGCGGCCGTTGAACTTACCGAGCGGTTGAGCGCGGCCGGGATGGCGCAGCTCGGAGCCGGCTTGCCCGGCAACAAGGCCCGTGAGCAGTTGGTCATTGTGGCCGATGCGTCGGCGTTCCTGGCGCCGCCGGACGCTGAGATCGGAACCGGCCCCACCCCGGACGCGGCCGCTCTGCGCGCGATGATGGTGAAGGTGGTGGACTACGTCAACAACACGGTCCGCCAGTTGCCCAATTTCATTGCTACCCGCAGCACCACCGCTTTTGAGGACCGCCCCCAAGAGGATGCGCTCGAAGCCACCGGGGTGGTTAGTTACAGCGCCGTCCCGCTGCACGAGATGGGCAGCACCAGCGTGCGGGTCACGTATCGGGACCGCCGCGAGGTAGTGGACGAGGGCGCGGCCAGGAATGACAGGCATGGCAACCAGGCCGGCGGCCTGGTGACGGCCGGCGAATTTGGCCCCATGCTCAGCAGGGTGGTGGCCGATGCAATCCAGGGCAAGATCATGTGGGGCCGCTGGGAAAAGGCGGCGGACGGCGACGTGGCCGTCTTCCGCTACCAGGTTCCACCTGAAAAATCGCATTACAAAGTCGAGTTCTGCTGCGTGAGGGACGCGGTGGACATGTCCGGAGGGGTCGACGATCTGCACGTATTCAGCGAGACGGCAAGCTACCACGGCGAAATCGCCTTCGATGCCGCAACCGGCGCGATTCTGCGCATCTCAATGGAGGCGGAGATGCCGCAGGGAGAGCTGATTTCAAAGGCCGCGATGCTGGTGGAATACGGCCCCGTCGACATCGGCGGCAAGCAGTTCACCTGCCCGTCGAGGAGCATTTCTATCCTGCAGGCGCACACCACGCAGCAGAAGGGCATGTACTCGAGGGCAAATTATCAAGGCTCAGCGAAGACTTTCCTGAACGACGTGGAATTCCGGCAGTATCGGCGCTTTGGCACGGAGACGCGGATTCTGGACACGAATTGATCCCCAACGACTGGAGCACCCATGCGGATTGTCACACTGCTGGCCGGCATCGTTTGCATGTTCGTGGTGCTGCTCGACGCATTTCAGACCATCATCCTGCCGCGCCGCGCCTCGGGCCGCTTCCGCCTCACCCGGCTTTTCTACCGCACCACGTGGTCGCCCTGGGTATTTCTCGCCAACCGGCTCCGCGACCAGCGCAAGCGCGAGACGATGTTCAGCTTCTACGGGCCCATGTCGCTGATCTTCCTGCTCGCGATGTGGGCCGCCGGCATGTTGCTCGGTTTTGCGCTGATTTATTTCGCGCTGGGCAGCCCGTTCATCGATACCATGCGGGGCGGGGGAAATGGCGCGGCCTTTCTCTCCGACCTTTACGTCAGCGGCACCACCATCTTTACGCTGGGCCTGGGCGATGTGACCCCGCACGATGCGTGGGCGCGCGCGCTCGTGATTCTGGAGTCGGGCACCGGCCTCGGCCTGCTGGCTGTCGTGATGGGCTACTTTCCGGTGCTGTATGGCGCCTTTTCGCGCCGCGAAGTTTCGATCTCACTGCTGGACGCGCGCGCCGGGTCGCCGCCCACCGCCGCCGAACTCATGCGCCGCCACTCATATGAGGGCGCAGACCAGGCGCTATCGCAATTACTTATCGAGTGGGAGCGCTGGTCCGCCGAACTGCTGGAGAGCCACATCTCCTATCCGGTGCTGTGCTACTTCCGCTCCCAGCACAACAATCAAAGCTGGATCAGCGCCCTGACTGCGGTGCTGGACACGTCGGCCCTGCTGATCGCCGGCGTGCAGGGACATGAGGCGCGCCAGGCGCAGCTAACATTTGCCATGGCCCGCCACGCGCTGGTCGACCTGGCGCAGATATTCCACCTCGCGCCCATCACGGACCTTCCGGACCGCCTGCCGCCTCAGCGTTATGAAAAGCTATACAGCCTGCTGTGCCAGAGCGGTATCAGCGTCTGCCGCGATGGCCGCTCCATTGAGCGGCTGCGCGAAATGCGCGCGCTTTATGAGGGCTATGCCGAGACGTTGAGCCGCTATCTCAACATGCCGCTGCCGCCGTGGATGGCCGATGCGCCGCACAAGGATAACTGGCTGGCTGTGGCCAGGCTGCGCGCCCAGGCCGAGGCCGGCGCTGCTTCCTCGGCGACACCCTCGACGACAGATCCGCACACCATCGCCACGCTGGTGGACGATCATCATGACTTCTAGAGCATTTTCGGTCGAGGTGTTTAGGGTGCGGCGTGGGCTTCTGTGGTTCCCTCCCTTTGTGCAAAAAGACGCACAAAGGATGGGGCACCCGCAGTTTCGCTCACACTTGAGTCGAAAACGCTCTAGCGGATATCGAAGCTGTAGACCACGCTGTAGGTGATAATCGGGTAGATCGTGACTTTGCCGAGGTCCTTGTTCCATTTGGCGAGCTGCGTTGTTAAGGCGTTGTTGAACTGAATTGCGACAGGATTCGTGGAGTCGCCAAGATCGCTGCATTGGGTCTGTTTTAGATCCGTGCAGGCCCATCCGGACGCATGGACGGCCACCGAAGGCGCGCCGTTAAATATAACGCCGAACTCCGTTGGGAACGACCAATGGCGCTCGGACCGCGGAATGAACTTGCCAAAGCCGCCGGCGATGGTGAAGGCGGGCTCGTTTTTGTGGAGAGACACTACCCCGGTCCCGGTCAACGGTGTTGCTCCGGTCGCTGCATTCGCGTTGGCGGAATAGTAGGTCTGACCGTCGATTTTGAAGCTGGTTCCACCCACAATATTGGTCGTTCCCGACATCTGGTTGCCATTAAAGAACATCAGGCCTGGACTTATGCGCCAGACGCTGCCGAGCGGGTACCAATCGAGCGAGGCGGCCGCCGATGCCATGTGCAGATTCGCATTCACATTGAAGCCCTCGACCTCAAATCTGCCGGTGGTGTAGCTAAAAAAGTTGTACATCATCCGCGCGTCGTAATAGTGATTCAGGACGATGGCGCCCTTGATCCCGATTCCGAGGGGACTCAGGTCGCCGCCGATCCCGATGCGGGAAAATGGAGGCTGGCGCCATTCTCCGGCCTCTGCGACGTGGGCGTGTTCCCGTCCCCCGCCCTCGGCTGCAGGTTCCGGGGATTCAGGCAGCAGGGCGTCACGGTCCGAGGAGCCTGGCGGCTCGCGTCCGTCGGAGCCTGGCAAGCTGGAGCTAGAAGTCCAATCTGGATAGCCGGCTGCAGTCGAGGCGGCGGAGATGCCGGAGTTCGGCCGGTCGGCTGACTGTGCAAGGGCCGGCAAGGACCATCCGAATACACCGAGCGGCGCCGCGATGAGTGTGACCCTGGCTAAGTCGAATAGGTTCTTCACAAGGAGTCTCCATTCCGTCAAATTCCCGACCATTGAGGCAAGCATCGTCCATGTTGATTCAGTTCGGTCAGAACCGCATTTTTTGGGCATTCGAGATGCCAGAATGTGCAACCATGTGTTCCGTGGGCTCTCGATTTTCGTCGCCCCGCTCCGGAGGGAATGCACTCGGGAATCTGCCATGCCCGTAGTGGCTAGAGCAGGGCCGTGTATGCAACTCGTTCGCGCCCGTCCAAAGTGGCACGCGGGCCATGCCTGACACTGACCCCGAGTTTGAATTGAGATCGGGACAAGTCCTCATTCGTCGTCATCCTGACGGTCCTTCCTGTTGCGCACTTTCAGCTCCGCCGGTACAGGCTTGTCGCCCATCGCGTCCTTCCACAGGATCACATTCAGCTTTTCGGCGGGCGCCCGGTCGGCATGGCGGAAGTCCATCTTCATGCTCTGCCGCGCTCCCTCCGCCCGCTTGCTGTTGGCCGTGTAGATCAGCCCGTTATCTTGGTTCGATGCGTCGGCATCGTACGGTGGTTGATCGCCCATCCCGCTAAACAGCGGCGATATCAACGGCGCGAGCGCGTCATTGTTGTTCATCGGCGGCAGGCCCAGCAGCGCCTCCATGGTGCGCACCACGCTCACCGTCGTGTAGTCCCGGCTATCGACAAACGGCGCGCCCGCCGGCCCATGCGGCGCATATTTGCTGATCACGAGCGCCACGCTGCGGTGCGCGTCCACGTGGTCGGCGCCATCCTGCGCGTCGTCTTCCAGAATGAAAAACGCCGTATCGTCCCAGTAGGGCGAATGCGAGATCGCTTCAACGGCGCGGCCCACGGCCAGGTCATTGTCAGCGACCGCGGCCTTTGGTGTCGGGTAGCCAGGCCGCGTGCCCGCCGTGTGGTCGTTTGGCAGGCGCAGCATGATGTAGTTTGGCATGGTGTCATGGCCCTCGGCGCGGTCTGCGACCCATCCCTTGAGATGGTGCAGAAACACCTCCACGCGCACCTGGTCCGGCACCGCCAGGTTGAAGTCCGGCGTCTCCTCGGCAAAGTGGCCCACCAGTTCCGGCTTGGTGGCGATGTTGGCCGCGATCAGCGGGATGGGCCACTGAAACCGGTTCACGCCGCCTCCCCAGGCCTCCGGCATCGCCTCGCCTGGAGCGATCACTTTGTGCGAGCAATCGCGGCCCTTGAGCACTGGCCCCAGCTGCGGATTCGCCGTCTCCTTCTCATCGCAGAACACCGTCGAGATGAATTCGCCGAAGTGCATGTAGGTCTTGCCGTGCGCGGCCAGGTTGCCCCACATGTAGCCGCTCGAGGGCTCGTTCACGTCGGGGATTTTTTCCAGCAGCGGGTAGCCCTCCGCCACCACGCCCTCAAAGTCGTAGCTGCGCTGGCTGCCACGGTAGGCCTGCTGCCACGTCTTTTCGAGGTAGTCCGTGCCGATGGCCGCGTTGGACCACACGTGTCCGTCGCCCGACACTTCGCCCGAGTCGTAGAAGTTGTCCAGCACGCCAAACTGCAGCGACAGCCGGTGCTCGTTTGGAGTGGTTGACTCGCCATACATCGTCAGCCTGGGGTCGCCATTGCCCACCGGCTTGCCGTCCTTCTTCAGATCGCCAAGGATCTGGTCGTAGGTGCGGTTCTCCTTGATGATGTAGATCACGTGCTTGATGCGATCCTGTTGCGGCCCCGCGAATGCGATCTTTTCCGCCGCTGCCCGCATACGATTCGTTCCCATCACGGTTTCGGTCCACGCCGCCAGGTTTTTCTCGATTTCGCGCTCGTCCAGCGTCGCCAGCGAGCCGTGCAGCAGCGTGGGAATGTAGATGTACGGCCGATGCCGGCTGACCTGAGTCTCGCCCGCAGACGCCTCGTCTGCCGGCTGCGCGTTGGAAGTGGTGCCTTTGCCCTTGGCGGTGGCCACATAGAGCTTGCCGCCTGTGAACGCCATCGACATCGGCATCCACTCGGTGGGCACAAACCCGATCGGCGCAATCATGCCGTGTTTGGCGGCCGCGCGCGTCAGCTTCGCCGTATCGATCACAGCAACCGCATCGTCGATGGCATTGGCCACATACAGGCGGCTGCCGTCGGCGTTCAGGGCCAGCGCTTCCGGCTCCGCGCCAAAGTAGCTTTGCCCCGGCAACTGCGTGCTGAAATATCCACTCAGCGAGAACTGGCCGCTTTCCACGCGAATCGCGGCCACGGCATCGCGGTTGGCCAGCGGCACGTAGAGCGTCTTGCCGTCGGGCGAAAGCGCCAGCGCGCACGGATGCGACCCCGGCGCCACGGGGCTCGATGCCTTGAGCAGCGCCAGCTTCCGGCCCACCGTGCCCTTGGCGAGGTCGAGTTCGACTGCCTCCGAGGCGTTCCACAGCGCCACAAACGCGCGCCGCGCGTCGGGCGTAGCCGCGATCGCCACGGGATAGGTAGACGGCACCGCGTCGTTCTCCGCCAGGTCGAAGCGGCGCATGATTTTGCCGCTGGCTGGATCGATCAGGAGCACGTCGTCTGAAAGGTTGTCAGCCACCAGCAGCCGCTCCGGGCTGTCAGACGGACCAATGACGGCGATGTCGGCCGGGAAGGGCACGCCCCATTCGCCCTCCGCGCTGCCGATGAGGCGGGTCTTGCGGCCGGAGGCAAGCTGCTGAAGCGGCAGGTGAATCATGCGCTCCGGCGCGACCTTACCCGCGTTGAAACTGTAGACCGCCACGCCGCTGCCTGCCGCGTCCTTGCCGTTGCCTTGCGGGTTGCTCAGCGAGCCCAGGCTGGCGTAAAGATGGCTGCCGTCGCGGCTGAAGGCCAGCCCCGAATAAAGCGTCTGCGGCGCCGGCGGCAGGGTGCGCGGGTCCGGAAAATCCTCCACTGTGCCCGTCTGCGTATCGAGCACGGCCAGCGACTGCTCCAGATTCGACTCCTCGGTACCGTACCCGGCGTTGACCGTCACCACGTAGCGGCCGCCGGGCGAAACCGACATGGACATGGGCAAGCTGTTGAGCCGCTGCGGATGCCCGGGGACCGGCTCGGCCAACTGCTTGCTGGTGGGCAGATCGATGGTTTGCGGCGTCTGCGCCTGCAGCGGCAAAGCCGCCAGGGCCAGCATCGCGCCGAAGAACGTGGATGGAGACTTTACGTCCATGTCATGACGGTAACAAAAGAGGCGGCTTTTTTGCTTGAAGTGCTTGGAACCTGCATAGGCTCGCCGCGCCAGCTTCTTCCGCCCCTGTGGCAGAATATGGTGTGCGCCTTCCGGCGCATCCACCTGATTCGGACATGGGACTGGAGCGGACATGGCTGTGGACGGCTTGCCGGGCTCACCGATTGATCAAACCGTCCTGGATGTTCAGGAATTCGTCGATCGGCGTCCCATGGGCGGCGCGCAGTGGCTCATCCTCGTCCTGTGCTTTCTGGCCATGGCTGCCGATGGGTTTCACACCTCCGCCATGGCTTTCGTGGCTCCGGCTCTCACTCTTGGCCTGGGCATCTCAAAGCTGGCGCTGGGCCCCATTCTGAGCGCCGCGCTGATCGGGCTGGGCATCGGCGCGCTCGTCGCCGGCCCGCTTGCCGACAAGTCTGGCCGCAAGCGCGTGCTGATCGCGTCGGTGCTGGTGTGCGCAGTGGGCAGCATGTTGTCTGCCTCGGCCAGGTCGGAGGGCGCGCTGCTGGCCTGGCGCTTCCTCACCGGGCTGGGCATCGGCGCGGCCATGCCCAACTGCACTACGCTGGCTGCCGAATTCGTGCCGTCGCGGCGCCGCGCCATGCTGTCGAACATGATGTTCTGCGGATTCCCGCTGGGCGCCTCCTCCGGCGGCTTTCTGGCCGCCTGGCTGATTCCCCATTTCGGCTGGCGCAGCGTGTTTATGGTGGGCGGCGCCGCGCCGCTCGTCCTGGTTGCCGTTCTTACCCGCCTGCCGGAGTCGATCAGCTTCATGGCGGTGCGCAAGTGGCCGGCGCAGAAGATTCGAGCCGCTCTCTATTGGATCGCCGGCGACGATGCCGATGCGGACGCGCGCATTGCCGCGGCTACCGGTTTTCGCATTGCCGAGAACGCTCCCGCAGGCGGAAAATCGCCGCTCAAAGTCATCCTGGCGCCCCAATACCTGACGAGCACGCTAATGCTGTGGGTGACTTATTTCATGGGGTTGGTGCTGTTCTACCTGCTTACCAGCTGGATGCCGACGCTGGTGCGCGACGCCGGCTACTCTGTGAGCCGCGCCGCAGTTGCAACCGCCCTGTTCCCGCTGGGCGGCGCCATCGGCGCGGTCTGCTGCGGTTGGCTCATGGACCGCATGAATGCGACCCGCGTGGTGGGCGGCGCTTATTTTCTTACCGGGATTTTGCTGCTGGTGCTGGCTCGCTCCACGCACGCGCTCGGCGCGCTGATGTCCGCCACCTTTCTGGCGGGCATTGCCATGAACGGCGCGCAGAGCTCCATGCCGGTGCTGGCGGCGAGTACTTATCCCACCGCCGGCCGCGCCTCGGGAGTGTCGTGGATGCTGGGCGCTGGGCGCATGGGCGCGGTAGTCGGCGCATTTGGCGGCGGCATTCTTATGCAGGCCGGGTATTCCATGGCGGAGATTATTGCGATGCTTGCGGTGGTGGCAATGCTGGCGGCCGCGGCCTTGGCTGCGAAAGACTACGCGAGCCGCAAAACCTCCCGGATCAATCCTGTGGCAGAATAGAGTAGCGAACGAGATCCTGAAGGCTGGAGGCGCGCCGTGTATACGCTGGACCGCATCGTCTGCACTCCGGGAGTGGTCAGCGGAAAGCTGCGGATCAAGGGCACGCGCGTCACCGTCGGCGCTGTCCTGGGACAACTCGCCATCGGGCACAGTATCGAAGAAGTGCTCCAAGATTATCCGTACATTCAGGGCGAGGATGTGCTGCAGGCGCTGCAGTATGGCGCATGGCGGAAGTGAAAGCGATGATTCCAAATCAACAGCGGCGAAGTTGGATTCTGGTTGCGGCCATCGCAATCGGCATCGCGCTGGTGTGCCTGCTGGCGCTGCACTCGCCGGACTCTGCTCCAGTGGCGGTGCTCACGCTGGCGTTTGCAGGGGTCATTTCGCCGCTCAGCCTGTTGCCGCGCATCGCGTTTCTCTATATCGGGCCCGTGCCCGACGCTCCGGTGCTCCCCGCGTCGTTCCAGCGGCCTCCAACCCACCTGCTCGCGTAATTTTTCTCTCAACGGTCCGGCGACTGTGAACAGCTTCGGCTGCTTTGCTCTCGCCTGCAACCTTGCGCAGAGCGTGTTTCAAAAAAATGGGCCCGTCGATTGATTTCGCAATCCCTCAGGGACTGAAGCCCTCCATTTATGAGGCGTATTCGGCACGACTGAAGTCGTGCCCTGACACAAGACGGATTGTCGAAACGAGGTCTCAACACGTGCCCTCGCACCCCCACCATTTACACTGGTAAACGGAGATTCATGTGGTTTTAGACAAAGTTCTGACCAAGGTATTCGGCACGGCGAATGATCGCGTGCTCAAGAAGCTGTGGCCCCGCGTGGCGGCCATCGGCGCTCTGGAAGCGGAGATCAAGCAGCTCAGCGACGACGAGTTGCGGGCCAGGACGGCCGAGTTCAAGGCGCGCATCGCGGCCCGGCTCGAGGGCCTGGAAGACGCCGACGCGATCAAGGCCGCCGAGCACGAAGCGCTGGACGAGGTGCTTCCCGAGGCCTTCGCGGTGGTGCGCGAGGCCGGCTGGCGCGCGGTGCAGATGCGCCACTTCGACGTACAGCTGATCGGCGGCATGGTGCTGCACCAGGGCAAGATCAGCGAAATGAAAACCGGCGAAGGCAAGACGCTGGTGGCCACCCTCGCCTGCTATCTCAACGCGCTCGCGGGGCACGGCGTGCATGTGGTCACCGTCAACGACTACCTGGCCAAGCGCGACGCCGAGTGGATGGGCAAGATCTACGAGTTCCTCGGCCTCACCGTGGGCGTGATCGTGCACGACCTCGACGACAACGAGCGCCGCGCCGCTTATGCCGCCGACATCACATACGGCACCAACAATGAGTTCGGCTTCGACTACCTGCGCGACAACATGAAGTTCGAACTCAAGGATTGCGTGCAGCGCGGCCACTACTACGCCATCGTCGACGAAGTGGACTCGATCCTGATCGACGAGGCGCGCACGCCGCTCATCATCTCCGGCCCCACCGACCAGACCACCGACAAATACGCACGCGCGCGCAAGATCATGCCCGAGCTCGAAAAGGGCGAAGAGGTGGAGTGGAGCGATACGCGCCGCCAGGAGCAGCTGGGCATACGGCTGGGCGAAGGCGAAAAATATTTCAGCGGCGACTACATTATCGACGAGAAGCAGCGGACCATCGGTGTGACGGACCAAGGCTGGGAGACGATCGAGAAGCTGCTTGGCATCGGCAACATTGCCGACGCCGAAAACTGGGAGATGAAGCACTACGTCGAGACCGCCATCAAGGCCGAGGCGCTCTATCACCGCGACGTGGAATATGTGGTCAAGGACGGCGAGGTGATCATCGTGGACACCTTCACCGGCCGCCTGATGCCGGGGCGCCGCTGGAGCGACGGGCTGCACCAGTCCGTCGAGGCCAAGGAGGGCGTTGTCATCCGCAAGGAAGACCAGACGCTGGCCACCATCACCTTCCAGAACTATTTCCGTCTTTATTCAAAACTGAGCGGCATGACCGGCACAGCCGAGACCGAAGCCGCCGAGTTTGAAAAGATCTACAAGCTCGAGATCGTCGTCATCCCCACCAACAAGCCCTTGCTGCGGCTTGAAAATTCCGACGTGGTCTACCGAACGGAAAAAGAAAAATTCAAAGCCGCGGCCGACGACATTGCGCTGCTGCATGAGAAGAAGCAGCCAGTGCTCGTGGGCACCGTGTCCATCGAAAAGTCGGAGCGGCTGTCGGCAATTTTGCAGCGCAAGGGCGTGAAGCACGTGGTGCTCAACGCCAAGTTTCACGAGCGCGAGGCGGAGATTGTGGCGCAGGCGGGCCGGCTTGGCACCGTCACCATCTCGACCAACATGGCCGGCCGCGGGACCGATATTTTGCTTGGCGGCAATCCGGATTTCATGGCCCGCCAGGAGCTGGTGAAGAAGGGCCGCGCACGCGCCATCAGCGTGGCCGAGGGCGCCATCAGCCCCATGGCGCCTGCGGGGTTTCAGCGCTTCTATTACCAGGGCCAGGAATTCGAAATCGCCGAGCCGGAGTGGGTTGAGGTTTACAAGGTGCACGCCGACATCGCGCGCGCCGATCACGAGCAGGTCATCGCCGCCGGCGGGCTGTTCATCCTCGGCACCGAGCGCCACGAGTCGCGCCGCATCGACAATCAGCTGCGCGGGCGCGCCGGCCGCCAGGGCGATCCCGGCGAGAGCCGCTTTTATCTCTCGCTTGAAGACGACCTGATGCGCATCTTTGCCAAGCAGTGGATTAGCACGCTGCTGGAGAAGCTGGGCATGGAAGAGGGCGTGCCGATCGAGTCGCGCATGATCTCCAATCGGATTGAGGGCGCGCAAAAAGCCGTGGAGTCGCAGAACTTCGAATCGCGCAAACACCTGCTCGAGTACGACGACGTGATGAACAAGCAGCGCGAGGCGGTCTACGGACTGCGCCGCCGCCTGCTCGAGGGAGTGGACCAGCGCGAGCTGATCCTGGAAGACTACGTCTCCGGCATCCTGAGCAATATGCTCGATGAGTTCGCCGGCGAAAAGCTCCATCCCAACCAGTGGAATGTGAAGGGACTGGAAGAGCGGCTGGTGGGCCAGTTCGGCCTCAACCTGCCGGCCGCCGGCATCAACGTGATCGAGCTCGGCCGCCACGACCTGGGCGAAACCGTCTTTGAAAAGCTCAGAGAAGAGTACGAGTCGAAGGAAAAGATTCTCGGCGCACAAACGATGCGCTATCACGAACGCATGGTGATGCTGAGCGTGATCGACGGTCTGTGGAAGGACCACCTGCTCTCGATGGATCACCTCAAGGAAGGCATCGGCCTGCGCGGCTATGCGCAGCAGGACCCGCTGGTGGCCTACAAGCGCGAGTCGTTCGACCTGTTTGAGGCCATGATGCTCAAGTTCCAGGAGGACACGGTCCGCTTCTTGTTCCGCATGCAGATTCTGGGGCCCGACGGGCAGCCTGTGAATGCGGCGCCTGCGCCGGCGCGGCGTGCTGTACCGCCCGCGCCTCCAGTGGCCAGCGCGGCTCGGCCCGCATCGGCGTCCGACGCACCGCGCGAGATTGCTATTCCCACGCGCCAGGCATCGACAACCATCGACGCGCTGGAGCGCGAGTTCCGGCAGAAGAAGCAGCGCGAGCTTGAGGCAGCAAGCATGGCCGGCGGTGGCAACGGCACTCAGCCCTCACAACGCCGCACCGGAGAAAAAGTGGGCCGCAACGACCTGTGCCCCTGTGGCTCGGGAAAGAAGTACAAGAAATGTCACGGGGTGGGGAAATAGCCGCAGTGAACGAGGAGCTGGACGGCAGTTTTTCCGATCTAGCTCCTGCTACTGCACGCGCCTGGATTACTCCGGACCGCCGAAGTTGAAGCTTAGTTCCACAGTGCTCGCCTCCGGCGCCGGCGCGAATCTCCATTTGCGGACGGCATCCTCGGAGGCCGCGGACAACGTGCCGTTGCCGCTTACGGGCCTCACATCGCTCACCTTGCCGTCGGGGTCCACGGTGGCCTCCACTCTTACTTCGCCGCTGATTCTCAAGCGCTTGGCGATCTCCGGATACACTGGCGCTACTTTCGATTTGACGGCTCGCGCGGATGCCGCCATGGCAGGTAATGCCAAAGCCAGGGCCAGCGTGGTTGCAATGGCCGTTGCGAGCAGCAGCAGCCGTGTTTTTCGCAAGCTGTGTGGTGAAACTTCTCCGCGATGTTCGATCATGATTCTCTCCTTGCGTTCGGACTCCGTTCACCTCAGTCATCGGCGCAAGCGGAGAGGCGCCTCACGAATTGTTGAGGATTTGATTACCAAGGATTGGGTGGACGCGCAGCGTTCGCGCCGAGCCGGGCGTCTACTTGTGAGCACTGGCCGCGGAGACGGTGGCAAACGTCATGTTCTCTGCGCTCGAGCGGTTCTCTTCGCGCCACAGATCGAAGAGCCGCCCGTAGCTGAGCGTCATGGTCTCGCTCGCGTCGATGCCCATCCGCGCGGTCACACGGTCGATCCATTCCGAAGTCCCCTCGAGCTCGGCGTAGTTGCCGATGGGCGTCTCATCCACTACGCAATGGCCCTCGCCGTCGCTCCACTCGCTGCGATACTTTTCGTAGCGGAAGGCTGGTGTCAGGCCCAGCGAGCAAAATACCTCGGCCAGCGCCTCGCCGTCCTCAACGGCCGTTTCGGTCTCAATGCGATGCTTGTGCCGGTCTTCACCGGGACGGTCTTCAGGCAGGCGCTTGTGCGTCAGCAGCCAGCGGCCGCCATAGCTGCGGATGCGCAGAATCTCGGTGCGCGCGCGCAGTTGGCGGTCCGGCGTGTCGTAGAGCAC
>Ga0302324_100008397_pt1 | contig 21779 bp, 22 predicted proteins | sample Palsa_T0_1_FD_201949 | JGI IMG/M metagenome (GOLD analysis project Ga0302324, IMG submission 201949) | Peat permafrost microbial communities from Stordalen Mire near Abisko, Sweden - Palsa_T0_1 | ecosystem: Environmental > Terrestrial > Soil > Palsa > Peat permafrost | place: Sweden: Abisko...
AACATCCTTTTAAATTTTCGTGCACACAGGGCCCGTGTGACCACGAAACTTCCACGAAACTTCACGAAACTTCAACCATTTTCTTCTTCATAGCGTTTCCTCTCCCTGCGGTTGGCACGTCTCGCCGAAATGATACGGATCACTTCGATATCGCCCTGTTCGCCCACGGTATGAGCCACCATCAGCATAACGACATCTTCGACAGCCCCTATCGTCTGCCATCGTTCTTCGCCGTTTTCGAAACGATCTCGCTCCACCAAGAGATGCGCGACAAGAGATGCGCGACAGACAAGAGATGCGCGACAGACGGAGATGCGCGGCCAGACGAAATAACCTCCAAAGGAATTAGAACTACGGTGCGAATCATGTGTTGAGCTGTTGAACGGCCGATGATCGCCCTGTGTGTGGAAAGGTTCAGCGCTTGAAAGCAGCCTTGGATTATCATCGGCAGAAACTTTAGAGTTCAACCAACTTAGTTGGCACGAACATCTCATCCCCCCTTGAGCACAAGCTAAAGCCATACTACTTTTTAAGCATGATAAGAAATCCGAACATGGGCTCCCACCCTGCTTCACGGAGCTCAGAGACCTCTGCGCGCAGCTTCTCTCTCGCAACCTCACAACCTCCCGACAAACGGAGCCACTTATGCCCAAAAATCAAGTCAGCGACCTCATTACTGACCAGGAAATAACCTTTGTCCACTGGGTCCTCTCTGGAAACATGACCGACCGCCAGGCCGCCGAAGCCGCCGGTCTCAACCCCGACACCGCCGCCTACACCAAAACCAAACCCCGGGTCCGCGCCTACATGCTCGAGCACCGGGCCGCCATGCATGATCGTCTCCTGCAGCAACAGTCTGAGGAGCAGCGCCGGCTGAACCTGGACCGCGAGCGCGTCCTGGCCCGCCTCTGGGAAATCGCCGACCTGGACCCCGACATGACTCGAAACAGCATGTCCGCCCAAATCAAGGCCCTTTCCATGATCGTCGCCATCGAAGGCCTGATCCCAGATCGGAATACGGATCGCCGCTCCGCCCAGAACAAATCAGCCCCTCCACCTGTTCACCCGCCAATCGATACCGCCGCCTGGCTTTGCGAGCAGCAGGGGACAACCACTGGCCCTCAGCCTGGACCCAACCCTCGAGACCAAGATTGAGCCTGGCGTTCCCCATCCCTCGCCCGGCCACGCGGCACACACCCCTTCACACCTGGGCTCTACCCGTGGCCCAGACTTTAACTTGAGCGGATCCATCTTCGCCCGCCCCACTAGCCCCTCGGAAGCGATCCCGCCGGCGCCTCATGCCCCGGCTTCTGCTCCAGACAACCGGGTCCCTTCCTCTATGGAAAAGAAACCCGATACCTGGCGCCTGAGGTTGTAAGAAACTGCCAATACTCTAAAAAGACCAAAAAGGATCGAATTTTATCGAATTTTACAAAAAACCGACGAACCCCCAGAACCCCAAAGACGAATCGGCCGGTTCGTGCGCCGCTACGATGGGCAAAGGCGACACGCAAGGCATCGAGGCAGGCAGTCCTCAGTTGCGATGAAGATGCACTTTCCTAAAGCAGCTCGGTCTGTCGGGTTCGCGGCCTTGGCCCACACCACCACGATTGCCATCCTCTATCATCGCCGGCGCCCCAGCATCGACCCTCGTCCATAACTCTCCCCGCAGACGGCGCGGAACATGACGCATTCCGCATCCCCGCTCTTTCTTTTGGCAGTAACGTGACCGTAGATACCGGCATTCGTCTGCTCCAAAGCAAAGATCCCTTTTCTCTGGAAGGCGCAATCCAAACCCCCGTAACTCCCGGCAAAGCCAACCTCCACCTGCAATGGCGCGATCACGCCATGACGATTCCCGTCACCTACGTCGCTGTACCGGTCGGAGATCTTTCCCGCTTTGCTTGCTGCTCTGCTTTGTCTGGTTGTCGTGAGCGCCTTGACGCCGCCACCTAAGGCGGAGCAGGTGAGGTTGTTTTTTTCTTAAAGAAAAAGCAATGGAGGGCTTCGCCCATCTTTTTCGGCCCACGTACGCTTAGGCGAACGTGGGGCACCCGGACACGGTGGTTAAGACCTGGGCGGTTGTTTACCTGGCGATGACGGCTTCCAGTTGCGGGCGTGCGGCCTCGTAGGTCAGCGCTATTCCTTCGGCCAGGGTCGTTTTCGAGTGCCAGCCTAGGCTTTGTATACGGCTCACATCGAGTAGCTTCTGCGGCGTTCCATCTGGACGTGTGGTGTCGAATAGCAGCTCGCCCTGGAAGCCTAGGACTGCGCAGACCTGCTCGGCCAGCTCGCGTATGGTCACGTCGGTTCCAGTGCCGATGTTGATGAGGGGCACACCTTCGAGCAAAGACGAATAGCGGGCTTGGTCGAGGTTCATGAGGAAGACACAGGCTTCGGCCAAATCTTCGCTGAAGAGCAGCTCGCGACGCGGTTTGCCGGTTCCCCATACTTCGATTTGTTTTCGGCCCGCAGCCTTGGCTTCCGCTACCTTGCGGATCAGCGCGGCCAGCACGTGGGAATTCTGGGGGTCGAAGTTGTCGCCCGGACCGTAAAGGTTGGCAGGCATGGCGGCGAGAAAACGGGTGTTGTGCTGGCGGTTGTAGGACCAGCACATCTCGATACCGGCAATCTTCGCTAACGCATAGGGGCGGTTGGTGGGCTCCAAGGGCCCGGTGAGCAGATACTCCTCCTTGATCGGTTGCGGGCAAAGCTTGGGGTAGATGCAGGAAGAGCCGAGAAACAGGAGCCGGTCGACTCCCGCGCGGTGGCAGGCGTCGATTACATTGGTCTCAATGATCAGATTCTCGCGGATAAAGTCTGCCGGGTAAAGATTGTTGGCGAGGATGCCGCCGACCTTGGCCGCAGCGAGAAACACGTATTCCGGACGCTCCAGCTCGAAGAAGCTGCGCACGGCGATCGCGTTGGTCAGGTCCAGCTCGGCGCGCGATGGCAACAGGAGCCGCTCAAAGCCCTGCCGGCGTAGATTGCGGCAGATGGCCGAGCCCACCAGACCACGGTGCCCGGCAACGTAAATGAGGCTGTCTTTCTTCATGGCATTTGCCCCCGATCAGGACTCATGGAAGTTGTAGGCGGCGTAGCCGTGCTGAGTTACCAGGGCATCCCGTTCGGCGGCTTTCAGGTCCTCGGTGGCCATCTCTTGCACCAAGGTGCGGAAATTAATCCGCGGTGACCAGCCTAACTCTTTTCGGGCTTTGCTGGAATCACCCAGCAAAGTTGCCACTTCCGCCGGCCGGAAGTAACGCGGATCGACCGCGACCAGCGCGTTGCCATGCTGGTCGTAGGCCTGCTCCGCGATTCCCTCCCCTGTCCAGTCCAGGTGGATGTCGAGACACGCCGCAGCCATGGTGACGAATTCACGGACGCTGTATTGCACCCCGGTGGCGATCACATAATCTGTGGGACGCGCCTGCTGCAACATGAGCCACTGCATCTCCACGTAATCGCGGGCATGGCCCCAGTCGCGCTTGGAATCAAGGTTGCCCAGGTAGAGTTTTTGCTGCAGGCCAAGCTTGATGCGGGCCATGGCTCGGGTCACTTTGCGGGTCACAAAGGTTTCCCCACGCATGGGCGACTCGTGATTGAACATGATGCCGTTGCAGGCATACAGGCCGTAGGATTCGCGGTAGTTGATGGTGATCCAGTGGGCGTAGAGCTTGGCGCATCCATAGGGGGACCGAGGGTAAAAGGGAGTCTTCTCCGATTGCGGTATCTGCTGCACCAGGCCGTACATCTCGGAGGTCGAGGCCTGGTAGAAGCGCGCCTTCTGGGTAAGGGACAGAATACGAATAGCTTCGAGCAGCCGCAAAGTGCCCAGGGCATCGGAATTGGCGGTGTATTCGGGCTCTTCGAACGATACCTGGACGTGACTCTGGGCGGCGAGGTTGTAGATTTCGTCGGGCTGGACCTTCTCGACCACGTGGATGAGGCTGGTGGAGTCGGTCATGTCGCCGTAGTGCAGCACCAGGCGGCGCTTCTCCTGATGAGGATCCTCGTAGAGATGGTCGATGCGGCTGGTATTCAGCAGGGAAGTGCGGCGCTTGATGCCATGCACTTCATATCCCTTTTTTAGCAGGAACTCGGCGAGGTAGGCGCCGTCCTGACCGGTGATGCCGGTGATCAAAGCTCGTTTCAAGAAGGAGTGCTCCTGGGATTCATTTTATGCCATGGGCCGGCTGGTATCTTGACAAGGACTATGGCTCACCAATCCCATCCGCGGTTGCTGCATGTGGTGGATTCGTTTTCGCCGGCGGCGGGGGGAACAACTGAGGGCATTCGCAAGCTTGCCCAGAGCTCTGCTGGCACGGTGGAGCTGGTTTGCCTGGACGATCCTCAAGAAGCTTATCTTCAGGGGCAGAGCTTCCCGATTCATGCACTGGGGCCGGGCAAGGGGAGCTATCGTTTTTCGCCCAGGCTGCAGCCTTGGCTCGAGGAAAATCTGCAGCGATTCGATGGGTTGGTGATCCATGGGCTGTGGCAGTGGCATAGCTATGGGAGTTACCGCGTGGTTCACGGGCGTATGCCTTATGTGGTGTTTCCTCATGGCATGCTGGATCCGTACTTCAAACGAGCTTTTCCGGTGAAGCACGCGAAGAAGCAGGTGTATTGGCTGGCGCGAGAGTATCGCGTGCTACGAGATGCCAGAGCAGTTTGCTTTACTACGGCGATGGAGCGCGATTCCGCAGTCAAAACGTTTTGGCCGCAACGCTGGCATGCGACGGTAGCTTCACTGGGAACTTCTGCGCCGGTGGGGGATCGTGCGCTGCAACGAGAGGTGTTTCTCAGCCGTTTTCCAGCTTTGCGATCACGCAGGTTTTTTCTTTTCCTTTCGCGCATTCACACCAAGAAGGGTTGCGATTTGCTGCTGGCAGCCCTGGGACGGCTGGCGGCGGAGTATCCGGAGTTAGACCTGGTGATGGCTGGTCCCGATGAGGAGGGATTGCAGACGCAGCTGGAGGCACAGGCAAAGCGACTCGGTATTGATCGCCGGGTGCATTGGACTGGGATGCTGGGCGGGGATTTGAAATGGGGGGCGTTCTATGCGGCGGAGGGGTTTGTGCTTCCTTCGCATCAGGAGAACTTCGGGGTTGCGGTGGTGGAAGCATTGGCTTGCGAAGTGCCTGTGCTTATCTCCGATAAGGTAAATATCTGGCCGGAGATTGTTCAGGATCAGGCCGGGATTGTGAATGAGGATACTGCCGAAGGGACGTACCGGTCGATGGTGACGCTGCTGGCGATGCATCCGGAAGAGCGCCAGCGCATGGTTGCCAACGGGCTTGCCTGCTTTCGTGCGCGGTACGAGATGAGGAGTACGGCACGGGCGTTGGATGAGCTTTTTTAGTAAAGGGCTGGGCTAAGGAAGGTGCGAATACCGGGTAAAAAGGAAACCGCGGGTCCCCATTACGCGGCTTACCGGGTGACGGCCTGGGAGGAGGTTTTTCGGGCTTGCTGCAGGGGTTGTTCGTAGACGGCGGCGTGCTCCAGGGTGGATCCGGCAAGATCTTTTGCGGAGAGGATAGCTTTTGTACTGCGCGGCCACTCGATCTCGAGGGTGGGGTCGTTCCACAGAATGGTGCGCTCATGCTGGGGAGCGTAAAAATCGGTGGCTTTGTAGAGAACCTCCGCGCCTTGGGAAATGACCATGAAGCCATGGGCAAAGCCGGGAGGAATCCATAGAATACGGCGATTGCTGCTGCTCAGCATTTCCCCTACCCACTTCGAAAACGTGGGGGAGTTCCGGCGAAGATCGACCGCGACGTCGAAAATCTCTCCGCTCAGACAGCGAATCAGCTTTCCCTGGGGCTGCTTGACCTGATAATGAAGGCCGCGCACTACGTCCTGGTGGGAGAACGACTGATTGTCCTGAACAAAGGGGCCGAGAATGCCGAGGTCCGCAAGAACCCGTTCATTGTAGCTTTCAAAAAAGGAGCCTCGACTGTCTTCGAAAATCCGCGGTTCCAAGAGCTGCACATCGGCAATCACTGTGGCTACTGACTTCATCGACTAACCTCTCACCTCGTTGCTTGGTGTCGCCACCCGCATCCCGGCAAGCACCTGATCGAGTTGCTGCTGCCAGGATGGCAGCTGGAAGCCGAAGGTGCGGGCAAACTTGTCGTTGGCCAGCACTGAGTTCGCAGGCCGCCTGGCAGGGGTTGGATAGTCCGACCCGGGTATGGGTTGCATGCGAGGGCTGTGAGGGCCCATGGCAGCGCTGAGGATGGCGCAGGCAAAACCATACCAGGAGGTCGAGCCGGCGGCAGTCATGTGATAGATTCCAGGCGCCTCCGGGGCAGAATCGACCAGGCGTGCCGTGGCTTCGGCGATCGCTGCGGCTGAAGTGGGAGCCCCCACCTGGTCGTCTACCACGCGCAACTCCGGGCGATCCGCACCCAGCCGGAGCATGGTCCGAAGAAAATTTCTGCCATGAGCCCCGTAGACCCAACTGGTACGAAGAATCAGGTATCTGCACCCGCTCTCAGCGATGGCCGCTTCCCCGGCGGCCTTGGATTCTCCGTATGCGCTCAGAGGGTGGATGGGATCGCTTTCCACATAGGGGCCGGGTTTAGTTCCGTCGAAGACATAGTCGGTGGAGTAGTGGACGAGCAGAGCGTCCAGCCGGGCCGCCTCCTCTGCCAGCACCTGGGGAGCGGCGGCGTTGATGGCCAAACAGAGGGGCCGTTCTTTTTCCGCCTGGTCCACAGCCGTGTAGGCGCCGGCGTTGATGATGACTGTGGGTTTTACCCGCCGCACTGCATCACGAATGCTTCCTTCGTTGCTGAGATCGCATTCGTCCCGGCCAGTGAAGACCACGTCTGGACGCGACTCGTAACAGCGGGAGAGCTCGGTCCCAACCTGTCCATTTTTACCGGTGATCAGAATTCGCATGCTATCCAGATTAGTGTAGAGGAACTTTGTGGCTGATCTTGCACAATCCTTTTTGCGGCACACCGTTTCCACACCCGTCAAGGTAAGCGGGCCTCTTTAGTAACTTATGCCCGGTAGCTAATTGGGCTAAAATTCGAAGACAGTGAGCAACGTGAGCGAATCTGCTGATCTATCGGAACTCTCCGGACCCGGACCTCACCTGGCGCAGGTCGATCCGCCGCACCCATTCCAAGCCGCGATAAAAACCATCGTCATTGCGGCCATCGTGATGAGCATCGCCATCGGGCTTTATGTCTACCTGGGTCAGCGGCCGCCGGTGGCCGCCGGTGAGATATTGACGATGAACCTTTACCCGGTGCACACCCTGATTAATAGCGGGGGCGGCAGCGAAGGGATGCAAGGCTCGGGCGAGTATTACGATCAGCTGTTGATCCTGGCTAAAGTGCGGGTTCGGAATCAGACGGACATTCCTCTTTTCCTGCAGGATGTTTCGTCGACGATCAAGCTCCCAGACGGGTCGGAGCAGGTGAATACAACGGCCGGGGATAGGGATATGGACCGGGTGTTTCAGGCCTATCCTTCGTTGAGTTACCTGCGCGAGGAGGCGATCCATCGGGATATCACCTTAGCCCCCGGGCAATCTGTGCAAGGATTGTGTATTTTTAATTTTCCTATCTCCAAGGAACAATGGGATACGCTGCAGTCGGCCAAGGTGGTCGTCACGCTTATGCACCATAAGAATCTGGAATTGCTGCTTCCCCGGCAGTAGGCATCTAGCTTCAGGGGGAATACTTGACCCCCGCCGACCGGAGTATCGATGGGCCTGCGGCCCACCTAAGAAGATGAAAATGGTGCGGACGAAAGTATAGTGGGTGGCCCAGGTCTCGCTTTTGAGACCTGGGTTTCTCCCGCAAAGGGGTCCTGGCCGGAACACCCAGGTCTCAAAAGCGAGACCTGGGCCACCCACTCAAAGTCTTGTCCGGGCCTCCCCCTTCCCCTTCTATGGTTGGGATGAGGCTGGGGTGTTCTTTGGCGTGGCCAGGTAGCCTACTACCTGGTTCTTGTTGATGGTGTTGATCACCAGTTCGTAGAGTAGCTTGTCTTTGCCGGTGTAGAACTGGACCGGCTCATCGAGACCCTTGTCTTTCTTCTCGATTTTCTTGTCGTCGGATTCCACCAGCAGGGTGTACTTCGAATGCTTGGTATCCGCCTTCTTCAGCGAAAGGCTGATGCCTGAGATGGGGGTCGGCTTGGCTCCCTTGGTCAGGTTCAAGTCGTAATAGTTACGATCACCCTTATGCTTGAGGACCTCCAGTTCCTTGCCATTGGTCGCTACCAGACCGCTGGTCACACCCAAATCGCCAGTTACCCTTTTCAGTTGGGATTCGGCGTTGGCCAGCTCTGTCTTGGTCGCAGCTACGTCTGTCTTTACACCCCCGACGTCGGTCTTCACCGAGCTGACGTCGGTCGAGACGGCACCGATCTGCTTCGTGGCTTCGGCCTGGGCGGCTTGTTGCTCTTTCTCCAGCCGGGCGGTCTCCGCCTGCTGGCGCTTGAGGAATTCGCTGGCACGGGCTTCCAGTTGCCGCTGGGTGAGGCCTACGCTCTGACCCAGGGTTTCCGACGTGACGCGCAGTTTGGCGTTGGTTTCGTTGAGGCTTTCGGCCAGCTTGTCGTTTTGCTGCTGCGCGTTTACCAGCGCAGCCTGGGATTTTTCCAGGCGGTTTTCCAGCGTGTAGCTCCAAATCAACCCGGCGGCGGACGCCAGCACAGCAAAGCCAACCAAGGCTATGAATACTCCAGAGTGGGTTCTTTCGACTATATCCAAGCTTTCGTCGCTCATGCGATCTGCCTCTCTTCGACTGGGAACGCTTTGTATTTCCCCATCCTACAATGGACGGGTGGAGACTGCGGATGTCATCGTTGCCGGAGGGGTATCATCGCCAACTCCCCACGGCTGGGTGGCAACGGGAAACTTTCGTAATGGGATCTTGTCGAACCCGGGAGGCGGTTTGATGGTGAAACGAGCATACCAGCCCACCCAGGGCAGGAATGGACCGTTTTGTTTCCAGACGATGGGCGGCGCATCCGCAAATGGGGTTGCTTTCGTCTAAGTGACAAGATTCCGAGTGCTGCGCTATAAACAAACAGACTGGCCGGTTGACCACCAGCATATCCCCCTCGGGGCATCTCAAGAGAAGAGGACCAATCAGAATGTCTACGGCGGTGGTGGGCAAGGGACTTGCGGGAGTCGTTGCTGCTAACTCGGGGATCTGCTGGATCGATGGCGATGCTGGGGTCCTAGCCTACCGAGGGATCGATATTCACGAGCTGGCGGAGAAATCGACGTTCGAGGAGAGCACCTATCTGCTGTGGTTTGGACGGCTTCCCCGGCGGGCGGAGTTGGATGAGTTCAGTAAACGGCTGAGCGACGCTCGCCAACTGGACCCTAAAATTATCGATCTGCTGCGCTCATTTCCGCCCAGCGCAACCCCGATGGAAGTGCTGCGCACCGCTGTTTCGGCTCTGAGTTTTTACGATCCCGACGAGAGCGACAACCAGCACGATGCCAATGTGAGCAAGAGTTTTCGACTGACGTCGCAGATTGCCATGCTGGTGGCGGCCTACGACCGGCTACGCAAAGGTAAGACCGTGATAGAGCCGGATAAATCGCTGAGCCACGCGGCAAACTTTTTGTGGATGCTGAATGGGTAAAAGCCCTCGGCGACGGCGACCAAGACCTTTGACGTGGCGCTGATTCTTCATGCCGATCATGAACTGAATGCTTCTACTTTTGCCGCCCGCGTGATCGCCGCTACCCTCTCGGATATTCATTCTGCGATCACCGGGGCTATTGGCGCGCTGAAGGGTCCGCTGCACGGTGGGGCGAATGAAGCCGTGATGCGGATGCTTTTTGCCATCGACCAGGAGGGCGTCGATCCGGTCGATTATGTAGCGAAGCTGCTGGCGCAGAAAAAGAAGATTTCGGGGTTCGGCCATCGGGTGTACCACACCGAGGATCCGCGAGCGACCCACTTGCGCAAGATGTCTGAAGAACTGGGCGAGTCCTCGGGAAATGCAAAGTGGTTCAAGATGTCGCGGGCGATTGAGAAGTATGTGCTGGCGGAAAAGAAGCTGAACGCCAATGTGGATTTTTATTCGGCTTCGACTTACACCATGTTGGGGATCGACCTGGATCTGTTTACGCCGATTTTTGCCGTGAGCAGAGCTTCCGGGTGGGCTGCGCATGTCATCGAACAGTTGGATGATAATCGGTTGATTCGGCCGCGGGCGGAGTACATTGGCCCGGATTATCCGGTGAAGTACATTGCGGTCGAGAAGCGGTAGTTCCCTTAGCGACGAAACAGGCTGCGGAAAGTCGCAAACCCGCTCGAAAGAGCAACCTCAGTGGCTGGGGATGTGCCGTCCCTCCGGGACTCACCTCATTAACCTTAACTACCCGGCACTGACGTGCCGGGCTACAGACTGTGTCGTCCCTCCGGGACTCGCCTCATACTTTTCCGCAGCCTGTAAAGCCCAGAGTCTTTCGCCTTAGCCTACCCGGCACCGACGTGCCGGGTTACAGGCTGTGTCGGGACTGATTCGCCCCTCGAAAGCAGTATTCCCCTAAAAATAGTTACTTGCGGCTAGCGGGCGGGATGATTCCGTTCATGCGCAGGTATTCGATCATTTGCCCGTAGTGGTTTTCGGTATGGCCTATGGAGAAGGCGGTGATGCTGGCTCGGGTGTTGGTCCCGTCCCGTTCCTCTATTTCCTCGAATGCGTTTTCCGGTGTCATGGTGTCCGTTGCCTGGTGGGCAAAGGCAAAGGAATCTTTGAGAGCTTTGACGATTTCGTCTTTGCTGGTCAGTTTGCCGAGCGATTTCGGATCGATGGTTGGCTTGGTACCGAAGGCGTCGAAGAAGTAGTACTGTGCTTCCGCGATGTGGGTGATCTGCTGACCGAAGGTGCGTACTGTTTTGAATTCGCCATTGCTGGGGGCGAAGTTGTACTTGTCGGCGGGCATGGCTTCGGCCACAGCAACGATCTCTTCTTCCTGGCCGCTGATCAGCTTACCGAAGACCTGCGCCGGGGATACCAGCGCGGCGGAGGAGTGGCCGGTCGCGGCGACGGCGGGCGCGAGGAACGTTGTCAGGGCAAGTGTTGCCACAGCAGTGATACAGGACTTGATGTTCATGATTGACCTTTCTTAAGCGCGCTTTGCAGACAGAAGCCTAGCAGGTTCGGCGGCCGGAGTTGTTAAGGGCGCCGCTTCGCCCCGTCTAATTCCCGTAGAATAGAGGGGTGCAGCGAATTTATATGGACGCAAATGCTACCACCCCTCTGCTCCCAGAGGTGCTGGAGGCGATGCGGCCGTTTTTGCTGGAACAGTTCGGGAATGCTTCGTCGATTCACCAGGAAGGTCAGCAAGCGCGTTCTGCTGTCGAGCACGCACGCGGCAGTGTGGCCCAGTTCCTGGGGTGCCGTCCTTCGGAAATCGTGTTCACCAGCGGTGGCACGGAGAGCGATAACCTGGCCGTTTTCGGCTCGGTCGGGGCCGGCGATCACGTCATCACCAGCGCCGTGGAACACCATGCGGTGCTGCATGCGGTCGAACGATTGGGCGAGCGCGGGGTCGATGTGGAGTTCCTGCCGGTGGACGGTCAGGGGGTTTTGGCCGCCGAGGATGTGCGCAAGGCGCTGAGGCCAAATACCAGTTTGATCAGCGTGATGTTGGCCAATAATGAGACCGGCGTTTTGCAGCCGGTGGAGGAGATCGGCCGGATTGCCGGCGAAGCCGGGATCCGCTTTCACGTCGACGCAGTGCAAGCCGCGGGGAAGATCCCTATCAACGTCGATTCGATTGGCTGCCAGCTGCTGAGTATCTCCGGGCATAAGATGCATGGGCCGCAAGGGACTGGAGCGCTGTTCGTGCGCCGGGGCACGCGCCTGGAGCCCCTTTCCGCCGGGGGCGCCCACGAACGGCAGCGGCGGGCGGGGACGGAGAATGTTGCGGGCATCGCCGGTTTGGGCGCGGCGGCGGAGTGTGCCATGCGCAGTGGTGGGGCAGAGCAAATGCGGGGCTTACGGGATCGGCTGGAGATAAGGCTGCTGGAATGCGCCAGCGGCGTGAACGGCGGAGGGACTGCCCGGGTGCCGAACACTACCAATTTATGGTTCGATTCGCTCGATGGGGAAGCGCTGGTGATTGCGCTCGACCTTAAGGGTCTGGCGGTGTCAAGCGGAGCAGCTTGCTCTTCTGGCGCCAATGAACCCTCCCATGTGCTGGAAGCTATGGGCTTGTCTCGAGACCGGGCCCGCAGCAGTCTGCGCTTTAGCCTGCACCGGGGGACGAGCGAAGAAGAGATCGATCGGGCGATTGAGCTGGTGACGACGCAGGTGGCGCGCATGCGGGAGCTCTCGGCGGTGACGCGATGACCATCCTCACCCCGATCGCAGTGGCTATGTCGGGCGGTGTGGACTCCTCTGCCGTTGCTGCCATGCTCAAGCGAGAAGGACACGAGCTGGTGGGGCTCACCATGCAGCTTTGGAATCAGCGCCGGCTGGCAGGCAAGGATGGCATGCCGGAGCAGGTCCAGGGACGGTGTTGCTCGATCGACGACGTCTACGACGCGCGCCGGGTGGCGGAGATGCTGGCGATTCCCTACTACGTGGTGAATCACCAGGAGCGCTTCGAGCGGGATGTGATTCGGCCGTTCGTCGATGAGTATCTCGCCGGGCGGACCCCGATTCCCTGCAGCTTGTGCAATAACCACCTGAAGTTCGACCAGTTGCTGCTGACTGCCCGGCAGATCGGAGCGGAGCAGATCGCTACCGGCCACTATGCGCGCAATGAGTACGACCCGGAACGCGGGCGTTGGATCCTCAAGCGGCCGGCGGATGCCAGTAAGGACCAGACCTATTTCCTTTTTGGGCTGACGCAGGAACAGCTTTCGCGCTCGCTCTTCCCCCTGGGCGGGTTCACCAAGCCGGAAGTGCGCGAGCTGGCACGCGGATATGGCCTGGCGCTGGCAAACAAGGCGGACTCACAGGAGATCTGCTTCATTCCCGGTGGCGATTACAAGCGCTTCATCGACGCCTATCTGGAAGAGCAGGGCGAAGTTGTGCCGGATACCGCGGGGGAGCTGGTTGCAGTGGATGGACAGTCCCGGGGCCATCATGCGGGCGTACACAATTTTACCGTCGGACAGCGCAAGGGGCTGGGTCTGGCCTCCCCTTCCCCGCTTTACGTGATCTCGATCGACAGCCAGCGTAAGCAGGTGACCGTAGGGACGGAGCAGGAGCTGCAGCGTACGGCGCTGCGGGCGCAGAGGTTAAATTGGATCTCGATCGCGGGACTGGAAGGGGAGATGAGAGCACAGGTGAAAATTCGCCATCGCCATGAGCCGGCTTGGGCGACGCTGCGCTCAGTCGGTGCGGATGAGGTTGAGGTGCGGTTCGACGAGCCGGTACGGGCGGTTACTCCCGGACAAGCTGCGGTTTTCTATCTTGACAACGAGGTCGTTGGCGGGGGTTGGATCGTATAAGGCGATCGTCCGAATCTTAGACGAATAGATCGTCTTCGGGGTCGAGATGATTGTTGGGTGCTTTCCTTCGCATCACGTCGACGCCGGCACGCAAGCCGTTAAGGATGCCGTTTACCTGGCGAACGGGCGCCGCGACCCCGTGTTCGATCGCTTGGACGGCGAGGGTAAGATGGTCGAGCGTGCTCTTAACCATACCGTCCACACGGGAAGCCTGTGCGTGAACCTTGTTGGTTACATCGCCTACCGCACTGCCAATCTGCTCCGCTTTGGCACGCAGGGTAGTACTGGTAGCCACCAGGTTTTCTGTAATGGTTTTTAGTTTGGGCGCAACATCCTGGATAACTTCGCGCGACGACATGATGACTGGCATGGCGTGCAGACGAACATCATCGGCCAGCGCCATGAGTTTTTTCTGCGCTTTGCGGGCACCGATGAACATGGCCACCGTGAAGCCGGCCTGCATGAGGATGCTCACTGCGGCAATGGCAATGAAGACAACTAACAGGTCTTGCGATGACTTGTCCATTTTCTAGTTCAGATCTGCCCGTCAGCCGCCGAGGTGGTAGCAGCGTATGCGTTCTTCCCGGCATCGACAGCCGCTGACACCTTGTTAGCGTGTTTGGCAACTACCTTGCGGCCCCGCTCGACATAGTCCTCTACCTGGGAACGCCCTTGAGCAACCGCTTGCTTGCCGCGCTCGACATAGTCGTCGAGCTGATCCTTGCCCGCGTCGACGTAGGTGTTGACCTGTGCCGCCGCTTCTCGCGATTTTTGTTTCAGGTATTCGGCACGTTCGCGCGCGCCTTCGGCTAAACTTTCCCGCGTTTCTGTTCCAGCCTGGGGAGCGTACAGCACACCAATCGCTGCGCCGATGCCAAGCCCTACCAGAAACCAACCGAAACCACTTCCGCCACCGCTGTCTTCAATTTCGTCTGACATGGATTTCCCCTTATTTTTGCTGAGCTTACTTCAATATACTGCTTTCGCTGTGCAGGGCAGGTTAGCACCCGGATTCCAGCGCAAGATCTTTTGCCAAGGGGCTCAGAACTCGGCAACAATTATGGGATGCATTATTCGCGCTCTGGGTGACACCTGGATGCAGGTTTCCGCGTCAAAAGGTAGAGCAGGCGAGACAAAAGTTGAGGGAATCCCCCATGAAGCATGTTTTTTTAACTCCAAGCAGCCTTCCGCTGATGGCATGGACCGGTTTGCTGATCGTGGGTTTGGGCTGCAATAAGCAACCCGCGGAACAACCTGCCGCGCAGCAGGCAACACCCGCGGCGCAAACTGCACCGCTTCCAGTACGGGACGACCAGCAGATCGGCAGTGATATTCAGGCGAAAATTACCGCCGAATCGGCATTGTCCGGGCAGACCATCCAGGTGGCGGTGGCCAACGGTGTGGCCACCCTGACTGGCAAGGCAGACAACGATGCCTCGCGCGCGTTGGCGGCAGCGGATAGCGCGTCGGTCGAAGGGGTAAGGACGGTGGTCAACAACCTGGTGGTGGCACCTCGGCGGGCAGCGAGGGTTTCTCCGCCCAAGCCGGAACGCCGGCATAAGGAGATAGCTGAGGCTGCACCCCCGCCGCCACCTCCTCCGCCGGCGCCGGCGGCTCCTGTGCCAGAGACGGTGCAGGTGGTGGCTCCTCCTGCACCCCCGCCGCCGCCGCCGGTCAAGACGGTGACCCTGCCCGCGAGCACGGTCATTCCGATTCGCATGACCGATACGCTGGATAGCGCGAGCACCCAGTCGAACTCAGTTTTCCATGGATCACTGGCAGGGGATTTGATCGCGGACGGGATGGTTGTGGCGCGGTCGGGAGCATCCGTGGTGGGACGGGTGATTACAGCCAAGGATGCCACTCACTTTTCCGGCAGCTCGGAGTTGTCGATTGAGCTGACGAGGATCGATACGGTGGACCATCCGGTGGATGTGGTGACGGATGCGTTTACCAAACAGGGGAACGGCCGAGGGAAGAATACGGCTACCAAAGCCGGCGGCGGCGCTGCCCTGGGGGCGATTATCGGGGCGCTTGCCGGAGGTGGCAAGGGGGCAGCGATCGGAGCGGTCACCGGGGGTGGCGTCGGCGATGGTGTCAACGGAGTCACCCGTGGACAGCAGGTGCAGATTCCTACCGAGACGCTGGTAAGCTTTCATTTGCAGTCGCCGATTAGCGTGACTACGTCGAAGACGGTTGGCGAGTCTAGAGGTGGAGATCAGTTGCAGCAACGACAGTAGTTGCTGCTGCCGACGCGCCCTTGGCAAAGAACGCGAAGGATGGGGCACCCGTCGATGGTGGCGGAGATAGAGCCCTTAGCTTCCTCCCGGCAAATCGCTGGTCAAGATGAAACGGCAAGTCGCATCGGAGCGGCTTGCCGTTCTTGTTTTTAGGACCAGACTACGGCGCAAATGTATTCTTGGGCGTAAGTAGCGCTATCAAAAGGAGAATGGACGATGCAATTCGCAATCGTAATTATGGCTGCGGGAAAAGGAACGCGGCTCAAAAGCAAGCGTCCAAAGGTTCTGCATGAGGTTGGCGGCAAGCCGCTGATACGACACGTGGTCGATGCGGCGCGGCAGATTGTTCCGCCGGAAGATATTTATGTGGTTGTGGGGCATGAGGCCAGCCTGGTAAAGGATTCCATCTCCGCCCTGGGAGTGCAATTCGTGGAACAGACCCAGCAAAGGGGCACGGGACATGCCGTCCAGACGGCACGTCAGGCGGTTCAGGGATATGAGAATGTCATCGTGCTTTCGGGGGATGTGCCGCTCATCCGGCCGGAGACAATACGCACGGTTCGCGATTTCCACCTCCAGCGCAGAGCGGCGATGACGGTGCTCACAGCGGCGCCCGAAGATTTAGGTGGATACGGACGGGTGATCCGCAAGCCGAATGGATCCGATGAGATACAAGAGATCGTTGAGCCTAAGGCCTTGACCACTGAAAAGGCTAAAGCGCGCGAGATCAACTCCGGAATTTATGGCTTTGCCAGCAAACCCCTGTTCGCCCATATTGACACCTTGAGCACCGATAACGCTCATGGAGAGTTCTACCTGACGGACATGGCGGAAATTCTGGTGAAAGCCGGGGAACGGGTACTCGCGCTGGAGGCGAAGGATCCCGATGAGGTGCTGGGCGCCAATACGATCGCGGAGATGATGGCCATCGATAGCAAGCTCCGGCTCACTACTGCGCGCCGGCTGATGGCTGAAGGAGTGACGATTTTTCGCCCGGAGACTTCAGTGATCGATTCCGGGGTGATGGTGGGAGCAGACACTGTGATCGAACCCTTTGTGCAGCTGCTGGGTGAAACCAAAGTGGGGTCAGAGTGCCGTATTCGCTCCTATTCGGTCCTGGAACACGCTACGGTGGGCAACCAGGTGCTGGTTCGCCAAGGCTGCATCATTAGCCAGTCCCGGGTGGATGATGGTGCGTTGCTTGGGCCTTATGCGCATCTGCGGCCAGAGAGCGAGATCGGCGAGGGAGCGCATGTGGGCAATTTTGTCGAAACCAAGAAAGTTCGTTTGGGCAAAGGGTCCAAAGCAGGCCATTTGACCTACCTGGGGGACGCCGAGATCGGCGAAGGGGTGAATGTGGGAGCAGGGGTGATCACCTGCAACTACGACGGCGTGGTCAAGCGCAAGACGGTGATCGGCGACCACGTCTTTGTGGGCAGCGACTCGACCCTGGTGGCCCCGATCAGACTGGGCAATGGGTCTTATATCGCAGCCGGATCGTGCATCACGGAGGATGTGCCGGAGGATGCGCTGGCGCTGGGGCGGGCAAGGCAGACGATCAAGGCAGGTTGGGCAGCGCAGCGGAGGAATAAGAAGCAGACACTGTAACTTGAGTTCCAGCGCACGGGGATCGGAGCGGAGCGATCAGGCGGCTTCGTTGCGGGCTTGTTCGGCGAGCAGTTGGCAGAGCCGGATGCGGGCGGAAAAGCAAGAGCGCTTCACCTGCGACTCAGGGATATCGAGCAGCCGACCGATCAAGGCCGGCGAGTAGCCCTCCACGTCGCGCAGGAGGAAGAGCAGACGCTCGTTGGCCGGCAGGTTGCGCACCGCCGCCTCCAGATCGGGCCGGCGCACGTTGCGATGACTTGCGCCCACACCTGGAACAATCACCGCCGGAGCCTCTTCTTCCTGCAGTGGAAATCGCTGGCCCAACTCGTGCACCAATGCTGAATCTACGGCGAAGCCATCAGGACGCTGCTGCTGCTGAAAAGCACGAATAAAGGTGGTAGCGAGAATCTCTTCCGCTTCGATTTCATTGCCAGTCATGTAAAAGGCCAAGGAAAAGGCACGGTGACGGTGACTTTCGTACACGTCCCTTTGTTGCTGCTCGCAGGATTGTTCAACAGCCTGAGAGGCGACTAGATTCGAAGGTGCGAAGATCTCACGCTCAAGCTTGAACAATGCTACCCCGATTCAGATTGCCGAGCCTGTCAATGAGAACCACTCTAAACCCGGTAGCGTTGGTTGTCTTGGCCATATGAAAAAGCAGGGAAGATCTTCCCCGGAGTATAACAGTTTGCTCCCCAAGGACGACTTCCCAGCGAAGAATTCACACCGCGGGTATCGGTTGAAGATAGACTCACCATTACGGCAGTTTCGCCCCTTGCGAGATCACGTGCCACCCGCGCGACCCTCGCCACATCAACACTAGATAAGGAAAGGAAGCATTTTCCGGGAAACCGGTTGCGCGCCAAGAATGGCAACAAACAGTCCAGCCCGGGTCCTGGTAGTGGACGAGCACATGCAATCCCGCTCGGCAATCGAGGGCATGCTCAAGAAGGGTGAGTACTCTACTGTGCTCTCAAGCGGTAGGGATGAAGCCATCGTGCGCCTGGAGCAGGATCCCCCATACGACCTGGTGCTTTCTGACCTGACCATGGCTGGCCTGGGCGGTCGCGGGCTGATCGAACGGATGCGCGCGGTCCAACCCGATACTCCTTTGGTGCTATTGACAGCGAGCCATGAAGAGAGCACCGCCTTGGCGGCAGTACGCCAGGGGGTGTATGACTACGTTCTTAGGCCGATAGAGAAGGATCATCTGCTGGTCACCGTCCGGCGAGCTCTCGATTACCGGCGGCTGTTGCAGCAGAACGCCATGTACCGGCAGGATCTGGAGGAAATGGTCAGCGCCCGGACGGGGATGTTACACCAGGCGATCGCGGACCTGGAGCGATCCTACGACATCACCCTGGAGGCACTGGGCGACGCATTGGATCTGAAAGATGCCGAGACCGAAGGGCACTCCAAACGGGTGACGGCATTTACGATCGCGCTGGCCCGGGGCGCGGGAATTCCCGCACACCAGATACCGATCGTGGCCCGGGGTGCTTTTCTGCACGATATTGGGAAAATGGCGATTCCCGACGCGATTCTGCTGAAACCCAGCAAGCTGCAGGCGGATGAGAAAAAAGTGATGCGGGAACACTGCGCGCGCGGGTACCAGATGCTGCGCAAGATCCCCTTTCTGCACGAGGCGGCGGAGATTGTGTATGCCCACCAGGAACACTACGATGGCAGCGGCTATCCGCGTGGACTGAAGGGGGAGCAGATTCCGCTGGGGGCGAGGATATTCGCAGTCGCTGATACCCTGGACGCGATCACGTCCGACCGGCCTTATCGGAAGGCGACCAGTTTCGCCGCGGCGCGGCTGGAGATCAAACGTTGCTCCGGAACCCAGTTCGATCCCCACGTGGTGGATGTTTATCTCAGCTTGCCCGACCAGCTGTGGGAGGATCTACGGGCGGAGATTACGTCGCAGGCGAAGAAGTTCTCTCCCTTGCAGCTTGAGCCTAAGGGGCCCAAGTTGCGCAATCCCTTCAGTTAAGAAATAAGAGGTTAGAATCCATGAGTGTATTGACCCCGGAAATGGTGCAGGAAAGTTTGCGCTCGCTTCCCCGGTGGAAGCTTGAGGGCAAGGAAATCGTTCGCAGCTATGAGTTCCCGGACTTCGCTGCGGCCATGGTGTTCGTGAACCAGGTGGCGGAGAAGGCGGAAAAGGCCGGACACCATCCAGATATTGATATCCGCTACAACAAAGTCAGGCTGGCGCTGGTGTCGCACGACAAGGGCGGGTTGACCAAGCGGGATATGGCTATGGCGGAGACGATTGATTCGCTTGGCTAGTTCGCGTATTCCACGCTTCGCCAGGCACGATTCAACGGGCTGGGGAAAAAACTCCGGACCGGGCAGAAAAAGCGTACCTCAGGGGCTAAAGAGCCTGGGTGAGAACTCGACTTCCCTCAGGGGACAACTTTACGGGCTGCGCAAAAGCTCTGTTTTGTATCAGGGCACGACTTTAGTCGGGCCGCAACGATTGAGAAAACGTCGGGCTTTAGCCCCTGAGGGCTCTATTGAATCAATTACCGCCCCACTAAAGTCGTGCCCTGATACAAAAAAGGGATTTTCCCCAGCCTGTCAAGCCGTGCCCGGAGACAAAGCCTCAGTTTTGGTCACCGGGCGGGGTGTGTTGGCGCATTTGAGCCAGGATTCTGCGGTTCCATATTGCGACGGCAATCCCACCGAGAGCTGCTGAGGTGGCCAACAAGAGGCTGGTGCGCCAGAAATTCTTTGGCTCAGGCGGATGGGCTGGGTTCCCTACCAGCACCGGACCAGCTTTAAAATTAACAAATTTGCGTAAAGGCACAAGCTACCGAAACTTAATTTTGAGAACCGCGTCTATGCTTTTGAAGAGTGAAACCGAGACTGAAAGATACAGGAATCGGGATTAAAAAAGTTTAGAAATATGTTTTTTAAGGAAATTTGGCATTTGCAACTAGAAGTTCAGAGTCTGCATCTGCTAATATGTATTCAGTCGTGGTTGAGGTTGTCGCTCTCACGGCGCGGTTTTTAGTACAAGTTGCGTCACTGGCCTCCCGGCACGGACAATTTACCGTTCGTGCCGCCTTTTTTTTGCGTCCGCGCTCAATTTTCCAAAACATGTACTAGCAATCCGATTGCCTAACCGCGTTGCGCGCTACACTGGGTTTCCAAGGAGCGGGTATGCGGCGGATTTTGGTGTGTCTAGCGGTCGGGATGCTAACGGCAGGAGCTTATGCCCAGTGGGTAACGGACGAGAACGTCCCTGCTTACCATGCAACGCCACCGGTTCAGGGGACGAAGCTGCCGCCGGTGCTTTCCGGCTCCCAACTGATCGGGCCGATGTTCCAGTATCCGTGGCAAAAGGCCGTTTACGAAGATACAGCAAAGATTCCCAAGGTGCTGTATCAGCTTCCCTGCTACTGCCGTTGCGACCGCAATATGGGACACACCAGCCTGCATAGTTGTTTTGAAGGCCTGCACGGAGCGGAGTGCACCACCTGCGCCAAGGAGGGGTATTATGCCTACCAGATGTCGCTTAAAGGCAAGACAGTACAGGAGATCCGGGCCGGGATCATGGGCATGGAGTTCCAGAGCATCGATCTGAATTCGATCGGGATGTAACGGCATATAATGAAGAAGGGGGGCGTCACGGTTTCGACGGGATCGATTAGGCTGAGAGGCATGCCGGGGTGTGAGCACCCGTAATCGCTTGCAAAAACAATAATTGCTAACAACAACCTAGCACTTGCTGCTTAATTAATTAAGTAGCCGTTCTCCGTGGCTTCGCCTGTGGGTTACGGAAGGACGTCGCACAGCAGGCTGGTTCCTGGGACGCGGTCCGAGCCGCAGGAACGAGATCATCGGACTAGCGTTACGCGCATCTTGTCGGTTCTGAGCGCGTCGTGCGAAATCTCCGGAACTCGACTACGCATGGAGTCTCTCTGCTGACATGGATTTCGGACGCGGGTTCGACTCCCGCCGCCTCCACCAAGTCATTTGGAATAAATTATTTATGCAATTTACGCCGGGTCTCCGGCCCCCGCCTCTGATCATCGCATTTCGACCCCTGACAAGCGACTCACAATCGGAGCAGCCGGTAATCCACTTTTCAACCCGCTCATCGAACAGCAACCCTACGAGAAGCCAGTTTACGGCCACTTGCTGGAGCGAACCATTCGCTCGATGAGCGCATTGCCCGGGTATCACCAGTTGAACTCAACTCCCCGGTCGACTTGGGCGCTTCTATCATTGGGGCGATGCGGCTCAGCGCATTGTGACGCATCATGTCGGCTTCATTCGAGTTTAGTTACGTGCGGTGAAAGTCAGGTTGCCAGTCGTTGATTGAGCGCTTGATCTGATCGTCAGCCCGTACGTGGTGACGTCCTCGGGAAACTTGCGGCCGCTCATGAAGTTCGCCAGATCGAGACCAGAATTGGGATAGTCGGCGGCAAGCGCGCTGAAAGGCTTGGCTGGAAGGCGATTTGCC
>Ga0302324_100008399_pt1 | contig 21777 bp, 19 predicted proteins | sample Palsa_T0_1_FD_201949 | JGI IMG/M metagenome (GOLD analysis project Ga0302324, IMG submission 201949) | Peat permafrost microbial communities from Stordalen Mire near Abisko, Sweden - Palsa_T0_1 | ecosystem: Environmental > Terrestrial > Soil > Palsa > Peat permafrost | place: Sweden: Abisko...
CGGAAGACCGCGAACGTGCCAAGCGCTTCATGGCCGAGATGCGCCGCTACAACGACGCCGTCGACGCGCGGCCCCCGGTACCCAATCGGCCCGCATCGAAAGACGCGGTCCTGGGTGACGCCACGTTGCCCTCGGCCGATGCCAGCTCTCCCCGCAGTGGGGAAGAGGCCAACGCGAGCGCGATGGTGGGGAAAGTTTTGCAGGAAACCTGCGCCGCTGACGGCGTGTTGCAGTTTAGCCTCGCCGCCGTTAACGGTCCGATCCGCTTCGCTACCGGCCCGCGCGGTTCGTTCGGACTTTTCATTCCGGAATCCGGCTTTCCGGCGAATTTCGACGCTTGCAAGGATTTGACCGGGCAGCGTGTTCAGGTGGGTTTTATAGAGGGCAAAGCGCCGGAGAGCGCCACCCAGGTGATAACCATCAGCGTGCTGGGCGAGCCGCCGGCCGCTTCCCTGCCCCCGCCAGCCATTATCGAAAGCCAGCCGACCAGCCGGCTGTCCGCCGAGGGCACGGTGGCGTTGTTATCGTGTGAAGGAAAAAAATTAAGCGTGGCGATTCAGTTCGATCGGTACGAATTGGTCCTGCGCGCTTTGGACTACACCAAAATTACCTTCTCTACCGTGCGGCCTACCGGAACCGGAAAATTCAACCCCTGCACTCAACTCCGCGGCCGCCACGTCCGCGCCGACTACGTTCCGGTGGAAAGCAAGCTGATCGACGGCAATCTGCTTTCCGTTACTGTGAAGAATTAGTTCCTTGGTTCGGCGCCTTCTTTGCCGCCGGTTCGGCTTCGTAGACCACTCGCCCGCCCGCGATGGTCATCCACACCGGCACTTTTAGCAGCTCTGGCGCGTCGATCCGCGTGATGTCTTCGGGATAAACCACGACGTCCGCGAACATTCCCGGCGCCAGGGTTCCCTTTCGCTTTTCCTCGAATTCGGCATACGCGCTGCCCGCGGTGTAATCCCGCAAACAGTCCGCGATCGGCAGCTTTTCCTGCGGCTGCCAGCCTCCCGCCGGACCGCCGCCCGGCAACTCGCGCGTCACGCATTCGTAGATTCCTCGCAGGGGATTTATCGGCTCGACCGGATAGTCCGTTCCGAAAGCGAGATGCACGCCGTGGTCCTGCATCGTTCGCCAGGCATACGCGCCCTTGGCGCGTGCCGCGCCCAACCGCGCATCCGCCCAGCGTTGATCGTCGAGCAAATGGCTGGGCTGCATCGAAGCGATCACGTCCAGCCGCGCGAACCTCGCGAAATCACCCGGCGCAACCACCTGCGCGTGCTCGACGCGGTGTCGCCGGTCCCGCGCGCCATTCGCTTCGCTGACCGCGGCGAAGGTGTCCAGCGCTACGCCATTCCCGCGGTCGCCGATCGCGTGAAAAAGCAGCTGGAAACCGGCGCGATCGCGCTCGATTGCCTGTTGTTTCAGTTTCGCGGGATCGACGCGCAGAATTCCTTTTATCGCGGCCTCGTCCGAATACGGTGCGTACATCGCCGCCGTCCGCGAGCCTAGCGAGCCGTCCATGAAATTCTTCAGTCCTCCGGTCTTCAGCCACGGATTATCGGTGCCGATTTCTTTTCGGACTTTTTCCAGGCGCTTGATCGGCAGATCGAAGGTGAGCCACTCGTAAATCCGCGCGGTCAGCTTTCCTTCCTCTTTCAGCTCTTCGTAAATCGTGACGGTCTCCGGCAGGGCGTCGGGATCTTTGCTCGCCATCATCGGTGAATAATCCTGTGCGCTGGTTACGCCATGCTGCGCGAGATCGGCCAGCCCCAGTTCCACCGCGCGCCGCCATTTTGCTGGAGGCACCGGCGGGATTTGCCGGAACACCAGATCCATCGCCGCGTCTTCTTCCAGCATTCCGTTCGGTTCGCCGCTTTGGGGGTCGTGCACGATGTGCCCGCCCGGCGGATCAGCGGTCTTCGCGGTAATCCCAGCCACTTGGAGGGCCCGCGAATTCACCACCGCCACGTGCCCATCGATGCGTCCGAAATACATCGGACGGTCTTTCGCCACCGCGTCCAAATCGTCGCGCGTCGGGAAGCGCCTTTCCTGCCACAGCGTATGATCCCATCCTTGCCCGGTGATCCATTCCCCCGCGGCGTAGTCCTTCAAATTCTCGCGAATGCGCTCCTGGAATTCAGCGATCGACTTGGTTCCTTCGAAATTAATCTGGATTTTTGCGAAGCCCCCATCGAACAAGTGCACGTGCGCATCGTTGAAGCCGGGCATGGCGAACCGGCCGTGCAGGTCGATCCGCCGCGTCCTGGGCGAATCGAACGCATGCATGTCGTGGTTCAGCCCTGCGGCGACAATCGTTTCTCCACGAATCGCCAGCGCGGAAACGCGCGGCTTCGCGGCATCCCCAGTCCAGATGGCTCCGTTGTAGAGGATGGTGTCGGCGGGAACTTGCTTTGGTGCGCTCGCTGCGCCTGGCCTATCTTGGGCCACGTTCCGCGGCGCCTGGGCGACGCCCGTCCCCGCGAGCGCTGTGACTAGGAAGGCAGCGCCACTGGCCAGCGCGCTCAGCCCCTGGATCCCCCGTGGCCACGCCAGCACCCTATTCCACCGCGCGGTCAGAACTGTACCCCCGAAACCGTCAACACCGTCAGCAGCGCTCGTTTTAAGCCCAATGCTCGCCCTGCGGTGTCGTACCACTCATCCACGGTGTGCGATCCGCCAGCGCGCCCGCCGCCTCCGATGCCAATTGCCGGAATCCCCAGCGACAGGGGAATATTGGCGTCGGTGGAAGAACTTTCCAACCTCGATCGATTGCCCAAGTATTTATCCACGCCGTTGATTGCCACCACCAGTGGCGCATCGCTCGCCAACTTCCCCGCCGGCCGCACCCCCAGCGATCGATACGAAAGCTCCAGCGATCCGCTGCCCGGCACCGCTGCGGCCATCTCTTCCCGGATGCCTGCCTGCATCGCGGTATGCAATTCTTTCTCCAGCCGGTCCAGCTGGCCCTCTTCTTCCGAGCGCAAATCGATCTTCACCGACGCGCGATCCGGGATTGCATTCACCGATGTTCCGCCCTCCACTACGCCGAAATTAAACGTGGTCCGCGGCAGGTCGGGAACGGACACCGAAGAAAACACCACCACTCCGCGCGCCAGCGCGGTGATCGCATTCGGCGCTCCAAAATCCGACCAGCTATGCCCGCCCGGCCCGTGCACCGTCGCCTCGATCCTGCGCGACGCCAAACCCTGGGTCACGATGTGATCCGTGGATGCCCCGTCGATCGCAATCACCGCTCGCAGGCGGTCCTTGTACGTGGTCATGAGCTGCCGAATTCCCCGCAGGTTTCCCTCGCCTTCTTCTCCGGTGTCTCCGGCGAAAACGAGGGTGGCCTCGGTTTGCACGTTGGCATCACTCACCGCTCGCGCCAAGCCAACCAACGCCGCGATTCCCGCGCCGTTGTCGGCGATTCCCGGCGCTTCCAACCGCGTTCCCTTGCGCTTCACGCGCACCCGCGTCCCTTGCGGAAACACAGTGTCGATGTGCGCCGCAATCAACACCACGTCCTTCGCCGAACCATTGCCGGCCCGCTCGCTCACCACATTTCCGGCGGAATCGATCTCCGTTTTCCAGCCGACCGACGTGAGCATGTGCCGCAGCGCCTCGGCGCGATGGCCTTCCGCGAACGATGGCGCCGGAATTTCCGTCAGCCGCACCTGTTCGTCGGTAATCCATTCGGCGTTTTTCTCAAACGAGGCGAGCGCGGCCTGGACGCGCGAATCCTGTGCGATCCGTTCGATGCTGACGGCGTCTTTGGTTCGCGCGGGCATAGCGGCCATTCCGATGAAGATACAGCAGACACCCAGAAGTTGCAGCGATTTTCGCGCGAGAGTGCGCAGCGCGCTCTGGGGGGACCGATCAGCGTTATTCCGTCCGTGATTTCCCGCGCTCTGCGTAGTCCCCACCTTGGCTGGTCAAACCCTGGGACCATCATACCGGGCGTGTGAGGCACGTCAACGGCAGCGATTAGCTCGGAGTACGTCCGTTCCCAGGTAGCGCGCCGATGGTGGAGATCTTCATGCTGCGTATGTGGAGTCGGCGAGCGGGGAGACCGCTGAAAGAAATTTGTAAACGCGTTGCTCACCGCTTCCTCTCGCGTTCGATCAGCTTTTGCAGCACAGTTTTCAGTGGGACCTTTCCTTTTTGCGAGCCAGCCTCGCCACTCTCGAACTCGATCCAGCCTTCGTTGAATCCATCGAGCATTCGAATACGGGGCATCGGGTTCTTCATTCCTTGCGATTTGAATAATGCTTCCCAAGTCTCGCGCGGCACCGCTTCCACTTTCACAGGACGTGCCAGCAGACCGGCGAGGGTGCTGGCGATCTCGTCAGGGGTTACGCGATGCGGTCCCTCCAGCTCGACGATTCTGCGGCCCGTCCATGTTTCCTGGAGTAGATCAGCAGCCACATGTCCGATGTCGGCTGTGGCAACCATAGGTACCCGTTTGAAAAGCGGCTGCAGGAAGCTCGAAATTACCCCGTTATCGATCGCCGGAGCAACATCCCAACTCGAATTCTCCATGAACCATCCGGGTCGCAGAAAAATAATCGGCATCGATAAGTCGCTGAGTGCGTGCTCGATGATGGTGTGCTGCGTTAACAGGTTCGCTTGAGTCGCCTGTGCGCCGATCGTCGAGAGGTAGACCACTCTGCCGGGGTGGGCTGCCTCAAGCGCCGATCGCAAGCTCGCGGCCGTCGCCCGCGCCTCGCGTAAGTCAGGCGACGGATCGAAGTTTGGCGGAACGAGCACGAAGACAGCTTCGGCACCCTTGAACGCCAAGATGAGCTCATTCGCATCATTAATATCCGCCTCAACGAGGTCGCAGCCACGCTCGGCCCAGGCTTCGCCTTTGCGGATTTCGCGCACCACGGCCCGGACGGGCTGGTTCGCGGCTAGAAGATTGCGCGCAACCTCTCCGCCGACATTGCCCGTGATTCCCATGATCGCGAACATTCGTTTCTCCTTCACCGCTCACACAAAGCCCCGTTTCTGGGATCAGGCGATAATACTATTATCCTTGTGCGACGTTTTCCATCGGCGGTGGGGCCTGAGCGATCGAAGGGTTCATAACTTCCGAATACGCTATTCCGGAGGATCGCAATAAGCGATGCGGCCCGATCCTCTACGGCATATCATGCTAGATATGACAGTCGACCTTAAGTACGCGAGTGTGTTGGTTACGGGAGGAAGCGAGGGGATCGGGCGCGGGCTTGCCGCGCGTTTCCTCCGTGCCGGCAGCAAAGTGCTGGTGACCGGACGGAATCCCGAAAAGCTGGCGAGGGCTGCTCGCGAGATGCCGGGACTTCTCACCTTCGTTAATGACATCAGCAAGCCAGGAGAACGTGAGGCGCTAGCGAAGCATGTCCAATCGAGCCTGCCTGATCTCAACGCGCTGATCAATAACGCGGGTATCCAGCGCCGTATTTCTCTGGCGTCCGATACCGCCCCGTGACCTGAGCGTCAAGTGGAGATCGACACGCTGCTTTCTGCTCCCGTGCATTTGAATCACCTGCTCATACCGCTCATGATGAGGCATAATTGGCCCAGCCTGATTGTGAATGTCACTTCAGGGGGGGTGTTCATTCCGCAGGTTTTCGCGCCGGTCTACAGCGCGTGCAAGGCCGCACTGCACGGCTATACCGTGACGTTGAGGCACGCATTGCAGCAGACCCAGGTGCGCGTCGTGGAGCTGGTCCCTCCCGCCGTGCAAACCGCTCTGGCCGGTCCGGGTGCCGCCCATGGTGTACCGCTGGATGAGTTCTGTGACGAAGTGTTCCCGCCGTTGGTGCGAGGCAACAGGGACATGGTGGGCTTCGGCCCCACAAACACACCCGACTTCAAGCGGATGCTTGAGGCGAGCGTTCCCCTGTTCAAGGCCAGTTCTTCGCGTTTTCCGGTTGTGACCTACTCTCCTGACCGATCGGCGTGACGCCGTTTGTGTGCATAGGTCAACTCGCGGATCGTGGATAATCCAGAAGTTATGATCTGCGTATCTGTAGTTTCCAGTACGCCGCGATCCACCCGCGCTTACCCCTGCGTCAGCCAGAAGGCTTGAACCACCAAAAGACAGACAGGTTCTTCGCGACACACCGAGCTTATGACCTGAGGGACGCGAAGAACCCGCCTTCGGCCGGCTTGGCGCGATTGCTAATGATTCAGCAACTCAGGAATCGATTCCGCGATTTGCCGTGTACAATCGGGTGTCGAAGCGCCCGTCTTCAAAAACCGTTGAAACAGTGAGATATCGCCATTTCTCGGCTTCGCTCGCACGCGCGGCTTCCACTTGTTGCACCCGCTTTTCCGCATCGACACCGAGGATCAGCCGCACCGGCACGTCGTCGCTATTTGCCAGTCGAACAATCACCTCGGCGATTTTCCGCGGATCGCTTTCCGAACGCCCTTCGAGGCTTCGCAACATCTTGAGTCCCGAACCGACCGAGGCCTCGTAGTCCGGCAGCAGGTCGGGTGCATTCTCACTGGCCCGCCGCTGCCAGTTGGTCCGAATACCTCCCGGCTCCAGTGTGCAGACCTTGACGCCAAACGGCGCGACTTCCATCGCCAGAGAGTCGCTGAAACCGCCCACCGCCCACTTGGCCGCGTGGTACGGCGTATTGCCGGCGACCGCGATGCGACCACCAACCGAAGACACCTGAAAGATGTGACCGCTCTTCTGCTTCCGCATCACTGGCACGGCGGCGCGTGTTGTGTACACCACGCCGTAGAGGCATGTGTCCACGACGGCCTCGAAATCCTCCGCGCTCATCTGCTCGAACGGCGCGAACTTCCCATAACCGGCATTGTTGACCAGCACGTCCAGCCGCCCGAAGGTATCCACCGCTAACTGCACGGCGGCCTTTGCTGCGGCTTCTTCGCGCACTTCCAGGGTAACGGGCTTCACCCGCTCGCCGTATTGCGCCATCAGAGGCTCCAGCTCCTCCGTCCGGCGCGCTCCGGCTACCACGCTGTCGCCTGCGGCCAGCGCCGCCTCGGCGATGTCCCGCCCCAACCCGTTTCCGCTTCCGGTAATCAACCAGACCTTTGCCATGGCAATATCCTCCTCTCCATAAGATGCTAGAATGACTGACTGGATGCTCATTTATTCCGGGCCAGGGGAGATTTTACTTCAACGCATGCCAGAAGACCTGAAAAGCCCGCTCAATGAGCTCTTTGCGCTGTTTCGGGTGTTTCGCGATGAGTACTATGGTTGCTTCTTGCATCGCGGACATGGTGGCCGCTGCGAACCCGGCGGGCAATCTGCGCAAGGCTCCGCGTCTTCTCAGTTCGTTTAAAGTGGCGTCAACCGCGCCTCGCTGAAACGCCGTTCTCGCCCGTGTTTCGAGCGTAATCACGTCGGACACGTTCAACTGCGCCGAAACCTTGCGTTTCTCTGGGAATGCGAGGGCCCAATCGAGAAAGCTCGACCACATGTGCCGAGCGCGGCGCTCCAGGGTTCCCTTGTGCGGGAATTTAGCGTTTACCTTTGCGTAGACCTCGCCCTTCAGCTCGAGATACAGCTCGTTCAGCAGTGCTTCCTTGTTCGGGAAGTAGGTGAAGAGCGTGCCCGCGGCAACGCCCGCACGCCTGGCGATCTTCGCCGTAGGCGCGCCGAGCCCGAGCTCGGCAATCTCGTGCACCGCCGCCTGAAGGATTGCGGTGCGTTTCTCAGGACTTTTGACTCGTGCCATTCGTATGGATGAGCGTACAGTGATTCGGCCCTGGGAGTCACGGCAATGATCTGCTGATAGTCGCGCAGCTCGTCTGCAAGTCCGCCGTGCCCTAAAAGACGAAGAACCGGTGTCTGGCCTGTTCAATCATCAACCGATCCGCATCGATCGATGCCGAGCGCGGAGATCGGTTCCTATAGGCCGGCACGACTTATCGGGGAGTTACGCTCGAGAAGGCCGATTTACCAAACGCCGAAAACAAGAAAAGCTGATAATCTGGAGCGGCACGGCGAGGCACTCCAAAATGGCACACCCGCAAACCTGGGATCCTGAACGCTACGCTCGCAACGCCCGCTTCGTCGCCGAACTTGGCGCGCCCGTGGTTGATCTGCTCGCGCCGCGCGCCGGCGAGCGCATCTTGGACCTCGGCTGCGGCGACGGCGCGCTTACCGCGAAGCTCGCCTCGATGGGATGCCATGTGATCGGTGTCGATGCCAGCGAAGCGCAAATCGACGCCGCACGAAAACTCGGCCTGGACGTCCGTGTGACGAACGGGGAAGCTCTCGATTTCGATAGCGAATTCGACGCCGTGTTCAGCAACGCGGCGCTGCACTGGATGAGCAATCCCGCCAAGGTCATCGCCGGAGTGCGTCGTGCACTCAAGCCGCAGGGACGTTTCGTCGCCGAATTCGGCGGCCACGGTTGCGTGGCCAAAATCAGGAAGGCGTTAGTCGAAGCCCTCAATCGCCGCGGCATCGACGGCGAAGCCGCAAGCCCTTGGTATTTCCCCACCGTCGAAGACTATTCACAGCAACTGACGCGCGGCGGATTCGTCGTCAGCTATATCGCACTGATACCCCGCCCAACTCCGCTCCCTGGTGACGTCACTGGCTGGCTGGAAACCTTCGCCGAGAGTTTCACTTCAACCTTGTCGCCCGACGAACGACCTTCCTATATCGCTGAAGTCCAAGAAGCCTTGCGCCCAGAACTCTGCGACGCCGAGGGCAAGTGGACCGCCGACTACGTTCGCCTCCGCTTCGGCGCTGACAAGAGCCTCTAACCGACCATTGTCGGCACCTTCTTGCTAAGTCTCGATAAACGCGCTTGTATTGAGTGGCTTGGGCAACTCCTGGATTGTCGGCAAACCGGACGTTGACCCGAAACCGGGTTATGGGAAATGAACGATATTCTCGTGGGCGGATAGCCGGCTACTCGGAATTTATCCTAGCGCGGTAACACTTCCGCTCTTGGGGTAACGCTCACTAGGATGATTCGGTGGCTCGTCAAACATTCCCGGCAGGTGCGCTTACCACCCGACAGTGCGAATCTGTCGCACGATGGCCTCCGTGGATTCAGCGGGGTGCCGGAGTCTTCGCCGCGCCGCTCGCATCCACCAACGCGTACAACTCCGCGTCGGACATCACCCGTGCGGATTCCTTCGCGGCTTTGAAAATTCGGTCCACCAATTCGTCACTGGCCACCAGGCCCCGGGATTCCAGCCAGTAAATGACGTTGGAGCGCCCGCTTAGCGGCCCCACCTCGATGGTTTGCTCCATCCCGAACAACTGCGAAGGCACTCCGCTGTAAATCATGTTGGCCAGATTCGCATCGTTGCGCCGCAGCGCCTTCACAATCGCCGCCGCGTGGACACCGGTGGCCGTGCGAAAAGCATCCCGGCCCACCACCGGATAGTTCGGCGGGATCACCGTGTGCGTCGCCCGCGCTATCGTCTCGGAATATTCTTTCAGCCGGGTCAAGTCGCGGTCGATCGCGCCCATCAGCCGGAGGTTTACCAGCATCAATTCCATCGCCGTGTTGCCCACCCGCTCGCCCAGCGACATACCCGCCGCGTGCACCTGGTTTGCTCCGGCGGCTATCGCTGCGAGCGAATTGGCCACCGCCAGCCCGCGGTCGTTGTGCCCGTGCCAATCTACGCGCAATTTTTCCCCGCTCGGCTTCACAATTTCCTCAATCGCAAAACGAATCAGGTTGTACGCCCCGCGCGGCGTCGCGTGCCCCACCGTATCGCAAAACACCAGCGACCTCGCCCCACATTCTACCGCGGTCACATACAGCTTTTTCACCGTGGCCGGATCGGTGCGCATGGTGTCTTCGGTGACGTACATCACCGGCAGCCCTTCGGCCACCGCGAAGCGCACCGCGTCCTCGGTGGTCCGCACCAAGTGCTCGACGCTCCAATCCTCCACCAGCCGCCGGATTGGACTCGACCCTAGAAACGTCGCGGCCTCGATGGCCAGTCCCGCGCGTTGCGATATCTCCGCGATCGGACGAATGTCGTTCTTGTGGGTCCGCGCCGCGCAGTTTGGACGAATCTTCATCCGCGCGGTCGCAATTTCCCGCGCCAGCGCTTCGGTATCCGCGAACGCTCGCGGCCCCGCGCCCGGCAAACCGATATTCACGGTATCGATTCCCAGCGCTTCCATCAAATGTAGGATTTCAATTTTTTCGGCGATCGAGGGGTCGTGAACCGAAGGGTTCTGCAAACCGTCGCGCAGCGTTTCATCGTTCAACATCACTGCACCGCCGGAGAACACTTCAGCGCCGTCGGCAACATTCCAATCGTGGATGAGTAGGTCGTCGCTCACGTTGTGTCCGTCAGCCGCGCGCCGCCGCTCGGCGGGGCGGTCGATTGCAGTGCTTTAGTACCGCAAGGTGTAGCTGTGCGGCGCGACGGAACGGTCTGGCTTGTACAGCGTCTTACAAAATTCACAGCGGTAAACTTCCGCCTTCACGCCGATCAGTGCTTCGATTTCCTTCGGGTAGTCGTACCAACGCTTCAGATGCCCGCAACACAATTTATTCTTCGCGTCGCGCTCATCACACGCGCGCTGCGGCGGCCTCTTGATTTTGATTTTCGGGGGCACTTCGGGTCCCGGAACTGCCGCGGGCGCCGCGGCGGCGGCAACCGCTTCAGGTTTCGGCGTTGCAGGCACTCCAGCAGCCGGTACGGCACTCGCGGGCTTGGGTGCCGCAGCCGCTGCAGACGGCGCGGCTCCCTCGGGTTTCGTCGCCACTGGAGCTACCGGAGTTGCTGGCGCTGCAGCCTCAGGTGTGTTCGAAGTCGACGGCGGATTTTCGTCAGGCATATGCTTCCCCTCTCACTCGGTCCGAATCTTCTGAGATGACTCTGCGTTCCCTCGCGGCGCGAACAACTCCTAAACCCGATTGCGGCGGAATATTGTTCTCAGCGCGCTGTCTTTCCCGGTCAGCGCCCGCAGCTTCCGTAACGGCGACGGTGCGAACGCAAATTCCACGTAGCGGTCCGCCGCCTTCGCCAGCGATTCCCCGTACCCAAACCACCAGGGCTTCGCCACCCCGGGCAGCCGGTCCATATCTACATACTTTACTTGAACCGTCTCCATCACTCCAAGGCGCGAATGCGACCGCCCCCAACCGCTCGCCCGCTGCCCGCCGTGCGGCGCCTCGCTGATCCCGAAGTAACTCGCCACATCGTTCACCATCACCGCCCCCGCCGCCAGCCGTGACGCGATCTTGCGGCCGCGCTTCCGATCCCCCGTCCAAACGCTGGCGCTCAATCCGTACTTCGACGCATTCGCCCGCTCGATTGCTTCGTCGCTCGACGCCACGGCTTCTATGGCGATCACCGGGCCAAACGTTTCCTCGGTCATCAGCCGCATCGAATGATTCGCGCCGGTGACTACCGTCGGCTCGTAAAAATTGTTTCCCGCCTCGCGCCGCCGATGCCCACCCACCATCACTTGCGCGCCCAGTTCCACCGCTTCCGAAACCTTCTCTTCCACTCTCGAAATCTGCTGCGAGCCAATCATTGGTCCGATATCGCTGCGCACATCCGACGGAGGTCCCACCCGAAGCCTGCCAGCCTTCTCCGCGCACAAATCGGCAAATTTCTGAGCCACCGGCTGCTCCACGTAAATCCGCTCGACGGAAACGCACGCCTGCCCACAATTCATCATCCCGCCCCATACCGCTGCGCTCGACGCCGTCTCCAGGTTCGCGTCCGCGAGCACGATCATCGCGTCGTTCCCGCCCAGCTCCAGCACCGAAGGAATCAGCGCCCTGCCGCAGGCCTCCGCAATTCGCCGCCCGGTTTCAATGCTCCCCGTGAAAAACACCTTATCCGGCCTCGCCGCTCCAACCGCTTCCGAACCAATCAGCGCGGCACCAACTTCCCCGCCGCCCTGCGCCACCTGCAGCAGCCCATCCGGAAATCCCGCCGCGCGAACCAGCTCCCCGATAAGCTGACCGGTGCCCGGCGTCATCTCCGATGGCTTCAGCACCACCGCGTTCCCCGCCGCCAATCCCGTGACGATCTCCAGCATTGGAATCGAGAACGGATAATTCCACGGCGAGATGATCGCCAGCACGCCGTAAGGCTCGTACTCGATCCACGCGCTTTTCGCTTTCATCACCAGATTATGGTGTGGGACGCGAACCGGCCGCAGCCACCCGGGCGCGCGCTTGGCTACAAATTCAATGGTGTCCAGCACCAACAGGATTTCCGCGAACGTCGCTTCCGCGCGCGGCTTCCCGGTTTCCCCACTGATCGCATCTACAATTTCCGCACGCCGCTCAAACGCCACCCGCCCCAGCCGCCGCAGGAAAACGCATCGCTCGCGCACCGCTTTCGCTGCCCATGCTTTTTGTGCCAGCCGGGCCCGCGCGAAATACGGCGGCAAGTCGGCAGGGTCGGTTGCCGCAATCCGCGCCACCACTTTCCCAGTGGCCCGATCGACCGAGTCCACAAATCCCGCGTCGACGGGCGCCACGCTCACCGCTCCCTCGCAGCCGTCCGCGGCGTCCGCGTACTGGACCGCTGCGTCGCGATCGAAGAAGTCGGATCCGGATACTCGAGCCCGACCAAGCACAACCCGTCCGGCGGTACCGTGGGCCCGGTCATCGACCGATCCCGCGCTGCAAATAATTCCGCAATTTGCGCCACCTGAATTTTACCGCGGCCCACATCGAGAAGCGTACCCACCAGTTTCCGCACCATGTACCTCAAGAACGATTGCCCGCGAATCATGTACGTCAGCTCGTGCGAGTCTCCCCCCGCCACGGAGCCAACCGCGTCAGCAATGGCCTGCGCAGCCGGAGCGATTGCCGCCCGCCGCAGTTCCGAGGAATAGACCACGCGCACCCCGCTCCGGTCGCGATCGTCTTCTTCCGATCCCGAAGACGCCGAGAACGCCGTAAAATCGTGCTCGCCTTCAAACAGCCGCGCCGCCTCCACCATCGCCGCCTCATGCAGCGGCCACGGGTGGTGCAGCGCACGCCCGTACTCGAACGGCGGCAGCACTGCGCCCTGATAAATCCGGTAGTGGTAGGTCTTCGCCTGCGCCAACCACCGCGAATGAAAGCTGGGGCTGCACTCCTCCGCCGCCATCACCCGGATCTGCGGCGGCAATAGCGCGTTGAACGCCCGCATCAATTCGGTGGCCGGCAAACCAGTCTGCGCACGAAAATGCGCCACCTGCCCGAGCGCATGCACACCCGCATCCGTGCGGCTGGCCCCTTGAATAAATATTTTATCCTGGGTGATTCGCGAACCAACGTCGGAAAGCGTGCCCTGGATCGTTCGGAAGCCCGGCTGCGCCTGCCAGCCATGAAATCCCGAACCGTCGTAGGCGATCGTCAGCTTGAACGTACGTATCGGCAGCGACGCCATTATTCCACCGCCACGCCGCGCCTCAGCGCGCCGCTCGAACGTAATGCGTCCCGGGCTGCGTCGCTATTCCGCCCGCGCGGCATTGCGGACAATTCTCGGCCTCGTAATTCGGAACGCTCAATTCCAGCAGCGCCTGCGACGGCACGTTCAGCTCGATCGTTCCGCCGCCGCGATCGATCAACGCTCCCGCGCCGATCGCCAGGCCGCCCGCTTCCTCCACCACTCCGATCGTTTCGCGCGTCGAACCTCCGGTGGTCCACACATCTTCCATCACCAGCACGCGCTCCCGCGGCTTCAACGCAAATCCTCGCCGGAACACCATCTGCCCGGACCGGTCCCGCTCCACAAAGATCGACCTCACCCCCAGCGCGCGCGCCACTTCATATCCAAGCAAAATTCCGCCCAGCGCCGGCGATACCACGCAATCCACGGTCTGGTCGTGAAACTCCGCCGCCAGCGCCCGCGCTAACTGCTCGGCCCGCTCCGGGTGTTGCAGCACCAGCGCGCACTGAATGTAGGTGGCGCTGTGCAGGCCGCTGGAGAGCTCAAAGTGCCCCTGACGAATGGCCCCGACTTCTTCTAGCATCGCCAATATCTCTTCTCGTCGCATCCTTAACCCTCGGGCCGCCCGGCACCCAGCGGCGCACCTTCCGCGCGTAGCCTATGCCCCGAAGTGCTGCGTTGTCAATGACTACACGGGAGTGTTAAAGTACATCGTCCGCGTGTCCGTTTGTGGGTAAGCTTTGTTCGTTTTCGGACGCTGCGGACTATCCTTACTCCCGTTTGTTCGTCTGATATCAACGATATCGAGCGCATGCTCTTGGTCGCCTGCGTGCTTCGACACACTTTGAAACAAATCTGCTCTCACACACGTTTACTGAGGTGAGTTCCAGACGCCACTCGCTACACCGCTGTCGATTTCCGATGAGGGGGAAGACGCATGACTGCACGGCTTTTACATTCGGCGATGGCCTTGTTCCTGGCTGGTTCCTTGGTCGCTACGCCCGCCTTCGCGCAATCCCAGGGTGAGCCCGCTGCCCCCGCGCCGGTAACCGCGCAGGCCGCACCGCAGTCCCCTACGCCTGAGCCAGCCACAGATACCGCCTCGGGCATTCCCGTCGAGAACCGCGCCCTGAAGTACGGCCCGGACTACTCCAATGGCAAGCCGTGGTTCCCCAACATCGTCGCCCCCTATACCGAGGCCCACGTGCCCCTGCCGGTGCTCACCAATTCGCCCCGCCTCGACCAGCTTATTCATGATGGCAAGCTTATGCTCAGCATCGAGGACGCCGTTTCTCTGGCGCTTGAAAATAACCTCGATATCGCCGTTCAACAGTTCACCCCGTGGATCGCCGAAACCGATTTGCTTCGTGCCAAGGCGGGAGGCGCGGTGCACGGCTTGGGCGCCACGCAGAACGTAACCTTGGGCTCTTCTCCCAGCTTCAGTTTCGACCCAATAATCAGCGGCAGCGTGGGCTACGACCACGCCTTGATTCCTGTGAACAATCCTTTCCTTTCCGGTGTGGGTAGCAGCACCGGCACGAATTTCTTAACCTTGATCAATCAGGCCAACACTTACAACGTGGGCTATACCCAGGGCTTTCACACCGGCACCGGCATTTCCGTCACCTTTGACAACACCCGCTCGTACACAAATTCGCCCGAGGAATTCTACAATCCCGCGGTGCAGCCCGTGCTCACCATCGAGGCGCAACAGCAACTGCTCAACGGTTTCGGCCGCTTAGCCAACACCCGTTACATCATCGAGGCCAGAAACACCAGGAAGGTCGCAGAGCTCGAGCTGCAAGCGCAAATCATCGCCACCGTCACCGCCACCAAGAATGCCTATTGGGAACTGGTATACGCACGGGAAAGTGTGAAGGTTGAGGCAACCGCCGTGGCCACTTCGCAGCACCTCTATAACGACAACAAGAAGCAAGTCGAGATCGGCACCTTGGCGCCCATCGAAATCGTCCGCGCCGAATCCCAACTGGCCACCGACCAGCAGAATCAAATCATCGCCCAGACCACCCAACTGCAGGATGAAACTGTTCTGCTCAACGGCATCACCAAGGATCCCCTGGCCGCGGGTCTAAAAGGTGTCGAGATCGTTCCCACCACACCGATCACCGAGGTGCAATCGGTTAATTTGCCTCCCATCGAGGACGCCGTCCACGACGCTTTGCTGCACCGCCCGGAAATTCAGGAATACGAACTCAACCTGAAGAATTCCGGAATCGAAGTGAAGGTCACCAAGAATGCGCTGCTGCCCACGTTGACGCTGTATGGTGAGTACAGCGGCACCGGTTTGGCCGGCAATACTCTAGCCCTGGGCAACGTCGCCACCTATGCCCCGAGCTACCCGATTGTCGACGCTAACGGCAACCCCATTCCCGGCCAATATCTCGGCACGCCGGCTACCTACACCAGCAGCTCGCTCACTGAATCCGGCATACCCACGGCACTCAAGCAAACGTTCGACAACAAGTTCCCCACCTACGCTGCGGGCCTTAATTTTTCGCTGCCGCTGCGCAACCGTTCCGCCCAGGCCGACAACGCCCGCGCGCTGCTCGATGAACGCCAGCTGCAGGTCCAATATCGTCAGGTCCAGAACCAAATTTTCGTAGCCGTCCGCAACGCTCAGATCGCACTGCAGCAAGACATCGCCCAGGTCTCCGCCGCCGACCGCGCCGAGACCTTGGCGCAGCAGACCCTCGATGCCGAGCAGAAGAAATATCAACTGGGCGCGTCCACCACCTTCATTGTTATCCAAGACCAGCGCGACCTCACCGCCGCCCAGGGCGCCGCCCTACGCGCCCGCATCAACCTAGCCGAGGCCCAAATTAACTACGACCAAGCCCTGGGCCACACCCTCGACGTCAGCCGCATCAGCATCTCCGGCAATCGTGGCGGACAAGTCCAGCGCGAAAAACTAATCCCCGGCACCCCAGAGCCGCCAACCCCCACCGAAGGCAAGTAGCCCCGTTGTGGCCAGCCTTTGTGGCGCAGCCACTCTTGGCGCGGGGGCCCAAAAAATAAGAATTTTCCCCCGCGCCAAAATCCGAGCAATCGCACGTTCCTAAGCAACCGCAAATCTCTTGTGGCTTAGGGACAAGACAGCTACGTTTCGAAACAACTCTGAGCCATTACCAAGCGCCTGCCACCAGTACCATTTACTCAATCACCTAAAACCACCGAATTCGGCCCCACTCCGTCCGCGCACTTTTTCATTCCGTGCAATAATTGGAAGCACGGAAGCATCTCTACGGTTGTACACGCTTCGTAGCCGGTGATTTTACTTCCGTAATTCACCGTGGAGGATTCTCATGACGTCCTGGAAATCCAAATTGTTCGCAGTGCTCCTGGGCCTGGTGGCAATGTCCGTTCTAGCCGGCCCCCTACTCGCATCCCCAAGGCATCACCATCACCACCGCCATCATCATCACCACGTCGCATAGCATCATCCGTCGAGTCGTGAACACGCATGACCGCCGCTGTGATGGCGCACCCAGTTGTGTGTTCCGCTATTCGCCGCCAGTCTTCTCGGCGGCCACCCATTCACGCACTCGTTTGTCGAGTACGCCCAGCGGCAGCGCCCTGCCCCCGATCACCTCATCATGGAACGCACGAATATCGAAATTGTCGCCCAGTTCGTCCTTCGCATATTGCCGAAGCTTCAAAATCCCCAGTTTGTAAACCACGCGATGTAACGATCGACCTCGCTCTGCACGTTTGGCTCGTCCCGATTCCCGAAAAAAGAAATTCCGCGGGCAGTCCCGGCATTTTCGATGCCGGGACCGCATCCGCGGAACTTGACCTTACCGTCTTATGCTTCGTTCGCGTTTACTTACTGACGGTGATTCCGATCGTGGCCGTTTGCGTCAACGAACCGGAAACTCCGGTCGCCGTCAACGTGTACGTCCCCGGCGGTGTTGTCGGTATGGTTTCATGCTTGGTCACACCGATGCACGCAGACATGCCCACCGACACCAGTAACAGCAGCAACCCGAACGAGAGCGCCGCCGGACGCAACGTGCGTCCCTTCGGATCCTTCAGTCCGAGTATCGCCATCGCCAGCATCAGCAAAGTAGCGAACAACGTCCCCCAGCGAATTGCTACCGGCGGGAATTTCGTCGGCGGCACGATCTGCGGCGGGATGTTCGCGGCGGTTCCTCCGGTCGACAGAGTAAATGTCGATGTCACCGCGGCGCTCCCATTGAGCGTCACCGATGTGGGACTCACGGTGCACGTGGATAGTTCCGGCGCGCCCGAGCACGTCAGAGCCACCGTTCCGGTGAATCCACCCTGTGGCGTCACGGTGAGAGTCAAGTTTTCACTCAGCCCCGAAGCCACCGTGCTGCCCCCGGTAAAGGCCATCGAGAAATCTTCTCCCGTGCCTTGCAGCGTGATTGTCTGGGTCCCGCCGGTTGCGCTGTCGGTAATGGTAATGGTTGCGGTGCGAGTGCCGCCGGCGGTGGGCTTGAACGTCGCGTTGATCACGCAGTTCGCTCCCCCGGCAATCGAGGCGCCGCAATTGTTGGTTACCACGAAGTCGCCGTGGTCGGCGCCCGATACCACAACGCCGGTTACCGCCAACGCAGTGTTTCCGCTGTTGGTGAGTGTTACCGATTGCCCCGCGCTGGTCGAACCCACCACCTGACCATTAAACGTGATCGATGGCGAAGAGAGATTCGCCGTGGCCGCGAGCACTACGCTCCCGGTGAGGGCGATCAACTGTGGGCTGTTAGCTGCATCGTCGGTGAGTGTGACCGCCGCTACCCGCGCCCCAGAGGCACTCGGAGTGAAGGTAACGTTGATCGTGCAAGTGGCCGACATAGCCAACGTCGCGCCGCAGGTGGTGGTTTCGCCGAAGTCCGCGCCGTTAGCTCCCGTGACGGCGATGCTGGCGATGTTCAGCGTAGCACTGCCGATATTGGTTACCGTGACCGGCTGCGTTGCGCTGGCTACCCCGACGCCGCTGCTCGAGAACGAGAGGCTCGGCGACGACAAAGTAACCACGGGCGCGTCAACTCCCGTTCCGGTGAGCGTGGCCGTTTGCGTCGCGCCGGGCGCATTGTCGGCAACCGTAAGGGTTCCGGTGGCCGCTCCCAGCGCAGCGGGAGTGAAGGTCACGCTGATGGTGCACGAAGCACCCGAGGCCAGCGTTGCGCCGCAGGTGGTGGTATCGCCGAAGTCGCTGGCGTTGGCGCCCGCGAAGGTGATCCCCGAGATGCTCACCGTCCCCGTTGTGTTATTCGTCAACGTGAACGTCTGCGCTGTGGAGGGCAGGCTCAGTGCCTGGTTTCCGAAGGCGAAGCTGCCCGGCGATAGCGATACCGATTGCAGCAAGACGTCGATTGAGCTGCTGGTCACATCGGTGACGACTATTCCCAGTCCCCCGCCGGTCACGTAGTTGCCCACCAGGATGAAGTAGGCATCCGCCGAGCCGGCGAATGACTGCGGAGCTTGAAACGTGCCATCGCCGTTGCCCAACATTGTCGCCACTTCACTTCCGGATCTTTGCAGAGCCAAATCGAGCTTGCCGTCAGCATTTAGATCGGCCGTCGCAATCTCATAGGTTGAAAAACCCACTGCGATTGGTTGCGCGGTCTGGAATGTGCCATCACCATTGCCCAGCAACAAGTACACGTTATTGCCGGCGGGGCCCGACGCTATCATGTCCAGCTTTCCGTCACTGTTGAAGTCGCCGATCGCTACGTCTACCAGGTTCTGGCCGGTGGTATAGGTAACCGCCGTCTGGAAAGTACCGTCGCCTTTGCCGAGCAACACCGAAATGTCTGGCCCTTCGTAACTGCAGGCGATCAGATCGAGATTTCCATCTCCATTCAGATCGGCGGTATGAATGAACCAGGATTCGGTCGGCACGCTGTAAGTAACCGCCGTGTTAAATGTTCCATCTCCCTTGCCAAGTAGAACGGAGACGGTGTCAGTGCCGGCGTTGGTCACCGCGATATCCAGATTCCCATCGCCGTTGAAATCCCCGGTGGTCAGGTAGTAGGTATCACTACCCGCGGCTACTGTCTGTGCAGCTTGAAACGTTCCGTCCCCTTTACCAAGCAAAATGGAAATACCCGTGTTCGACTGATAGCCGACCGCGATATCAATATTCCCATCGTTGTTGAAGTCGCCTACCGCCACTCCGAACGGATAACCGGAGGTCCCTGACAACGAAATGTTTTGCGCCGTCTGGAACGTTCCGTCGCCGTTGCCCAAGAATATTGAAAGGCTGTCGCCGCTCCAGTTTGACACCACCAAATCCAGATTGCCGTCACCATTAAAATCGGCTTGCGCCACGCCGAGCGTGGTGTTTTGCGCCGTATAAGCGGTACTCACCAGATTCAATGCTGTCGACGGGTTGCCAACCTGCACAAACGCCAGGTTAGACACGCGGTTGGGGGTCCCCGGGTTCGTCACCGTTATCCATCTCGAACCACTGGTCGCAATTAGCGTTGCCGTCACTGCGGCAGTCACTTGCGTCGCCGAAATGTAGGTGGTCGGCACTGCCGTCGTTCCGAAATTCACCACCGAGTTGCTGGCAAATCCGGTTCCGTTCACCGTAAGCGTGAACGCTGCACCACCAGGAGCCACCGAAACAGGCGAGATACTTCCAACATAAGGCACCGGAATGGGGGTCGCTTGCACCCCCGCCGCCCCGAAACACAAAAGCCCCAACAGAATTACAGCCAATCGCGTCAAACCGGATATCTTCGCTGGATGGATCATGGCGCTCCCCAAGAGTGGAATCTCTTCCGGCGTGTAGCCGCGTCTGTATTCGGCGGTGCTTCTTGGTATGGTCTGGACCAGCAGGAACGTGGATCCTGAAGTGGGCCGGGCCGATCAACGCGCTGACACGATTGGTCGGAAGTAATTGCTGCTGGATCCAGTCTGCCACTAACGACCCGGGGGACTTAGCTAGAATAGAAAGGTCTTCGGGCGGCGTGTGCCGATAGGAGTAGCGACCGTTTGAACAAATCGGTTCGTAAGCGATGCCACCACCGCACCAAGAACTATTTAGAAATCGTACTAATGGTATTCATGCATACATATTTTTGCCACTCACTACGCAGCGCTTCAAAACCCGCACAGGCCGCGCCGCCACTTCTTTCTGGACGCAGTGCTTCCGCTTGGCCGGCGCCGTCTCTAGCCAGCCACCGCCGCCTCGGCAGACGGCCGGAGGTGCTGCGGCTGATGACCCACCCTGGCGTAGGCGCTCTGACGGCACTGGCTTTCGTGTTGATCATCGGAACTCCGGAGCGGTTCAAGTGCGGCAAGCAGATCCGCAGCTATGTAGGACTGATCCCATCGGAGGACTCCAGTGCGGGCCATCAACGGTTGGGCCACATCACCAAGCAAGGGAGCTCTTTGCTGCGTTTCTTGCTAGGAGAGGCAGCCCCAGCAGCGGCGCGTTGTGATTCGGACTGGAGACGACGGTATATGCACCTGGTGCTGCGTCGGCAAAGGAACATCGCCACGGTGGCCATGGCCCGAAGACTCGCGGTTCGGCTGTACTGGATGTGGCGAATGGTTGGGAATATATGAAGTGGGTAAAGTTCGGTCCGCACGCGGGAAAGCTCGAAAGCGGACATGGCGTGAACGAGAACGCCGTCCAAATGAATGGGCATCCCGCTCCCTCGCCAGAGGGAGATTGACGTAGTAATCATGGTCGAAGTTTTGATCGAAGAGATGTTTGGGTCGGACTGAAACCGACCGAAAGATTACGGGCGAGCCGTGGTCGTCGACGCTAGGGCCAAAGGACACGATGGGCAAAAACACTCTCCGGAGTGAACGGAGAAGTGCGCTCAAAAGATCTTGACAGAGCCGGCGTTGTCAGAGATGTCCGCTTTTTATAGCACGTGATATGTCCGCTTCGAGGTTTGAGAAAGCCCCGCCGTCGTGACTGTGGGAAAGTGGGAATCCCGCGGTGTGGGCGGGATTTCCAAGCGCGGTGGTAAAGTCCGCAGGACTTTTCCACGGTGCGTCTTTTCCACAGTCTTCCCCCGCCCGTTGCCCTTCCGCTCGGGTAAGCACGGCCAACCCTGAGCGTTGTAGCGACCGACCGCATGCGGTCCGTATCGAATGCTCCAGCTTCGATCGAGATGTTCACAGACCGTGACCGAACATCCCGCCAACGTTCCCTCGCCAGCGGGTCGCTTCGATCTGCAGCGTCTTTCCTCCCAGCACCACCGTGTTATCCCGGTTCACCACTCGTTGGTGCTGCACCGAGAACAAGACATCCAGATCCTTCCGTTGACACCGCAGAAACGCGGTACCGGTCTGCAACGGCGGCACCTGGAATCGCTGATTAAATTCGGCCACATATTCCTGCTGTAGAAAAATATTAGCCTGCTCCAGCGTGACCATCTCGCGCAGACGCAATTCCTGAGGCAGGCGCCCCTGCCA
>Ga0302324_100008400_pt1 | contig 21773 bp, 13 predicted proteins | sample Palsa_T0_1_FD_201949 | JGI IMG/M metagenome (GOLD analysis project Ga0302324, IMG submission 201949) | Peat permafrost microbial communities from Stordalen Mire near Abisko, Sweden - Palsa_T0_1 | ecosystem: Environmental > Terrestrial > Soil > Palsa > Peat permafrost | place: Sweden: Abisko...
CTGGGCCGCCCAAAGTGCCTCCAAAATCGTTACGGCGGTTTCGGGGCCGTTCCTGACCTCCAGCTCCGTTGCTGCTAAAAGGATCGCCGGCGTTCAGGTCTTCGTTAACGAAATAGTCGAAGCCGGTGCCGTGATATTGATTAGTTCCGGATTTCATGGTCATGTTGATGACCACGCTGCCGGCCTGTCCGAACTCAGGGGCGTAATTGCTGGTCTGGTACGCAATTTCCTGAACGGCGTCCGCGTTCGGCTGCGCGATCTGAGTATAGTCGTAAGTCCCGAAAATGCGAGAGGTCGCATCCTGGCCCTCAATGCGCATCGTCTCGGTCAGAGAGGCGACGAAGGGATTGCCCGGTATCGACCCGCCCAATCCGTTGATGGTGAACAGTCCGCTGGTGGCGAAATCGCTCACACCTGGGAGGGTCAGAAGCGTGTTGTAGGGGTTGCGGTAGCCCGAGGTGCCGGAGTTAACCGTTCCGATGCCTAAAAGGGGGAGATTGTCCATTTGATTCAGGGTGACGTTGTGCGCTACGTCACCAGTATCCGCTTGAAGCAGCGAGCCTTGGGAGTCGACAGTGATCGATTCCGTTGTTGCGCCTACCTGCAAAGGGATGTCTTCCCTGAGCGTTTGCGCCGCCGCAATGGTGAGATTAGTGTGGGTGTAAGTCTTGAACCCTGACACCGTCGCAGCCACTTCGTAGGTGCCGACCGGCAAATTCGGGATCGTGTAATTGCCAGAGGCGGTGGATGCCCCGGAATAAATCACTCCCGTTTCGGTATTCCTTGCTTGCACGTTCGCTCCGGCGACCGCAAGCGCGGTGGGGTCGGTAACCGTCCCGGTGATAGTTCCGGTACCCCCTTGGCCGAAAACCAGGGGCGCAAGGGGCAGCAGACATAAAATTAGTAGGGAAGCAGCAGCTACAGACACTGAGCGCATTTGAGCGCATACACACGTCTCCTCAGACATTGAATTAAGTGAAACTCGACCTTGTAAGTGAAACTGAACGTCGCGTGGCAGTAAATTGCCACCTGTATTTATCAGATCCTAGCTTTTCATCGCAGTGAGTGCGGGCAGGACTTTCTCATTTGTCTGCACCTACATCCTGCAAGCACGGTCTCCTTGTACAGCAGAAGACTGTGCACGATGCGAGAATATTCCATCAGTAGTGATAATTTCTGCTGCCCCGGGGAGGATCGCCGCGGAATTGTCGAGTCGGCGCTAATACACGACCATTGCTCCTTGTGCGGCTCCGGCCTGATTTGGTAGCGTGAAACCAGGCATGCGTTTTGGCTGCAGTCGCGTGTTGGTCTTGGTTGCAGTGGCGGCGCTTTTCGGAAGCATTCAGTGCTACGCCACTTGCTTGATTGCTGCTTGCGGCCAGACGCCATCAACCGGTTGCCATCACCATAAGTCCTCTCATAAGGACCGGGTTGACTGCACTCGCCAGTACTCCGAATTCACCACCCCTGAATCTGGCATCTCGGCGGCGAGTGTTCCGAAGGCAGCTACAACCCTGCGGGTGCTGACAGCTCGTTCGACCGTGGCCTTCATGGAGCTGGTGCTTTTGTTGGAGCCTCATCCGGGCGCTCCTCCTCGTAGACACTCCTCCCCCGCGATTTCCGTCCTCCGGATTTAGCGACCCTCCCTTTAGACATCGTTTAGCTCGTTCTGCGTTTTGCGAAGGGCGAGGTCGTGTTCCCTTGACTCGTAACCACGATTCAACAAAGCGAAAGGAGAGAGCCGTATGAATGCCCGAAGAGGTTTCTTCAGAAGTGTTCTTGGATTGGGAGCCAGCGCTGTAGCATTGTCGCGAGCGGCAAGAGCAGAGCCTGATCCGAAGGTTTCAGTCCGGGTTCTGACACCAGATATTGCAGACCTGCCGTTCACCATGGACAGCGGTGTGAAAGTCTTTCATCTGATTGCGGAGCCGGTGAAACAGATGATCGTCCCTGGCAGAACCATAGATCTTTGGGGCTTCAACGGTAGCGCTCCGGGACCGACGATCCAGGCGAATGAGGGCGATCGCGTCCGATTCGTTTTCGAGAACCGCTTGCCCGAGCCCACAGGCATACATTGGCACGGCCTCGAACTCCCGATTGAGATGGACGGCGTCCCGGGCGTCGGACAGAAGCCGGTGAGGCCGGGTGAACGCTTCGTTTACGAGTTTCTGCTCCATCAGAACGGAACATTCTTTTACCACTCGCACATGGCAATGCAGGAAATGGTGGGCATGCTTGGCGGTTTCGTTATCCACCCGAAGACGCCCTACGCGCCGCGAGTCGATAAAGACTTCCTGATCTCACTTCAAGAATATGCGGTGCTTCCGAATAGCACGATCCCTAACAGCATGAACATGGAATTCAACTGGCTCACATTCAATGGAAAAGCCGGCCCGGCGTCGACGCCGCTCATTATTCTCCACGGTGAACGCGTCCGCATCCGGATCATCAACCTCGGAATGGACCACCATCCGATTCATCTGCATGGATTCACATTTTGGGAAACCGGTCGAGAGGGAGCGCGGCAACCCGAGGCGATCTGGCCGCGCGGGAACACAGTGCTGGTAGGTGTGGCTCAGGCTCGGGACGTCGAGTTCGTGGCGGATCGCGTAGGCGATTGGATGTTCCACTGCCATCTTCCCCACCACATGATGAACCAGATGTCCTCCAACGTCGGTCCCATGACGCGAGGCGGCCGGGGCATCCAGACTGGCGCAAGCATGGAGGAAGCCATGGGCATGTTGCGCAACGGCCATGCCACGTCGGACGACAAAGCTCCCAGCCTGGGCCGGGGGCTCGGCGTCGGATCCACAACCGACATGGCGCGTTCCAATGGTCCGCTCTCTCAGATAGATGCCGACAAGGCGATGGCTGCCATGCCTGGAATGGATCATTCGAAAATGCCTGGAATGAACATGCCGGAATTGTCGAAAAACGCAGATCAAGTGCCGCTCTTTCCTCAAGACGCCTATATGGAAGGCTCCATGATGGCAATGGACAAGGAGGTCGATAAGCCTGAGACATCCGGACTGCCGCCCGGGTGGAGCGGATTTGTCGGGGGCATGATGACGCTCGTTCGAGTTCTACCGCCCGACCAGTACGAAAAGATTATGGACCTCAAGGCACGGCAGCGAGCGCAGCCGTCCCAGAAGAAACCGGCAAATGAAACGCGTGGGCATGATGATAACTAACTTTAATCGGCCTCCGTTGGTTCGGCTTGTCGCGCTGGCTATAACGATATTCACGGTAGTCTCCGTGGACGCAAACGCACAACAGGTTACTAAGGAGGAATATGTGCTTCGAGGCAAGGTCGAGCAGGTGGACACTACGGCAAAGCGGCTCACCGTCCACAGCGAACCGATCCAAGGTTGGATGGGCGAGATGACGATGGGGTACTCCGTCGATAACGAAGCCCTGCTCAATCGCGTGGAAGTTGGGGATCGGATCACCGCGAAACTCTACGAGGGCGATTCAACGCTGCACGACGTCCAGTTGGTCCCGCGTGGAAGTATCGCAGCGGCGCCGGGCGCAGCTGATAAAGCAGGCATCCGATTGGAGGATCTGGAGCAGATCGCGTTAGCAAGTAACCCGACCGTGGCACAAGTTCAGGCTAATCTTCGCGCGGCGATGGGTTTTGCCAAGCAGGCGGGCCTGTATCCGAATCCAACCGTTGGTTACTACGGCGATGAGATCCGGGGAGGTTACATAGGCGGTGGTAAACAGGGTGGTTTCATCAGCCAGACGATCGTGCTGGGAGGAAAACTTGGAGCGGCGCGGCGCGTTGCCGAACTCGAAACGAACGAAATTCAGACCACCGCGCAAATTCAGCGCCTGCGCATCCAAAACAACGTCCGCGCGCTGTTCTACCAGGTTCTCGCCGCGCAAAGATTGGTAGAAGTGCGGCAGAATCTGGCCAAACTCGCGGCGGATGCGACAAAAACATCCTTTCAACTGGGCAACGTGGGTCAAGCAGACAGTCCGGACATTCTTCAGGCCGAAGTGGAACAACAGCAGGCCATGGTCAGCGTCAGGATTGCTCAGCACAACATCGAAGTGTCCTGGAGGATGCTGGCGGCCGTGGTGGGAAGGCCCGATCTGCCGGTTGCCACCTTGGAAGGTGACCTTGAGACGATTCCTGATCTCAACTACGAAGAATCGATCGCTACGACGCTGCGAAAGAGTCCGGAACTGAAGCTGGCAGAGCAAGCAGTCGAACGCGCGGAAGCATCTTTGGTTCAAGAGAAGAAGGCGCCGATTCCCGATCTGCAAGTAACGGGAGTATTGGTCCAGAGCTTCGAGCCGCTGGACACAACCGGAAGGCCGACCGGCGTGCAAGCCGGAGCGCAAATCGGAATTCAACTGCCGTTCTTCAATCGCAATCAGGGCAACATCGCTGCCGCCAGAGGCGAAATTGAGAGTGCGAAGCAGGAACTCGCTCGTTTGAGACTACAACTAATGCGCGAAGTGGCAAGCATGTTTCGAGACTACGATTCCGCGCGAGCGACAGCTCAGCAATATAAAACAGAGATGCTGCCCCGCGCGGAACAAGCTTATAGGCTGTATCAAGCGAACTACCAAAAGATGGCGGCAGCCTATCCGCAGGTGCTGATTTCCCAGCGGACACTCTTTCAGCTGGAAGCCGATTACATTCAGGCGCTCGAAAATGCGTGGCAGAGTTCTCTAGCGATTCGCGGCTTTGGATTGATGGATGGTCTTTCCGAACCCATTGGTACCTTCATGACGGGGTTTCCCCAACCCGGCAAGGGCACCTCAGAGCCGCATGCGACGCCGGCCCAATAGCAAATTTCGCGAGTAGTGAACTGTCGGAGTTTTGATGTAGTTCTATACATTAGCCGCGATACTGCCCCGAAGCACCAGGTGGTCGCTTCGCGTTTTATGCGCTGCCCGGCCGATTTTTATCGGCGCACCGGAAAAGGGCGGCGAATCGGCGACGCGCCCACCGCTTGGCGGATGGGTGATTACCGAGTCGAAGTATGCAAATTGTGCGATCAGATTCGTGCTCGCAGCGGACCAGACCATCTGCGGATTTGCTGCGGCAAGTTTCACTCGCAACTTCCGCGGTCTCATTTCCACCGCAGGCGTGCGGCGACGACTCGGGCTGATGATGTCCTCACTCAGTTTCGACGGCGAATGGTGTGGCGTGCGACCCCGAATCAGCCAGTCCGGCTATGCCTTCCCGAGTTTGTCGCCCACTTTGGAGTTGGCGTGACAGATCGACTATGGGAGTGTCGGACATGGTGGCGTTGCTGGAAGCATCGGAGCGGGGTTAGAAAGAGCGGCCTAGCTTTAAGGAATTTCTCTACCCCTTCAGATATCCCGTAAACGCCTCGATCGCCTTCGACACGTACCGTCTCTCCAGCCGGATGTAACCCACCTTCCTGCTGGCCTTCGGTTCAAGTTCGACCAGCCGGCAACCGTGGCTCAGGCTTCTCGCCATATCAGGCACGATGCTCACGCCGAACCCGGCGCGGATCAGTTCAAAGATCGTTAGAAACTGATCCACTTCGCACTGCGCCACGAAGCGCATCCGCGCGTGATCGCAGAGCGAGAGCGTCTCGTCCCGCAGACAGTGGCCGTCCTTGAGAATCAGTAACCGCTCCTCCGTGAACTGACGTAGATGCACTGTGTTTGCCTTTGCCAGTGCATGGTGCTCCGGCACCGCCAGATATAGCGGATCGCGGAACAGCTCTTTCATCACCAGCCCCGCGCCAGCCACCGGCAGGCTCACCACCGCCACGTCGATCACCCCGTCGATCACCTGCTCAGCCAGTTCCGCCGTCCTGCCTTCGCGCACCTGCAGATCCACTTCCGGATACCGATCCAGAAATCCTCGCAGCTTTGGCGCCAGATAGTAAGGGAGAATCGTCGGAATCGAGCCCACCCGCAGCGGGCCGCGCACGCCTGCCCGCGCTTGGTCGAACAAGTCAGGGAGCGCCGCCGCGTCTTCCACCAGCGCCTTCGCCTTGCCCAGAATCGCCTCGCCCAGCGGCGTCAGCTCGATGCGTCTGTGCAAGCGTTCGAACAGCGGTGCACCCAGTCTATGTTCGAGCCGCGCAATCTGCTCGGAAAGCGAGGGCTGCGCCATCCCCAGATCTTCGGCAGCCTTGGTGAAACTGCCCGTCCGTGCCACCGCGCAGAAATACTCCAGCTGCCGTAAATCAAAGCCTCTTGTGCGCGATGGCTGATCCATAGGTCAATCCTATGTATACGATAGTCACCGCCATATTGACCTATGTCAAGTCCGGCCCTAGACTCGCAACTATGAACCTCAAACCGTTCTATTCTCGATGGGCGATGGCTGCGGCCCCACTGATCCTTCTGTCATCCGCTGTCGCCCAGCCTCCCCAGACCGCCCAGTTCTGGTGGCCCGAAAAGCTTGATCTTTCGCCGCTCCGCCAGCACTCCGCCGAATCCAACCCTCTCGGCAACGACTTCGATTACGCGAAAGCTTTCGCCACGCTTGACCTCAAGGCGGTCAAGCAGGACATCGCCAAAGTCCTGACCACGCCGCAGGACTGGTGGCCCGCCGACTACGGCAACTACGGACCGTTCTTCATTCGCATGGCCTGGCACAGCGCCGGCACCTACCGCGTTACGGACGGCCGGGGCGGCGGTGAAGGCGGTCAGCAGCGCTTCGATCCGCTCAACAGTTGGCCCGACAACGCCAATCTCGATAAAGCCCGCCGCCTGCTCTGGCCCGTCAAACAGAAGTACGGCCAGAAAATCTCCTGGGGCGATCTGATGGTTCTCGCCGGCAATGTTTCCCTTGAACAGATGGGCTTCAAGACCTTCGGCTTCGCGGGCGGCCGCAGAGACGACTGGGAGCCGGACACGGTCTACTGGGGTCCGGAAAAGAAATTCCTCGCCGATGAACGCTACAGCGGCGACCGCCAGCTGATGAAGCCTCTCGCCGCCGTGCAGATGGGTCTCATCTATGTGAACCCCGAGGGCCCGAACGGCAACCCCGACCCGCTTGCCGCCGCGAAGGACATCCGCGAAACCTTCGGCCGCATGGCCATGAATGACGAAGAAACGCTCGCGCTCATCGCCGGTGGCCACAGCTTCGGCAAGGCCCACGGCGCAGCCGATCCTTCAAAGTGCGCGGGTTCGGAGCCCGCCGCGGGGCCGATCGAGCAGCAGGGCCTCGGCTGGCAGAACAACTGCGGGAGCGGCAAGGGCGCGGACACAATCACGAGCGGGCTTGAGGGGGCATGGTCAGCAAGCCCGACTAAGTGGAGCATGCAGTATCTTAATAACCTTTTCACCTATGACTGGGTAAAGACCAAGAGTCCGGCCGGCGCCACGCAGTGGATCCCCGCCAACAATCAGGGTGCGAATCTCGTGCCGGACGCCTACGACCCGAATAAACGCCACGCTCCGATCATGTTCACCACGGACCTCGCACTCAAGGAAGACCCAGCCTATCGTGCCATCGCCATGCGCTTCCGCCAGAATCCGGCCGAATTCGAACTCGCGTTCGCGAAGGCCTGGTTCAAGCTGACGCATCGCGATATGGGCCCGAGTTCGCGCTACCTCGGCTCCGAAATTCCGAAGGAACAGCTAATCTGGCAGGACCCGCTGCCGAAGGCCGACTACGCGCAGGTCGATGCGAATGACGTCGCCGCGTTGAAGGCGAAAATCCTCGCCTCCGGCCTGACGGTTCCCGAACTCGTTCGCACGGCATGGGCCTCCGCCGTGACCTTCCGCTACACCGATATGCGCGGTGGCGCAAACGGCGCGCGCATCCGTCTCGCTCCGCAGAAGGACTGGGCGGTGAATGATCCGGCGGAACTCTCGAATGTTATTGGGCGACTCGAAACGATCCAGCAGGACTTCAACCAGAAGTCGGGTACTAAGAAGGTTTCGCTGGCGGACTTGATTGTGCTCGGCGGCAGCACCGCAATTGAAGAGGCCGCGAAAAAGGCGGGGGTCACGGCGAGTGTACCGTTCACGCCAGGCCGTGTCGACGCAACGCAGGCGCAGATCGACGTAGCCTCCTTTGCCATGCTCGAGCCGAAGGCCGATGCCTTCCGCAACTATTACGGTGCGGGCCTCTCCGGTTCGCCGGCGGAACTGCTTGTCGAGCGCGCCAAGCTGCTGTCCCTGTCAGTGCCGGAGATGACGGTGTTGGTGGGCGGTATGCGTGCGCTGAACGCGAATGAAGGTGGATCGGCGAACGGTGTGTTCACCAGTCGTCCCGGCACGCTCACGAATGACTTCTTCCTCAACCTGCTTGACATGGGAACGAAGTGGGAGAAGTCGACCGCGAAGGAAGGGATCTACGAAGGCAAGGACCGCAAGAGCGGCGCCGTGAAGTGGACGGCGACCCCGGTGGATCTGATCTTCGGCTCGAACTCGGAGTTGCGCGCTGTCGCTGAAGTTTACGCCGAATCCGATGGGCAGCAGCGCTTCGTGCAGGACTTCGTAAACTCCTGGGTCAAGGTGATGAACCTCGATCGCTTCGACCTCAACGTCGCAAACTAACAACGGCGCACAGTGGCCATGAAGGAACGGCGGCGCATTAGCGCCGCCTTCTTGAGTCACCAGGCAGCGTGATCCGCAGAGTTTCAGAAATTCGGTATTCATCCGTCACCCCAAGAGCGTCCACCTGGACCGCCGCCGTTTCCTCACATCCCTAATTCTCGGCGCCTCCGGCAGCGCTCCACTTCACACGGCAAGATCCGCCTGGGGCGTGAGCACGAAATCAGGGGTCGCGCCTGCGAACTTTATCTCGCTCGCGGGGCATAACCTGCCAGTGAGTTGGAAGACCGGCTTCGGGCTAAACGTTGAGCTTACGGCTGAGTAATAGCTCAGGCGCCCAAAGAGGTTGTCAAACCGCAGACTGTTCAGGTCTGCGAGTGAACCGCGATGCGGTCGCGTTTAGCTCTCCTCTTGTATGATCGACGAGTCGATCCGCTCCCCAGCTATTACATATTACTGTTAGATCGATCAGACTCCTACTACATAAAGCCGGTATAGACGAATACGCAGCTTCGTCGTCATAGTCGAAGTACGCAACTACGCGTACCGCTTCTTATCAGCACAGAGACGCTTGGTGTCGATGATCTTCTCGACCGGGCGCCGGGCGCACCTGCTTGCGGGGAAAAGGTGTAGCGATTGTCTAACCTAATCGAGTTTGTAGGCCGAATCAGTTCATTTGGGTTCCGCGTCATCGGGGACGGAATTCGCACGCCCTTCGAAGGTAGTCAAATTCTAAACCACATCATCGAAGCCGGCTACAAATCCCTGCCGCTCGTGGTGCCTGCGGGCTTCGCGCTGGGTACGGTGATGACTCTTCATACTCGAAATACCTTGATGACCTTCGGCGCCGGCGCTATGATCCCCACGGTCCAGGCTCTCGCCTTCTTTGTCGAGATCGGTCCGCTTGTCGCGGGCCTCCTGCTGGCCGGCCGAGTCGGGTCAGGGATCGGAGCGGTGCTGGCCAATATGCGGGTGACCGAACAGATCGACGCCATCGAATCCCTGTCGATCGACTCCTTCAAATTTCTTGTGGTTCCCAGAGTCCTGGCATGCGTCGTGGCGCTGCCTCTCTTGACGCTATTCATGGATTTCGCGGGTCTGCTTGGCGGCTATTTGGCAGAGTACTCGTCTTCAGGGGTTTCGTTCTCTCTTTACATCACACGTGCTTTCGCTGATCTCCAGTGGGCAAATTTCGTCGCGCCCACGCTGAAGACAGGTTTTTTCGGGTTCATTATTGGGACGATCTCATCCTATTTCGGCTACACCACAAACATGGGGGCTGCGGGCGTAGGGCGAGCGGCAACCAATAGTGTCGTCGTGTCGTCCCTGTTGGTCATCCTTGCTGACGTAATTCTCGTCAAATGCATTTTCTTCGCATTCCCGGAGAACGCTCTATGACCGGAGATGGGGGACCGGCCGTGGTGTTCGATCAGGTATTCAAAGCTTTTGGACCCAATCAGGTGCTGCGGAACGTCTCGTTTTCGGTTCCGACCGGGAACGCCCTCTGCATTCTGGGAAGGAGCGGCACTGGGAAAAGCGTGACGCTGAAACTCCTCATGGCGTTGATCAAGCCGGACCAGGGAAACATCTGGGTTGACGGCGACGATATAACGCGCCTCGAACCCGCCGGTGTTTCAAAGGTGCGCCGGAAGATGGGCTTTCTCTTCCAGGATGCCGCCCTTTTCGACTCACTGACGCTGTATGAGAATCTCGCGCTCCCTCTTCGCCGACTTACCGAGAAAACCACGCCCGAAATCGACTTTGCGGTCGACGATGTCCTTCACCATGTCGGCCTCGCAAGCGACAAGAACAAGTTTCCGTCCAGCTTGTCGGGCGGAATGCGAAAGAGGGCGGGTCTCGCGCGAGCGCTCGTGCTTGAGCCCAAGGTTCTTCTGGCGGACGAACCGAGCAGCGGCCTGGATCGGATCACCGCGTCTGAGATCGACGAGCTCCTGCTGCGTCAGAAACACGATAAAGGAATGACAGTCTTGGTGGTGACTCACGACGTCCATGGCGCACGGCGGGTCGGTGACCAATTTGCCGTGCTGCACAAGGGAAGCCTAATCGCGCATGGAACCGCTTCCGAAATCGAAAGCAGCGGAGACGAGACCGCGCGGAAACTAATTTCGGAGGACTATCCGGCATGAATCGCTTCATGATGGTCGGCGTTTTTGTTCTAGCGGGTCTTGCCCTGTTCGCCACGGGCTTATTCATGATTGGCAATCGGCACGAGGCCTTCGCTCGGCACCTGGAGCTTTATACCGAATTCGCTGACGTGTCCGGGATCGTTCCTGGCGCTAAGGTTCAGGTGGCCGGAATGGATGCAGGCGAAGTGCTTGCCATGAATGTCCCTAAGACCCCGCCTGCGAAGTTCAGGGTCAAACTTCGCGTTAATCAGAAGTTCAGCGGGCTCGTGCGAGCCGATTCTGTGGTCACCGTCGGGACGGAAGGGGTCGTGGGCAATCGATTCCTCGAGATCAGTGCCGGGTCTTCGCGTGCGCCTGCGGTCGCAACGGGGGGTACCTTGAAGGGTATCGAACCGACGGACTTCTCCGCCCTTTTGGAACTGGCGAAGGGCACAATTGTCAACGTAGATAAAACCGTGAGCAATGCCAACAGTTTGGTGACTAACGCTAACGGTTTAATCACGTCAGTCGCCGGCAATCTCAACGCTACGCTGGACAAAACCAAATTGATAATGTCGAATGCCAACGATGTCGTAACAGGTCTCAAGGAGGGGCGCGGACCTGCCGGAATGCTGCTGCGCGACGAAGCGCTCGCGGACCAGGTCAGGCAGGCCGTCGCAAACGCCAAGAACGCGACCAGCGAGCTGAATCGGGCGGCGGCACAGGCGAACACGTTGATGTCCGACATTCAGTCCAAAGGCCTTCCCGGCCAAGTTGACGACACGGTTAAAGAGGCTAAGAAAAGCGTGGCAAATCTTGATGCGGCATCGGCGCAGGTTCGGAACGCAATTGCGGACCTCACTGGACCCGACGAAGGAGGGATTACAGCCGCGGCGACGATTCGGGAATCGTTGTCGAACGTTAATGTCGCAGCCTCCAATATGGCGGATGGCACCGAAGCCCTCAAACACAACTTCCTCCTTCGCGGTTTCTTCCGCAGTCGGGGCTATTACAACTTGGCCAACATGTCTCCCGATCTGTATCGCAAGGATCGCTTTTTTGCCGAACAGAGCACCGATCGCGCCTGGCTCCCGGCAGATCAGTTATTCCACAGGAACTCGGATGGCGAGGAAGCACTCACCTCGCAAGGAAGATCCGCTCTCAATGCGGAACTGGCGCGGTACGGTGAACGGATTCTTACCAGTCCGGTCATCGTGGAAGGCTATTCGAACGGCGATGAAGTCAACGATCGTCTAGCCGCATCACTTCATCGGGCGATTCTGGTTCGCAATTATCTGCAGGGCCGTTTTCAGCTTGATACCAGCAGAGTAGGAACGGTGGCCCTGGAAAATCGTCCGCCAGACGGCTCATCCCACACAAGCTGGGACGGCGTCGTGATTGTCCTGCTGAAAGCGAAGCGTTGATTTTGTCTGACAACGTTCACAATCTAGGGTTTAAACATCGAACTTTGCGGCGAGTCTGACAAGGCCAGCAAAAGAGTCGGCCTCCATCTTTTGCATGATGTGTGCTCGATGGATTTGAACAGTGTACTCGGTGATCCCCAGCTCAAATCCGACTTGCTTATTCAACAAACCACGAATCAACAGCGACAATACCTGTCGCTCTCGGGGCGTCAACGTCTTATATCGAGTGGCGAAGCTCTCGTATTCAACCGCCTTCCGGCGACTCTCGCGGGATTGCTCGAATGCCCTTTCGACCGACTTAAGCAGAGCGGCATCATCCAGCGGCTTTGTTAAGAAATCGATCGCGCCTTCCCTCATTGCACGCACCGCCATTGGAATGTCGCCCAGGCCAGTGATGAAGATGATCGGCAGAAGGCAGCTCTCGCATCTGAGCGCCGACTGCAATTCGAGGCCAGACATGCCAGGCATTCGAATGTCGGCAATAAGACAGGACGCTTCTCGTCCGGCTGTGGAATGGAGGAATTCCTCTGCCGACTTGAAGCAGAGGGCGGGCAGCCTTTCCGATTCGACCAGGTCCAGCAGCGCCTCGCGGATCGCTTCGTCGTCGTCGAGAATCGCCACAAAGCTAGAGTGCTGTTCTAGTTCCATCTATGCAACGTACCGCTCTCAACATGCCGGCGCAATACCGCCTGCGTCGAATAAACTACCACTTTGGTCGTACCCAAATAGGCCCCAAGGGCATGGATTCAGTGGCTATCTGGACGAGAGGTCTAGCTTGTCGGCCATACGGACTAGTTCGATCAGTGAGTCGGCTTGCATCTTCTCCATGAGGTGGCCTCGGTGGATTTTCACTGTCGCTTCGCTGGCTCCGATCTTCGCGGCGATGTGCTTGTTGAGCATACCAGAGATCACTAGAGCCATCACCTCCCGCTCACGCGCGGTTAACGCGCGATAGCGCTCTTGCAACTCACTGATGTCCGCCAACTGTTCGCGTGCGGCTCGGTCTCGTTGAAGCGCCTGCTGAATTGCATCCAATAGATCCTGATCTCGAAACGGCTTGGTCAAAAACTCGACGGCTCCTGATTTCAGGGCCCTGACGGACATTGGAATGTCCCCATGCGCGGTGATAAAGATTATGGGAATACGCACGCCCAGTTCTGCCAGTTTTTGCTGAAACTCCAGTCCACTCATCTGCGGTAGCCTGACATCAAGAACCAAGCAGCTAGGATCGGCGGTGCGTGGTTTTTCGAGAAACTCCTCGCCGGTTGCGAAAGCCTCGGCACGAAGGCCGACCGACTCGACGAGATCCTGAATCGCCTGGCGCATTCCTCCGTCATCATCAATGACGAAGACGGTAGACACAGCAGCAGCTTTCATTCATGAGCCTCAGCTGCGCCAGGGAGAGTGAAATGAAAAGTCGCGCCCGACTCCTGATTCGCAGTGAACCACACTTTTCCCCCGTATGACTCCACAATCGAACGCGTGATGGTCAGCCCCATGCCGGTCCCCTGTGGCTTCGTCGTATGGAAAGGATCGAAAATGCGGTCAGCGCCGTCCGCCTGCAATCCGACACCGGTGTCCCTGATGGAAACGATCAAGTGGCCTTCGGGATTCACACCGGAGCTCATCGTCAATATCCCGCCGCAGTCTTTCATCGCTTCGATCCCATTCAACATCAGGTTCATAAGGATCTGTTGCAGTTGCACCCGGTCCGCCAGAATATCGGGACTATCCGACTTCAGTTCGGTCTGGATTGTTACGGAATACCGGGCGGCTTCCGTCTGTAGCAGCACACACATTTCCTCGATGGTGGCCTTTACATCGACCATTTGGCGTTCACCAGGGGTGCCTGTTCTGTAGAATGCCCGCAGACTGTTGATAATTTCGGCCGCTCGGTTACCCTCTCGATCAATGCGCGCGGCCGCTGCGCGAGCCCTCTCCAAATCGGGAGGATCGTGTGCCAACCATCGCAAAAGGGCGTTTGCGCTTGTAACCGAGGCAGCAATCGGTTGCTTAACCTCGTGCGCTAGCGCTGCTGCCAGTTCTCCCATCATATTGACCCGGTTGATGTGCGCGAGATCGGATTCCAACAGCCGCAGCCTTTCACGCTCCTCTTCGGCGCGCTCTCGTTCCGTAATATCCACAGTGATGCCAAAGTACTCTCCGACCTCCTGAGAGGGATTGTGATGCCCGATGCCACGCAGAAATCTGATGTCGCCATCAGCCCGACGAATACGAAATTCGACGTCATAATCTGTCTCTGCGCGGATTGCATTCTCAAGCTTTGGTCTGATAAGTCGTTCGTCTTCGGGGAGGATTGTACCGTAAAAGACGTCGAATGGAAACGGGCCTCGGCTGGGATCGAAGCCGTATAGGCGAGCGTTTTCGTCTGACGAATGAAATATCTCCCGAGTGGCCAGATTGCACGCCCAGCTTCCGATGTGAGCCAAGCTTTGCGCTTCCTCCAAGTAGGCCTGCTCCCGTCGCAATTCCTGGGTCAACAACTCCTGCTCCGTGACGTCGATCGTAGTGCCGTGATACCCCTGAAACACTCCATTCTCAAGCACCGGAAAACCAACACAACGGACGAACCGTATCTCGCCATCAGGCCGAACTACGCGGCTCGTAACATCGCACGTCGAGCGCTGCTCGTGCATCGTCTTTATGGCCTCAGACAATCGCGGTCGGTCCTGGGGATGAATCGCCTCTAGAAACTGCTGAAGAGTCGGAGGTCCGCATTTTGGATCAAACCCGAAGATCTTGTAGACCTCGTCGGACCAGTAGATATCTAAATCGTCGGACCAACGGATGCCCAGATCTTTGGACGCCCAGCTTCCCATATGAGCCAGACGCTCACCTTCGCTCAGATAGAATTGAGTTCGCCGTAGGGCTTGTTCTGCCAGTTTGCGCTCGGTGATGTCCTGACCGGTGCCGAACATTTCATAGGCCCGTCCCGAAGCGTCTCGTTTGACCGTCCCGAGGCTGACCAGATATCGTACTTCGCCGTCGGCACGAACGATTCGATGTTCTGTCTTGACATGGATTCCGCTACGAATGGTTTCTTCGGCTTCGCGCGCAACACTTTCGCGATCGTCAGGATGGATCATTTCGAAGACCCGAGCCAGGTCGATGGGACCTTCCTGAGGAGGCAGCCCATAGATACGATAAAGTTCTTTGGACCAATCCACGCGACTATCGATAAGGTTCCATTCGTAATGTCCTATATGAGCTACTAGTTGAGCTTCTTCAAGCCTCGCGTTGCTCTGTTGTAAGGCGCTCGCGAGGGACTGGCGTTCGTCCTCTGCGTGTTTCCGATCGGTGATGTCCTGGGTTGTACCGAACATTTGGGCTCGGCCTTCTGAATTTGTCTTCACGTCGCCAAGGCTATGGACAACGCGCACTTCCCCATCTGGGCGCACGAGTCGATGCTCACAGTCAGCGCGGGTCCCAGAACGAATGGCCGCCTCCGCTGTCCGAAATATAGCTTCGCGATCGTCGGGGTGGAACATTTCACTCACTGCCGCTATATCCATCGAGGCCACCTGCGGCGCCAACCCAAAAATTCGAGATGTTTCCTTCGACCAGATAACGCGATTCGAATCGAGATCCCATACCCAGTAGCCGAGGTGGGCTACGCGTTGGGCTTCCTCAAGCCAGGCTCTGCTTTCCTGCAAGTCTCGTGACAGGGCATGCCGGGCTTCCTCGGCGCGCTTCAATTCCGTGATGTCTTGAACGGTACCGAAAAGCCTGTGAGTTTTTCCGGTTTTGCCAGGATCTCCCGGAAGCGCGCTCCAAAGCTTTGAGGTGATGGCATGCACGGTGCGCAATTCTCCGCTTGGAGTGACAATCCGAAAGTCGGCGACCGGATGGACACCGGCATCCAGCTCCACATCCACCGTGCTGTAGAGGGCCTCCCTGTCCTCAGGGTGGACCAATGCTCGGACCATTGCAAAGTCCATGGGACGCTCGCCCCGTTCGACCCCAAAAATGCGATAGGTCTCATCGGACCAGACGACCACATTCGTTTCAACGTTCCAGTCCCAGTACCCCACATGTGCGACGCGTTGGGCTTCTTCCAGTCTGGCCTTGCTCTCTTGCAGGTCGCGAGATAGGTGGAGGCTGGTAAGAAACGTCGCAACGCGCTTGCCTGCTGCCTCGAACAACTCCTGCTCCGGCCTGGTCCAGATCCGCGACTCGCACTGGTCCAAGCCAAAGGTGTAGGGTCTGCCGATCTTCGGACGAAGGGCGAGACACATCTGTGACTGCGTGCCAAAGCGCTTGGCTAATACGCTTGATAAAGGATTGTCACCTGCACCGAATCGCACCGCAACTTCTGATGCTTCCACGAGGCGAAACACTTCGGCAAGCTCAGGGTCCGTCGGCAGATCAAGGTCTAACGATGGGATGTCTGCAAACTCAGGACAGGTACGCTGTGCCACCGTTCGCCACCGCCGGCTGTCCGCATCAGAAGGATAGGCAAGCCATGCCCGATCGCACCCGAAGATCGACAATACTGCTTGGAGCACATGACTCAGCTGCTCCAGATCCTCCGTGTCTTGCATGGCGCAGCTGAGCTGATCCATGCTCTCCAAGAACCAAAGGCGGTCTTGGGCGACCGCGTTGGCGCGGGTTGCGACATTGGTGGTCTTGTCTTCGGTCGCCATAAAATGCCATGTTTCAATACAGACAACTCAAATTGTAGATGGAAATTGCTCGCAAAGAGGATCAGCTCTGCCACCCGCCGCCAAGCGCCTTATAGAGTTGAACGACGCTGATCAACTCATTCAACCTGATCTGCCGGAGGTCCAGCCTGGCTTGAAGCAGATCCCGGTCCGCATCCAGGGCGTTCAGCTGGGTATCTACGCCGCCCTGGTATCTCATATAAGCTAACCGTTTCCGTTCCTCCAGGACCGCCACGAGCGCCTCCTGCTTTGCTCTGGCCTCTTGCACCCGTTGATGAGCGATCAGCGCCGTGGAGACTTCGGTGAAAGCCGTCTGAATCGTCTTCTGATACTGCACAATCGCGCTGTCGCGCTGGGCTTCAGCCAATCTCACGGTCGAGCGGAGCCGGCCGGCTGTGAAAATGGGCTGGCTGATCTGCGGAACAAAGCTCCACGCGCTGTTTGGGCCGCTGAAAAGGCCGGACAATTGAGTGCTCTGGCCGCCGAGAATCCCGCTCATGCTTAACTGCGGGAAGTATGCCGCCTTGGCGACGCCGATGTTTGCGTTCGCAGCAATCAGACTCTGCTCGGCTGCATGAATATCGGGGCGCCGATCCAGCAAAGTAGAGGGCAGACCCGGTGGAACCGCTGGCGGCAAAGCGTTTTCATCGAAACTGCCTTTGCGCAGGACTCCCTCGGGATTCTCTCCAAGCAACAAGGTGATCTGGTTCTCGGTCTGCTCAATCTGCTGTTGCAGGTTTGAGACTGTCACATCGGCCGTATCCACCAGCTGTTCCGCCTGCGTCAGATCCAGGTCCGTTGCGATCCCGTGATTCCTGCGCGACACAGTGAGATTCAAGGATTCCTGGCGCGTGGCGAGCGTCTGCCGGGCAATCTCCAATTGTCCGTCGAATTCCCGGAGCGTGAAGTATTGGGTAGCCACATCGCTGACCAGAGTGGTGATGACTGCCTTGCGGTTCTCCTCCGCGCTTAAAAGGTTGGCGCGCGCGGCTTCGGTTGCCCGACGCAACCGGCCCCACAGATCTACTTCAAACGACAGAAGGTTGAGTTGCGCCTGCCCCCAGTTCCTGTTTTGCGACGGAACAAGATCTGGAGGGAGAGGAAATGAGCCGTTTCTCGAAAGCCGTGTCAGGTTCACATCCCCGCTGGCGCTGACCTGCGGAAATTGATCTGAGCGCGTGATGCCGAGCTTCGCTTGCTCAGTTTCTACGCGGGCTACCGCATCCCGCAGATCGTAGTTCTGGTCCAGCGCCGTTTTGATGAGACGTTGCAGCTCCTCGTCTCGAAATACCCGCCACCACGGGAGGTCCGCGAAGGACGCGGCCTCGGCGTCTGGCAGCGGTTGCGGTGCGTGGAATGTTTGCGGGACTTGTACAGACGGGCGTCGATAATTTGGTCCGACGGTGCAACTCGTCAGAACAAGCGTCGCCATTGAAATTGCCATCGTTCGATGTCTCATTTCAATCTCCTTGCTGAGGCGACGGGCGTAGCGGAGACGCGCTCCCTGCCGCGGATCGCACGGCTGAAAGTTTTTCGACCAGATAGTAAATTGAGGGCACGAAAAAGATACCTATCGCGCTTGCCGCGAGCATGCCACCGATTACAGTGGTGCCCATTACCTGGCGCGCCACCGACCCGGCGCCGGATGCTGTCCACAGCGGCACGCATCCCAAAATAAAAGCGAAAGAGGTCATCAAAATCGGCCGAAGACGGAGTTTCGCTCCCTCCAGAGCTGCGTCAGCCAGCGGCTTGCCCTTTTCATGTTCATCCTTTGCAAACTCCACGATCAAAATCGCGTTCTTGGCAGCAAGCCCGATCAGCATCACCAGGCCGATTTGCGAGTACACATCGCTTTCGATCTGGACCATGTAAGCCGGCTCGAAAACCGAGAGCAGAACGCGGCGTAACCAAAGCACGACGAAAGCGCCGAATATCGCCACGGGTGTGCTCAACAGAACGCTGAACGGCAAAGTCCAGCTCTCGTAAAGCGCCGCCAGCACCAGGAAAACAAAAACCAGCGAGAACGCGAAGATGACCCAGGCCGGCGTTCCTTGCCTGGCCTTCTGCTCTTGATAAGACATGCCCATATAGTCGAAACCCATTTCATGGGGCATGGTCTGCTTGAACACTTCTTCCAATGCAGCCGTCGCTTGGTCCGAGCTGTAACCGGCGGCCGCGCTGCCATTGATCTGCGCCGAACGGTATTCGTTGTAGCGCATGGTGAATTCAGGTCCCTCACGCGGGACGAAGTTCGCCAGCGCGGAGAGTGGAACCATGTCACCCTGGCTGTTGCGCACATAGAACTGGCTGAGGTTGTCAGCGTTGGCGCGGTAAGCGGCTTCCGCCTCCACATATACTTGCCATTGACGGCCGAAATCGTTGAAGTAGTTGATGAACAGCCCGCCCATATAAGCTTGGATCGTCCGGTAGACATCGCTCACTGCCACGCCCTGCTTCAGCGCCTTGTCGCGATCCACATTGATGAACCTTTGCGGCACGTGCGGCAGGAAGGTCGTCGAGATCATTCCGATTTCAGGCCGTTTTTGGGATGCGGCCAGGAACTTGCCCAGATTGTCAGCCAGAAACTGCACGTCGCGTCCAGCGCGGTCTTCGAGTACGAACTGGAATCCGCCGGACGTGCCGACTCCAGGAATCGCGGGCGGAGAGAAACTGAAAACGACGCCATCCGGAAGCTTGCTTAGTTGCTGGTTCAAACGTGCTTTGATTTCCTGAAACTGCTCGGCCCTGGTCGTCCGATCGCTCCAGGGTTTTAAGGTGACAAAGAAAAAACCGTTATAGCTGGTGCGGACGAAGCTCAGCAAACTGAAGCCAATCACGGTTGTCGTGTATTGGACGCCCGGCGTACCGGCTAGGATTGCTTCAACCTGTTTCGCGGCCGCTGAGGTGCGATCAATCGAGGCAGAATTCGGGAGCTGCATGTTGACGTAGAGATAGCCTTGATCCTCGTCCGGCAAGAAGCTGGACGGCACCCGGCCAGCGAAGAAAATGCCCGCCGCCCCTGCGGCCGCCAGAAGCCCTACCGCGAGCACGCTTTTTCGAAGAAGTGCGCCAGACCACTTCACGTAGCTGTCAGTCGTGCGATCGAAAACGCGATTAAACCAGGCGAACCCTTTTCCTAGAAAGCCGCTCCGGCTCTCCGTCTTTGGCCGAAGCAAGAGTGCCGCCAGCGCCGGACTCAAGGTGAGGGCGTTGAAGGCCGAGAGCAGCACGGAGATTGCGATCGTGACAGCGAATTGCTGATAGAGCCTGCCGGTGATGCCGGGGATAAACGCGGTCGGAATAAAGACAGATGACAAAACGAGCGCGATGCCCACAACAGGGCCGGAAAGTTCGCCCATTGCCTTGCGCGCCGCGTCTTTCGGATCAAGGCCCTCCTCAATGTGCCGCTGCACACCTTCAACGACGACGATGGCGTCGTCCACAACAAGGCCGATGGCCAGCACAAGGCCGAACATCGAGAGCGTATTTATGGAGAAACCAAAGAGTGGGAAGAAGAGGAACGTCCCGACCAGCGACACCGGCACCGCCAGCAACGGGATCAGGGTCGAACGCCAGTCCTGGAGAAACACGTAAACGACAACAATGACCAGCGCGATAGCGATGAGAAGCGTCTGAACGATCTCTTTCATGCCTTCGGTAACAGCGCTCGTTTGGTCCAGCGCTATCGTGTAATCCACGTCTTGCGGGAGGCGCGGCTTCATTTGTGCCATGAGCGCCCGCGCGGCGGCGGCGGTTTCGACTGCGTTGGACCCGGGCAACTGATAAACGGCGACAACGGCGCAGGGCTTGCCGTTCAGGCGGCCGATCATGCTGTAATCCTGTGCCCCGAGTTCAACCCTGGCGACATCCTTCACGCGAACGACGCCGCCATTGGGAGCCGCGCGCACCACGATGTTTCCAAATTGCTCGGGTGAAGTCAGACGGCCTTGCGCGAGTACCGAATAGGTAAACTTTTGGTCCTTGGGCGCCGGGCTGGCCCCGATCTGGCCGGCCGGATTGACTGTGTTTTGCGACTGGATCGCCGTGACGATGTCTGTGACGGTTATGCCGAGCTCCGCAAGGCGGTCCGGCTTAACCCAGAGCCTCATTGCATACTGCGCCGCACCGAAGACCTGCGCATGCCCCACACCGGGCAAGCGCGAGATGGGATCGTTCAGATTGATGTATGCGTAGTTGGCCAGAAACTCAGCGCTACGCCCGCCCCTTGGGGAATACAAGCCGATGAGCATCAGGGGCGCGGTCGCGGATTTTTGCACGGTCACGCCGTAATTGTTCACATCCGCGGGAAGCTGCGAAGCAGCCTGGGTTTCGCGCGACTGGGTGAGGATCAAATCGTTGTTCGGGTCGGTCGTGACGTCGAAATTCACGACCAGAGTGGTTTGCGAATTACCCGTGGCGTTCAACGAATACATGTAGTTCATCTTGTCGACGCCGTTGATTTGCTGCTCGATCGGTGTCGCTACCGATTGCTCTAGAGTTTGCGCGTCGGCGCCGACGTATGTAGCCAGAAGTTGGATCTCAGGCGGAACGATGTCCGGGAACTGCGAGACGGGCAAACGCGCAATCGACACCGCTCCCACGATCACCAACAGGATCGCGATCACCATCGCCACAATCGGCCGCTTGATAAAGAAGCTCGACACAATGTCTCCTCAGTTGCCACGCAGGGGCGCCGGTTTAGGTTTTACATGCATGCCCGGTCCAACCTTTTGAATCCCATCGACGATCACGCGCTCACCCGGATTCAATCCATTGCTCACCACCCACCAGGCCCCCACCTGATCGCCGACGTGAATTGTTTTAATACTCACGGCGTCGTTGCCGTCCAGAGCGGCCACTTCGTAGCTGCCCTGCAGTTCAGAAACGGCTTGCAGAGGAACCAGCAGGGCTCCACGGAGTGTTTCGACCGCAACGCGCACTTTGCCGTATTGGCCTGGACGTAGGATGTTGCCCGGATTCGGAAATAGTCCTGTCGCCTCAATGGCTCCCGTGCTTTGGTTCACCTGCCGCCCGGCAAA
>Ga0302324_100008401_pt1 | contig 21772 bp, 18 predicted proteins | sample Palsa_T0_1_FD_201949 | JGI IMG/M metagenome (GOLD analysis project Ga0302324, IMG submission 201949) | Peat permafrost microbial communities from Stordalen Mire near Abisko, Sweden - Palsa_T0_1 | ecosystem: Environmental > Terrestrial > Soil > Palsa > Peat permafrost | place: Sweden: Abisko...
GGAGAGAATCGCAGCGGCCTGGGGATACATGCGCAGGGCGATGAGTTGTGTGCCCGCAGCCCCCAGTGCTCTGCTTTTTTGCGCGCTATCGGCCGAAAGCCGATCGGCACGCTTCAAGCCCGCATCCACTCCTTCCCCAGCCACCGTCGCCGAGATGCCGAGACTGTTGCGAATGTCGCTTCCTGGCAGCGTCTCCACCTCCGACAGCAACTCCTTATATTGATGGGAATACAGGAGGTCGAAGAGTAGATTGTCTTCATCCTGCTCACCCGTGGCACTGTCCAGCTTGGCCAGGTCGCGATACTCCTGAATCGCAGCCTTGAGTCCCTCCACCGAACTGTAGCGGGCGCCCTTCGCGTCGTACTCGGAAAGAAATGCTAGATTGGCCCGGGTCTGCAGATCCTCCGGGTCGAGAGATTTCGAGGTCCGGTATGCGGCGAGCGCGCCGTTCAGATCGAAGCCTTTGCCCAGACGCACACCGATCGCGTTGAACTGCAACATCCATCCCAGGCTGCTGAACGCAAGTGCCGACTTCGGAGCCAGCACCGTGGCCTTCAACGCCTCGGCCCGTGCCGCTTCGCCTACGCCCGCACCCATCAGGGCATACGCCATCCGGATATGCGGAAGCGGATCATTGGGATGACCGTCGATCAAACCACGGTCGATACTAAGTCCTTCGCGGATCTTGCCCGCCACGAATTGTTTTGCTCCCGACTGGTCAAAGAGGATGCTCACCGCGTCTTCTTTGATCGCCGCGAGCACGGCCTTGCGCAGCTCCAGCACCTCTTCGGTCGTGTAGTGCTGTTTCCCCGTCTGGAAGCGGAAGGCCGCAGTGATCACGCCGGATGAATCGCTGCTGTAGGTTTGCGTCAATGTCGCCGGGCCCATCCGGGTCGTTTTATCTGCCGGCAGCGCGCGCAGCGAAAATCCGGACGGAGCTGTGATCCGGTAGCGCCGCTCGGCGATGAATGGCTCAACCTCGTACTCGGCCGCCCGTTGTTCCTGCGCCTTCTCCCGGTCGGCCTTCTCTTCCGGGCTCAGCGTCTGGCTACCCTGATCGGGGTCAATGAAAAACCAGCGGGGCAGGCGGCCGAAAGCCCCGGTAGGGAACAAGGCCACGAAGGCATCGGAGATCCCCGTGCTCGCCCGCTTGCTCTTATCTATCTCCAGTCGCAAAACAAACGGCTTGGTAAAGTCTTTGGCGTCGCCACTCTCTACCTTGCCCAGCTCTTTGGCTGCGTAGGCGCTCCGCACATAGCTCTCCAAAGACGCTCTCACTTCCTTGCCCGCGGTATCGCCATATTCCAAGCGGTAATAGGAATCGATGTGACCGGTGCTATGCGAAGATTCGGTCGCCTTCGCCGGACCGTAGTCTTCCAGAGAAAACTCTCTCGTCTCCACCAAAACGCTATCCTCCGGACGGGCCTCCGGCGTCAACGTAAGCTCTCTTGCCCCCGGCTCAATCACCAGCGCGAGCCGTCCCTGGTCGCCGTACGGCAGATCGCCAACCCGGGTGAATTCGGCTGTGGCATCGATCCACAACCCATGACCGCCGGCAGCAGTGGGTGGCACGTAGACAATCGCATGATCGAATTGGTTCATTCCGGGCAGGTCCGGAGTCACATCCCTGCCGGGGCCCGCGTTGAGCAAAGCCAGGTCAGCGGAGATCCCCGACGCTCGCAGCATCGACACCAGGAGCGAGGCTTTGTCTTTGCAATCGCCATAGTGGCGTTTGAGCACCTCCGATGGCGGCTGCGGCTGTAACTTCGCTTGGCCGAACTCGATGCCCGTGTAGCGCACCTCCTTGTGCAGCCTGGAGACCAGCGCCTGGATGAAGGCAAGCCGGCCCTCGGCATCGGAAGGCGCATGGCCTGCCGGGTTCGCGCCGCGGACAAACTCCTTCGCTTGTTCCGGCTGAATCTGCGGCTCCGCCAGCAGGCGATACGCTTCTGCGACCGATTCCCACGACTTGCCCGTCGACACCTCAACCGTTGGAACCCGCGGCACGCGTGTGGCCAGATGAATGTCGGAGTTGATCGCCGCGGCCAAATATCCCTGGTCGAAAACCAGCCGGCGAGTTCCCGCGGCCGACTCATCCTTGACCCCGATCCCGGGTAACAAGCCCACTCGATATTGCAGCGGCAGCGCGGAAGGCGCTTCCACGATGAGACGAGTGCGCATCACAGGCACATCCCGCTGAGGAAAAAACCGGTAGACACCGCCGCCGGCAAAAAACGGTTCCTTATCGATCCTTGTCGTTTCGCTCTCGACGATGGCGCCGACGCTCAGCCCAGGCAGCGGACCCTTATGGATCCGTTCGTCCGAGTAAGTCCCGTCGCCCTCATTCCGCGCGGGCACATCGGTAATTGTCTTTGCATCGAGCTCGGCCACGCTGCCGTCAGGCCGGATTACCCGCGCCCGCATCGTAGGCTCCTTCTGGTAGAAGGCTTCCCAGGCAACCGCAGACTCCGACCACGACTCGACGCCCGCTTGGGTTTCAATGCGGTAGATGAGCCGGTGGACGTTGGTCACCCGTCCTTCTGTATCCAGAACATCCTTTTCCTCTTCGTAAAGGATGGTTACGTTGGCGTACTTTTCGGGTGTTACCTTTGCTGCCGCCGCAATCATCTCGGACGGGGCTGCAAAGGCAGGTCCATCCAGTGCGGACGTGGCGGCCTGTCCAAAGGCGAACGGTAACAGAGCCATCTGGAAGCAGACGACAGAAGACGCGAGGCAGAGACGGGGCACGGCAAATCGAAGCAAGATCATCCAGGTCCTTATGTGGTTTCTCAGGGGAAGGTATCAACCTCGACCAGGCAAAGCAACGACAATGAAGCGGAAGAGAAAACCGTGGCGCGCATGAGTAACACACCACGGATTGCTAAAAAGCAATTTCGTGCGAGTGGAAATGTAGTCAATGTGCATCTATGTATGCGTGACCGTCCCTTTTACAAAACTACTGAACGCCGGGCCTCAGGCAAGTAGCCATTCGAGGCCGGATGACCCAGGTCTCGCCGGAGCCAGGCCACCCAGGTTGCGGGACTTATCGCGCTTATCGCGCTTACCGCGCACTATTTTGCGGCAGGCTGCCACATGCAGCGACTTAGTGCGCTTAGTGCGCACGTTTTTCCAAACTGCCGGTCTGGCGACCGGTAGGCAAGATGCTCAAATACTTCTTCGCATATTTTGAGCATCTTGATAAAACAAAGGCCTTAGCTTGCATCAGCTGCCCTTGCCAGCAAACCGGCACTCAGCTAGAGTGGGGGTCGTGTTCGGGAGGGTTTGATTGAAGCGCCTGACGATGCTCGCGTTCTTACTTCTTAACTTGCCAGTCTTTGCCCAACAAGCTTCCGTGCCGGTCATCGAATATAGCTCCGTCCCCAACTTCCTCAAGCTTCCCCCCGACCGCTACCTGGGAGAGATGGCCGGCGTGGCCGTCAACCCCAAGGGACACGTCTTCGCCTTATCGCGTGGCAATACCACCGGACCAGCTTACGGCGCCGCTGCATCCCAACTTCTCGAATTCGGACCCGACGGCAAATTCATCCGCGAGATCGGCCACAACCTCTACGCCTGGTCCTTCGGCCATGCAGTCAAGGTCGATGCCGAAGACAACATCTGGGTGGCGGACAAAGGTTCGGACATGGTCATCAAGTTCGATCCCGAAGGCCGCGTGGTGATGGTGTTCGGCCGCAAGCAGGAAGCTTCGGACGAAGGCACCGAACCTCTTAAGCATCCCAAGCCGCCGCTGCCCGCCGTGGACGGCATGTTTCGCCAGGTCACCGACATGGCGTGGGACCAGGCAGGGAACACCTACATCAGTGATGGATACATTAACTCTCGCGTGGCCAAAGTCGACAAGAACGGCAACTGGCTCATCTCCTGGGGTGGCCCCGGCGACAAGCCCGGTGAGTTCAGCGTGCCCCACAGCATTGCCGTCGACGCTAAGGGAAACGTGTACGTGGCCGATCGCGGCAACCGCCGTATCCAGGTGTTTGACGGCGACGGAAAATTCCTCCGCCAGATCACCATCGATGTGCCTTTCGATCCCAACGCCCGGCCGGCCATCGGGCCCAAGCCCCTGCAGAGCCCCTCTGCTAACGGAACCATGCAAGCCGGATCCCCCTGGGCCCTTTGCATCACCCCCGGACCGAACCAGGTGCTGTACAGTTCCGATGCTTACCCAGGACGGATCTACAAGCTGAGTCTCGATGGAAAGGTGCTCGGCTATCTGGGCGAGTCTGGTAAGCAACTCAAGCAATTCGGATGGATCCACGAAATCGCCTGTCCGTCAGAAAACGAACTCTACGTGGCCGAGCTGCTGAATTGGCGAGTGCAGAAACTGATTCTGAAGCCGGCTCCCAAATGAGCTGGCTGGCAGACCGCTTAGAGCGGAATAGGGTCCGGTGGATCCAACTGCGGTCGCCATCCAAAAATTGCGGCCGAGCCCGCAACCAGCAGGATTACGATGACCAGAGCCACACACCCGGGCCAGCCGCCGTACTTCCAAAACAGACCCGGCAGAATGCCGCCCACCGTTCCGCCAATGTAATAGCTACAGATGTACATGCCGGCGGCCGAGACGCGGCTGCCTGCGGGAGCGGCATCGCGCAGAAAGCTGTTGGCGCACGTCTGGGCCACGAAGACACCCGAAGCTTCTACCGCCAGACCCAAGGCAATAACCACCAAAGAGGGCGCCAGCGTCAGCATCGCGCCAGTGATACATGCGGCAATGGCGGCGATCATCGCGTGCCGCAGCCCTATCCGAGCCAGCACCGTACCCGCCGCCAGGGTTGTGCCCAGGCCGCATAGATAGACCGCGAACAGGTAGCTGAGTTGCTTTGTAGACAAATCGAACGGCGGCGCCGACAAGTAAAAAGTGATGTAGCTGAAGGTAGCCACCAGCGTAAAGAGCATGCAAAAGCCGATGCCGAAGGTGGCGAACAGGCGTCGACTTCTCAGGTTTGCTAATATCGGCGCGAGCTTGGAGGAAGCGGCGATCCTGGGCGGCCGCGTTCGTGCCGGCCGCAACAGCCACTGTGTCAGTCCTGCGCCGCCGAGTCCCACCAGCCCCAGCAAAACGAATACAGAACGCCACCCATACTCCTCCGCAATCAGCCCGCCCAGCATGCGGCCCATAAAGCCCCCGAAGACGGTGCCGGCGACGTAGAAACTCATCACCCGAGGCACCAGCAATGCAGGCCACTCTTCGGTCGCATACGCGATGGTGATAATGAATATTCCCGGCGTCACCACGCCCTGCAGCAACCGCCACATGGCAAGTGTGGGTAGGTTTGTCGCCGTAGCCGTCAGCAAGGTGCAAACCGCGAGCGCCGTCATTGAGCTCACGATGGTCTTCTTGCGGTCAACTCTCTCCGCGAAGATGGCCAGCATGCCGGCTGAGAAGGCAACGCCTAGCGTAGACGCACTGATCGTCCAACTGACCTTGGCCTCGGACGCATGGAAAACTCTGGACAGCAGCGGTAGCAAAGGCTGGGTGCAATAGAGGTCGATGAACGCGAACATGCCGCACAGAAAGGGCGCAAACACCTGGCTGTAAGGTCGAAGTCCCACGGTCGATGCTGGTTCCGTGGCCGGTTCAAGCTTCATGAAAGCGTCCAGCCTACGTTCATCTGGTTCACCCGGATGCCTTCCGCTCCATAGGCATCGGCGAGATTGCGTGTCAGCGTCATTAAGCCGCCTTTGCAGATGGAATAGCCCGTAGTCGAGCCGGTGACTAAGATCACTTTTTCTTTCAGGCGCATCCTTGTTCTCCGATCCCGGCTCAGCTCTCGAGAAGAAATGTCTCTTCCACCTGTCCACCACGCACGCCGAACATGCGGCGATGGAGATTGGCCGTGGCGTCACTATAGTGGGCCCAAAGCTCTAATTGGTCGCCGACCTGCGCCGAAAAGCCGGGGTCCAGGATGTCGACGACCGCGTGCTCAGCGTTCAGCTTGCGCACCCGGCCGCCGGTGATGTCCTTCAGCACCGGGAGTCCTCGCTCGCCGCTGATCTCCTTGAGTCCGATGTTGAGTATCAGGCGTTCATTGCCGCTTCTGCTGATAACCGTGCCCAGCACACTCAGGGCCAGCTCGAACTCAGGACATACCGTCTGGTAATCCGTATCCATCAGCAGGTACGATCCGCCTTGTATCTCGGTCACGCCTGGAATCCTGCCCGAGATGGCGTGTGTGCCTGTTCCCCCGGCACTGACAATTTCGACCGGTATCCCGTGGGCCTGGATCAGCCTGGCGGTACCGACCAGCTTGCCCATTGCCTGCTCGATCGCCTCGGTCTTGGCTGGCCCGGGAGGCAAGCGGACGCAGTGTCCTTCATAGCCAATCAGGCCGCGAAAGCGCAGACCCTGCGCGGTAGCCAGTTGTGCCAGGGCAAGAGCCGGTTCGCCGGGGGGCGCTCCACAGCGGCCCATCCCGGTATCGACATCGACCACCACACTCAGCGGCACCTTTGCCTCAGCCGATGCCGCAGCGAGTGCAGCGACCGTGCGCTCATTGTCGACCCCAACCATGATGTCGGTGACCCGGGAGAGCTGGACAAAGCGCTCGATCTGGGGCGCGCCTGCGATCTCGTTCGCAATCAGGATGCTGTGGATCCCGCTCCTGGCCAGTGCTTCCGCCTCGCCCAGCGTGGCACACGTGATGCCGATCGCACCGTGGGCCAACTGCCGCTTCGCAAGCGCCACGCATTTGTGGTTCTTGTAGTGCGGGCGCAAGCGGGTTGGCCCCTCAGCAAAGAAAGCAGCCATCCGCTTCAGGTTGGCTTCCATCGCGTCCATGTCGAGCAAAAGCGCCGGGGTGGGTATCTCGGATTTCAGCAAGTGAGCGATTCGCTTTCTCTTATCCGCGGCCGATGAACGGCATGTTGGTCGCCATGATGGTCATGAACTGGACGTTCGCCTCTAGCGGCAGGCTGGCCATGTAAAGGACCGCGTCTCCCACGTGCTTCACGTCCATCCGTGGTTCCAGGATTACATCGCCGTTCGGCTGCAGAGATCCGCCCGGGGCTTTCCCGCCCATGTCCCCGGCGTTGCCGATATCGATCTGGCCACAGGCAATGTTGTGGGGCCGGCCGTCGAGCGAGATGGATTTCGTAAGCCCCGTGATCGCATGCTTGGTAGCGGTGTAAGGCGCCGAGTACATGCGCGGAGCATGTGCGGAGAGGGAGCCGTTGTTGATGATGCGTCCCCCTTGTGGCTTCTGCGCCTTCATGCGGCGGATGGCTTCCTGCGCGCAAAGGAACGAGCCGGTAAGATTCACGGCGACGACATCGGACCATTGTTCGTAAGTCAGATCTTCCATAGGCAGTGGCGGAGCATTGATGCCGGCGTTGTTGAACAAAACATCCAGCCGGCCGAACCGGCGATCGGTAGCCGCAAACAGGGCTCGGATCGAATCGGGTTGTCGAACGTCGGTGGAGATGGGGAGCATGGGGCCGCCTCCCTCTTCAGCCATGGCCGCAGTCTGTTCCAGTTCCGCCATGCGGCGTCCTGCCAGCGTTACCGAAAAGCCGGCGGATTGCAGCGCCAGCGCAGCCGCTCGGCCAATTCCGCTGCCCGCCCCGGTAACGATGGCGACCTTACCCTGTCCAATACTTTTCACTTGATCCTTTTCTTCGCTATTTGGCATAGAAGCGATAGTGAATGTTCCAATGTGCTGTTTGTCCTGGCGCGATCACCAGGTGATGGTAGGCCTCGGGGCAGATGGCGGTGCGCGGGGACCAGAAGTTGAACCGGGAAATGGTGTTATCCCCGGTCTGCTCCACGCCGACTCCTGTCCGTGTGTCCTCGACCACGATGTCGTAATCCGCTGGGTTGCTGGAATAGCCCGTCAGATAGCTTTCCACGTACTGCCCTGGTTGCAATTCTTCCCGATAGACGATCTGTTTACCCTCGATCCCGGCCCGGGGCTCCATCGACTTTTCCGGCTTGGGTGCAAAGGGAAACCGGATCACCATTCCTGGTCCGCTCGGAGCTGCGTCCAGCATGAAGAAGTCGTGGTCGTAGACCTGCGTGTCGATCGTCTTCGTCCCGGTATTTTTCAGGCTGTGCCGCAGAGTAAGGACGGGTTCATGCGGGTCGAGCGATACGGTTTTCTCGTAATCGTAGGCGATGCCGATGGGCGAGCGGAGCTGCTGCCGGAAAGATACCTGGCGGCGGCCGGCGTGCACCGTCCACTTGCCCCCATCCACCAGCGGATAGGTGTACATGAACTTGTAAGGGGAATCGTCGGCTTTGCGCAACACCCCCACTCCTATCTTGACGAACAGACCGCCGGGCTTAGCCTGGTCGTAATCCAGGGCGCCATCGGTCGATCTGAACTCTTCGACCGGGCCCGTGATCGCATCCGCGATCATGGGGTCGTAATGAGAAAACCAGACGCCAAAGTAAGTGTGGCCCTTGTACGCCAGGCACGGAATGACACCCGACCAATCAAATCGCGAGGCGCGGTAATAGCCATTCTTTGCGTCCGGCAGGTAAAGGACAGCCTGCACGGGTCCACTGGAGATAGAAGCTTTCGGGTAATTCGCCTGCATCGCAGAGGAGCACCCGGCGGAAGCGGTCTCAGCCTCCGCTATGCCTGAGGTGGCCGCCAAAACAAGACCGGCACACATGAGCAACGCCACAGAATGTAATTTCAATGCTATCGTCCACCTTCCGCACTACCGGATGTCAGCACGTATTTTAGCCCCGCGTCCCGGTGAATCGGGACTTGTCCGCGCTTGGCAGACATCCAAACCAGCGCAAATTGAATCTGTATGAAGAGTTTGTTAAACACATCCGGGGCTGCATTGCAAGCGTGAGCCTGTTGCTCCCTGCAGTGAGCCTTCAACCAGGCGCTTTTTTCACGAGGGGGTTCGAAGCGGAGCAACCTCGCCGAAGGAGAACGTATGCTGATCATCCTCATTATTTTGCTTTTGGTCTTTGGCTTCGGGGGTTACCGGTTGGGACCGGGAATGGGATACTATGGCGGCGGCGGCGTCAGCCTGATTATCCTGATCGTGATCATCCTGTTGCTGTTGAAGGTCATCTGAGGGGCGCCCCAGCGGGCGCCAGACCCCGAGGGCGCGCTGAAGGTGGTTATGGGCAAAACGGTGATTTTCCCCACGTCGCCGCCTGGGTCCCTCCCCCGAGGAACCAGACTAGCAACCTGGAGAAAACCACCGTTGGGGCACAAGATTACAGGGTTCTCGAGCGCCGCGGGATAATCAGTGGTAACCACCTCGTAATCGGGTTGATGAGGCAGTAAAGCTCGCCCGGGGGGACCTGCGCATTTTTGAGACGGTTGTTGTGTAGCCGGGATGTGCGTCCTTTTAATATGAAGGCGTTACATTAGATAAATGGCCGACGTCAGCTCAGTGGAACTCCCCTATTCCGACGCCGTAGTGTTTTTTGGCGCTACCGGCGATCTCGCTTACAAACAGATTTTTCCCTCTCTGCAAAAGCTGGCCAAGCATGGAAAGCTGGCCGGGCCGGTCATTGGCGTAGCCAAGGCTGGCTGGAATCTCGACCAATTGCGCCAACGGGCAGAAGACAGCGTCACGAAACATGGAGGGCTCGATCCTGTAGCCTTTCCGATACTCCTCGACAAGCTTCGCTACGTGGACGGGGATTACAACGATGCGCAGACGTTTGCCAATGTGCGCAAAGAACTCGGGGATGCAAAACATCCCATTCACTACCTCGCCATTCCACCGGTCCTGTTTGGCATGGTTCTCAACCAGCTCAAGCTTTCCGGTTCCTCGCAAGGCGCGCGCGTAGTCATTGAAAAGCCCTTTGGGAACGACCTGGCTTCCGCGCTCGCACTCAACAAAGTGGTGCATGAGGTTTTTGCCGAAGAGGATGTCTTTCGCATCGATCATTACCTGGGCAAGAACACGGTCCAGAATGTGATCTTCTTTCGTTTCGCCAACTCCTTCCTGGAGCCGATCTGGAACAGTCTCTATGTGGAGAGTGTGCAGATCACGATGGCTGAGCAGTTCGATGTGCTGGACAGAGGAAGCTTCTACGACGCAGTGGGAACGGTCCGCGATGTGGTGCAAAACCACTTGCTGCAAGTGCTCAGCAATATTGCCATGGAGCCGCCGCCGACCCTGAGCATCGAGAGCCTGCGCGACGAGCGGGTGAAGGTGCTAAAGAGCGTTCAGCCGTTGAACGAGGAGGACGTGGTTCGTGGCCAATACGGCGGATATCTCGATACTCCGGGAGTAAAGAAAGGTTCGAAGACCGAAACCTATGTGGCTCTGAAGCTCGCCATTAATTCCTGGCGATGGAGAGGCATCCCCTTTTACGTGCGGGCGGGTAAATCGCTGCCGCTGACCGAAACCGAGGTTGTCGCCAAGCTGCGGGCACCTTGTCCGATCTTCTCTGCGGAAGCACCGCCGGCGAACTATGTCCGCTTCCGTATCAGTGGCGAGCCGGTGATCGCGATTGGCGCTTCGATTAAGACCGCCGGTGACCAGTTGCGTGGGTGCCCTATCGAACTGATAGCCGACCAGGAATGCGGTGCAGATGAGATGCTGCCCTACGAGGAACTCCTGGGCGATGCCATGGCCGGGAACCAAACCTGGTTCGCGAGGGAAGACTACGTGGAAGAGGCGTGGCGCATCATCGACCCGATTCTGGACAAGCCCAACGTGTTTCCCTATCAACCCGGTAGCTGGGGTCCTAAGGAAGCAGACGAGCTGATGGCGGGGCAGGGGGGTTGGTGGGACCCCAAATAGTCCCTCAGGCTAGGGCGTCCTGCAACCGGAACAGCGAGCCCACGCGCTGGGAAGGCCGGCTGCTCAGGGTCTGCCAGTCGCCGGACTCCGCGACCGAACCATTTTCGATCAGGTAGATCATGTCCGCACGCTGGATGGCGGAGACACGATGGGCGATCAACAACACGGTCGCCCGGCCTTTTAGTTGTTCGATGGCGTCGAGGATTCGCTTCTCGTTGTCGAAGTCGAGGCTGCTGGTGGCTTCATCGAGAATCAGCAGCCCCGGCCTGCGCAGTAGGGCGCGCGCCAGCGCGATGCGCTGCCGCTGGCCATGGGAGAGGAGCATGCCGCGGTCTCCCACCGTGGTATCCAACCCCTGGGGTAGTTCAAAGACGAACTCAGCGGCGGCCAGGCTGAGACTTTCTTTCATTTCCCGCTCAGAGGCATCCGGATTCGCCCATCGTAAGTTGGCGCGCACCGTGTCGTGAAAGAGGACCGTGTCCTGGGCTACATAGCCAACGTGGCGGCGCCAGGCCCGTGCAGCTTGCGGCGTAAGCTCGGCGCCATCGATCAGCACCCGGCCCGTGCCGGGTGAGAGCAGTCCATTGACCAGATCGGCGACAGTGCTCTTGCCCGTACCCGACGAGCCGACAATGGCGGTGACTTTTCCTGCCGCGATGGTCAGCGACAAATCTTTCAGCACCAGGGGGCGATCGGCGTCATAGCGGAAGGCAACCCGCTCCAGGCGGATTTCATGGGCAAGAGCAGGCCCCGAACTGGCCGCGCCGGGAACTTCCGCGTTGGCCACGCAGTCGTGATACATCGTCATCAGGTTTTCAAAGGCCGGCAGTTCGCTGAGGAATGCCTGTAATTGACCTTGGGTTGCGGCCAGGCGAGGGAAAAGACGGGTAAAGACGGCCAGCAAGAGAAGAATGGATGCGGGAGCGACGTTGAGAATTTGTAGCGAAGCGACAATGATTGTCCCCAGCACGATGAGCGAGCCGGCTTCGAACCAGAAGGCGGCGGCTGCCTGGCTCCTGGTGCTCTCCAGAGTCTGCTGCAGGGCTGAGGACTGGAGCGAAGAAAACATTGCCAGATCGCTGGTCTGGGCATCGTAAAATTTCATTGCTTTGAGATTCTGCAGGTGTTCGGTGGCTGCTGAGTAGACCTCGCTCACACTCTCTGAGACCGCGGTCCCGCTCCGGTGGACGGCACGCATCCAGCGGCGGGACAACAACAGCAGAGCTACCCCGGTGGCAAGGACCAGCCAGGTCATGCCTGCGGAAAGCTTCATGGCGATGGCGATATACACCAGGGCGAGGATGGCGTTGCCCAGCGTCCCGATCAGCAGATAGGTGCAGGCAGACACCCGGCTCAGCTCGCCGGTGAGCGCATGGGTAAAGTCAGAGGAGCGGCGACGCACCAGGAAAAGCCAGTCGGCGTTGATGATGGCCTGGTAAAGGCGTCTGCCCAGGAAAAGCTCGTAGGTGAGCGCGGTGCGCAAGGTAAGCACTGACTGCATGCGGCCGAAGAGCGAACGCAGCGCCATGAGCAGCATAAAGATGAGCAGCAGTGATGCTAGCCATAGCGAAGGCCGCAGTCCGCTGCGCACCAGGATGTTTCGTACCTCACCGGTGTAGTGGCCCACATGACCCTGATTGGCAAGGTTGAATCCGGCTACCTGCAGGATGGGGAAGAGCAAGGCCACGCCCAGGCCTTCTGTCAGCGAGGTGACGGTCATGATGATCACGGCGGCGACCAACTGCCAGCGGGAAATCTGGATCAGGCTGGCGAGGTATTGCAGGAAGGGTCGTTTGGAAGACGCGGCGAGAGTCCTCTGCCCAAGGGGAGCGGGTTCGCTGCGGGGGAGTGGCATGGTTCAAACGATAGCAGAGGCACGGTGTGCTGGAGATTGTCAACATGGGCACGGGTGTGGGTTGGATCTCAACGCAGAGGACCTAGTCGGGCCGTAGAGCGAACCAAGATGTGGGCTAGGAGTTTGCGTGAGAACTCCCCATTGTGTCGTCCCTCCGGGACTCGATTTACGTTAAATCCTACCCGGCACTTCCGTGCCGGGCTACAGATTGTCCCGTCCCTTCGGGACTGATTGCGTCGGGCGACCTGCGGCTCTTTTTCAGCCTCTGCTGGAGCATATTCCGTCCCAAAGAAAATTCTCTCGGGGAAATGGGGCAAAAGCCCAGGGGACTTAAGCCCGTACTTAACCCAGCTAAGCCATCCGGCCTTTAGGCGGTAGAAAACAACGGTAGATCACCCGACGCAATCAGTCCCGAAGGGACGGGACAATCTGTAGCCCGGCACGGAAGTGCCGGGTAGGATTTAACGCAAATCGAGTCCCAAAGGGACGGCACAATGGCTGCCAGAAGACTCGCGTATTCCCTGGAGAAGTGTGGCAACCGTTCTCGTCCTGCTAACATTTGATCAGTTATGACTAGTTTGAGTTCCACGTCGATCGTGTCTCATATGCCCAACCATGTGGCCGCGGATGTGGCTGGTGAAACAGTCCTCATGAGCCTCGCGCGCAGTCGCTGTTACGGACTCGGCGACATCGGCAGCGAAATATGGAGCAGGTTGATGTCCCCGGTGCGGGTGTCGGACCTGGTCGACGGGTTGAGCGAGCGCTACGAAGCCCCTCCCGGGGTCATCGAGCGCGATGTGGTGCAATTGCTTTCCCAATTGGCGGAGGAAGGGCTGATCAAAGTCAGCTGAAGTCCGCGGCAAACTTGACAAATCAATGGCAGAACGCAAGAATGCCCGCGGTCGTGTTTTTCAGAAAACGGCATGACATCTCATAATGCGGTACAGGGAAACGGAGTCTACAAGCTGCAGGCACTGGATCGCGCCTTCGCGGTCCTGGATCTCCTCGCCGCCAGCAACACTCCGCTGGGGCTGGCGGAAATAGCCGACGCCCTCGGGTTGCACAAGAGCACGGCGCATCGCTTCCTGATGGTGCTGGAACGGCATCACATGGTGGAGCGCGCCCTGGCAGGGAAGTTTCGTCTCGGCTTGCGCTTGTGTGATCTTGGCGGCCGCGCGATTGAACAGTTTGACCTGCGCGAACGCGCCCAGCTCCATTTGAAGACCCTGGTCGCTGAGGTCGAGGAGACCGCGCACTTGTGCGTCATGGAGAGGACGCACATGGTCTATATCGATAAGCAGGAGCCGGAGCGCAGCATCCGTATGATCTCGCGGGTGGGCGCGAGCAGCCCTATCCACTGCACGGCGGTGGGTAAGGCGATCCTGGCAACCATGCCGCGCTCCCGGGTGGAGGAGTTGTTACCCGAGTTGCAGCTGGAACGGTTTACGCGGCGAACCATGACCAGCCGCGAGGCTTTGCTGAAGGAACTGGAGCGTACCAGCCGCCGCGGATATGCGGTGGACGACGAAGAACGCGAAGAGGGCGTGCGTTGCGCAGGAGTGGCCATTCTGGATGGCCGGGGGGAGGCAGTGGCCGCGGTCAGCGTCTCCGGCCCGTCGTTTCGCGTGACCATGCAGAAGATTCCGCACATCGCCGACAGGCTGATGACCTGCGTGAAGGGAATTCAACAAGACCTGGGATATACACCGTTGTCACGTTAAAAGGAAAGGGACCATGGAAGAGTTAACGATCAAGGGCGCGGAGACCAGCCGCTGGGACTGCGTAAGTTTAGGGGAGGTCATGCTGCGTCTCGATCCAGGCGAAGGCCGGATCCATACTGTACGGCAGTTTCAAGCCTGGGAGGGCGGGGGAGAGTACAACGTGGCGCGCGGGTTGCGCCGCTGCTTCGGCATGCGCGCCGCGATCGCGACTGCGTTTGCCGATAACCCCATCGGCCGGCTGGTTGAGGATTTCATTTTGCAGGGCGGTGTCGATACCTCCTTGATTCGTTGGGTGCCCTATGACGGTATTGGGCGCACGGTGCGCAATGGCCTCAACTTCACCGAGCGCGGTTATGGCGTGCGGGCCGCGGTTGGCTGTTCTGATCGGGGCAACACAGCGATCTCCCAGACCAAGCTGGGCGACTTCGATTGGGAAGAGATTCTGGGCCCGAGCAATGGGGCTCGCTGGCTGCATACCGGCGGTATCTTCGCCGCGCTGTCGCCTTCGACTCCGGAGGTCGCGGTCGAGGCCCTGGATAAGGCTCGCAAATATGGGACCATCACTTCGTTTGATCTCAATTATCGCGATTCGCTGTGGAAGTCCATTGGCGGCAAAGCGAAGGCGCAAGAGGTGAATCGAGAGCTGGTGAAGAAGCTGGATGTGCTGTTCGGCAATGAGGAAGACTTCTCCGCCATGCTGGGGATCAAGCTTGAAGGGGTGAAAGAGGACTTCGATGAGTTGCCGGTCGCGAGCTATGAAAAGATGCTGCGCGAGGTGGCTGCTTCGTACGGCAATCTCAAGCTGGTGGCGACCACGCTGCGCACGGCGCAAACGGCGTCCCGTAATGCGTGGGGCGCGATGGCCATCTATAAGGATGAGGTTTTGTATGTGCCGCAACGGGAGATCGACATCCTGGACCGGGTCGGGGGCGGAGACTCGTTTGCTTCCGGCCTGGTCTACGGGATGCTGGTAGGCAAACCCGCTGCCTGGGCCGTCGCTTGCGGAGTGGCTCACGGAGCGCTGGCCATGACCACACCCGGAGATACCAGCACCGCGTCGCGCGCAGAGGTTGAGCGTGTGATGCAGGGCGGATCGGCGCGTATCGCCCGCTAGAGTTTATTCACTGAGGAAAGAGAAGAATGTCAAAGGAAGTGCAAGAGCAACTGGAAGCAGCAGGGATTATTCCTGTCTTGAGGGCCCGCTCCGCGAAAGAAGCCTTAGGAGTGGTCGAGGCGATGGTTGCCGGTGGGGTCACGGTCATTGAAGTCACCATGACGGTGCCCGGCGCGATCGACGTTTTGAAGGAGTTGAAGCGCAGCTATGGCAGCAAGCTGCTGTTGGGGTCGGGCACGGTCACGGATGGAGCGGAATGTGCCGCCACCATTGAAGCGGGCGCGGAGTTTGTGGTCAGCCCAAGCCTGCACATGGACGTAATTGCTGAAACCAAGAAGCGGGATAAGGTTTCACTGCCAGGGGCACTCACACCCACCGAGGTGATTACGGCATGGCGTGCCGGGGCGGATTTCGTTAAGGTGTTTCCCTGCTCGGCGATGGGAGGAGCTAGTTATCTCAAGTCGTTGAAGGCTCCGTTTCCGTATCTGCGGTTGGTGCCGACCGGCGGGGTCACGCTGCAGACGGCGGCCAGCTTTCTGGAAGCGGGAGCTTCGGCGTTGGGTGTCGGCGCGGACCTGGTGAACCTGCAGGCGCTCGCGGACGGGAAGCCTGAAGTCATCACCAACACCGCACGCGGTTATATCGAGGTCATCGCGCGCACCCGGGCGGCGAAAGCGTAAACTGCTTTTCACATCGAGGAAAGAAAAGGTATACGGCATATGAAAAGAACTTCCGTAGTTTTGCTGACCATCGGCTTGATGACGAGTTTGGGGGCGTTAGCGCAGGATGCTGCGCCGACTCCGGATCGGTATTCTCCGGCTGACTTGATGGCCATGGAGCAGAAGCTGGAGCAGAAGAAGGACGCTTCCGGATTGGCAACCGAGACGCTCAAGAAGTATTCCACGGACTACAGCATGCTGGCGTTCCGCAGTCAAAGCGGAAAGGCTGAGCTGCATGAGAAGTTCGCCGATTTTTATGTGGTGGTCGATGGCAATGCGACGCTTGTTTCCGGCGGGACCATGGTGAATGGTGCGCCTTCCGCGCCGGGCGAGGTAAGAGGTGATTCCATAACGGGTGGTAAGGAGATGAAGCTCAAGAAGGGCGACATCGTTCATATACCAGCTAACATTCCTCACCAGTTGACACTCGCCAAGGGGGACACGTTTCAGTACTTCATCATCAAGGTGCAGGAAGTGAATTAGTTTGGACCTGGGGTTTGAATTAGTTTGAACCTGGGGTTATAACAGGGGACTTAATGGGCTTCTACTAGGAGGATCCCAGGTCTCAAAAGCGAGACCTGGGGCACCCGTCCCGTTACTTATCCGTCCAGTTACTTATCCCGTCCATTTACCCACTGACTCAGTTACCCGCTCAGATTGTTGTTGGGACAGAGCGCGTTTGTAGACTTCTACGGTGCGGGCGGCCATCGTGCTCGCCGTGAATTGCGCGCTCCAGAGGCGCCTTCCCGCGGTGCCTAGTTCTAGACGTAAGGCAGGATCGGCAATCAGGCGAGCTAGCGCGTCCCTTAGACCGGCGACGTCTCCGTGGGGCGTGAGGTATCCAGTCTCTCCTTCGCGGACCGATTCAGAGATGCCGCCTACATCGGTGGCGACAACCGGCAAGCCTGCACGCATCGCCTCGAGGATGCTGATGGGGGGCGCCTCGAAGTGGGTCGATAGTACGTAAATCTGAGCTTCCATCAGCAAACGGTTCACATTGGTTTCCGCCGGCAGTATGTGGACCCGATCGCTAAGGCCAAGCGCCGCTACTTGAGCGATGACCTGTGCTTCCAGTTCGCCCGTCCCTACCAGCAGCAAGCTCCATTCCATGCAGAGTAAGCCAGAAAGCGCATGCAGTAGCGTTGCGTGATCCTTTTGCGCGGCAAAGCGGGCTACCATGACGATCAACGGCGGTTGCGTATCGATCGGCCGCAGCCGGGTCAGCGGAATCTCCGCGATGCCGTTGGGTACTACCTCCAACTTGTTTGCCGGACAGACTCTCCATTGCTCTGCGAACTGCCGCTCAAACTCGCACACGTTGATGACGCGTGTGCCGAGCCGGCCGGCAAGGCACTCTGCCCAGCAGAAGAGCGGATTCCATTTGAGCGAGTTGCGATCGAACATAGACCAGCCATGAGGGGTAAATACGCTGGGAATGTTATGCAGCCGGGCAACGGCACGTCCCAGCGAGCCGGCCTTGGCTGTGTGCGCACAGACCAGATCCGGCTTCAACAGGCTCAGGACTCTCCATAGCTGGACAAAGGCGGCCAGATCGCGGTGTGGCCGCAAGGGGCGAACCAGGCTCCTCACCTGCAAGCAGGGAATTTCGGCTTGCCGGAGCTGGTCGGTAAAGATGCCGGGTGCTCCGGTGATTACGGTCACTTCATGGCCAAGCCTGCACAGCTCGAGCGAAAGCTCGCGCACATGACTCTGGGCTCCGCCGAGAACATCACCGCGAGTGAGCACGTGAGCAATTTTCATGCGCGCTCGTGTTTCTTGGTTGCGACTGGATACAGTGACGAGGGCAGAAAGGTCTCACTCGATGGCGGCCCGTACCAGGTGGAGAGCAGAAGCCAGAGGTTGCGCCACTGCGCCAACTCGCTGGCGGTGGGCGCCTCAGCGGCCTGGTGACCCAGGCGATGCTCGAATCCTCCCAGCACGGATACGCAATTTGCGCCGAATCTCGCACTCGATACGGCCAGGAGTTGCAACTTCTGCCAGCCATTGCCGACGGCGCCGGGCTGCCGCGAAACGTATTTGATGTGCAGCAATTTGTAGCGAAAAAGCTTCTTGAGGGTGACTCGCTCGCGCCGGTATCCCAGGAGAACCTCGGGTAGATTGGCGAAGTGGCTAAGCCGGTAGCTGCGCAGGAGCAACTCCTGATCCTGCGCGAGCCAGGCAGTCTCCTCGTAGCGCCAACGGCGAAACCATTCGACGCGCCCCATCCAGAGCGGGTGCCACAGGGGAAAGCCCCGGAAGGGAGAGCGGGTGATGCCGGCATGATCCTGAGCAGGGTTGAAGCGCCACAACGGGCGGCCATGTTTGCCAAAGACGATGGCGCCGGCACTGCAGAGATCTACCCCCGGGTGGGTTTCAAGAAAAGCCAACTGCCGGGCGAGCCGGTCCGGATAGGCGATATCGTCGGCATCCATCCTGGCTATGTAGCGGCCGCGCGCCCGGTCGATACATTCGTTCAGGCGCGCAGCGAGGCGGAGGCGCCGGCCGTCACTCCAGCAGACCAGGCGCGGGTCAGCGAAGCTGCGCGCAATGGCCAGGCTCTGATCGTCGGAACCGTCGTCGCAGAGCAACAGCTCAAAGTCGCTATAGCTCTGGTTCAGGAGCGAGCGAATGGCCAGTTCCAGGGTAGCCGCGCTGTTGTAAAAGGGCATGGAAATGGTGATTACGGGATTTGGCATTGGATCCTAGATGGGGTTTGGGAGAGTGTGGCCTCGTGGCAATGTTCCGCCCAGGGAATGGAACACGGCTGCGTACTGCTGGGCTAGCCGGTGCAGGCTAAAGCGTTCTTCGACTACGATGCGGCCGGCGGCGCCCATGTTCCGGCGCAGATTCGGATGGTCGAGGAGCGCGGTGAGTGCGTCGACCCACTCCCGCTCGCTCGCGGCGCTCAAGCCCACCTCCCCTAAGGCAAGCACCTCGCGATTCATGCCCGCAGCGGTGACGACGACCGGCAGGCCCGCAGCCATGTAGCACAGCATTTTGTAACTGCATTTGCCGTTGCACCAGTCGGTGTCGGCCAGCGGCATCAGGCCGATGGACATGCGATCGAACGCGGCTTGTTCCGTCCGCGGAGTCCAGCGTTGGAACTCGACGCGAGATGCAGGAAGGGATTTGAACTGCGGCGGCCGATCGGCGACGACGAGCAGCGTGGCCTGGCCGCAGTGTTCAAAAACTCTGAGGAGTGCTCCCTCGATCGCGTAGAGAAAAGGAAAGTTGCCGCTGGTGCCGGTCCATCCCATGACGAGGATGTCATCCGGTTTGGGATTCGGGAGGGGCCGATACCATGCAGTATTCACTGCCGTAGGAATGACGGTGACGTTGCTGTTCCAACGGGAGAAATGGTTAGCGAGAAAAGTGTTGCCACACACGATCAGATCACTCGCGATGGCCAGATTGCGGGCGCGGTGGCCACCGGTATTGAGCCAGACCGCGTCATCCACGTCCAGGACCATGGGACGCTTCGCCATTGCCTGGAGGGGAGTGAAGGCAGGGAGCAACTGGCGGGATATCCAGGTGACGTCGGCCTTCCAGGAGCAGGTGAGCGCAGCCGCGCGTGCCGCAGCCGTAGCCGCTATCCACAAAGGGCGGAGGGCTAAGCGCCGGGGTAATATGTTTCCCCAAGGCAGGGGATACTCTCGCACCTCGATGCCGAGATGGTTGAGAGGGCCGATGTATTGGCGCACGCGGGCGCGGGCGCTGGGCACCATGACCCCGCCGGTGTAAGCTGCTATGCGCACGGTTGGGGCTCCGATGCATCCGTGTCGGTCCATCGGGCACGGGCGTGCCGGGTGATGCTGGGAGCGAAATAAACCAGGGTCGAGACTCCACCCACTTTGAACCAGAACGTGATCTGGGCAAAGAACTCTTCGGAGAAGATGGTCATGACCGTGGCATAGACGAAGGCCCCCAGGGTGAACACCGCCCAGCAATTGCCGTGGATGGCGCAGCGGTAAACATAGGCGCTGAGAAAGCCTACGAGGAACATTAGCCCGATGACGCCGGGCATACCGCCATGGTCCATGTAGTAAGGCAGAAATGCGGTGTAGACGTTGGTGGCCTGGGTAGGCGAGATCTTGGTGTATTCAAGATTGCGATCGCGCTCCGAATAGGTGGCGCCGAATCGATTGAGGATTCGCTTGGCGAATTTCGACAGATCCCAACCGTATCTGAGCTCAGGGTTTTGCCGGTTCTGATCGAAAGCGATGATGCCGCCAAGCCAGTAAGTGCCGAAACCTTCCGCGACATGGGGAAGGTTATCCTCCAGAGATGCCTCTGGATCTGCGCCATATTTGCTCATGGAAATCTGGCCCACAGAGAAGACCAACAGAAACAGCAGACTCATGATCCCCAGTAGACGCAGAGGCGGGGCGCCGCGGGTGAGCCAGAGTATGACGATGGAGCTGATCAGCAGGAGGAGCACTTCGGAGCGGGCGCCATTGAGTAGTTGATATCCCCCGGCCAGCAGGACGAGGAGGACAGTGCGGAGCTTCCGCCTGCCGGTATCGGCGTATTCATAGACTGCGATCAGAGCAATGACGGTCAGGAAGGGCAAAATGAATGACTCAATGGAAAGGGTCCCCTGACCGGATATGTTGGCTTTACTGGTCGCGATTCGGATTTGCTTCCACAGGTTTTCCCGGGGCGCGATGGTGGTGCTGAGTTGGGTGTAATAGAAGTAAGACAAAGGTATGTTGAGCAACAAAAGTATTCCGGCCACGGTCAGCCAGCGGTCGACCTGCATACGCCGCCGCGCACGGACTGCGGCCAGTATTCGCCGCATGCGAAAAGGCGCCGCCAGCGCGCAGCTGCCCCCGAGTGAAAAGGCGAGCACACCAGCCAGCACGATCTGATTGGCGGTATGGGTAAGAGGGTAATAGATATCTCCGCACAGCCAGATAGCGAGGAGCGTGATGGTCCAGACGATGGCCAACGAGGCGGGCGGAAAGAGGACGGAGCGCCCGTAGCGAATCATCGCCACACTCCATAAGGCAAGCAGCACAATCGTCAGTGGCAGGGTCATGTTGTGCTCTCCGGGGTTTTTGTTTCAGGCGGCATTGGTCACCGGGTGAGAGCTGTTGCCAAGGGCCAGAAGGCGGCCCTTGCAGGCACACGAACACTAGGTGTTGTAGTAACGAGCGAAGGCTTTGTAAGTGACTTCGGTGGCGATGGCCGAGTGATTCAACACGATGCCGGCGATGGGGGCATTGACCCGGCGCAGCATCGCTACGGCGCCGCGCAGCGCCTTCATCGGAGTCTGCCCGCTGCGGACAGCCACCACCGTGACGTCCGCGGCAGCGGCCAATTCCAGTGTCTCCGCACAGCCCAGCAGCGGGGGAGAATCGAGAACGACCAGGTCGAATTCCTTGGCAGCCTGGGTGAGGATTCCGCGCATTTGCGGCCCGATCAGCGCCAACGCCAGAGGCAGGGGTAAACCGGTGCCGAGGATGGAAAGATTGGGACGGCCGGGAACCTGGCGGGTCGCGGTGCTCCAATGACTTCTATGGGCGAGCACCTCGGCCAGGCCGGCATCGGGTTCCATGCGCACAAGTTTTTCTATTGTCGGCTGGCGCAGGTCGGCGTCGATCAACAGAGTGCGCTTGCC
>Ga0302324_100008403_pt1 | contig 21771 bp, 21 predicted proteins | sample Palsa_T0_1_FD_201949 | JGI IMG/M metagenome (GOLD analysis project Ga0302324, IMG submission 201949) | Peat permafrost microbial communities from Stordalen Mire near Abisko, Sweden - Palsa_T0_1 | ecosystem: Environmental > Terrestrial > Soil > Palsa > Peat permafrost | place: Sweden: Abisko...
CCGCGGCGGACGCTGCCCCAATACAGGTAGTTCACGCCACGCTCGAAGGCGCGCTCCACTGCGGCAGCAGGGACCCCGTAGCCGGCGGCCATACCCAGCCGGCCAACCTCGAGATGCGTCCGGCCGAGGGTTCGAGTCTGCATGTAGTTTCAGTATACTGACGTGGCTCGGGACAACCAGAAACCAGAAACGAGAAACGAGAAACGCCGGTCTTACCCGGCAATTCCCAGATATTTGTATCCGAACCTGGTCAAGCGCGCGCGGTCCAGGGCATTGCGTCCGTCCAACACGATTCGCGACCGCATCCGTTGGGCCAGCGCTTCCCAGTCCAGCTCGAGATATTGCTGCCACTCGGTGACCAATACTAAAGCGTCCGCGTCCTCCGCCAATTCCTCAGCCGACTCCGAGGCCAGCCCAGCCAGGTCCGGGTACTCATGCCGGAAACGCTCGAGCGCCACCGGATCGTGCACCCTCACCTTGCAGCCGCGCTCCACCAGCTTACGGGCGATATCGATGGCGGGAGCTTCGCGAAGATCGTCCGTGTTGGGTTTGAAAGCCAGGCCCAGCAGCCCGATAGTCCTGCCTTTGAGAATCTTCAACTCGCCAAGTAGCTTGTCCACCACTCGCTCACGCTGGCGGCGGTTAATCTCGCGGGCAGCCTCCACAATGGGCATGGTCAAGTTGTACTCGGCCGCCGTGGACACCAAAGCCGAAGTGTCCTTGCCGAAACATGAGCCACCCCACCCGATGCCGGATTGCAGAAACCGCATTCCAATGCGCGCATCCAGGCCGATGCCCTTGGCCACCTGCTGGATGTCCGCGCCTACTTTCTCGGACAACTGGCCGATTTCATTGATGTAGCTGATTTTGAGGGCCAGGAAAGCGTTGGCCGCATATTTGATCAATTCGGCGGATGCCAGATCAGCCGAAATAAGTGGAACGGCGCCCATTCCATCAGGCCGTGGGAGATAGGGCGGCGGCGCGAAGGTCTGATCCAGAATCGGCCGGTACAAGGAGTACAGCACTTCCAGGCACCGCGGATCGTCGGAACCGACCACTACCCGATCCGGATACAGGCTGTCGTGCAGCCCGGTTCCCTCGCGCAAAAACTCGGGATTGGACGCTACCGAGAAATGACCATTGGCCTTCTTGCCATGATGCTTTTCATACGATTCGCGAACGATAGAGTCTACCCAATTGCCGCTCCCGATGGGTACTGTGGATTTGTTTACCACCACGGTAAAATCGCCGGCGTAGTGCTGGCCGATGCCTTGCGCGGCCGCTGACACGTGGCGCAAATCCGGGCTGCCGTTGGCGGAGGGAGGAGTTCCCACGGCGATGAAAATCACGTCCGCGTTTGGAACGGCGGAAGCATAATCGGAGCAGAACTGAAGATTCGGAGCCGCTTCGGCCAACAGTTCCGTCAAGTAGGGCTCGTAGATGGGTGTTTTACCCGCCCGCAGCAGGGCGATCTTCTTCTCATCCGAGTCGATACAGGTCACTTTATGTCCCAAAAATGCCAGACAGGTTCCTGTTGTCAATCCCACATAGCCGGTTCCAATGATTGATACATTCATGCGTTCGTTGTGTCCCTTCACTACCGTAACAAAGCGGGGTTGATCATACAAAAGACAAAGAGTACCTATCTGGGAGGACCTAAGTACCGGAGCCTTTTGTCTAAGGTGTGTGGGTAATTGACTACTTTCTGACCAGGAACACCGCTACTTCGGCCATTAAGTTGGGCCGTAGCTTCACGGTTCTGGCGCCTGCCAGAAAGATACGCCGTTCGACGGTCCACTTTTCGGCCAGCGCCATAGCCTCGAAATCATGCACGGTCAGAAAATGAATGTTCGGGGAATCATACCAGTCATAAGGGAACAGTTTGGTCTGGGGGGCACGCCCAGTCAAAAGATGGGCCAGCCGCACCCTCCAGTGCCCGAAATTTGGAAATGCCACGATGGCACGCCGTCCCACGCGCAACATATCCTGCAAAACCTTGAGCGGTGCACGCGTTTCCTGCAGAGTCTGGCTGAGAATGACGTAATCGAAGGCTTGATCGGGCAGATCGGCCAGAGCTTCTTCCAGATCGCTATGAAAAACTGAGACCCCGCGTGCGATGGCCTGTTGCGCCTTGGGCCCTGAGATTTCCACGCCTCTTGCGTCCACGCGTTTGTTCGCCGCGAGCCACTCCAACAGCTCGCCTGCGCCGCACCCGAGATCGAGAACGCGTGTGTCGGGCTCAATCAACTCACCGATAATTGCGTAATCACTGCGTCCGAGCAGCTCGCGCACGAAGGTTTGCGCCACGCTAGTGGTCCCTCAGGATGGCACCCATTCCCTCACGGTCGCGGTTCGGAATGAGAGCGTTACCGAACCGCGACCGTAAGGGAGTCGGTGATTGGCTTCTCAAGCGCGCTCCCGAAACGTACTGGCCAAAAATCCGCGCACCAGCTCGGCCTGCTCCGTCACATGCACCAGAAACGCATCATGCCCGTAGCTGGAAGGCAGCTCGCAATACGCCACGTCGCAATTGCGGCCGCGCAGCGCCCGAACCACTTCCAGCGATTGGTAGCTGGGGTACAGCCAATCGGAAGTAAAGCTGATCACCAGAAATCGCGCTTTCACCTTTTCGAACGCGGCCCCGAGGGAACGGCCGCCGGTGAGATCGAAATAATCCATCGCCTTGGTGATGTAAATGTACGAATTGGCATCGAACCGGTCTACGAACTGTCCGCCGCGATAGCGCAGGTAGCTCTCCACTTCAAACTGGTTCTCGTCACGTAAGCGGCGGCCAAACTTCTCGCGCATGGAGGCATCGCTCATGTAGGTGATGTGTCCCACCATGCGCGCAACCGAAAGACCACGCGCCGGGGGATGCTGCCCGTAGTAATCGCCATCCTTCCAATCCGGGTCCGCCATGATGGCCTGGCGTCCCACTTCATTGAAGGCGATCTGCTGCGGGCTGTGCCGCGCGGTCCCGGCGATGGGAATCGCGGAGGCCACCGCATCCGGAAAAGACACCGCCCATTCCAGGGCCTGCATGGCTCCCATGGAACCACCCGATACCGCGAGCAGCCGCGGAATTCCCAGGTGATCGATCAGCATTTTCTGTAATCGCACCATGTCGGGAATGGTGACGGCGGGGAAAGACATTCCGTACGGGCAACCGGTGGCGGGATTGATGGAGCCTGGGCCTGAAGTCCCGCGGCAGCCGCCCAGCACATTCGAACAAATGACGAAATACTTGTCGGTGTCGAACCCCTTGCCGGGGCCGATCATGCTGTCCCACCAGCCACCTTCGCCCGCGGCGTGCGCATCGCCGGAGAAAGCATGCAGAACGAGAATGGCATTGCTTTTGGCACGGTTCAGTTCGCCATAAGTTTCATAGGCGACATCCACGGGAGCAAGCGTTGCAGCGCCGTCTAGCGAAACAGAATCGAACTGTACAATGTGGGACTCAGTGATCATGGATGAAGCTGCGGCTACCGGAAATCTTCCTGAAACCGGCGAAGCGCCTCAACCCCAGGGCACAGCTTCTCGTACGGGATATTGGTGAGGGCGACGTCGGCGGTTGCATTCATTTCGTGCAGGTCCGGCACCGTCTCGTCTACAAACAACAAACCAGTCACCACTTCGCCCTGGCCTTGATGTTCCTCAAGATAGCTGTGGACCTTGGCGCGATCGGTGGGGTCGTAATTTTCCGGAACGCCCTTGAACCGCACCACGCTTCCGTCGTGCATGGTAACGCTGACCGCGCCGTTCTGGCCGATGTGCGCCAGAATCTCGCTGGCGGGCGCGACGAAATCGGTCTCGGTGGCTTTCAGTTCGTGCTGACGCGTGTATAAATAGCTCTTGGTGGATCCTTCATGGTCGTTGAAGGTGACGCAGGGCGAGATCACGTCGATGAGCGCGAAGCCGCGATGCGCGACGGCAGCTTTCAAGATGGGAACCAGTTGTTCCTTGTCGCCCGAGAAACTGCGCGCGATAAAGGTGGCGCCGATGCTCAGCGCCAGCATCACCGGATCGATGGGCGCCATGCGGTTGGCTTCGCCCTTTTTACTTTTCGAACCGATATCGGCGGACGCCGAAAACTGGCCTTTGGTGAGCCCGTACACGCCATTGTTTTCGATAATGTAAACCATTCGCAGGTTGCGCCGGATGGCGTGGCACATGTGGCCCAGGCCGATGGAAAGCGAATCACCGTCACCCGATATCCCGATATAAGTCAACTCGCGATTTGCGGCATTGGCGCCGGTGGCGATGGGCGGCATGCGTCCATGCGCCGAGTTGAATCCGTGAGCGCCGTTCACGAAATACGCGGGTGTCTTGGACGAACAGCCTATGCCGCTGAGTTTCGCGATCCTGTGCGGCTGGGTGGACAATTCCCAGAATGCGCGTACGATGGCCGCGGTGATGGAATCGTGCCCGCAGCCGGCGCACAGTGTGGACATAGCCCCTTCGTAGTCGCGAATGGTCAGCCCGAGTTCGTTGCGCTGCAGGCTGGGATGAGTGGCGATGGGCTTAACGATGGATGGCATTTTAATCCTCGACTTGCATTTCCTGACGGCGTGAGGCCGCGCTTAACAATTCCGGCGCGGGCGATTCCGGAATGCCGAGCGAGCTGAGAATCCCCTGGATGACGTGCTTGGCGCTCAACGGGAACCCGCCGTAAACCAGAATGGATCGCAGTTTCTCTTTCGCCACGCTGGTTTCAAGAGTGAGCAATGAACGAAGCTGTGCGTCGCGGTTTTGCTCCACCACGAAGCAGAAATCGTGTTCTTCCAAAAACGCTTCCACAGCGGAATCGAAAGGAAATCCGCGTACGCGCATGAAATCCGCCGGCACCCCGCGCGCGGCCAGTTTATCCAGCGCCTCGCGCACCGCCAAGTCGCAGCCGCCCATGGTTAGCACTCCGAACTGAGCGTCCGGCTGCCTGAGGATAATCGGTTCCGGCACGAACTTGGCGGAGGCTTTGTGTTTCAGCAGCAGCCGGTCCATCACTTCCCGGTATTCGTCCGGCGTCTCGGTATAGTTGCCGAACTTGTTATGCCCGGAGCCGCGCGTGAAGAACGCGCCCTTCGGATCCACGCCCGGCAGCGTGCGGGCGGCGACATGATTTTCGTCCTGGTTCAAGTAGCGCTGGAACTTGGTGATCTTTTCGAGTTGCTCCGGACCCAGCACCGGACCGCGATCCGGCCGGTACGCCGCATCCCATTGGAAGCGCGGCACCACCCAATCGTTCATTCCGATATCCAGATCGGTCAGCATGAAAACCGGAGTCTGGAAGCGTTCGGCCAAGTCGAACGCTTTTGGACCAAATTCAAAACACTCGCCTGGATTTGCGGGGAAGAGCAGGATGTGGCGGGTGTCGCCGTGCGAAGCGTAAGCGCATTCCATGACGTCGCCCTGCTGAGTGCGAGTGGGCATACCGGTGGAGGGTCCCACGCGCTGCACGTCGATGATCACCGCCGGAATTTCCGCATAATAAGCCAGGCCCAGCAATTCGTTCATCAGCGAGATTCCCGGCCCCGCGGTAGAAGTGAAAGATCTGGCTCCATTCCAGGCGGCGCCGATCACCATTCCGATGGCGGCCAACTCGTCCTCAGCCTGGATAATGATGTAGTTGTTCTTTCCGGTTGCCGGGTCGCGTCGATATTTTTCGCACAGTCCTTTGAAGGCGTCCAACACAGAGGTAGAGGGCGTAATCGGATACCATGCGGCTACGGTGGCGCCGGCATACAAGCAACCCAGCGCGGTGGCCATGTTGCCTTCAATCAAGATCTTGTCCTGGTTGCCGTCCATGGTTTTCAGATGAAACGGCAGTGGGCACGGGAAGTGATCCTTGGCGTAGTCGTAACCCAAACGCAGCGCCCGGTGGTTGGATTCTTTCAGCTTCTTCTTGGCCGCATACTTCTCGTCCAACAGTGCGGCCACGATATCCATGTCCACATCCAGCACCGCCACCAGCGACCCGGCGTAGGCGATGTTCTTCATCAGGATTCGCTCGCGCGGGTCCCGGAAATTTTCATTGCACAATTGCGCGAAAGGAATGCCCAGGAAATTTATATCGTCGCGCAGCAGCGCGGGATCCAGCGGCCAAGTGGAATCGTAAAGCACGAAGCCGCCCTCGCGCACTTCGTGAATGTCCTTGCCGTAGGTTTGTGAATTCATCGCGACCATCAAGTCGTAATCCAGCGCGCGCGCCGTATAACCTTGGTGGTTCACCCGGATCTCATACCAGGTGGGCAGCCCTTGAATATTGGAAGGAAACAGATTTTTCCCGGAAACCGGGATACCCATGCGAAAGATGGCCTGCATGAGCAAACCATTGGCGCTGGCCGAACCAGTTCCGTTGACGTTAGCTAATTTAATTGCGAAATCGTTTACGCTGGCACGCATGACTCGATGCTTACTGGCCTCCCGGCGTAGGGAATAAGAAGTTCAAACTTTTGCATGTCCCAAGCCGCGGTGGGGCATCGCTCGGCACACAGGCCGCAGTGAACGCAAAGGTCTTCATCCTTGGCCATAATGCGCGCGGTCTGCGGCAACGGAGCCGAGACATAAAGATCCTGAGTGAGATTGATTGCTGGAGCGGAAAGGCGCTGGCGAAGATCGTCCTCGCCGCCTGAGCGCGCGATGGTCAGGCACTGCACCGGACAAACATCAATGCAAGCGTCGCATTCGATGCAGCGGGCGGCCGTGAAATCGGTCTGGATATCGCAATTGAGACAGCGCTGCACCTCGCGCGCCGTCTGCGCCGCCGAAAAACCCAGCTCCACCTCGATATTCATCCGCTTGAAGCGCTCTTCCAGATCCACATGCCGCATCTTCTGGCGCGAAGCGGGATTGTAATCGTTGTGATAGCTCCACTCGCTCAAGCCCATCTTCTGGCTGATGAGATTCATGCCTTGCGGCAGGCGCTCGGTCACCGGAGTTCCCTGGCAGTAATTGTGAATCGAGACTGCGGCTTGGTGGCCATGCTCCGCCGCCCAGATAATGTTTTTCGGTCCCCAGGCTGCGTCGCCGCCGAAGAAAATTCCCTCGCGCGTGCACTGCATGGTTTTTTCGTCGACTGTGGGCATATCCCATTTGTCGAATTCGATTCCAATGCCGCGCTCGATCCAGGGGAATGAATTTTCTTGACCGATGGCCAGAATCACGTCGTCCGCCGGCAGGAACACGGTGTCGATGGTGGTGGATTTCTTGGCGCCTTTATCCCATTCCAGGCGCTCGAACTCCATACCGGTCAATTTTCCGTTTTCGATGACAAAACGCTGGGGCGCGTGGTTGATCAGGATCTCGACGTGCTCCTCTTCGGCGTCCTCGAGCTCCCACGGCGAAGCTTTGAAGTAGCCGCGCGGCCGGCGCGCCATCACCTTGATATCTTTACCGCCGAGCCTGCGGGAAGATCGGCAACAATCCATCGCCGTGTTTCCAACGCCAATGATCAGCACCTTTTCGCCGACCGAATCGGTATGTCCGAACGCGATGGATTCCAGCCAGTCGATCCCAATGTGGATGCGATCAGTAGCGTGACGGCCCGGCAGATCCAGTTCTTTGCCGCGCGGCGCGCCGGTGCCGACGAAGATCGCATCGAATCCTTCAGCCAGCAGCGCTTTCATGCTTTCGATGGGCGTGTTGTAGCGGATTTCGACGCCCATGTTGAGAATCTGGTTGACCTCATCCATCAACACGGCGTCCGGTAACCGGAAGGCTGGAATATTGGTGCGCATCAACCCGCCGGGCTTGGCGTACTTCTCAAACAGCACCACTTGGTAGCCCAGCGGCATTAAATCGTTGGCGACGGTAAGCGAAGCCGGGCCCGCGCCGATCAAGGCCACGCGCTTGCCATTTTTCTTGCTCGGAATCTTGGGCAGACGGTCCGAGATGTCGTCTCGCAGATCGGCGGCAACGCGCTTCAGGCGGCAGATTGCAACCGGTTTGCCATCCAGACGCCCCCGCCGGCAGGCCGGCTCGCAAGGACGATCGCAAGTTCGGCCGAGAATCGCCGGAAACACGTTCGATTCCCGGTTCAGTATGTAGGCGTCGGTGTAGCGGCCCTGCGCGATCAACCGGATGTATTCCGGGACGTTGGTGTGCGCCGGGCAAGCCCATTGGCAATCCACCACCTTGTGGTAATAGTTCGGATTGTGAACGTCCGTGGGTTTCACACGTACATCCTCTCGATCAGTATTGGCGATCGACGGGCCATGCTGTGAGATGAGACCAGTCTTGTTTGATTGTACCCCTAGGCGGCGGTGCTCGCATTGGGTTGCATTACCCCTTGCGCGGAAGATACACTTTCGGAATGGCGTTCCGCGAGTGGGTTCTCGACAACCTTATCGGGGATCTGGAGTATCATCCAAAGCGCGCCTTGCTTTACTTTGGATTCGGCTTGGCTGCTCTGGGAGTTTGGGCCTGTGCTCCGAATGGCCACAAAGGTGGTTCCGATCGTCTTCTTAGCTGGAGGCGTGGCCCTGTTGCTGAAAGGGAGCTTCCTCTTACGTAAGACGTCCGATGGGCTTGCCCGTTCGAGGCCGTTATTGGATCTTGGAAAGCAGGAAGTCACTCCGCCTTATCAGATTCCTACTCGCAAGACACTTACGCCGGTGCCGGCCGTGGTCGCCCAACTTGTTCAGGACTTCGGCGCAGGCGCGTTTCTTCTTGGTCCCGTCCTACATTATGCCAACGAGGCCACGGACTACTCGAACAATCTTCCCAGTTTTCAAGTGTTTCTCAGCGAGGCGGGCCTTTTGCTCGCGGGTTTGCTGATCCGCCGCCTCACGCCGCCTCCACGCATTCAGGGATGACTCTTGACTACAACGCTAGAGTGACTCGCAGTGCTTCGTCGATCTCGTTCATCCTCGGGAAGTGCCCAATCACGTTTTCGATCTCCGACTCGTGGATGGTGGCAACGTTATCGGCCATGATCACTGAATCCATCAATAATCCGGAGCCGCTCTCGCCTTTCCCGTTAACCAGGATGGTTACTCGGCTGGGGTGCCCGGCACGGGCCATATTGCTTGTGATCATCGCTATGATCGTCTGGGGAAGCGTCGTGCCGAGTTGATCGGCTTGAACAACCAGCGCGGGACGCCGCTTCGCCGTGCGTTGATTCGAGTCGGGGTATAACACCAATACGATGTCACCGCGGCGGAATGTCATCGTAGGCAGCCATTTCCGGCCGATCCCAATCCTCGGCGAACCGGGCTAATCGGCGGCGCAGATCGGCCGCCTGAGGCTCGCCGATCCCTCGCTCGCGCAGGTCAACGGGCGCTGCTGCGCCCAGCAACGTTACGATGACGCGCGAACCCTCTGCTTCCTCCAGCGGCTGCAGCAACTCCACTTTGCCGTTGCGGTAAATCCCTTCGACTGACTTCGCCATCTACTTCAGTATCCCGCGAGCGGAGCCAATGAGTCCAGAGGCCTAGAGCTGAGAGCAAGAGTGTTCGACTATGCTAACTTGTGAAAAGGATGCGACTCACCGCCGTTCTGAGAACCGGCATCTTAATCGCCGATGTATTTATTGCCGCGGGGGGACTGCGCGCGCAAAAGCCGGAATCACAAACTGACGCGCAAATCAAGGAAGCCCAAGCCAAGGAAGCGCTGGGCATGCCGCCCCGAACCGCGGCCACGGAGTATCAAGCCCATGCCCAGGTTGGAACCCTAGCCATTGGCGCCGAGTTCATGGCGCACTCGGTTCCCACTCCGCAATCCACGTACTCCTCGGAAGATTATGTAGTGGTGGAAACCGGCTTCTTCGGCCCGCCGGATGCACGGCTCTTGCTCTCGGCAAAAGATTTTTCGCTGCGTATCAATGGAAAAAAGACGGTGCTGCCCAACCAGCATTATGAACTGTCGTTCCATACCCTCAAAGATCCCGAATGGGAACCGCCGGCGGCGGAAAAATCGAAAACGAGTTTAAACACCGGAGGCGGGGGCGGACAAAATGACCAACCGCCCGCGCCGCCCAAAATGCCCATCGAGCTGCGCCGCACGATGGAGCAACGGGTGCAAAAGGCCGCGCTGCCGGAAGGGGATCGCATTCTGCCCCAAGCAGGCTTGATTTTCTTCGAATACCGCGGCAAGGCCCAGGGCATTAAGTCGCTCGAGCTGATCTACGAGGGTCCCGCCGGAAAAACCACCCTCACTCTTCAGCCGTAACAGCGGGGGACGTCACGCTCCCTTGCGTTCGCGGCTCGGTAATCAACCCCGCCGATGCGGTACGATCTGAGGAAAGTTATGCGACTCCCAATTGTGTACGCGGTGCTTTCTATTTGTGTCACCTTCGCTGGATTGAAAGGTGCGGGAACCAATTGCGCTGATTTGTCCAAGTTATCGCTGCCCTCCACAACCATTCACTCGGCGGAGGCCGTGCCTGCAGGTCCCTTTACGCCCCCCGGAAGCCAAACCATCGGGGACGCCCCAGCCTTCTGCCGGGTGGCCGGTGTCATCCAGCCGGTGGACGATTCGAGTATTCAATTCGAAGTGTGGCTGCCGGCTTCAGGCTGGAACGGAAAGTTTCAAGGTGTGGGTAACGGCGGTTTTGCCGGCGTTATTAATTACAGCGGCTTGGCGGATGCGGTGAAGCACGGCTACGCAGGCGCTTCCACCGACACCGGTCACCATGCCGGCGGCACCGATGCAAGCTGGGCCTTGGCGCATCCGGAAAAGATCGTCGATTTTGGATATCGAGCCATCCACGAGACTACTGAAAAAGCTAAGGCGATTATCCACGCGTTCTATGGCGACGCCCCGCGCCGATCCTATTTCAGCGCCTGCTCGAACGGGGGGCGCCAGGCGCTGATGGAAGCCCAGCGTTTCCCGGCAGATTACGACGGCATCCTCGCCGGCGCGCCCGCCAGCTACTGGACTCATCTCCTCACCACCGCCATCACCGATTCGCAAGCCTTGCTGGCAGATCCGGCCAGCTATATTCCGGCGAGCAAGGTTCCCGCCATCGAAGCGGCGACGCTCGAAGCCTGCGATGCCCTGGACGGAGTGAAAGACGGAGTGATCGACAATCCGCCGCAATGTCACTTTGACCCGTCGAAGCTGCTGTGCAAGGGAGCGGACGCCGATAATTGTCTCACTGCACCGCAAGTGGAGGCGTTGAAGAAAATCTATGCTGGCCCCCGCACCTCGAAGGGCGAGCAACTCTTTCCCGGATATTCAGTGGGCGGCGAAGCCGGCGGAGGCGGATGGTCTCTGTGGATCTTTGGCTCCGGTCCGACTAAAAGCTTGATGTACGCGTTCGGAACTCAGTTTTTCAAAAACATGGTTTTCGATGATCCTGCCTGGGATTTCCGGACGTTCCAGGTGGATCGCGACGTGAAGATCGCCGATGACAAGATGAGCCAGCGATTGAATGCTACGAATCCGGACCTCAGCGCGTTTAAGAAGCGCGGCGGAAAACTGATCGTCTACCATGGCTGGAGCGATGCCGCGATTGCGCCCGTGAATGCCATTAACTACTACCAGAGTGTGGTGTCGAAGATGGGAGCAAAAGATAGCAACAGTTTTGTGCGCCTCTTCATGGTTCCGGGGATGCAGCACTGCGCCGGTGGTCCAGGCCCCAACAGTTTTGGACAATTTGGCGCCGCGCAGGGCGATCCGCAGCATGACATGGCGGCCGCGCTGGAACAATGGGTGGACAAAGGCGTGGCGCCGGAGCAAGTGATCGCCACCAGGTATAAGGTTGGGATGAACCCGGCCAGCGGCGTTCAGCGAACCCGTCCGCTCTGCGCCTATCCGAAAATCGCGCGTTGGAGCGGCCAAGGCAGTTCGGATGACGCATCTAATTTCGTTTGCGCCGAACCCGCGAAGTAGTCGCACTTCCGGTTCACCCCGATCTTGGCCGGCCCGGAATGGGCATTGAGGACAAGTTTTTCCGTCCGGATAATCCGTGCCTTCCTCACGCGGACAGCACAGGATTCCGTCGGTGACTATTACGGATTGTGAATTGCTGAATCTCAGCGCCGATCACCCTATCCTGTCGAATATCGGGGTCCTTGCAACCGGGAAGCCTTGAAAACCGCGCCGGGCTTTCTTCTTCAGCGGGGAACGGCGTTTGAATCTCACGCTTCCTCCTGCCCGGCGCGCTGCTCCAAATCGCGAATCACCTGACCGAACGCCTCCACCGCCCGCCGATCGTTGCCGAGCAGCACCTGAGCCTCCAGCGCCTCAAGCTGCCGGTGGATTCGCGCGGCCTTTTTTTTTCCGGCCGCGGTCAACCGGATGACGAACGACCGGCGATCGGTCTTACTGGACTCGCGGGTGATCAGCCCGCGCGCATCCAGCCGGTCCAGCACGCTGGTCAGCGTGGAACGCTTATGCGCGAAAGCGCGATGCAGGCCGGATACGGCCGAGTTTCCGGATTCATGCAAATGACAGAGGATATGGGCTTCCGCTTGCGTAAGATCGGGCGCGTGGCGCTGGATGTACAATCCAATCCGATGGGTGGCGCGGTGGATGCCGAAGATCAGTTCGAGGCGCATCAAGTCAAGCATACGTCAAAGGCCTTGACAATAGATAGTACGATTTCGTATATTACGATAATGAAATACAAACTTGCCGCCCTGTGCGCCTGCGCCCTGGCTTGCTGCGCACAATCCCGCGAACACGCCGAGGCAGGCTTTACCCTGCGGCTGCCCGCGCCGCCTTCGGTGGTCTTCCCGCTGTTCGGCCCGGTCCGGGAATCCGAATGGTCGCCGCATTGGAATCCAGCGATACTTTATCCGCCGGACCGCAGCCAGAAAGCCGGCGCGGTCTTCATCACCCGGGAGCAGGATGAGGATGTGATTTGGGTGCTGACCACGTACGATGAAAGCGCACTGCGGATGAATTATGTAATCGTGTCGCCGCAGCGCACTGCGGGTGAGCTCGAAATTGCGTTGAAAGCGGTAGGCGATAAGGAAACGGAAGCCACGGTGACGCACCGGCTGACCTCGCTGTCGGGCGCCGGCGACGTCTACGTCAAACTGGTGGGCAGAGAGTTTCCGCAGGAACGTAACCATTGGCTGCAGGCCCTCACGAAGCGGCTACGCGAGTTGGCGAGCCACTGACATGGACAATCCGCTGGGCTTTATGACAGCGCGCCACCACGCGGTACGCAACTTCGTGGTGCTGGAATTGCCACGCAATCACGGCCGCCCCTTAAGTCCGGCGCGAATTGCAGCAGCCTTGCACCTGGAAGTTGGTCCTCTCATTAAATTGCTGGACGATCTGGAAAGCCACTTGTTTTTTTTGGTGCGCGACGGCCGGGGCCACGTGAGCTGGGCCTTCCCCGTTTCGAGCGATCGAACTCCGCACCGGCTGCGCTTCAGCACCGGAGAGCGCATCTACGCCGCGTGCGGAGAGGATTCCATTGCCGCACCGTTCGTAGAATCGCGCCTCAGAAAGCAGCCGCTGGAAGTAGAGATTGAAACATCCTGCGCGCACTGCGGGCGCACCATGCACATCCTGGTGGATGATCAACTCCATTGGCGGGTGCGGGAGCGCCAGGCAGACCCGCGGGTGTTCCTGCCGCAAATCGATTGGGCGTCCTTTCGCGGCCGGAATATCATCAACGATTATTGAAAGAATTCCGTATTCTTCTGGTCAGAAGAACACGTGCTGCCCATGAAAGTAGGCGGCCGCGCGGTGGATTTGAACGAAGCCGCCCACCTCACCGCAGAGGCCCAAACTCATTTATTCGGTTTTTGACTTCACCATTTATCACTTCACCATTTATCGATATAAATGGGATTGGCGGGCGCTTTTCCTTCACACCAGTAGTGATCGAAATTGGTGATGCCCGCGAGTTCCGCAAGCGCATCCTCATCGATCCACTGCCGCCCGGTTGACGTCCGCGGCTCCTGCGCGAAAATGGCCAGCGAGGCGTCGCACACAATTTTGGGTGTGCGCCATTGCGAGCGATCGCCCATTTTCAAATTGATGGACGCCTGGCTTTCGATGATGGTGCGCGGCCAGAGGGCGTTGCCTGCGATGTTATCTTTCTGATGTTCGGCCGCCAGGCCAATGGCCACGCGCGCCATGCCCAGCTTGGAAATCATGTACGCGACCTTTCCCGGCGAGGCTTCAAGCGAAAGACGCGGGCACATGTTCAGTACATGCCCCCATTGTTGTTTCAGCATGTGCGGCAGGGCGTAGTAACAAGCGATGTAGGCAGCGCGCACATTCACGCTCATCATCAAATCGAAGCGCTTGGGCGGCGTTTCGAGAATCGGTCTGGGCCAGATGGCGCCCGCATTGTTCACCAGAATGTCGATCCGGCCGAGCTCAGCGACAGTGCGGTCGATCATGTTGCGAATAGCGTCTTCATCGCGCACGTCGGTATGAATCGCGAGCGCCCGCCGGCCCAGCGCGCGAATCGCATCGGCCGTTTCGTGGATGCTGCCCGGCAGCTTTTCGGTGGACTCCTCGCTTTTGGACGCCACTACCACGTCCGCCCCCTCCTCGGCCAGCCGCACCGCCAGCGCCTTTCCGATGCCGCGGCTGGCTCCGGTGACAATGGCGACGCGGCCATGCAGATCAGGATGCAGCACTTTGTTGGAATCCATAACGATTGCAGGCCATTGTAGCGCACGCCGTGAAAAAATCGGTTGGCAGGCGAACCGCCTGCCCCACGTCCGGTTCGCCACCCAAGAAGGTATCATCGTAAAAAGGTTCAGATGACGGAGGTCGGCTGGTGGCTGTCACGATAGGAGTCCCGCGGGAAACATTTCCCGGCGAGCGGCGCGTGGCGCTTGTCCCGCGCGCCTGTGACGCATTGGGAAAACTGGGCGTGAGCGTGGTTGTGGAACAGTCCGCCGGCGTCGAGGCCGGTTTCCCCGACGAGCAATACGCGGCGCGAGGCGCGCGATCCACCACCCGCCCCGATGTATTTGAGTCCGATGTCATCCTCCAGGTTCGGTCCCTGGGTGCGAATCCAGAAGCCGGACGGGCCGACCTGCCGCTGTTTCGGCCCGGCCAAATTGTCATTGGTTTCGGAGAGCCGCTCACAGCTCTGGAGCAGGATTCCGAACTTGCCCGCGCCGGCGTGTCCTTCTTTGCCATGGAGCTGATGCCGCGCATCACGCGGGCGCAAAGCATGGACGCACTTTCGTCCATGGCTACTATTGCCGGATACAAAGCAGTATTGCTGGCTGCCACCGCGTTGCCCAAGATCTTCCCGATGTTAATGACCGCCGCCGGAACGGTTACGCCCGCGCGAGTGTTGATTCTGGGCGCCGGTGTTGCCGGCCTTCAGGCTATTGCAACGGCGCGGCGTTTGGGTGCAGTGGTCTCCGCCTATGACGTGCGCAGCGCCGTGCGGGAACAAATCGAGAGTCTGGGTGCGAAGTTCGTCGTGCTGGATATGGATGCCGGCGCGAGCGAAGACAAAGGCGGCTACGCCAAAGCCCTGGGCGAAGAATTTTATCGCCGCCAGCGGGAGTTGCTCACCAACGTCATCCGCGAACAGGACGTCATACTCAGCACCGCGGCCGTGCCCGGAAAAAAAGCCCCCATCCTGATCACCGCCGAAATGGCCGGCGCTCTGGCTCCAGGCTCCGTGATTGTGGATGTCGCGGCGGAGCGCGGAGGCAACTGCGAACTCACGCGGCCAGGCGAAACCGTGATTCACCAGGGCATCACGATTCTAGGGCCGCTCAATCTTTCGTCCACCGCGCCGTTTCACTCAAGCCAGATGTATTCGTCCAACATAGTCTCGTTCCTGAAACTGATGTTGGCCAAGGACGGGTCTTTGCAAATCAATCGTGAGGACGAAATCATCCGGGAAACGTTGGTGACGCACGGCAAGGAAGTGGTGAATGCGCGTGTGAACGAACTGCTGGGCTTGATTCCCGCAGCGGAAGCCGGGGGAGGGAGATAGCGCAAATGGGAGCTTACGAATTCGATCTGTGGGTCTTCATGCTGGCCGCTTTTTTGGGGTTCCAGTTGATCCGCGGCGTCTCGCCGCTCTTGCACACGCCGCTAATGTCGCTGACCAACGCCATCTCCGCCATTGCCGTGGTGGGAGCCATCTTGATTACCGGGGCCAAAGACGCCGGCACACTTTCGCTGATCCTTGGCTTCTCGGCGGTTCTGCTGGCCACTTTGAACGTAGTAAGCGGTTATCTGATCACTGACCGCATGCTGAAAATGTTCAAGCGCCGGGAGCCGGCAAAGAAATGAATCCCGCCCCCTTGAGCAGCGGCACGCTCAACGACATCATCCTTCCGATTCTTTACATGCTGGCGGCCGCCGGCTTTATCCTGGCCATCAAGTGGATGAACTCGCCGGCTACCGCGCGGCGCGGAGTGGTGGTGGGTGAGATCGGCATGCTGTTGGCGGTGGTGGGCACGCTGCTGCGGTTCGATGTCGTCAACTATCAATGGATCTTCGTTGCGTTCTTTCTGGGCACGGCCATCGGAATCCCGGTTGCCTACATGATGCCGATGACAGCGGTTCCGCAGCGAACCGCATTTTCACACGCCTGCGGAGCGCTCGCATCCGCGCTAATCGGCACCGCGGAGTATTACAAAGGAATCAGTCAAGGTCCGAAGATCACCACCGTGGAGATGACCGCTCTGGTGATCGAGACTCTGCTCGGCTTCCTGACATTCACCGCGAGTCTCATGGCGTTCGGAAAGCTGCAAGAGGTTCTGCCGCAGCGGCCCATGACCTACAAAGGTCAAAACATTGTGAATCTGGTGGTCTTCGCGGCTGCGGCGGGAACTGGTCTCGCGTTGATCGTCTCACCGGAGCAAGCTTTTCTGTTTCCCATCTTCACCGTGCTCGCGCTGCTGTTCGGAGTTCTGTTGATCTTTCCGATTGGCGGCGCAGACATGCCCACGGTCATCGCGTTGCTGAATTCCTACGCGGGACTTTCGGCCAGCGCCATGGGCTTTGTGCTCAACAACAAAATGCTCATTGTGGCAGGCGCGCTAGATGGATCGTCCGGTTTCATTTTGGCTGTTATTATGTGCCGGGCCATGAACCGGTCGTTCAGTAATGTGCTGTTCGGCGCATTCGGACAATTGCAGACCAGCACGGCGAAAGCCGGCGAGCGGCCGGTTCGCTCAGCCGGTCCCGAAGAAGCGGCACAGATTCTCGAGGCCGCCCGCACGGTGGTGGTGATTCCGGGCTACGGAATGGCGGTGGCGCAGGCGCAGCACAAGCTGCGGGAGATGGCCGACATGCTGGGCAAACGCGGCGTCAACGTGGAATTCGCCATCCATCCGGTAGCCGGCCGCATGCCGGGCCATATGAATGTATTGTTGGCCGAAGCCGATGTTCCGTACGACAAGCTGCGCGAAATGGATGACATCAATCCCGAAATGCCCATGGCGGATGTGGCGCTGATCATCGGCGCGAACGACGTTGTGAACCCGGGCGCCGAGACCGATCCCAAGAGTCCCATCGCCGGCATGCCCATCATCCAGGCGTACAAGGCGCGCACCGTAATGGTGATCAAGCGCAGCATGAATCCAGGCTTCGCCGGCATCGACAACGAGCTCTACTACATGCCCAATACGATCATGCTGTTCGGTGACGCCAAGGCATTCGTCTCCAGCATCGTGAAAGAATTAGGCGCCCTGGCACGCGCGTAAAATATCGCGGGTCAGGTTGGCAACATGTTGGCAACCTGCCCCACACGCAGGAAGTTACACTGAAGTTTGTCCCAGAAATACATCATCGGAATAGATCTCGGAACCACCAACTGCGCCCTGGCCTGCGCGCCCCACGGTGGCGACCCGAGCGAGACCCCTCCTGTTACCGTTATCGAGCTTCCCCAATTGGTGAATCCCGGCGAGCTTCGCGACCAGCTCCTGTTACCGTCCTTTCTCTACATCCCCGGCGCTTCCGATTTTCCCGCCGGCGCCATCGCTCTACCCTGGGACGAAAAACCGCGCTTCGTTGTTGGCGCACTCGCGCAGAAGCGAGGCGCTGAAGTTTCCAACCGCTTGGTTGCATCGGCGAAATCCTGGCTGTCGCATGCCGGCGTGGATCGCACCGCCCCCATCCTTCCGCTCAATGCGCCGCAGGGACTGGACAAAATCTCTCCCGTGGAGGCATCGCGGCAATACCTGGAGCACCTGCGCAACGCTTGGGATTCGAAGATGCCCGACGCGCCGTTCCACCAGCAACAAGTCCTGATAACGGTTCCTGCCTCGTTCGATGCGGTGGCGCGCGAGCTTACTCTTGAAGCGGCGCAGGCGGCCGGCTATCGGAATCCGCTGTTGCTGGAGGAACCGCAGGCTGCGTTCTACGCCTGGATCGAGCGGCATCCGGACTGGCGCGATCGCGTCCAGGTGGGCGACCTGATTCTGGTGGTGGACATCGGCGGCGGCACCACCGATTTCACCTTGATCGCCGTGACGGAACAAGCCGGAGAGTTGCAGCTCGAGCGCGTCGCGGTGGGCGAGCACATCCTGCTGGGCGGCGATAACGTCGACCTGGCTCTGGCGCGCCACCTGGAGCAGCAGCTTGCGGCACAAGGAACCAAGTTGGATGCCGTGCAGTTGCACGCTCTGTGGCAGCAGTGCCGCCTGGCGAAAGAGAAGCTCCTGGAAGAAGACAACAAAAAGCGCGAGCATCCCATCACGATACTCGGGCGCGGCACGGGACTGGTGGGCGGAACGTTCAAAACAAAACTGCTGCGCGAGGATATCGACCGCATCCTGGGAGAAGGGTTTCTCCCGGCCGTATCCAGCCAGGACATGCCACAACGCAGGAAAATGGGCCTGGCGGAAATCGGGCTCCCTTATGCGGCCGATGCGGCCATCACTCGTCACCTGGCCCGATTCCTCCGGCAGCAGGCTGCGCAATCCGAGCATGGTTCCGTGCGGCGCGGGCCCAGCGGTCTAGCGGCCCCCACCCATGTGCTCTTCAACGGCGGCGTGCTGCGCGCAGGTTTGGTGCGCCGGCGGATTCTTGAAACGCTCAACGAATGGCTGGCGGCGGAGAATCTCGCCCCCGTGGTTCCTCTGCTGGGGGAGGATTTGATGCACGCCGTAGCTCGCGGCGCCGCTTATTATGGACTCGCGCGCGAAGGACGAGGGGTGCGCATCCGCGGCGGAGTGCCGCGCACTTATTACGTCGGTATCGAAAGCGCCATGCCCGCCGTCCCCGGCATGCCGGTTCCATTCAAAGCCCTGGCCGTAGCCCCTTTTGGCATGGAAGAGGGAAGTTCCCTGCAATTGAAGGATCGCGAGTTTGGCCTAACCGTGGGAGAGCCCGCCGAGTTCCGTTTCTTTCAATCCGCCGTGCGCAAGAACGATGCTGCGGGCGCCATGCTGGACGACGTGGCTTCCGATCTGGAAGAACTCTCGCCCATTGAAGTCTGTCTTCCCGCCGCGGGCAACGCAGGCGAATTTGTGCCGGTGACATTAGAAACCGTTGTAACGGAAACCGGTATGCTCCAACTCTGGTCCGTGGCCAGAGACGGCCGCCGCTGGAAGCTGGAGTTCAACGTGCGAAGCATTCCTTCATAGATACCTCACCAGTTCATTCACCACATTTTGAACGCCGGTGTAGGCATCGCCCGGGCCTTCATACTCGATGGAGAACACACCTCTGAAACCCGCTTTCTTCGATGCCTGCATCGCTCGCGGAAAATCAAACGCCGTCTCCACGCCATGCTCATCGAACTCCAAACCTTTGGCGTGCGAAACTGTCGGCGCATACGGATAAAGCAACGGCAACCCGCGCTGCCGCGTGGCTTCATCCGGAAAATTGCCCATGTCCGGAAGCGCGCCGCAATGTGCGCCAACCGCCTGGAACACCTTCACCAGATCTTCCGGATGCTCCGATCCCACGCCGCCATGGTTTTCGATAATCACATACAGATTCTTCGAGCCCGCGTAATCGGCCAGCTTTCGATAGGACGCCATCGTGTTCGAAAGATCCGCCCGATTCATTTGCCCCGGATCGCAGCGCACGGATTTGGCGCCCAATTCTAGCGCCACGTCCATCCACTTGGTGCACGCTGAAATCGCGGCGTTGCGAATTTTTGAATCGGGATCCGAAAGCCCGCCCTTGACTCCGAGCTCAGGTATGTCCACCGGAATATTCACGAGGTGTGAATGGGTCCGTTCCAGCCTGCTCTTTACTTCGCGTAGGTAAGACAGCTTGGTCGATTCGAAATGCGGCGCCACCATTTCCAGTTGATGCACATGGTACCGGTCGGCGATCATTTCTGGAAAATCGCGCAGATCCCACCATTTGCCCGGCTTCGGCATCTTGTCATCGAAGGTGGCCGCAAAGTAGTTGTGAAAGCTCCAGCTCGAGATTCCGATGCGATCCGATAACCCGGCCGGTGCTTGTGCTCTTAAACCGGCGGCCAAGCCCCAAGAAGTGTGAAGCAAAAATGTGCGTCGCTGCATTTGAGATCCACTATAGTATTACTTCTCCTCCACCGGTAACTGAGGATCGCGGTACTTGCCCCCGCTAATCTGCCGCTCGAGCTTTCCGGCCGTTTCGCTCTGCAACCGCCGCACGGCCTCGAATTCGGTCTGCGCTTCCCCTTTGCGGCCCACTTGCATCAAAATCTGCGCGCGCAGATAGTGAACGCTGGCGCTCTTCGGATCGATGGCGCCGGCGGACGCCAGCGCTTTCAGCGCCGCCGCGTAATGCTTCTCCGCCTTGAGGATTTTCGCGAGGCCGAACCAGGACGTTCCAATCTGTGAATTACGGCGCAGCGCTTGTTCGAAGTAGCGCCGAGCCTCTAAATTCCGTTCCAGTGCCAGGCTCATGGTTCCAAGCTCGTCATAGTTATAAGGAACTTCAGGTTCCACGGCGATGTCTTTAAGAAATTCGTCCTGGGCTTTGTCGTAATCCCGTTTGTGTTTATAAATCACACCGATGTTGTAGTGGACCATCGGCAACTTCGGATCGGCCTGCGCGGCTTGTTCTAGTTCCACCAGCGCCTTGTCGTCATCGCCCCGGTTCAAGTAAGCTTTTCCAACCAGTAGATGCAGCGTCGGTGAATTTTCGCCCACTTCCAGCAAGCGTGCCAGCGACTTCTCTTCAAGATCGTGGCGATCGGTTTTGCCCGCCGCTACGGCCAGGACGTAGAGATAGCTCAAATCATTGTTGGAGGATGCCCACAACGGCTCGAGCGCAGCCGTGGCGTCGGCATAGCGTTCGTCGAACATATAACACAGACCCACCAGATGGCGGGCTTGTTCGGAATCCGGCCGATCGCGAAGCACCGATTCGAAGGGCGCGATAGCTTTGTGATAGTCGCCCTCGCGATAATAAACCAGGCCGATGTTGAGCCGGATTCCTGGAATTTGCGGAGCCAGTTTTTCGGCGGCGTGGAGTTCCTCAAGCGCGCGCTTCCATTTGTTCTGGCGCATGTAAATCACGCCCAGGTTTCCGTGCGCGCCAACGTCTGCGGGCGTTAGCGCCACGATTTCCAAGAATTTCTTCTCTGCCTCGTCCCACTGGCCCCGATGCATGGCCGCTTCGCCCGCTTCAAAAGCCTGGCGGCGGAGAGCTTCAGGGTCGGCGGTCTGTCCGGACAGAATCGCTACCGTCCAGATCACCGCCGCGATTATAAGAGTGCTCCGCTTCCGGATCAACTTATCATGTTAGCGCCAAGGCAAGCTACTTGATAGAATCCTCCCTATGAAGATAATTGCTAGAACCGCAATCGCGGTTTTGCTGCTGTTCGCCTTTTCGCCCTCCCGGACCGTTATCGCCCAGGAGGCGAAGAAGACGAAGGCGGCGGATAGCGGCGCCATCGAGCGCGGGAAATACATTGTCGAATCAGTGGCGATGTGC
>Ga0302324_100008404_pt1 | contig 21769 bp, 15 predicted proteins | sample Palsa_T0_1_FD_201949 | JGI IMG/M metagenome (GOLD analysis project Ga0302324, IMG submission 201949) | Peat permafrost microbial communities from Stordalen Mire near Abisko, Sweden - Palsa_T0_1 | ecosystem: Environmental > Terrestrial > Soil > Palsa > Peat permafrost | place: Sweden: Abisko...
TGGCGCTTTGCCTGCTGTTCGAGTGGACGTCAATCCCACCGTACTCAACAACTACGGCCTCAACCTGGAAGATGTCCGCGCCATGTTAGGAAGCGCGAACGCCAATCGCCCCAAGGGTGAACTAGCCATCCAACAGCGTGTCTGGGAGTTGAACACGACCGATCAACTGCTGAAAGCCAGCGACTACAAACCACTCTTGGTGGCCTACAAAAACGGCGGGGCGGTGGTGCTTTCCGACATCGCCAATGTCACCGATTCGGTGGAAGACATTCGCGTAGCCGGTATCGCCAACGGGAAGCCTGCCATATTGGTGATCATCTTCCGCCAGCCGGGCGCCAACATCATCGACACCGTGGATCGAATTCGTTCGCTGCTCCCGCAGTTGAAAGCGGCCATTCCCGCCGCTATGGATCTTTCGGTGGTCTTGGACCGAAGCACCACCATTCGCGCCTCGGTCCACGATGTTCAATACACGTTGATGATCTCGATCGGCCTGGTGATCCTGGTGGTTTTCGTCTTCCTGCGCAGTGTCCGAACCACGGTGATCCCGAGCGTGGCGGTCCCGGTCTCGCTGGTTGGGACCTTCGCCGTCATGTATTTGTTGGGTTATAGCGTGGACAACCTGTCGTTGATGGCGCTCACCATCGCGACCGGCTTCGTGGTGGACGACGCCATCGTCGTTATCGAAAATATCACGCGCTATCTTGAGCAGGGAATGCCGCCCGTGCAGGCAGCCTTGCGCGGAGCGAAAGAAATCGGCTTCACCGTGCTTTCCATCAGCATCTCGCTGGTTGCCGTGTTCATTCCAATTCTGATGATGGGCGGAATTGTCGGACGTTTGTTCCGTGAGTTCGCCGTAACGCTTTCGGTGGCCATCGTGATCTCGCTGGTGGTTTCGCTCACCACCACTCCCATGATGTGCGCCAAGCTTCTGCGCAGCCACGAGCGGGAACAGCATGGCCGCATCTATCGGCTGAACGAATGGGTGTTCAACAAAATTCTGCGAGGCTACGAAGTCTCGCTGCAGTGGGTGCTGCGTCACCAGCCGCTGATGCTGCTGGTCACGCTTTCCACCATCGGGCTCACCATCTACTTGTACATAATTATTCCCAAGGGATTCTTCCCGCAGCAGGACACCGGCCGGCTCTCCGGGCAGATTATGGCCGATCAAGCCACTTCGTTCCAGGCCATGCGAAGCCGCTTGCTTCAGATGGTGAACGTGGTGATGCGCGACCCGGCCGTGGATAGCCTGAATGCCTACACCGGCGGTTCGGGCGGCTTCAGCCGCGGGATCAATAACGGAACAATGTTTATTACGCTCAAATCGCCGAACGAGCGCAATAAGATGACAGCCGATCAGGTGATCGCGCGATTGCGTGGCCAGACGGCGCGCATCCCTGGCGCGACGCTCTACCTGCAGCCGGTGCAGGATCTTCGCATCGGCGGACGCGGCAGCGCCGCGCAATATCAATTTACATTGCAGAGCGACAGCGTGCAGGATCTCAACCATTGGGCGCCGATTGTCCAAAATAAACTGCGCGCGCTCCCGCAAATCGTCGACCTGAATTCCGACCAGCAAAACAAGGGTCTCCAAACCTCGCTGGTCATCGATCGCGCCACCGCTTCGCGTCTGGGTATTTCCGCCCAGCTCATCGACGACACGCTGTACGACGCGTTTGGACAGCGCCAGGTCTCCACCATGTACCAGCCGCTCAATCAATATCACGTGGTGATGGAATCCGGGGAGCGATTCTGGCAAAACCCGGACGGCTTGAAACAAATTTACGTGCGCGGAAATAATGGCGCGCAGGTGCCGCTCAGTTCGTTCACGCACTTTGCATTGGACACGGCGCCGCTGTCCATAAATCATCAGGGACAATTCCCGTCCGTTACGTTCTCGTTCAACCTGCCCCTCGGCGTGGCTTTGGGAGACGCGGTGGCCGCTATCGTCGAAACAGAGCAGGAAGTCAACCTTCCCTCCAATATTCATGGGAGTTTCATGGGAACAGCGCAGGCCTTTCAACAATCGCTCTCGAACGAACCCATCCTGATCGCCGCTGCGCTGGTGGCCGTGTATATCGTTTTGGGCGTGTTGTACGAGAGCCTGATTCATCCCATCACCATTCTCTCCACGCTGCCCTCGGCCGGGGTCGGCGCGCTCCTGGCGCTGCTGCTTCTGCACACCGAACTCACCGTGATCGCCCTCATCGGCATTATCCTGCTCATCGGAATCGTCAAGAAGAATGCCATTATGATGATCGATTTCGCGCTGGAAGCCGAGCGCAAGGAAAACAAGAGTCCGGAGGAGTCCATTTTTCAGGCTTGCATTCTCCGCTTCCGGCCCATCACCATGACCACCATGGCCGCGTTGTTGGGTGGCCTGCCTCTCGCGATCGGCGGCGGCACCGGATCGGAGTTGCGCCGTCCTCTTGGCATTTCGATTGTCGGCGGCCTGATTTTCAGCCAGATGCTTACCCTCTACACCACGCCGGTAATTTATTTGTACTTGGACCGCCTGCGCCTGCGAACCGAAAAGTTCCGCGCCAGAGTATTCCGGAAGCCCGCAGCGGCGGAATCACAAGCATGACCAAGCAATTCACATTCGTACATGGCGTCCTGCTGAGCTCGGCTCTCTTTACTCCGTCTTGCATGGTGGGTCCGAAATACAGCAAGCCCACCGCGCCGTCTGCGCCCGCCTTCAAGGAACAACCGCCGCCCGAATTTAAAGAAGCGAATAACTGGAAGCCAGGCGAGCCGCGCGACGACAAGCTGCGCGGGAACTGGTGGGAAGTCTACCAGGATCTCCGGTTGAACGCGCTGGAGGAACAGGTGCGGGTTTCGAACTTGAATATCGCGCAAGCCGAAGCGCAATTCCGGGAAGCGCGCGCGGCAGTTCGAATTGCTCGCGCGGATCTGTACCCTACCGTTACCGCCGGAGTCACGGTCACGCGCTCGCGGACATCCTCGAACCGCGGCGTCGGGCGCGGTCTCATCATTGGTACGCAAAACGACTTTCAAACTCCGGTGGATGCTTCCTATGAAGTCGACGCCTGGGGGCGAGTCCGCAACAACATTGCGGCCAACGTAGCCAGCGCGCAAGCGAGCGCGGCCGACCTGGAAACCATACGCCTGAGCATGCATGCGGAATTGGCAACCGACTATTTTCAACTGCGCGGCCTGGATGCGGAAAAACAGCTCCTCGATTCAACCGTTGTCGCGTACCAGAAAGCATTGGATCTCACCAACGCCCGGCATGCGCAAGGCATCGCGTCGGGAGTGGACGTGGAGCAAGCCCGAACGCAGTTGGAAACCACGCGAGCGCAATCGGCCGACTTGGGCGTGCAGCGCACCCAGCTGGAGCACGCCATCGCAGTGTTGACCGGCAAGCCCCCCTCCGAACTCAGTATCGAACTCGCGCCTTTGCACGAAGAACCTCCCGCCGTCCCCATCGCCCTGCCGTCGGAGCTCTTGGAACGCCGTCCTGACATCGCGAGCGCCGAGCGTCATGTGGCCTCCGCGAATGCCCAGATCGGCGTGGCGATGGCTGCGTTTTATCCCACCATCTCGCTGAGCGCCGGCGGCGGATTGGAAAGCTCGGCAATTACTACGCTCATCCAATGGCCCAGCCGGTTCTGGTCTTTGGGAGCCTCGTTGCTCCAAACTGTCTTCGATGCCGGACGCCGCCGCGCGATGACCGATCAAGCCATCGCCACTTACGATGCCACCGTCGACGCCTACCGGTTGAGCGTGCTCACCGCTTTCGAAGACGTGGAAGACAATCTGGCGGCGCTGCGGGTTCTCGAAGACGAAGCCAAAATCCAAGCAACGGCGGTGAAGAGCGCGCAACGTTCGCTCGAGCTGGCCAACAACCGGTACGTCGGCGGCATCACTACGTACCTTGAAGTAATCACCGCGCAAAGTGTAGCCCTTACGAATGAATCCACCGCCGTGAGTCTGTTGTCGCGGAGGATGACGGCCAGCGTTGCTTTGGTGAAGGCGCTGGGCGGCGGATGGGACGCTTCGAGCCTTCCCTCAGCCACTGACTTGTTGGCCAAGCAGCCCCCCGCGCCGGTCCCGGGCCAGCCCGCGAAAGTATCCGAAAAGCCCCATCCATAGCGCCGCGGCAACTGACATAATGAGAGGCCTATGGCGCCTACCAATGTTCGTTCGTTGCCCAATGTGGTCCGGCTATTCAAACTCGCCGCGCGTCCTGTGGGGATGCCGAAGGAGTCCGATTTCGCGCTTGCAGAAATTGCGATGCCGAGGCCTGGCGCGGACCAAGTGCTGGTAAAGACCCATTATCTTTCGGTGGACCCCTACATGCGTGGACGCATCACCGGCATCCGATCCTACGCCGATCCGGTGAACATCGGCGACGTGATGGTGGGCGGTTCGGTAGGGCAGGTGGTGGAATCGCACCATTCCGGTTTCGCGGCCGGCGATTTCGTGTTGGGGTCTTGGGGGTGGCGGGAATATGCGGTGGTGGAAGGCCAGACTCTACACAAGCTCGATCCAAAACTAGCTCCGATTTCGACAGCTCTCGGCGTGCTGGGCATGCCCGGCATGACGGCCTACTTCGGGTTCCTCGAAATCTGCAAACCGCAGGTGGGCGAGGTGGTGGTAGTTTCAGGCGCAGCCGGGGCGGTTGGGTCCCTGGTGGGACAAATCGCCAAGATCAAGGGTTGCCGCGTGGTTGGTATCGCCGGTACCGAGGAAAAGGTCCACTGGTTGGTGAATGATCTCTGTTGCGATGCCGCGTTCAATTACAAAACCTGTTCCGATTACACAACGAAGCTAAAGGAAATTTGCCCCTCGGGAATCGATTGCTATTTCGACAACGTGGGCGGCGCCATCACTGACGCCGTATTCCCCTTGCTGAACGTCTTTGGACGAGTCTCCGTCTGCGGTCAGATTTCCATGTACAACCTGGAAAAGCCGGAGCCCGGCCCGCGGCTGTTGCCCTTTACGCTGGTGAAACAACTCAAGGTGGAAGGCTTCATCGTGACCCGCTGGCAAAGCCGCTGGGGCGAAGGCATCGCGCAAATGGCCCAGTGGTTGAAGGAAGGCAAGATCCAATATCGTGAGGATATCGTAGAGGGATTCGGAAACACGGTGAAGGCGTTCATCGGGATGTTGCAGGGGGAGAATACGGGGAAGATGTTGGTGAAGGTGTGAGTGTGACCGAATTTGCCCGCGGTCGCTTATGGGCGCGGGTTACGTTCATCGTCAAAAGGCCACCAAGATTCGTCGGACAGAGGTAGTTCCTTGCCCCTCGGAGTTGCGTAGAAGTATGTTTTGAAGTCTTCCTCGATAACATCAAGTAACGGCATTCCACGAAGTTCTTCTGCTGGCTTCGTGCCTGACAACAGGTATGCTTTGGCCAGTCCGCCTTCGATCAATTCTCCCAATGCATTCACAATGTGAGATCGCTCAACGACGAATCCGAGCTTGGCGCAATCTGTTGCAACGCATGGAAGAATGATCTGATCGACATTCTCGTAGTCGTCGCAGATCTCGTTCAAGACCATCCACCGGATCAGCTCATTCCTTTCCATGAGTGGTGCCTTCGCGGCCTCCGCGATTGACTAGCTCGCCAGCTCGAACAATCCCGCCGCGCCCTGCCCGCCACCGATGCACATCGTCACCACGCCCAGCTTGGCTTTGCGGCGCGCCATCTCGTTCGCGATGGTCCCCACCATGCGCGATCCGGTCATCCCAAACGGATGGCCAATTGAAATCGACCCGCCGTTCACATTCAACTTTTCAGGATCGATTCCCAGCCGGTCGCGGCAGTACACCACCTGCACGGCGAAAGCCTCGTTCAGCTCCCACAGATCGATATCGGAAATCTTCAGTCCTTTGCGCGCCAGCAGTTTCGGCACGGCGAACACTGGGCCGATTCCCATTTCATCCGGCTCGCAGCCGGCCACGGCAAAACCGCGAAAGATCAGCTTATAGGGGATGCCTAGCGCATCCGCCCGCTCGCGTGACATCAGCAGCGTTGCCGATGCCCCGTCGGAAAGCTGCGAAGCGTTGCCCGCCGTCACCGAACCTTGGCCGCTATCGGGATCGAAATAGGGCTTGAGCCCCAGCAATCCTTCCAGCGTTGTATCCGGACGATTGCATTCGTCTTTGTTCGCGCAAACTTGTTCGGTCCCGCTCACTTGTCCGGTCTTTTTATCCAGCAGTGTGCGCGTCACTTTCATGGGCGCGATCTCGTCTTCGAAAAATCCTTCCTGCTGCGCGCGAGCGGTGTGTTGCTGGCTGGTTAGAGAATACTCATCCTGCACTTGGCGGCTGATCTTATAGCGCTTGGCAACCACCTCGGCCGTGACGCCCATCACCATGTAGATTCCAGGCGAATGCTCCGCCACCCACGGATGCGGATTGCCGTTGCGCTCCGTCATGCTAATGCTCTCCACGCCTCCGCCGATGGCCGCATCGGCGTCCTCATTCACAATCTGATGCGCCGCCATAGCGATAGCTTGCAAGCCGGAGGAGCAGAATCGATTCACGGTGGTGGCCGCTACCGTAACCGGGAGACCGGCCAGGATGGAAGAGACGCGCGCGATATTCGACCCCTGCATGCCGTGCGGTTGGGCGCAACCCAGAATCACGTCGCCAATTTCAGCGGCGTCCAGCGCGGGCGTTTTGCGCAGAACATCCTGAATGCAATGCGCGGCCAAATCTTCCGGACGCGTCATGTTGAACGAACCGCGGAAAGATTTTGCCAGTGCGGTGCGTGAACTGGCCACCACTACTGCTTCTCGCATGATTTTTCCTCCAGCCTCTGCGCTACGCGGCGCTGGCCGCAACCTTTTTGTCGAAGTCGGCGAACGTCCCGCCCTCTTGAGCCAATTGCTTCAGCAACGGCGCAGGAGCCCAAAGCGCCCCGTGCTCTTTTTCGAATTCGCGAATGCGCTCGAAAACTTTCTTCAGCCCCACGGCGTCGGCGTACCACATCGGTCCTCCGCGATACGCGGGAAATCCGTAACCGTTGATGTAAATAATGTCGATGTCCACCGCCCGCAGCGCATAACCCTCTTCCAGAATCCGCGCGCCTTCATTCACCAGCGAGTAAATGGTTCGCTCCACAGTTTCTTCCGCGCTAATCTCGCGCGGAGCCCGCCCGGTTTCCGTCCGCACCTGCTCAATCAGCTTATCCACATCCGGATTGTGCATCGGACGGCGATTCTCATCGTACTTGTACCAGCCCGCGCCGGTCTTCTGACCGAAGTGTCCCAGCTCGCATAAACGATCTTCCAGAATCGGCTGCCGGACGCTGGTGTCGCGCATTTCCCCATACTCTTTTCGGATGCGCCAGCCCACGTCCAGCCCCGCCAGGTCGCCGGTGGCCAGCGGTCCCATGGCCATGCCGAAATCGTAGAGCGCCTGATCCACCGCCTCTACCGTCGCGCCCTCTTCCACCAGGAACTGCGCTTCCCTGCGATAAGGTCCGAACATGCGATTGCCGACGAATCCACGGCAATTGCCCACCAGCACGCCGACTTTGCCCAGTTTTTTCGAAAGCGCCATCAGCGTAGCCATCACTTCCTTGGAAGAGGCTTTGCCGCGCACCACCTCGAGCAAACGCATCACGTTAGCCGGACTAAAGAAGTGCGTGCCGATCACCCACTCCGGCCGCGAGGTTGCCGAAGCAATTTCATCGATGTTCAGTGTGGATGTATTGGTCGCCAGGATTGCCCCCGGCCGCATCACTTTGTCCAACTCGCCGAAGATCTGTTTCTTGAGCGCCATGCCTTCGAACACGGCTTCCGTCACCATGTCCACTTCGCCGAAGCCGTCGTAGGTCAGCGTGGGCCGGATGCGAGCCATCCGCTTGTCCATCTCCTCTTGCGAAAATCGCCCCTTCTTCACCGAATTTGCGTAGTTCTTGCGAATGGTGGTCAACCCGCGATCCAGCGCCACCTGATCGGTTTCCTTGAGCAGCACCGGTATGCCGGCATTCGCGAAAACCATGGCGATGCCGCCGCCCATAGTGCCGGCGCCAACTACAGCGGCCTGGTTCACCGGGATCTGCGCAATGTCTTTCGAGATACCCGGTATCTTTCCCACCTCGCGATCGCCGAAAAAGACGTGAATCAGAGCCTTCGATTGCTCGGAGAATAGGCATGCCTGGAACAGCTCTGCTTCGCGTTTGACGCCTTCGTCGAAGGGCAGCTTGGTGGCGGCTTCCACGGCATCAATGGCCGCTTGCGGCGCCATCAGATTACGCGCCTTCTTGCCGGCGGCATCGCGCGCGAATGCGAAGATGGGCGCGTTGGATTGCTCGTTGCCCAACTTGCCGTTCAAATCGCGCGTGCGGCGCGGCGGTGTTCCAATCCTGGTACGCGCGAACGCCAGCGCGCCCTGCAGCAGATCGCCCTCTACAATTTGATCGACGATGCCGGCTTCGAGCGCGGCTTTGGCGCCGATGGGATCGCCCGCCGCGCACATTTCCACCGCTTTCGCCACGCCGGCCAGACGCGGGAGTCGCTGCGTTCCCGCCGCTCCCGGAATGATCCCCAGTTTCACTTCCGGTTGGCCTACTTGCGCGGACGGAACCGCCACGCGATAGTGGCAGGCCATGGCCGTCTCCAGGCCCCCGCCCAGCGCGGTGCCGTGAATCGCCGCAATAACCGGCTTTGGATAAGTTTCCACGCGATCCAGCACGCCCAGGAAACCTGGTCCCTTGCGCCGGTCGCCGCTCGAGGTAATCTTGCCGAACTCTTTGATGTCCGCGCCCGCGATGAAGGTACGGCCTCCGCCGATCAGCACAATCGCCTTCACGGAGTCGTCTTTCTCAAATTGTTCCAGGCCGGCGACAATTCCTTCCGGCACGCCCGGGCTCAGCGCGTTCACCGGCGGATTGTTTACCGTGAGGATGCCAACTTCGCCGTCCTTACTCGTTTGGATCAAACTGGGTTGAACCAAACTGGATTTAACCTGATCGCTCATCCATACGATTCTATCGCATGAAAGTGACGGTAGCCTGACGCGCCGGCCTAACGGGAGCGCGACATGAAAGTGGGACCAACGCGATTCTCAAGGCGATTGCCCAAGTCTGATGTGGGGCCACGCTTTCCGCCTGCCGGGCCGGGCTTCTGCCCGGCGCGTCGCGGGTGAAAAACTGGCGTCCGATCGGTCCGCACAGCGCGGGCTAGAAAGCCGGCTGCAGGCTGAACGCCCTGCCCCACACCTACCGTTCCACTTTTATGTCGCGCACCCTGCCCTAACTTTCCGACGTGCTGTTGTCGCTTGGGTTTGAGAGGAAGACATCCAGGAACATGCTAAGTGCATATCCGACAAAGACTCCGCCCAATCCAAATCCCACCAGCGCCACCGGTGCGGTTAGCCCGAGTTGGTCACCTATCGGCAGCGCGGCAGCCAATCCCACCCCGCCGAAAGCAACACTCACAAGTAATCGTTTTCTCATAAAGTACGGTCCTTCCTGTTCCTTTTGTAATCCCTTGACACTACTCCAGTATTCGACCTTTCTGGTCGCCACCATAGAGGGATTCACCTTAGGCGTGCCTACCAACTAGCCTGGAGGAACTGGTCCGGCATTCCCCGGTACACTCTAGCGCAAAGATACGGGCATTAGTCGAAATCGAATGGATTTTTCGGCGGAGGGGCGTCCGGATTATCTTTGACCTGCTTCAGCATCTCGTCGAATTTTCTCTCGAGCACCTGTTGATGGTTCTTGTGCTGCGCGAAAGACTTCTGGAAAACTTCGTCGCGGCGCGCCTCTTCGCCCTTGAGCTTCTGGACGGCCGCCCCAATATCCTCAATAGCCGGGGGTTTCTTGTGTTCACTATAACTGATGACGGCCTTCAGCTCGGGATCAATTTGGAGTGTCGCTTCACAGCACGGGCAGCGCACTTCCACCAGGTCGCGTTTACCTTTGGCCATACGGTCAAATCTTAGCAGGAATATGGCGCAGGCACTTCAGCCGACGAGCGCCGGCACTACTGCCGAGGCTTGGATTCTCTTTAAGGCTGTTCCGGTTTGAGCCGAATCTCCCGTGGACCATCATCCAGACCTTCTATGCGAATCATTTGCGGAGCAGGTTTTGCCGCCACTGGAACCGTTTCCGCGGCCGGTTTGTTTTCTGCCACCGCAACCGCCTGCTGCTGGCGCGCGGCCGCAAATATCTGAGCGTTCTTCTCGAATTCCTGCGGCGTCATCCGCAGACTGATTTTGGCCGTCGCGCCCTCGGCGGCAACCTTCAGTCGTTTCTCAAAGTCGACCATCGCCGGACCGCCCACCTTGTCCTTAACCGCGGCTTTCATCAGTTTTGAGAATTCCGACGCCATGCTTCTGGCCTCCGGCTCGGAAGGAAATATCAGAGAGATGTCCGCGGCCAATCCATTCCGTAAGGAGACTCCGGCTTCAAAACTTCTGGAGTCCGATTGGAGCCCTCCGCCCGCTAGCAAACCCATTAACCGGTCGTTGGCGATGGCCTGCATCCCCGACATAATCGCCCACACGTCATAGCGCGAATCCAGCTCCACCGCGCGCGCCAGGATGGGTCCGCCATCGGCCGGCGTTGGACTGGCGTTCCGTTCCAGGCTTGCGAATACCGATCCGGCATCGCCGATCACTATGGTCTGCGCGTCCATTAATACGAAAGCCATATCCCGGCTGTTCTTGCCCTGCGGCCGGTAAACCTGGATGGAATTGAAAAGCTGTGGTTTGGCGCCATGGTCGGCCAGCGACTTGCGAACTTTTGCCAAGTCAAAATGGCCGCGAACCACCACCAGCATGGGCGGCTCCGACGCTTCCTCCGGATGTGCGCGTCCCGGCGATGCCATGACAAACCGGTCAACATCATCCAGGAATTCCACGCCAGGAATGGCCGAGCTCGGATCGACATCGATATATTTCTCCCGCAGCAGCGCTCCGATGTGCGTACCCTTGAGCGCTTTCCAGTCGACGCTGATGAGCGCCTTCGGGTTGGGGGGAATGAATCGCAGCAGCGCTGGATCGGTCTGCGCGCTCCCAATAGCTGGAGCGAGCAGCAGAATTAAGCTAGCTAGAGGACGGAACATGACCCTAATGTTGCTATCGGCTGAAACAGGGAATCACCTTAGCCTTAGGCCGCGACCGCCAGAAAGCGTCTTCCCTCAAGCTGGTATAGTAAAATACCTCTTGGAGATCCCCCGGGCCCGTAGCTCAGTTGGTTAGAGCGCTACCTTGACACGGTAGAGGTCACAGATTCGAGTTCTGTCGGGCCCACCACTTCTCCGTAATGTGGGGCGGGCAATTTCAGCCGGCTATCGGATGGGTTGTCTTGAACTGGAGGAGTGGTCGTGAAACGAATCCTGCTGTGGCTGATCCTGGCCAGTCTCATCGCGATCGGATTTTTACTATACCGTTCCCGGCCGGAATCCAATCTAAACGTCACGCCCGATGCCAGACGCGAAATCGAGAAGGCGAAGGGGCGATAAAGGCGCGTCCCGACGCCTCAGGTTTGGCTTGGGGCCGGCGCCGGCGGAATTCCGCTCAACTCCAGCGGATCGTTGGAACCGCCGGTATGGGAATCGATACGTCCCCCCCTTCCGGCTTACAAAGAAAATCGAAGCCCTCTTCCCGGAGCAGCGTATCGATTTCCGCCAAATGTTCGGAATCCAGCAGTCCGGCGCCATAACCAATTCCTCCGTCCCGGATATGGTTCTGGTGCAGTAGAGTCCGGCGATCGAACACATACCCGTCCTTGCGTACCACCCGCGCGTGTTCAAGATCCTGGACTTGCTGGCTGAATCCCTTCACCTGCTCCAGAGATGTCGCCTGCAAGATCCTTCGCGCTTGCTCTTGTTCAATTGGTATTCCCAGGTACGAAGCGATGCTGTTTATGCCGGCTAAAGGCGCATGTACGATGGACTCATAAGAAACAATACAAGCAGTTCCGGCGGCCCGGTGAAAAGACCATAAGCGGAGTGAATTCCGGAGGACGCCGATCCAGTGGTCCACCGTGTCACCGAACATCCGCATGGCGGAGACGATTACGTCGCAGGGATCTCGCCAGGTGTAGATCGCTTTGATTGCGCCGGAACGGCATAGTTCGTATGCCGAAGGGTCCAGATGGTGAGACTTGATTACCAGATGCGAAAACCGGGGCCGGGAGGCTGCAAACAGGACGGCGGGATTCTCATTGTAGAAACCAAAAACCTTCCGCTGAGGTTCAGAAGATTTGATCAACTCCAGCGCCACGTTGAACGACCACGTGGAGCCGCTGCGAATCATCCCGTTGCAAAGCACCACCATTCAACACGATTATCTCACCCGTCGGATCGTGAGGGATAAACAAAATGGCCGACCGTTATAATCCGGCCGGCCAAATGATTGTCTCTTGAAAATGCTCGATCAGGTTAGCTACGGCCGCGCGAATATCGGTAGCGGAACAAGCCCGCCAGTACCAATCCAGCACCCGTAATGAGACTAAACGTGCCCGGCTCCGCTACACCCGAAGACGATGCACTGAGGTTCGCGGAATAAGTCCGGTCTACGTTGAATCCGCCAAGTCCAGGGTTGTTCAATGAGGTAGTGCCGTTGGCTCCGAAGGTCGCCCCCAACGCAACAGGCGTACCAACGTCTGAAAGGTTGCTAGGCGTGAACACCCAATCATTCGTACTGCTGCCCCCACTCACACCAGTGCCGCCATCTATTGGTGAATTGTGACCGATGGACCCGTTACTGGTAGCGGTGAGCGCGCCGGTGCTGCTCGCTAGTCCTTCCACAAAACCAAAAAAGTAGTTGCTGCCGGCTGCCGTCGCCGTGCCGGCTGTCAACCCAAACGCGAACGACTGCACCGAACCGCTATACGAAACGATTTCAGAAGAACCAATCCCCACTACAGTGTAGGTATCGGTGCCGGAGTTAAACGTAAAGATCAGGGGCGTCAGGTCTTTGGTTCCGGAAAACGTGGGACCGAACCAATTGAAAGTAGTCGCAGTATCGCCAGTCGGAAGGGATGCGCCATCGTAGATGAAGACTTGTCCCGTAGAAACATCCAGCGTGCTGCGAAGAGTAGTTGAAGATCCGATTGAGTCTGCCCAACCCTGAGTTAGGGAAAGAGCGAAAACGAGCGAGAAGAGTAGAACTAGCCGAACGGCAACGCGCAGGTGTGTTTTAGCCATGGTTTGATAGCTTTCCTCCGTACTACAGCAGCTTTCCTCCGTACTGGATGGAAGTATATAACACCCCTTAGCTCCGTTGCAATACTCAAATCTAATATTTTTCAGTAATTTACCCTATATAGGATTGCTGCACGGGACCGAAGCAAGACCTGGAAATATCCGGTAAGCCTTATTTCTTTAGATGGTTACAGTACTTTAGTGCCTTGCGAAACATCCCCAACCCGCTAGCCGGGACGTTCAGTACCAGTACCAAACCCGTGGCGCAGGCACTCTTGCCTGCTGCGCCGAGACTCGTCTCGGCGTTTGGCGGACATCGACGCTAGCGTCGATGCAGCAAGCAGGAGTGCTTGCGCCACGATCGCGAAGCGAAACCAAGCTAAACTGAAATTCCCGTCCGCAATGGTCTTAAAAACGATCCGAGCCGCGTTTCTCACGTTAGCCGCCGTGGCGTCCAGCCCCGCTCAAGACCCGGAAACCCCGATCAAAGTGGATGTCGAGGTAGTGAACGTTTTCTGCACCGTGCACGATCACCACGGCGCCCTGATCCGAGATCTGAAACAGGACGACTTCAAAATCCTAGAAGACAGCCGGCCACAGGAAATACGCTATTTCGCGCAGGAAACTAACCTCCCTCTCACGGTGGCCCTGCTCCTGGATGTGAGCGGGAGCGTGCGTTGGTTCGTGGAGGAAGAAAAACAGACTGCGGCGAAATTCCTGGAACAGGTGCTGCGTCCGGATGACCGGGCGCTGCTGGTGGGATTCTCCAGCACCGTCGTGCTGTGGCAGGACTTGACTCCATCCACCACACTGCTCGGAGCCGCCCTCCAGCGATTGCGGTCCATTCCATTCAAAGGGCTCCCTCCGCTGGGATTTCCCATGCCCAGCACGCTGCTTTATGAAGCCGTAGAGAAGACCGCCCTGGGAAAACTGAAACCGCTGTCCGGCCGCAAGGTTTTGATCGTAATCTCGGACGGTCTGGACAACGGCAGCAGCGTCCATCTCGATGCGGTGATCCAGGCGGTGCAGGCCACCAATACGATCGTCTACGGCATCTGCTTCGAAAGCGGCTTCTCCGGCTGCTCCTTCCTCAAAGACATGTCGGAGCCGACTGGAGGCCGAACCTTTCCAGTGAAAAAAATTCCAGTCGACAAGATCTTTCAGAGTATTGAAGAAGAAATGCGCAGCCAATACGCTCTCGGCTACGTATCCACCAATCGCGCCCACGATGGAACATTCCGCAAGCTTCAGGTGAAGGTCCTTCCCAAGGGACTCAAGGCGGAAGCCCGGAAAGGCTACTACGCCGCGCAGTAGCCACCACCCACCACCTATAATTCGAACAGGACCATGCGTAAGCGCCTCATGATCGGATCCGGCGTGCTGCTGCTCGCCATCCTGGTGACCCTGGTGGTGTGGCAAGGCTCCTTCACCTTCGGCCCTTTCGCTCCCTCCAGCATGCAGCAGACCATCCTGTTCTGGGCGGTCTCCACGTTTATTTTTGTTCTGACTATTACCCTGGGCTTCATTTTATTCCGCACCGGGCTGAAGCTCTACATGGAACGCCAGAGCAATCGGCCCGGCTCGCACATCAAATCCAAACTCATTGGCGGCGCGCTGGCGCTCAGCGTCCTGCCCATCTTCTTCCTGGTTCTGTGGAGTGTTTCGGTTCTGAACCGGAATCTGGAAAGCTGGTTCAGCCGGCCGGCGCGCAACATGAATATCGACCTGACCCAGGTGGCCGAGGCGTTGGATCAGGAGGTCCGGAGCAAGCTGGCGGCCGAAGCTCATCTGCTGGCTTCGCTCTCGCCCGCCGAAAGCGCTGACTATTACGAGCGATTTTGCGCGGCCAATGAAATTGAGCGGGCCGAGGTGGAGAATCCCAAGGACGTGAAACGGGTATTGTGCGCCGTGCCGAAGTTGCGCAATACCGCTCTGTTTACCGTCGAGACTGAGACCAGCCGCGGCCGGATCACTCTTTCCGCGCGCCTGCCGGTAAATTTGGCCGCCAAACAGGCCGAGATCTCGCGTTATGTTGCCGAATATAACCGCTTGGCGGTGGATCGAAAAGCCTTTCGCAGCATGTACCTTCTGCTGCTGAGCCTGATTACTTTGTTTATCCTGTTCTTTGCCATATGGATCGCGCGCTACATGGCCAGCCAGATCAGCACGCCCATTACAGCGCTGCTGAAAGCCGCTGAGCAGGTCCGCAAGGGGAACCTGGGATATCGCGTGCATGTGGCCGCCATCGACGAGTTGGCCACTCTGGTAAAAGCCTTCAACGAGATGACCGAGGCGCTGGAGGCCAACAGTAAGGAGTTGGAATCGCGCCGCCGCTTCACCGAAGCGATTCTTGAGAGCATTCCCACCGGCGTAATTTCGCTCACCGCCGACGGCCGCATCCAGCGCGTGAATCGCGCGCTCATGGGAATTTTTCCCGAGGACCAGGTGGCGCGGGCGTCGCGTTTGAGCGACCTATTCTCCCGCGATGACACCGCCGAAATCCGTTACCTGATGAATCGCGCCCGGCGCACCGGCGTGGCCGGCACTCAGATTGAATATAAAGCCGAACGGCGCGTTCTCCACCTGGCCCTCACCGTGGCCGCTCTGGATGCGCAACGCAGCTCCGGATTCGTTCTGGTGGTGGAGGATACCAGCGACCTGTTGCGTGCCCAGAAGGCCGCCGCCTGGCACGAAGTGGCGCGCCGCGTGGCGCACGAAATCAAGAATCCGCTGACACCCATCGCGCTCTGCGCGGACCGCATCGGCCGTCAGTTGGAGCGCGCCGAATCTAGCCCCGCCCCGACCGCTTCCGACACCCGCCGCATTTTGCTGGAGTGTTCCACCACCATCGCCCGTGAGGTGGAAAGCGTGCGTACTCTGGTGGATGAATTCTCCCAGTTCTCCCGATTTCCCGCGGCCCAGCCGGTGGCCTCCGACCTCAACGAAGTGGTGGAGAACGCTCTCTCCGTCTTCGAAGGCCGCCTGGAAGGCATCCAGGTCCGTACCGATCTCGCCGAAGATCTGCCGGCCGTCAATATCGACCGCGAGCAGTTCAAACGCGTGGTGGTGAACCTGGTGGACAACGCCGCCGAAGCCATGCAGGAATCCCCGTCCAAGCGCCTCTACATCGCCACCCGTCACACCGAAATCGATTCGGTGGAGCTGATCGTGGCGGATACCGGGTGTGGCGTGTCCCGCGACGACAAAGAGAAACTTTTCTTGCCCTACTTTTCCACCAAGGGCCGCGGGACCGGCCTGGGCCTGGCTATCGTAAATCGCATCCTGGTGGATCACGACGCCACCATTCGGATCGAAGACAACGTCCCGGTGGGCGCGCGATTCATCGTGGATCTGCCCACGCCCGCCTCCGCCGACGCGGAGGTTAAATCCGCCGACGTGACACCCGCTCCGCCGGTGGAGAGCCGCCTATGAAAATCGCGCGCATCCTGATCGTGGACGATGAACCCGGCATCCGCCAATCGCTGGCCGGCGTGCTGGACGACGAGGGCTACCAAACCCACGCCGTGGCAACCGGTGAAGAATGCCTGGATGAGATCGCGCGATTGGGTTACGATCTGGTTCTGCTGGATGTCTGGCTCCCTGGCATGGACGGACTGGAAACGCTAACGCGCTTGCAGGAGATCCCCTTCGCCAGCCGGCCCGTGGTGGTGATCATTTCCGGCCACGGCACCATCGAAACCGCCGTGAAGGCCACCAAGCTGGGCGCCTTCGATTTTTTGGAAAAACCGCTCACCATCGAAAAGGTCTCGGTGGTTGTGAAAAACGCCCTGCAGCAGCGCCGGCTGGAATTGGAGCTGGAGCGATTCAAAGAAGACGACCGCTCCCGGCTGCAGATCATCGGCGACAGCGTCCCCATGAAGGCGCTGCGGCAACAGTTGGCGTTGATGGCCGCCACCAACGGCCGGGTGCTGATCTATGGGGAAAGCGGGACCGGCAAGGAGTTGGTGGCTCACGCCATCCATAGCAGCAGCGCGCGGGCTTCTGAGCCGTTCGTGGAGGTCAACTGCGCCGCCATCCCCGAGGATTTGATCGAAAGCGAGCTGTTCGGTCATCGCAAAGGCAGCTTTCCCGGCGCGCTGGAGGACAAAACCGGCAAGCTGCAAAAGGCCGACAGCGGGACGCTGTTTCTGGATGAAGTGGGTGACATGAGCTTGAAGACCCAAGCCAAAGTCCTGCGCTCGCTTGAGGAGCAGCGATTCGAGCCGGTGGGCGCCGAGACATCCATTCAGGTGGATGTGCGCGTGGTGGCAGCCACCAATAAAAATCTGGAAGAAGAGATCGAACGCGGGAATTTCCGCGAAGATCTGTTCTACCGGCTGAACGTGATTCCGTTTCATATGCCTCCGCTGCGCGAGCGCATTGAAGACGTGCCGCTGCTGGCCAACCATTTCCTGCGGGAATTCACCATGGCCTACGGACGCCGTCCCAAGGAGTTGACGCCGGAAGCGTATGCGGTATTGCAGGAGCATCGCTGGCCGGGCAACGTGCGCGAGTTGCGCAACCTGATGGAGCGCATTGTCATTATGAACCCGCAGGTGCGCGTGGATGCACGCCATCTTCCGTTACACAACGGTAAGCGCAACGTGCTGGAGCGCCCGGCGGAACGCTTCGGCAGCTTGCACGATGTGCGGGCGGCGGCCGAACGCGAATACATCCTGAAAACGTTGGACGAAACCAAAGGCAACGTCACCAAAACCGCGGAATTGCTGGGCCTGGAGCGCAGCAATCTTTATCGCAAGATGAAGACGTTGGGCATCGCGCCCAAGGAGTAGTTCTGCTTCGGCTACGCCGGGTGCACGACATGAAAGTGGAAAGGCAAGCCTGTGGGGCCACGCTTTCTAGCCGGCGCCTTGCGAGCCATCAGATGACTGTTGTTCTTTGCGGCCACGCAGGGCGGAAGCCCGGCGGCAGGCGGAAAGCCTGGTCCCACATCCCTGGCATACATCTCCGCTCAGACTTGGCACTTTCTATCGAGAATCGCGTCAGTCCCCACTTCAATATCGCGCACCCTTCCCGAACCCTCCCCTTGCACTTCTACACGAAGTGTTGTATGCTCTCATGTAGAAGTGAAAGGGGAATGACCTGCCGACCCGACACATCGACCTTCCGCAAGGCACGCTGGACCTGCTCATCCTCCGCACCCTGGCGCTCGAGCCTCTGCATGGCTGGGCCGTCTCCGAGCGCGTCCAACAGATTTCGCGCGAGGTGCTGCGCATCCAACAAGGTTCGCTCTATCCGGCGTTGCATCGTCTGGAACGCAGGGGCTGGATCAAAGCCCGCTGGGGAACGTCGGACAACAACCGCCGCGCCAAATATTACGAGCTCACAAAAACCGGCCGCGAGCAGCTCGAAGTAGAGAAAGACGCTTGGGAGAAAATGACGACGGCTGTCGCGCGGGTGCTGGCCTAGGAGATTCCGCGGTGCTCAACGATTTACTCTTTCGCCTCCGCTCGCTCTTCCGCCGAAACTCGGCCGAAACCGAATTGGACGACGAACTGCGCTTCCATTTCGAGCGCCACGTCCAAAAGTACGAACGCGACGGCCTGACACATTCAGAAGCGCTGCGGCGCGCGCGGCTGGAGTTCGGCGGAATCGATCAGGTGAAGGAGCAATGCCGCCAGGCGCGCGGCGTGCACGTGATCCACGAGCTGGGCCAGGATATCCGCTTCGGTTTGCGGATGCTCCGCAAGTCCCCCGGCTTCACGGCAGTCGCGCTGCTCACGCTCGCGCTCGGCATCGGCGCGAACACCGCGATCTTCTCGGTGGTTTACGGCATCCTGCTGCGGCCTCTGCCATACCAGGACTCCGCGCGCTTGATTGTCCTCAATGAAACCACGCCCAAAGTCGGCATGGTCAGTGTATCTTACCCGGATTTTCTGGATTGGCGCGCGCAGAGTCGCGCGTTCTCCCGGATGGCAGCCGTAGGTCAAGTTGAGTTCAATCTTGCCGGAGTCAATCAGCCCGAGAGCATTAGCGGCGAAGCTGTTTCGTCCAGCTTTTTCTCAATCCTGGGCATGCACCCCTGGCTCGGCCGCGACTTCGACCCCTCGGAAGAAAAAGTTGGCACAGCGCCGGTGGTCTTGCTGAGCTACCAGCTCTGGCAATCGCATCTTGGCGGCGATCCGAACGTGGTGGGACGCACCATCAATCTGGACGGCAACGGCTTCACCATCGTCGGCGTCTTGCCCCCGGATTTCCGCTCCATCGATAAGACTGACGTGATCGTGCCCATCGGCGTATGGGCCACGCATAGCCCCAAGGAAGCAAGCGATCGCGGCGATCGCGGCGACATGTGCGTCATCGCGCGGCTCGCGCCAGGCGTCAGTTTACTCCAAGCCCGCGCGGAAATGGAAACGATCGAAGCGCGGCTGGCGGTCACCTATCCGATCGACGCCGAATTTGGCGCCGCCCTCCGGCCGATTCGCGAGGTATTCGTCAGCGACATTCGTCCCGCCATCCTGATTCTTTTCGGCGCTGTCCTGTTTGTTCTGCTGATCGCCTGCGCAAACGTCGCCAATCTCTTTCTGATGCGCGGCGCGGCGCGAACACGCGAGATTGCGCTCCGCATCGCCTTGGGAGCCACGCGCGGCCGCATCGTCCGGCAGATGCTGGCGGAAAGTCTGGTGCTCGCCTTCTTCGGAGGCCTCTTAGGTGTCCTCATTTCGATTGCCGGAATTCGTGGATTATCCCAGCTCATTCCGATGGACATGCAAGGCAATGCGAGTATGAACCTAAATGGCGCGGTTTTGCTGTTCGCCGCAGCCGCCGTGGTACTGTCTTCGCTGATGTTCGGGCTGGTACCCGCCCTGCAATTGACTAAGCCCGAAGTCCAGTCGGAGTTAAAGGAAGGCGGCCGGAATACCAGTGCCGGCTCCGGACAGAATCGTGTGCGCGGACTTCTCGCGGTTGCCGAGATTGCCGTCGCACTCATTCTCTTGGTTGGCGCGGGCCTGATGGTCCAGAGTCTCCATCGGCTGCTGGCCGTGGATCCCGGATTTCAAACCAACCGGCTGCTCACCATGGAAATGAGCCTGCGTACGGCTCAATACGCCAGCCATCCAGCCGTTCTGAATTTTTGGCAGCAGACACTCGAGAAAGTCCGTGCACTGCCGGGCGTGGAATCCGTTGCTTTGGGCACCGTGGTCCCCATGACCGATTCGCATTCCCGCACCGATATCAGCATCGAAATCGCCCCGGAATCAAAACCCGGGAAATCGCCGCATCCGGATTTCCACATCGTAAGCCCCGGGTATGTCAGAACGCTGGGTGTTCCATTGTTGCGAGGCCGCGAGTTTACGGATGCCGACGGCGAGAACGCCCCGCGCGTGGGATTGATCAACGCACTCCTCGCGCGCCAGTTCTTTCCTAATCAGGATGCCGTCGGCAAGCGCTTCATGTTCGGTCATCCGTCCACGGATCCGGCCGAATGGATCACCATTGTCGGAGTCACCGCGGATACTAAGCTCTATGGCCTGGCCAATCCCGCGCGCCTCGAAGTTTATATTCCGTACCGCCAATCCAATTCAAGCGATATGGACCTGGTTGTAAAATCGGCGGCAGATCCAGCCGCTCTCACATCTTCGATTCGCCGCGCGATTGCTTCCATCGATAAAGACCAGCCCATTTTCGGCATCGCCACCATGCAGGCGCTGGTCGACAATTCCGTGGCCACCCGCCGCGTCACACTGATCCTGCTGGCGTCGTTCAGCGGACTCGCGCTGGTATTAGCCGCCATTGGGATCTACGGCGTCATTTCCTATTCCGTCGCGCAGCGCACCCATGAAATTGGGATTCGCATGGCCCTCGGCGCCGAGCGCGGCGGCGTACTACGCATGATTCTCGCGCAAGGGGCCAAAATCGCGGGCGCCGGCGTCGCCATCGGCATCGCCCTGTCCTTCGGCCTCACGCGATTGATGGCCAATCTCCTTTTTTCCGTGAGCGCCGCCGACCCTGTCACTTTTGCCGCGGTAGCGATCGCATTAATCCTGGTCGCCCTGCTGGCGTGCTACATCCCAGCCCGCCGCGCCCTGCGCGTGGATCCCATAATCGCTCTCCGCCACGAATAACTTCCGAGCCGCGACCGTCAGGGAGCCGGTGCCTTTTGTTCTTTATTCGGTAACCCACACGCAACGATTGACGTCCACCAACCAAATGACCAGCCGCATGTGCACATTCCGGCTAGCCGGCGTCTGCCTGGCTTCTCTCGCCGCGGCCGGCGATACCGCCCTCAGCCCGCGGTCCAAACCCGCCGATTATCCGGTACACGATAGCGCAAAAACCGCCATACTGGCGGCCGCCATCCTCCCTCCCGATCAAGTCAAGAAAATGTTCTCCGCCGACTCCGCTAAAAACTACGTCGTGGTGGAAGTCGCCGTTTACCCGCAAGACAACCGCTCCTTCAACGTGGATCTGCTCGATTTCGAGCTAAACACCGGCGATCAATTCGTTCGCGCCTCCGAGCCCGCCGATATCGGAACCATTTGGCCGTCTGCAAAAAATCCCTCGATCGGTAGCCGCGGACCGAATGTCACCACCGAAAGCGGCGTGATTGTCGCCCGCGAAACCGATCCCACCACGGGACGTCCCCGCACCAGCGTAGGAACCTACCAAGA
>Ga0302324_100008407_pt1 | contig 21764 bp, 20 predicted proteins | sample Palsa_T0_1_FD_201949 | JGI IMG/M metagenome (GOLD analysis project Ga0302324, IMG submission 201949) | Peat permafrost microbial communities from Stordalen Mire near Abisko, Sweden - Palsa_T0_1 | ecosystem: Environmental > Terrestrial > Soil > Palsa > Peat permafrost | place: Sweden: Abisko...
ACGTTCCGGTCAGCTTCAAATGGTACCAATCGCTTTTTGGGCAGCGCGAATCGGCTCCGGGCCATGACGACTTTGGACAGATCTGTGATTCGGACGGAACTGTCTTGCTGTGTCTCCATCAGTGGGGCGCGCACGAGCACCCGTCCTTGATGAGCCCGGACCGCGCGTTACCTGGGAACGGGCTACTCTTGTTTTTTCGCGTCGATGATTTCCACAGTGCACTGGAGCGGGCGCGCGCGCTCGTCTCCCGACTCGACGAGGAGCCTCACCTCAACCCGAGCACTCAAACGCAGGAGTTCTCGCTCCGGGATCCGGACGGATACTACGTCACAATCAGCGCGCTCTCTGCACCGTAGCCTACCTGCACCATCCCCCTGCTCGACATGACGGAATCTCATCGCGACTCAGCCGCGCGATCGCTGCGCAGGCACCAACATCCAACTCGCGCGGCGATATTCCAGGTATTGATCGCCGAACTCGCGCAGCACCCGACACCGATCCAATATCGGATCCATCCGCCCGAAATCAGCTGATAGTCCAGCCATGGAGGCCATCCGGGTCCGATCATGAGCACGATGACCAACAACATCGGCATTAGATAGGATGCCCGCGACCACGCCGATTCCCGTTCCGCCGCCCCGCCGGTGGGGTGAGCTTGCGGGGGCGGCGCTGCGGCGGCAGTATGGGGTCGTGGCGCAAGCGGGGCGCAAGCGGGGCGCAATAATGGCTGCACGCGATGAATAGAATTACGCCTAGAGATTTTCGAAATGCCTTCCTTGCCGTCATGAAGACAGAGCACGACAGTTTTCGTACCGCGGTGGGCTATGAGACCAAATCGTATAACTTCTTCATGCGAACCACTATTTACCCGAGAGTCGCCAGACAACTGGGGTTGCTGTCATGGAACAAGGAGTACTACACGCTCGACGGCATGCTCTACGAGGAACGCGGCGTGGACAATACCGGGAAGTACGCGACTTATGCGAATTGGATTTCAGTAGCAATAGAGCACGAAAACGACAGTTGTCGCGCGTACGAGAAGATGAACAAGCTTCAGTCTTTTAACGCGCCGCTAAAGGTGTTGATTACTTATGCGGCCGATGATGCCACCGACGCCCTTCTGCGAAACTACGAGAATCTCATAAGGAGCTCGGACGTCTTTAACGACGTCGCGACGCTCCGTCAACAACTCGTCATATTGGGAACACCGAAGACAGTCCGTGAATGGCGATTCTACGCTTACGAAAACGGCGGCTTTGTTCTGATGTTACCCATTTAGGGGCGCCGGTTACCGACATGCGCGCCTGCGTACTCTGCTACGATCGGCAAGGTTCACGATCATGCTGAAGCGATCTCGATTGCGGCTTGGGAGATGACATGGTGCACGGGATGCTGGGGATTACCGCGAGACGCATACTTATCGTTGCGACGATAAGTGGGCTGATCGGCGCAGCTATAGCGGACGAAACAGCAGGCAAACGTACGATTCAAGTCAGCGGCACTGGAACCGATTTGCTAAACGGCGCGATTGTCCACTCAAAGAAAGCGACGGCGACAGGCGTGATTCAGAGAGGCACCGAGATAGTCGAACTCAGTGGTGACTTGAACGGGAAGATTCTTTATCACGTGACCACGGTTATCGATAACCGGAAGGGCACGTTGGTCAATACGGGTGACCAGGTGTTCTCAGGCACAATCGCCGGATCCGAGCCGGTCATGATTCATGATTCGAGATTTCGGTTTGAAGTGAACCTTGCCACGGGCGCGGATAGCGGGTCGGTATATCTTTTCGACCATATCGCGGGACCGCGCGTCAGGTGTGAACTCAAAGCGACTGGGACCGGTAAGGCCGCAGATGGAAATCCAACATTTAGTTACAGCGGTACCTGCAGATTTGGATCCGAAGAGGTGGCTCCAAAGCATTAGACGGGACCTGGCGGGTCGCGGTCGCGCGATGCACGCTCGTCAGCCGATTGGCCCACGACGCCGTCATTGGCCTGGCCTCCTCTGCTCCCTGTTTCATGCGTAACCGATCAGGGCGAGATCTGCAATACGCCCGACACCCGTTGCGCCTAGATTGAATCCATCGATCCAGAAGCCGCAATCAGAAGTCCACTCAGGAGACCTTTTTCATGGCACCGTCAACGCAGCTCCGCGTCCCGCCCGTCGAGACCGAATTCGTCGATGTTTCCGCAACGCAGCTCAAGGTCTCGCGCGTGGCGCTCGGGACCTGGGCCATGGGTGGTTGGATGTGGGGAGGAACGGACCGGCGCGAGTCGATTGCGACGATTCGGGCCGCTTTGCATGCAGGCATCAACTTGATCGATACCGCGCCGGTCTATGGCTTCGGTGTGTCCGAGGAGATCGTCGGCGAGGCTCTCGAGGGCCGGCGCGCCCAGGCCGTCATCGCCACCAAGACGGGACTCGAATGGCGCGATGGGAAGGTCTATCGCAACGCGACCCGCGAGCGAATCCTGAGGGAAGTCGATGATTCGCTGCGAAGACTGCGGACCGATTATATCGATATCTACCAGGTCCATTGGCCCGACCCTAAGGTCCCGGTCGAGGAAACAGCCGAGGCCATGCGCTCGCTCTACGAGGCAGGAAAGATCCGTGCCGTCGGCGTAAGCAATTTCTCCGTCGCCCAGATGGAGCGCTTTCGCCAAGTGGCCCCGCTGCACGTGCTGCAGCCTCCCTACAATCTCTTCGAGCGCGAAATCGAGACGGACATCCTGCCCTATGCGCGTGCCAATCATATCGCGACACTCGGTTATGGAGCGCTGTGTCGAGGTTTGCTGAGCGGGCGCATGCGCCTCGACACCACGTTCGACGGGGACGATCTGCGGCGCATCGACCCGAAATTTCAGCCACCGCGCTTTGCCCAGTACCTCGATGCCGTGCGGCTGCTCGATAAGTTCGCTCAACGCCGCTTCGGCCGGCATGTAATTCAACTGGCGGTGCGTTGGATGCTCGACCAAGGCATCAGCGTTGCGCTTTGGGGCGGCCGTCGCCCCGATCAACTTCAGGCAGCGACCGCTGTCGCGGGTTGGTCGCTCCAAAGTTCGGACCGGGAGCAGATCGAGCGCATCGTGAATACGACGATTCTCGACCCCGTCGGTCCCGAGTTCATGGCTCCCCCGCAACGTCCCTGACGGTCGACCCAACATGGAGATGAGCATATGAAACTTGGATTCATCGGACTTGGACACATGGGCTCGGCGATGGTGGCCAACCTCGTCAGGGCCGGACATGAGGTCACCGTGTTCAATCGCACGCCCGGAAAGAGCAGCGCGCTCATTGAGCTCGGTGCACATGAGGCCGCCACCCTGGCGGGGGCGTGCAGCGGTGAGATCGTGATTACCATGCTGTCAGATGATGAGGCTGCATCGAACGTCGCTCTGGGCTCCGGCGGTCTCGTCGAGAACCTGTCGAAGGGCGCGATCCATCTCTCCATGAGTACCATCAGTGTCGCGACTTCCAAGCGACTGGCTCAAGCGCACGCACAAGCCGGGCAGCGCTATGTGGCCGCGCCCGTGATGGGTCGACCGGACATGGCCGCAGCGGCCAAGCTGTTCATCGTCGCCGCGGGCGATCCCGCAGCCATCGATGCCTGCAGGTCGGTGTTCGACGCACTGGGACAGAAGACCTCGACCATTGGCGCCGAGCCGTCCGCGGCGAACCTGGTCAAGCTCACCGCGAATTTCCTGCAAGCTGCCGTGATCGAGTCGTTGGGCGAGGCGATCGCGTTGATCGGCAAAGCGGGCATCGACCGGCGCGCCTACGTCGAGTTACTCACCTCCACGATTTTTACCGCACCCGCATACAAGATCTTCGGTCCTCTCATCGCCGCGGGCACGTTTGGGCCGGCGGCCTTCGCTGCGCCCCTCGGCTACAAGGACATCCGCCTGGCGCTGGCGGAAGCGGAGACTCTGCGTGTGCCGATGCCGCTTGCAAGCCTGCTGCACGACCGATTTCTGAGGCTTTTCGCGCAGGGCGGCGACAACCTGGATTGGTCGGCTATTGGCGGTTTGGCAACCCAGGACGCCGGCGGCCATCCAGGTCCGTCATCGCCGGTGCAGTCCGCCCACTAGGTACGTCAACTCCCGAATCTTGGATTTGGGTTGTTCACCCCGCGGTCGTGCGTGAATGCATGCGAGACAGGGATTAGCGCGATGAAAGCGACGCCGTGAGCACCGGGTGATATCCTGCGAAGCGCATGCCTTATAACCCGCAAAACGTGTTTGCACGGATTCTGCGCAGCGAACTACCGTGCATTCGGCTTTTCGAGGACGAGCACACGCTCGCGTTCATGGACCTAATGCCGCAAACCGAGGGACATGCGCTGGTGATCACGCGGGAGCCGGCCGAAACTCTGTTCGATCTGTCGCCTGAAGGTGCCGCCGCTTGTATCCGCACCACACAACGCGTTGCCGCAGCGGTAAAGCGCGCGTTTGACGCGCCGGGAATCATGGTCACGCAGGTAAATGGCGCCGCCGCGGGTCAGACAGTTCCGCATGTGCACTTTCATATCATTCCTCGCCGTCCGGGGGAACAGCTGCTCATGCATGCCGCCGTCAAGGCGGATCCGGAAGTCCTGCGCCAGCAGGCTGAGCGTATTCGGCGTTGGCTGTAGGTCTGACAATTTAGGCTGTGCCCGGAGCGAAAGATGAACGATTCGTCCGACTATGTTCCCCCAAAAGTCTGGACATGGAACAAGGCCAACGGTGGCCAGTTCGCCAGCATCAATCGCCCCATCGCAGGTGCGACGCATGAAAAAGAACTGCCCATAGGGCGCCATCCGCTGCAGCTTTACTCGCTCGGTACGCCGAACGGCGTGAAGGTCACGATCATGCTCGAGGAGCTGCTGGCGCTTGGTCGCTCCGATGCCGAGTACGACGCGTGGCTCATCAATATCATCAATGGTGATCAGTTCGGCAGTGGTTTCGTGGCCGTGAATCCGAATTCCAAGATCCCGGCACTGCTGGATCGCAGCGGCGGGAGGCCGATTCGTGTCTTCGAGTCCGGCGCGATACTCCTGTATCTCGCGGAGAAATTCCAGGCCTTTCTGCCTTCGGATATCGGCGCGCACGCCGAGTGCCTGTCGTGGTTGTTTTGGCAGATGGGGAGCGCACCTTTCCTCGGCGGTGGATTTGGTCACTTCTATGCCTACGCGCCGATGAAGAGCGAATATGCGATTGATCGATTCGCGATGGAGGTAAAGCGTCAGCTCGACGTCCTTGACCGCCGACTCGGAGAGTCGGAGTACATTGCGGGCGACAGCTACACAATCGCCGACATGGCGATCTTCCCCTGGTACGGGGGGCTCGCCAAGGGTTGGCTGTACAGTGCCGCGGAGTTTCTCTCAGTGGATGAGTACAAGAACGTGCAGCGGTGGGTCTCCATGCTCTTGGCGAGACCCGCCGTGCAGCGCGGTCGTATGGTGAACAGAACCTACGGGGAGCCTGCTAGTCAGTTGCACGAGCGCCATGCGGCGAGTGACTTCGACACCAACACGCAGGACAAGATTGGGGGCTAGGGCAACCACAACGCGGCGGTTGGTCTATTTCGGTTCGCACTGGAATAGCCGCAGCAAATTTCCGCCGCGCTGATCAGGCGCAAGGAACGTGATCGTCACCGCTTTCGACCGGCAGTCGGTTAAGAAAAGCTAAACACTCCGTCAGGAACTCCGTTTGTTGTGCATCGGCGGGCGGTGCAACCTATGCAGCGACGGATCAATTCAACTCTTGGAGAATGCACATGACGAACGAGACACTATCCGTATGGCTCGCCCAGGCGGTTCTTGCCGTTGCGGCCACGGTCGTTTCCGGGGTGGTTCTGCAGCTGGCGCTGGTGATGGGTTAGCGTGGTAGCCTATGGCAGCATCGGCTCGTCGATGTTCACGCCGCAACTCTTACAGTGAATCGGCTTGCCGATCATGCGCCGGTTCGCTGGGCGCGTGGTGGCGAGGCCCATCCTGTTCTTACACCTCGGGCACGGGATTCGCTTCAGGCAAACGAGATGGCCTGACGCCAGGACAAGAGATAGCGCCTCCACCGCGTAGAGGGTGATCTGGTCGTGCGGATGAAGACTGAGATAGCCGCAATAGAAGAAGTTCGCCGCCGCCACGCACCAGAGAAGACTGAACCACGCCCCTCGTCGGGTCCAATATTGGCGAATTGTCATGAGAGCGGAGCGTACGCCGCTGAATCCCGTCATTACTGCGCTGTGGTCGTAGCCTTCCGGCTCTCATGCGAGTCGTGAGACGATTTGCGCCTGTTTTACGCATTCTCTACCAGAATATGAACGCAAGACTCTCGCGATTGATCGGATTGACGCTCATTGCGCTGATCTCGCTGCCGGCGCTGTCCGCCACCCGAACTCATGGGCTGTGGGTGTGGAAGGGTCCCGCCATATTGAGCGATGAGCGCGCTGCGCAGAGGCTGGTCGCGTTTTGCCGCGACAACGATATCAATGAGGTGTATCTCGCGATTTCAAGTCACGGCGTCATGATGCCGGACGACAGCGTAATCGAGGTCATTGGCGCGTTGCACCGTAACCTGATACGCGTGGAGGCACTCTTGTCGAGCGACGACGCGGACGAAGCGGGGCCACATAGAGACAAGCTGTTGCGAGAAATCGGCGACATCGTGCAATTCAATCGGCGGTCGCCGCACAACCGTATCGATGGAATTCACTTGGATATCGAGCCGCAGCAGCGCGCCGAGAACAAAGGTAGCGGCAAGCTACGATTTCTGCCCGGACTCGTGGAGACCTATCGTGCGGCCCGCGCCCAAGCCGAGCTTGTCGGACTCACCCTCAATGCCGATATTCAAAACAAGCTCCTCAAAGGCACGCTGGCCGAGCGGAGGATGCTGCTCGGAGCGCTGCCGCGCCTGACATTGATGATGTACGAGCTGAGTGCTCCCGGCGAGGACGAAGCAGCGCAAGTTTCCCAAGTACAGCGGGCGAGCAGAAAATTCCTCGACATGGCGTATGCGGATGTCGATGGGTCCACCTCGGCAAGGATGGTGATCGGCCTGCGCAGCCCCGACTACGGTGACGAGCTGCCCGTGATGCTCGAGGCGCTCGATGCCGCCAATTCAGCCGATCCGCACTTTCTTGGGTGGGCCCGGCATTCCTATAACGATCAGCTCGATCGGCAACGCGGTAAGGAATGAGGAGTGCAGGCGGGCGCCGTCTGCCGGCTCAGCCGCCGCTTGCGGGCGCGGCTCTGCAGCGCAGCAAATTTCCCCGGGGACAGTTTGACGCAGCCCCGACGTCGTGCCTAGGATCGATGGCGAGGGAGGCACGGGGCGGTAAGCCTGCATGTCGGAAAAATCATCCGGGGATGTCACCAAGCTCTTGCGTCACTGGGGTGCCGGTGACGAGAAGGCGCTCGCTGAGCTTTTGCCGCTGGTTTATAACGAGCTGCGCCGAGTCGCGCGAGCACAGCTGCGGCGGGAGCGCCCCGATCACACGTTGCAGAGCACGGCTTTAGTGCACGAGGCCTACATGCGGCTCATGGGGAGCCAGCCGCCGGAGTTGAGAGACCGGCCTCATTTCATCGCGGTTGCGTCGCGGCTGATCCGTCAGGTTCTGGTGGACTACGCGCGCGAACGCGGCGCGGCGAAGCGCGATGGGGGTTTGCGAATTGCAGTCACTCATCTGGAAGCGCTGCCCGTGGCGGATGATGCCGAGCTCCTCGCGCTCGACGAGGCGCTCAACGACCTTTACCGCACCGATGAGCGCCAGGCGAAGATCGTCGACATGAAATTCTTCGGCGGTCTCTCATCGCCGGAAGTGTCCGAGGTGCTGGGCCTGTCCCGCGCCACCGTCGATCGCGATTGGGCGACCGCGCGCGCGTGGCTGCATCGGCAATTGAGCCGAGCCAAGCCGCCATGAGCGATGCTCGTTGGGAGCGCATCAAGGAATTGCTCCATCAAGCGATGCAACTGGATCCGGATCAGCGCGTGCGGTTCCTCGATGAGACCTGTCCGCCGAGTGATTCGTGCCGCGCCGAAGTGGATTCCTTGCTGGCGGCGGACGAGGAAGCCCGCTCGAGCTTTCTGCAGGATTCCAGCCCGATGTCGGGATTCGAGCTCGCGCTCGAGGTGGGTCTTTCAGCCGGTGAATTATTCGAGAATCGCTTCCGCCTGATCGAGCGGTTGGGAGAGGGCGGCATGGGGCAGGTCTGGCTCGCCGAGCAGATCGCACCGGTGCGCCGCCAGGTCGCTCTGAAACTGATCAAGGCCGGGATGTACGATCAGTCGGTCCTGCAACGCTTCCGATCCGAGCGGCAATCGCTCGCGATCATGGATCATCCGGCGATCGCCAAGGTATTCGAAGCCGGAGCCACCGCTCAAGGCCAGCCGTACTTCGTCATGGAGTACGTTCCCGGCGAGCCCATCACCGAATACTGCGATCGGCGCCGGCTCGGGATCCGGCCGCGGCTCGAGCTCGTGATCCAGGCGTGCGAGGGGGTGCAGCACGCCCATCAGAAGGCGATCGTGCATCGTGACCTCAAGCCCGCGAACATCCTGGTCCTGGAACAGGACGGCAAGCCCGTTCCGCGCATCATCGATTTCGGCCTCGCCAAGCCCATCACACGGCAGCCGACGGGCGAGGCCGACTTCACGCTGCTCGGCCAGTTCGTCGGGACGCCGGGCTACATGAGTCCTGAGCAAGTGGATCCCAACGTGAAGGACATCGATACCCGTACGGATGTCTATTCGCTGGGCGTTGTGCTCTATGTGTTGTTGTGCGGCCGTCGGCCCTTCGATGCGGACACGGGCAGGAGGCCGCCTCTCGACGAGTTGCTGCGCAAATTGCGCGAGGAGGATCCGCCGCCGCCGAGCGCGAGCCTCGCAGGCGCTGCCGATCTGAAGGCTGCGGCGGCCGCCGCCCGCGGTGTCGAGCCGAAACAGCTGGCGCATTCGCTGCGCGGCGATCTCGACTCGATCGCCACCAAGGCTCTGCAGCGCTCGCGCACGCGGCGCTACGACACCGCCTCGGAGCTCGCCGCCGACCTCAAGCGATACCTCACCGATGAGCCCGTGATCGCGCGGCCGGCAGGGGCTGCTTATCGGTTGAAGAAATACGCGCGTCGGCACCGGGTCGCGGTCGGTATCGCGGCGGGGCTGATTGTGCTGCTCGGCGCGTTCTCGATTCTCGAGGGGTTCGAGCTGCACCGTACCGAGCAAGAGCGCGACCGCGCCAACCTCGAGCGCGACCGCGCCAGCCGGGAACGCGATCGCGCGACGCGCATCACGGACTTCATGACCAACATGTTCCGGGTGTCCGACCCGAGCGAGGCGCGCGGCAACAGCGTCACGGCGCGAGAGATTCTCGACAAGGCATCGACCGAGATGGCGAGCGGCCTTGCGCACGATGCGGATGCGCAATCGCAGATGCTTTACGTCATGGCGAGCACTTACCTGAATCTAGGGCTTTACGCTCGCGCGCATGAGCTTGCCGAGCGCGCGTTGCAGGGGCGTGAGGCTCTATATGGCGTTCGCGACCCGAGCACACTCGGGTCCATGGCGCAGCTCGGCTGGATCCTGGATCGCGAGGGACGATTGCCGGCGGCCGACAAGCTCGAGCGGCAGGCGCTCGAGAGTCTGCGTGAGGTGCAAGGCCCACAGTCCCCTCTCGCACTGGAGAGCAGTGATCATTTGGCCGTCATCGAGGAAGAGCAGGGACACTACGTAGAGGCCGAACGGCTCGCGCGTGAGGTGATGGACGGCGCCGGTCGGACGCTTGGCCCAGAGAGCCGCTTGGCGCTCCTGTCGGCCAATCATGTCGCTCAAGCACTCTGGGATCAGGGGCGGTATGCGGACGCCGAGCAGCAGTATCGGCGCCTCGTGGACGTCGATGCGCGCGTCTTGGGGTCTGATCATCCGCAGACGCTGGCGGCCAAGGTCAACCTGGCCTGGGCGATTGCCGCACAGCAGCGCGCCGCGGAAGCGGAGGTGCTCTATCGCGACGCGCTGTCGGCACAGGAGCGCGTGCTCGGACCCGAGCACCAATACACGGTTCTCACAATGGAAAGTCTCGCGATTCTCCTCATCAACGCAGGTCACCTCGCCGAGGGCGAGAAGCTGCACCGGCGCGTGCTGGCGATTCGAGTGCGCACGCTCGGCGCTGAGCATCCCGACACGCTCAACTCCCAGCTCAATCTCGCGGACGTGCTGCTGAAGGAGGATCACGTAGCGGAAGCGGATACGCTGCAGCGCGCCACCCTGGCGGTTCAGCAGCGTGTACTCGGTGCGCAAAATCCCGAGACGCTGGTCTCCGAATCGAACCTGGCGGCGATTCTGGTGCGCGAGCACCGCTATGGCGAAGCCCAGAAGCTGGCCGCGGAGACCCTCGCCGTTCAACGGCGCGCCCTCGGGCAAGCGCATCCGGAGACCCTGACTACTCTGCGCATCCTGGGCCGGGCAATGGCCTATGACCACCGGTTTGCCGAGGCGAGCCGGCTGCTGCGCGAGCAGATCGAACAGCTGAACGACGGCGCGGATGAGCAAGCTCGCGCCTCGGCCTGGTATGCTTTCGCCTGTGTCGCCGTCGCCGCCAGCCGCGTCGATGAGGCGGTGCTCTACTTGAGAGAGGCGGTCCGCCGCGGGTATCGGGACGTGGATGGGCTCGAGGCGGATGAAGACTTACGGAATTTGCGGCACAACCCCGGGTTTCTCGACCTGGTCCATACGCTCAAGGGTCGCCCGGTGAAGGAGGGCACATGAGTCGAGGAAACTGACATATCGGACGAAAATTCCCGTTGCGATGAGACGTTTTGCGCCTGAAATCCGCATATGAGGGGAAGAGACCAAGAGGAGAGTGCCATGCGTCGATTCTTGACCTGTATGTTCGCGTCGATGGGGGCCTTTATTGCCGGATCGTCTCTGGCACCTGCCGCCGAGGTTCCCGACTCGGAGAGCAGCGCGGGTCCCGCGCTCGCAGCAGCCGTCGGAGATCGGGTGATCATCGCCTGGGCGGGCAAGCACGGCATCGACGCCCACAAGGTGTGGTATTCGACCTATGAAAACGACACGTTCACGCCTCAAAGCGAGATTCCTGGCGCTCTCACCCGCACGGCCCCGGCGCTCGCCACGGCCGATCAGGTGGTGTATCTCGCGACCACGCCTCCCGACGCCGATGACGAGATCCATTACTACGTGTCTTTGGCGTCAGACGCGGGCTATTTCGACATCAATCCCGCGCGTCTCTGCGGGGCGGATAGCTGCGCGCACACTCGCGCCGCCCCGGCGCTGATCGGCAATCGATCGACCCTTTTCGCGGCGTGGACCACGCCCGCGGGCAAGATCATGTACGCGACCCGCACCGACGGCGCGTGGCACATATCGGCTCTTGCCGTTCCCAACGCGGTAACGAGTCCGACCACGGGCCCCACGCTCGCGATCCACGAAGGGCGTCTCTATGTCGCTTGGGCGGAGTCGTCGGGTGAAGGCGTTTGGGTTACCTCCGCGACACTGCCTTTATCGAGCGTCTCCTGGGCGCAGCCCGTGCTCATCCCGGGCTCGACCAAGGTCGCACCGGCGCTCAGCGTTTTCAACATCGAAAACCCGGTGCCGGGCGCCGCGGCATCGACGGTCAATCAATTATTTCTGGCGTGGACGAGCGATGATGCAACCGTCAATTTCGTGCGCTGGGATAATGCAAGCGGGCAATGGCAGCCCGCTGCCTCGCCGGTACCGCTGCCTTCCGGGCCGCTCACGGCCGACTCACCGGCACTGCTCAGCCTCGCCTATCTGTCGCCCAATATGCAATCCGTGTGCCTGGCGAACGTGGGCTGGACATCGCAGGGACGGCCGCACCGCACCAACCTTGCGCAGAAAGGGCATCTATGTCCGGGTGTCGCCCCCGGTCCCTGACCCTAGAGGCGTGATAGCAGCCGGGGCCGCGGTCAGCCCGCGCCCCGCAGACGTAGATCCCTGAAGGTGCTGTTTTACAGTAGTTTTTAGCGTATCGACGCCCGGCGTAATTGACGGCAAAGGAGCGCTTGCATAGCATGGTCCGAAGGTATGTCGCGGCGAAGAATGAATGCCCCAGGATCGGTCGGGCGAGGTCACGAGGCTCCTCCTCCAGTGGAAACAGGGTGACGAACAGGCGCTCAAGGAGATACTTCCCCTCGTTTACGATGAGCTTCGACGCATCGCGCACCGACACCTTCAGGCCGAGCATGGGGAACGCTCCATGCAGAGCACGGTTCTGGTGCACGAGGCTTACTTGCGCCTGGTCGGGGGCGAGCCGGCCGACCTAGAGAATCGGGCGCACTTCATCGCGATCGCTTCGCGCGCAATGCGACAAGTGCTGATCGACTTGGCACGCACTCGCGACGCCGAGAAGCGTGGTTGGGGGAATCGCATCGAATACTCGGCGCTGCCCTCGCTGCCGATCAAGCGCGACGCCGAACTCCTGGCATTGGATGATGCGCTCACGGATTTGTCGCGCATCGATGAGCGTCAAGCGCAGATCGTCGAGATGCGTTTTTTCGGCGGGCTGTCGTCGCCCGAGATCTCCGCGGTACTCGGCATCTCGCGCGCCACGGTCGACCGTGACTGGGCGACCGCTCGAGTCTGGTTGCATCGCCAGGTGAGCCGTACGGCGTAGTTCGTCATCCGCCGCCTATGCATATCTCGCATCGGAATCGCTCGACCTTGCCTATAGAATAGCGCTTGGACCCGCTGTTGCACGGAACCTATGACCCTAGTAGATCAAGAACGTGTCTTGTCCATCCGCCACTGGAATGAATCGGTGTTCAGCTTCTCGACCACCCGAAGTCCGGGCCTACGATTCGAGAACGGGCACTTCGTGATGCTGGGCCTCCAAATCGGCGGCAAGCCGCTGCTGCGCGCGTACAGCATCGCGAGCGCCAACCACGAGGAGCAGCTGGAGTTTCTCAGCATCAAGGTGAGCGACGGGCCGCTCACGTCGCGGCTTCAGCACGTGAAGCCCGGCGACGAGGTTCTGGTCAGCCGCAAGCCGACCGGTACCTTGTTGTTGCGCGACCTCAAGCCTGGAAAGCGACTGTTCATGCTGGCATCGGGGACCGGGCTCGCGCCGTTCATGAGCCTCATCAAGGATCCGGAGACCTACGATCGGTTCGAGAAGATCATCCTGGTGCACAGTGTTCGCTACCGCAGTGAGCTTGCCTACCGCGACTTCATCGAATGGGACTTGACGCACCATGAGTATCTCGGCGATCGCGTCCGAGATCAGCTCATCTACGTGCCGACGGTCACGCGCGAGCGGTTCCGCTATCAAGGACGCATCACGGAGCTCATCGAGACCGGAAAGCTGTTCGAGCAGATCGATGCACCCCCGCTCGATCCCGCCACCGACCGCGTCATGATCTGCGGGAGCCCCAAGCTGCTGGCGGATGTATCGAGGATATTGAACACCAGGGGCTTCGAGATCTCGCCGGGCGTGGGCGAGGTGGGTGACTACGTCATCGAGCGGGCTTTCGTGGAGCGCTGAGGCGCGTCGAAAGCTACGGAAGTTGAGCGCAGCGGCGTACCTCAGCGCGAGGAGGGATTCGTCGCCGCGACGGGTCGCAATATCACGACCGGAATTTGCCGCTCGGTCTTGGTCTGGTATTGCGCGTAGGGCGCATAGATCTCCACCATCTTGGGCCACAGCGCCGAGCGTTCCTCGGGGTTGGCCGTGCGCGCCAGGGCCGCGAACTTCTGCGCCTTCACTTGAACGCGAACTTGAGGGTTGGCATCGAGGTTCAAGTACCAGGCCGGATGCGCCGGTGCGCCCCCTTTCGAGGCGACGAGCAGGTAATCCGGTCCGGATCGGCCGAAGATGAGCGGCATGGTCATGGGTTTGCCGGATTTGCGTCCGGTGGTCGTCAGCAGCAACGTGGGCACCAGACCCGTTCCGCCTCCGAGCCTCGCGTCCCACAGATAGCCGTCCTCGCCGTCGGTCGCGATATAGCGGGCGAGATGATCCTTGATCCAATCGGGAAGCTCGACGGGCTTTTTCGTCTCGTTCATCGGCGTCTCCTCCGCACCGGACTCGCGCCGCGGCGCAGCGCCATGTGAAGATAAGACGTGATCGTACATCTCATCGACGGCACCTACGAGCTGTTTCGCCATTTCTACGGGCTGCGGCGCTTCACGCAGGGCGTGGACCGTCCCTTCGGCGCCGTGGTCGGAGTGCTCAACGGTGTTCTGCAAATGATCGAGCAGGGTGCGACGCACTTGGGCGTGGCCACCGACCACGTGATCGAGTCCTTCCGCAACGAGCTGTGGAGCGGCTACAAGACGGGCGAGGGTATCGAGCCGACTCTGCGCGCGCAATTCCAGCCTCTCGAGGATGCACTCGACGCAATGGGCGTCGCGGTGTGGCCGATGATCGAGCTCGAGGCCGACGACGCGCTCGCCTCGGCCGCGGCGCTCGCCTCGGCCGATGCTCGGGTGCAGAAGGTCTCGATCTGGACGCCGGACAAGGATCTCGCGCAGTGCGTGCGCGACGAGCGCGTCGTGCAAGTGGATCGCAGGAGCAACAGCATTCGCGATGCGGCGGGCGTGCGCGCCAAATTCGGCGTCGGGCCCGAATGGATTCCCGACTATCTCGCGCTGGTGGGCGACAGCGCGGACGGTTACCCGGGCTTGGCGGGCATCGGTCCCAAGGGCGCAGCGCGTCTCATCAACCGCTACGGGACCATCGAGGAGTTTCCGGCTGAGGTTTTGGGCGCGCGCCGGGAGCTTGCGCTTCTGTTCAAGCAACTTGCCACGCTAAAAAGCGATGCGCCACTCTTCGCGCGCGTCGAGGCGCTCGAGTGGCAAGGGACCAAAGAGCGCTTCGAGCAGCTCTCCACCCAGCTCGGCGATGCGCGGCTGCCGGGACGCGCCGCCAAGGCTCGGGCGACTCTTGATAATAAACTAAAGTAATATCAATTATATACAAACGATACCTCCAAATAACATTTATCGGTATTGCGCGCCCTCTAAGGCGCCGCTCGAGCTTATGCTGTGCATCCGCATTTCTGATGATGCGTACCCGATCGCGTTGTTATGATCGCCGAGGAACCCCATGGATATCCACGAGTATCAGGCCAAGGAGTTGCTGTCCGCGTTCGGAGTGAACGTGCCGCGCGGCGGCGTTGCCTACAGCCCGGAACAGGCAGTCTACGTGGCGACGGAGCTGGGCGGCTGGCACTGGGCCATCAAGGCGCAGATCCACGCCGGCGGCCGCGGCAAGGCGGGTGGCGTCAAGCTATGCCGCACCTACCAGGAAGTGGCCGCCGCCGCGAAGGGCATGCTCGGCTCGGTCCTGGTCACGGCGCAGACAGGGCCCGCGGGCAAGGCCGTTCACCGCCTATATGTGGAGAAGGCCGAGCCGTACGTGCGCGCGCTCTACTTAGGGCTCGTACTCGATCGCAAGATCGAGCGCATTCGCGTCATCGCCTCCGCCGAGGGCGGCGTGGAGATCGAGGAGATCGCAGCGAGCCGGCCCGAGACCATTTTGCAGCAGCAGGTCGATCCCGCCGTCGGACTGCAGTCCTTCCAGGCGCGTGAGCTCGCCTTCGGACTCGGCCTCAACATCAAGCAGGTGAGTCAGGCGGTGACCACGATCATGGGCTGCTACCGCGCATTTCGCGATCTCGATGCGACCATGGTCGAGATCAACCCGCTGGTGGTCACCAAGGATGATCGCGTGGTCGCGCTCGATGCCAAGATGTCGTTCGACGACAATGCGATGTTCCGGCGACCGCGGGTGACCGAGATGCGCGACGCCGCCGAGGAAGACCCGCGCGAGACCCAGGCCGCCGAGCTCGGCCTCAACTACGTCGGGCTCGCGGGGGACATCGGCTGCATCATCAACGGGGCGGGACTCGCGATGGCGACCATGGACGTCATCAAGCACGCGGGCGGCGAGCCCGCTAATTTCCTCGATATCGGCGGCGGCGCCTCGCCCGAACGTGTGGCGGCGGCGTTCAATCTCGTGCTCTCCGATCAGAACGTCAAATCGATCCTCGTCAATATCTTTGCGGGCATCAACCGCTGCGATTGGGTCGCCCAAGGGGTCGTGCAGGCCGCGAAGGGCTTGCGCGTGCCGCTGGTCGTGCGCCTTGCCGGTACGAACGTGGAGGAGGGAAGGCGCATCATCGAGGGCTGTGGCCTGCCCATCATTTCGGCCGACACGCTGGCGGATGCAGCCGCAAAGGCCGTGGCGGCCTCGCGGGGAGAAGGTCTGCGATGAGTATCTTGATCGACGAGACCACGCGCGTGATCGTGCAGGGATTCACAGGCGACAAGGCCACGTTCCACGCCAAGGAAATGATCGCCTACGGCACCCGGGTGGTGGGAGGTGTGACGCCGGGGAAGGGCGGGCAGACGCACCTCGATAAGCCGGTCTTCAACACGGTGAAGGACGCGGTGACGGCTTGCGGTGCCGAGGCGAGTCTGGCCTTCGTACCGCCGCCCTTTGCGGCCGATGCACTGATGGAGGCCGCCGATGCGGGATTGCGGCTCGTGTGCATCATCACCGATGGCATACCGGCGCAGGACATGATGCGCGTCAAGCGATACCTGCGGCGCTATCCGAAAGCCCAACGCACCCTGATCGTCGGACCGAACTGCGCCGGCATCATCAGCGCGGGCAGGGCTATGCTCGGCATCATGCCGGGTCACATCTACATTCGCGGTAACGTGGGCATCGTCTCGCGCTCGGGAACGCTCGGCTACGAAGCAGCCGCGCAGATGAAGGCCCTCGGCATCGGCGTCACCACGAGCGTGGGCATCGGCGGCGATCCCATCAACGGCAGCTCCTTCCTGGACCATCTGATGCTGTTCGAGGCGGACGCGGAGACCCAAGCGGTGGTGATCATCGGCGAGATCGGTGGACCGCAGGAGGCGGAGGCGGCCAAATGGGTCAAGGAGAACATGTCCAAGCCGGTGGTCGGCTACGTGGCGGGCCTCACGGCGCCTAAGGGCCGACGCATGGGACACGCGGGCGCGATCATTTCGGCCGAGGGCGACAGCGCCGCCGAGAAGACCGAGCTCATGAAGTCCTACGGGCTGCTCGTGGCGCCGAGCGCGGCCGAGCTCGGCGCCACCGCCGCCCTGGCATTGCGCAAGGCGCGGCACTAGCGCGTTCATGAACGGGCCTAAGGTCCAGTCGGTCGGAAATTTCTCACGCGCAGGGCTGCTCTTCGATTTGCTGGTGGAGGTGGTGCGGCGCTACGAGCCGGAAGTCGCCGCCGTGCTGCTCGAGGAGCGCAACAGCGCAGGAATGCCGGCGGTGTTGCTCGCCAGGACGCTGCAGGCTCAAGGTATCTGGTTCCAGCTGCTCGCGATCGCGGAGCAGAACCGCGACATGCGCAATCGCCGCGAGCTCGAGCGCGAGCGCGGCTATGGGCAATTGCGCGGCACGTTTGCCGGCGTGTTCGCGACGGCGGCACGCGAGGGAATATCGGGCGCCGAGATCCGCGAGGTGTTGGGCTCGTTGCGCGTGCGGCCGGTGATCACGGCACATCCGACGGAGGCCAAGCGCGTGACCGTCATGGAACGTCACCGGCGCATCTATCTCAAGCTCCTCGAGCTCGAGTCGCCGCGCTGGACCGATCGAGAGCGCGACGAGCTCATACAGTCGCTGCGTGAGGAAATCGAGCTGTTGTGGCTGACGGGCGAGCTCAAGCTCGAGAAGCCCACGGTCGAGCAGGAGGTGGCGTGGGGACTGTATTTCTTCAACGAGAATCTGTTCGACGTCGTCCCGCAGATGCTCGCCAAAGTGCAGAGCGCGTTCGCCAAGGAGTTTCCGGGCGAGCCGCTCGAGGTGCCGGCCTTCTTCCAGTTCGGCTCCTGGATCGGAGGCGACCGGGATGGAAATCCCTACGTGACCAGCGAGGTCACGCGGCGCACTCTGTGGCAGACGCGCCTCGCGAGCCTCGAGCGCTACCGGCTCCGACTGTCCGATCTGATCCGCGTGCTGAGCATCGAAGATCACGCGCTGCCGCTGCCGGACGCCTTCCGTGCGGCGGTGGAGCAGGCCATCCGCACGCTGCCCGAGGGCGCGGCGCGCGCGGCGCGCAATCGCGGCGAGATCTTTCGCCAATTCATCGGGTGCATGCTGTCGCGCATCGAGACCACCATCGAGTACGCCCGCAAGGAGCGGCCGGCCCCCGCGGAGACGGGATATCGCCATGCCGACGCTTTGATCGAGGACCTCGATCTCATGCGCGACGCGTTGAAGGCCTCGGGCGCCGAGGGTATCGCCGAGGCGCTGCTTCTGCCGCTGCGCCGCGAAGTGGGTACCTTTCGCTTCTGCACCGTGCGCCTTGACGTGCGTGAGAACAGCATGCGCGTGAATCAGACTCTCGCAGCTCTGTATCGGGCGAGAAACGGCGGCGCTGAGCCGCCCCCGCCGAGCTCCGATGAGTGGCAGCAGTGGCTCAGGTCCGAGCTGGCCACGGCGCGCAGCGATACCCGGAGCTGCGAAGATCTGCCGGGAGATGCCGCGGAAACGCTCGAGACCTTCCGCACCATCGCGCGCCTGCGCGAGGAAGTCGACCGCGAGGCGTTCGGGGCGCTCATCCTCAGCATGACTCGCAGCGCCGCCGATGTTCTCGGGGTGTACCTCCTCGCCAAGGAGGCCGGATTGTTCGCCGATGCCGCGGCCGTCGAGCGCTGCACGCTGCCCATCGTGCCGCTGCTCGAAACCATTCCGGACCTGCGTCGAGCACCCGCCATCTTGAAGGAATTGCTCGAGCTGCCTCTGGTGCAGCGGAGCCTCTACGTGCAGAGAAACGTCCAGGAGGTCATGATCGGCTATTCCGACTCGAACAAGGACGGCGGGTATCTGACCGCGCACTGGGAACTGGCGAAGGCGCAGGGTACTCTGACTCGGGTGGGGCGCGATCATGGTGTCACGATCGCTTTCTTTCACGGCCGAGGCGGATCATTGAGCCGCGGCGGCGCCCCGACCGGCCGCGCCATTGCCGCGGCGCCGGCAGGGTCGATCAGGGGACAGTTCCGCGTCACCGAGCAGGGCGAGGTGGTGTCCTTCAAGTATGCCAATCGCGGCACCGCCGCCTATCAAGTCGAGCTCCTGGGGGCCTCGGTGGTCGAGCACGTGCTGCGCTCGCAGCGCGAGGCGGCGCTCATGCCGGTGCACGAATTCCACGAGGCCATGGAGGCACTCGCCGGTACGGCCTGGTCGGCGTATCGCAAGCTCATGGAGACGCCGGGCATGCTCGTCTACCTGCAGCAATCGAGCCCGCTCGAGGAGCTCTCGCTCCTCAACATCGGATCACGGCCCGCACGACGCACGCAGGCCGCAACGCTCGAGGACCTGCGTGCGATTCCCTGGGTGTTCGCCTGGACGCAGAACCGCCACATGCTGTCCGGCTGGTACGGCGTGGGCAGCGGCATCAAGGCATTTCTCGACGTGCGCAAGGAGCGGGGACTCGAGCTGCTGCGGCGCATGTTCAACGAAGCGCGCCTGTTCCGTCTCATTCTCGACGACGTGGAGCGCACGCTCCTCCAGGTCGACATGTCGATCGCAGGCGAGTACGCCGATCTCGTGCAGGACGAGCTCGTGCGTCGCGAAATTTTCTCGCAAGTTAGCGGCGAATTCGAGCTCACCTCCCGTATGATCATGGTGGTCTCCGGCAGCACCTGCATCGGCGAGCGCTTTCCGCAATTTCGCCGCCGTCTCGCACGCCGCTTGAAGACCATCAATCAGGTCAGCCGGGAGCAGGTGCATTTGTTGCGCGCGCACCGCAGCGACGGCAGCGACGAGGTGCGCACGGCCCTGCTGCGATCCATCAATTGCGCAGCGGCGGGTCTCGGCGCCACCGGATAGCTTAAGTCCCGATCACGAGGAGGCTTCCATGAGTTTCACCAGCGTAGAGCCGGCCACGTCGCGGCTGCAGCGGTCCGAGCTGGCCGTGCCCGGCTCCAATACCGCTCTTTTCGAGAAGGCGTCGAAGTCGTCCGCGGACATCGTGTTCCTGGATCTCGAGGATGCTGTGGCACCCGATGACAAAGCGCAGGCGCGCAAGAACATCATCCAGGCGCTCAGCGAAATCGACTGGGGCGGGAAGACTATGATGGTGCGCATCAACGGGCTCGATACGCATTACATGTACCGCGACGTCATCGACATCGTCGAGGCCTGTCCGCGCCTCGACATGATCCTCATCCCGAAGGTGGGTGCCGCCGCGGACGTGTACGCCGTCGATATGCTGGTCACGCAGGTCGAAGCGGCCATGCGGCGCACCAAGCACATCGGGTTCGAAGTACTCATCGAGACCGCGCTCGGCATGGCGAACGTCGAGTCCATCGCACAATCGAGCAAGCGCCTCGAGGCCATGTCCTTCGGTGTCGCGGACTACGCGGCCTCCACGCGGGCGCGCACCACCGTGATCGGCGGGGTGAACAAGGACTGCGGCGTTCTCACGGACAAGGACGCGGAGGGCAAGCGGCAATATTACTGGACCGATCCCTGGCATGCCGCGCAAACCCGCATGCTGATCGCCTGTCGGGCTTACGGCCTGCGGCCGATCGACGGTCCATTCGGCGACTTCAATGACCCCGACGGTTTTCGCGCCGCGGCCCACCGCGCCGCCGTGCTAGGGTTTGAGGGCAAATGGGCGATCCATCCCTCACAGATCGCGCTGTGCAACGAGGTGTTCACCCCGTCCACGACGGAGATCACCAAGGCGCGGCGCATCCTCGAGGCGATGGAGCAGGCCGCTAGGGACGGGCGCGGAGCCGTGTCGCTCGACGGGCGGCTGATCGACTACGCCAGTATCCGGATGGCGGAGGCATTGTTGGAGAAGGCCAAGTCCATGGAGACTCGCGAGACGTGAGGCCGGGCGCGGGTGACGCGCGCGAAGTTGCGGCCGCTCGCGAGGGCAGCTCGGCCGTCACGGCCGGCGCAGCGGCGCCGCCAGGTAACAACCGAACTCCTTCACGAAATCGACGTACACGCGTGCGTGCACACGGCCCTGGCGGTCCAGAAATTCGGCGTGGTCGACCAACGGCACGAAGGCGCCGTGCCAGACGTTCGGGCGGACGTAGAGGCCGCACGTGCCGTCGCACCAGAAGGTAGTGAAGCGATCCGGGGAAACGTCATCGCCCGGCAGCGCGAGAGGCACGACGAACGGCTCGCCGTGCAGGGGATAGATGAGCTGGCCGCCGTCCGGATGGTAATTGGCCCGCCAGATGTAGGCGTGCTCGCGGGTGCCGGTCGCCTCCGCCTTGGCTTCCTCCGGCCAGGTACTCCAGCCGAATAGATAACTATCGCCCACCGCGTTGTTGCGCGCGAAAAGCACCTCGCCTTTCCACCAGAATTCGAAAATGCCCTCGGTGATGCCGCCCTGATTTCCCGAGTTCTCATCGACGGGCCGCCAGCCTTGAGCCGGCCAGCGCACGATCTCGATCGGGAACGAGCGCGGATCCCGTACGAGCGCTCCGTAACCCCCGAGGGCTTGCTCGGTGGCTTCGACCAGGGGTGTCACGTGCAGGCGTCGTGCCCCGGTCGTCGGAATATCGGAAATGTCGTTCGGTTCGAGATCCATGGCCCGATCCTGATGATAGCGCGGATTTGACCCCTGCGCGGGCCGCTCGCCGCGCGCGTCGGCAGTGACTCACACGACTACTACATCGGCTTACCTCGTGTCCAAATTCTGATATGGCCCCCTCGTGTCAACTGGGCGCGAGCGGGATTCTCGCGAGATCGCGCAGAAGTTTGTACGAAGGATTTGAGGTTAGGAATCACTCTCGACGGGGAAC
>Ga0302324_100008409_pt1 | contig 21763 bp, 21 predicted proteins | sample Palsa_T0_1_FD_201949 | JGI IMG/M metagenome (GOLD analysis project Ga0302324, IMG submission 201949) | Peat permafrost microbial communities from Stordalen Mire near Abisko, Sweden - Palsa_T0_1 | ecosystem: Environmental > Terrestrial > Soil > Palsa > Peat permafrost | place: Sweden: Abisko...
CCGGGCGCAGGCGGTCGTGTTCGCCTACGAGACGAGGCTGGTCCGCCCCGACCTGCGGCGCGAGAGGGGTCAGCAGGAGGACGGCTAGCCTCGATCTTTCGCGATCTTGATATGGCTGGCTGGGGCCGCGGCGTTCTGCTGTCTTCAGCGTCCGGTCGTGGCCTGCTACCCGACTGTGGCGCCGGGCGGCGGGGTTCCACGGGCCTGCGGGTCTCCTTTCTTGGTGCCAGGGCTAGGTCCGGCTGGTCAGCCGGGGCGAGGGCTTGCCGTCGGCAGGTGAGTACCGCGACCCACGCGCCGGGCCGCACCAGGCCGCCAGCGTCATAGGTGGCTGTGTTCCCGGCAGGGAATTCAGCTTTTCCTCACGGTCGGCCTGCCAAGCCGCCCCAGGCGGCCCGGACCCTACCCATGCAGGTCACCGACGTAGTTGGCCACGACGGGATGCCCGGCGATCTGCAGCGGGATGCCGACGAAGCACAGGATGATCAGCATCACCCCGGTTACGTAGGCCATCACCCGGTAGCGGAGCACGGCTGCGCGCACCGGCCTGCCTCCTCAAATTTTGTGTCAAGGCCTGTGCGAGTTATGTGTCTGTCTTGGGGTGACGCATGAGGGTGAGTTGGTGGCACATGGCTGGTTCGGCGCGTCGCTGGAATACGGCGATCAGTTCGAGTTCTTCGTCGGTGTAGCTGGCGGCGATTTCCTGCCAGGCGGCGAACACGGGGGCGATGACGGGTGTTACGTCGCGGGGGCGGTATCAGGGCTGAGATGGATGACGACGCGGCGGCGGTCATGTCGGGGATCGTATACGGGGTGGAGAAGCCGGACACGGCCGCCTGCGGCGCCGACGCGGCGCCGGTCAGCAATGCTGCCCAGACCGCCCAGCGCTGGCCGCCCTGGCACCCGCGCGCGGTTCGGACGCTCAGCGCCGCTGCGGCCAGGCCGGCCACGACCAGCCCGGCGGCCGGCGCGGGCTGCCGGACGGCCACCATGACGAGGCCGCATCGGGTCAGGTCCAGGGCCGCCGCGGCGATCAGCATCACGCCGATCAGGCGCCGGGCGGGCCGGCTGACCGCGGCAGGCGATGTCGTCCTGCTGCCGGCACTGGCGGCCGGGCGGCCCAGGGGCGGGCGGCGGTTCATCAGCACGCGATCTTGTCGTCCTCTTGCAGCTGCTGGCGCAGCGCGTGCAGCGCGTAGTGCAGCCGTGATCTGGCCGTGCCGTGCGGTATTCCGAGCTGGTGGGCCACGGTGGCCAGGCTGCCCCCCTGGTAGAAGGTTTCCACTAGCACGGTGCGGTGCGCGGGCGACAGGTGCTCGAGAGCGGCGTAAACGAGTTGCCGGTCCAGGACCTGGTCCAGGCCGGAGTCGGTCCCGGCCTCCTCGGCCGGCTGCGCCTGGGCGGCCATCGGCCGCGCCCGCGCGGCCCGGTCAGCGTCGATCAGCAAGTTGCGCGCGACCCGGAACAGCCACGGCCGGATTGGCCGGTCGTCGGCGCTCAGCTGCGGCAGGTGACGCCAGGCCCGGATGAAGGTTTCCTGTACGACGTCATCCGCGCTCGCCCGGTCAGGGCAGAACCGCTCGACGTAGCCGTGCAGGGCCTTGGCGTGAGACGAGTACAGCTCGCGGATCGCGGCATCGGCGTCGCAGGGCAGCTGGCCGCAGGGAGCATTCGTGATAGCAGACATGCCTACTATCACGGATAGTAGAGATGGTCCGTTCAACCGGGCCGTCCGGAGGGCCGACCCGTCGGCCCTCCGGCCCTGGCGAGCGGCTTCCCGGAGCGGGCGCGGCCAGTCTGAGCAGGGTAAGTCGCCAGCAAAGCTGGGAAGGCAACCGGCTGGGCCGGCCGGGGTTGCTGACCGAAAGAACCTGCATGCCGCTTGAACCGCTGGCTTAATCTATTCGTGATAGTAGGTGGCGGCGGGAGTGCCGCCACGATGGCGTCCGGGAGTGAGGGATGCGGCGATTCGGTGAGCTGGAAGCTGTGATCATGGACCGGCTGTGGGAGCGGGGCCGGCCGGCGCTGGTCCGCGAGATGGTTGACGACCTGCACGAAGACCGGGCACTCGCCTACACCACCGTGATGACGGTGATGGACAACCTGTACCGCAAGGGGTGGCTGCGGCGGGAGCGGGACGGCCGCGCCTGGCGCTACGAGCCCACCGGATCCCGGTCCGGCTACACCGCGGCGCTGATGAACGACGCGCTAGCCACCAGCGCGGACCGGCGCACGGCGCTCACCCATTTCGCGCTCCAGATGAGCCCGCACGACGCTGCGCTGCTGCGCGAGGCGCTTGGCCAGCCGAGCCGCGAGCCTGAGGCAGGCGAGGCCCGGTGACCATTGCCGCGGTGCTGGTTGCGTACGCGGCCCTCGTCGGCACGTTCGGCTCCAGGATGCTGGGCCGGGCCAGCTGGACGGCCCGGGCGCCGCTGCTGGCCATCGTCACCTACCTGGCCGCCGGATGGTCGGCCGTTGCCGCCCTCGGGCTGGCCGGCCTGGCGCTCGCCGTACATGCCCCCGCCATCAGCGGGGGGCTGAGTCACCTCATCGGAGCCTGCGTGCTGCGGCTTCGTGCCACCTACGGAACGCCGGGCGGTGCCACCGTGGCCGGGCTCGGCCTTACCCTGGCGGGCGCTGTCGCGGCCCGCACCGTGCTCACCGCGCTAGCCCAGCTGCGCGCCGCCGGGCGCCAGGCGCTGCAGCACGCGGAGACCGCGCGGCTGGTCGGCCATGCCGAGCCAGCCCTGGGGGCTGTGCTGGTGGAACATTCCGAGCCGACCGCCTACTGCGTCGCCGGCCGGCATCCGACGGTGATCCTGACCACTGGCGCGGTGCAGGTGCTCGATCCCGCCCAGCTGGACGCGGTCCTGGCGCACGAGCGAGCCCACCTGGCCGGCCACCACCACCGGCTGATCGCCATGGCGCGGATCGGCCGCCAGGTGCTTCCGTTCCTGCCGCTGATGCGGGACGCGGAGGCGCAGGTAGCGCGGCTGGCTGAGATGCACGCCGACGATGCGGCGACACGGGCCAGCGATCCCCGGTCGCTCGCCACCGCCCTGGTCGTTCTCGCCTCGGCCGGCGGTCCCGCTCCCGCCCTCGCCGCGGCTGCCACCGACGCGGTGCAGCGGATACACCGGCTGCTGGGCCCCGCCGAGCCACTGGGCCGCGTCCGCCGGCAGCTGCTCCGTACAACCGCCGCCGCGCTCGCCCTGACGCCGGTCCTGCTGGCGCTGGCCCCAGCCGTACTCGCACTCGCGCTAGGCCGGCTCCCGACTGCATAACAGACCAGCACAACCCTGGCCCGCCAGGCCCGGTTGCGCCCGCCGTCCAGCACGACTCCTGGCCCGCCAGGCCCGGTTGCGCCCGCCGTCCAGCACGACTCCTGGCCCGCCAGGCCCGGTTGCGCCCGCCGTCCAGCCGGTCCTGTTTCGCTGCGATGGCCGACAGCAGCGCCGGCCTGGCGGCCGGCAATGAACAACATTCCGGCCGGCCTCGTGTTGCCAGGTATGAGGATCCATCGCCAGAACGGACTGCCCAGCATGCCTACCGGACGGCAGGGCCACCCGACGGACACCCCGGCCAGGCGCCGCTGGTGGCCACGTCGCCGCCGGGACCGCGGGAACGCCCGGCCCGGGCCCGGCGCAGCCGCCGTCCGGGGCCAGACCGCGGCGGTGCAGATCATGGCCGGCGAGATCACGCTCGGCGAGCCCGCGGGCGGCGAGCCCGCGGCCGCCGCCATGCAGCTGGCGATCGGACTTCTGACCGCGAGCCTGGACTCGCCCGCGCTCGCATCATGGGCGGTCGAGGCGCTCACTCCGCACGACGCGGACGGCATGGCCAACTTCATGGCCGGCCTGCACGTGGTCTCCGAGCTGCTGCTGCACGAGCTGTGTGAGGCGACGGGAGAGCCGCCGGAAGCCACCCTGCAAAGGCTTGCGTTCCTGGCGGAGCGCTTGCGGGGGACCTCCTCGGCCAGCTAGCGCAAGAGCAGCACCGAGCAGGAGCAGCCACCGGCTGCCACCCGCCGCCGCGCGTAACTGATCATCAGCTGCCGCGATGAACGGCTGCCACCTCCTAACCGTGTTAGTAGAAGAGTCGGCTGAGGATCGTCGGGGAAGCCCGGGACATGCTCAACCGGACAGTGGCGACGACCACTGCGTCGCCGCGAACCTGAGGAGCTGGTTAGTTTGGCGGATCTGTATGCGACCGCGACCAGTCTTATTGAACGCTCGGCGGCTGCGTACGCGTCCGGGGTGCCGGAAGACGCCGCAGACGATGGCTTTTTCGGGCCTGCCAGCGTCGCCTGGCGGGTGAGCGCTGACCTGGCCTCGCCGGTGGCGGGGCTACGGGCCCTCCGGTGCGTGCTGCAGCGGCCGGGCGAATAATCCACGTCGGCCGCGAGCTTCGCGGCGTGGCCGCGCCATGGATGCCGTGGACGCTGAGCATCGCCGTGAGCTGCTCGGTCGGATTCGGGCTCAGGACGTGTTCCCGGGTGCCGGATGACGCCAGCCGCCTTGAGCCGAGTGTGATCCAAGTCGCACTCGCCGATTCATTTCCCGCTGAACCGACCGAGCCTCCTATGCGTGTTAGTAGTTGAACGCGCCACTACCGCCGTCCTCTGAGTGGGACGGCCACCAACAGGAGGACAGCAATGGTTGAGCGCATTACCCGATGGCAGCCGGATCAGAGCGCGGCGGTGACCGCCCGCGCGGTAGCCGCGCTGGCGCTGGTCGCGCTCGCGGTGATCCACGTGGTCGATCTGCCGGGCACACTAGGCCCCACCCCGCTGGTCGGCATCGGATACCTCGGCATCATCTCTGCGGCAGTCCTGATCGGCGGGGTGCTGATCGCCCGGCCGCACTGGCTGGCATGGACCGCCGCCGCCGCTGTGGCGGTCTCGGCCATGGGCGGATACGTGCTGACCCGCGGGCTGCGCGGGGGTTTCCTTGGCGATCACGGCGATGTCGGCAACTGGCACTGCCCGCTGGGCATTGCCGCACTCAGTGTGGAGTCGGTGATCATCCTGCTCGTCCTGCTCGCCGCGGCCGGCGCCTGGCAGGCCCGGATCCACGCCGCGCACCTGGGTGCGAGCGCTCGGCCTGCCGAGCGGCGCGTGCCCGAGCACAGCCACGCCTGATGATCATGCGCTGGCCGCCAGACCCCCGGGCACGGCACTGAGCTAGGCGGCAGGCCTCATGGCTGCCCGTACTCACCCCGCCGGAAGATCCCGCCTGGCAGGTGAACCGCGCGCATCTACTATCCGTGTTAGTAGTTTAGACAGTCAATACCAATAGGAGCGAACCATGCGACACCCCAAGATCATCATCTCCAGCATCGCCCTGGCCGCCGTGGCCGCCGCGGGCGGCATCACCGCCGCCTCGGCAGCCAGCTCCCCCTCGGCCAGCCACAGCGGCGCAGCGACCGTGCGCACCGCATCAGTCACCGTCGCAGGCAAGACCGAGACCATCCTGGTCAACGGCCGCGGCCTGCCGCTGTACTTCTACAAGCCCGACACCGCAGCCAAATCACTCGTCAGCGGCGTCCTGGCCCAGCTATGGCCACCGCTGACCTCGGCCGCACCCGCCGCCGCCGGACTGAGCGGCAAGGTCACCGTGCTCATGGACTCCCACGGCGACCAGGTCACCTACAACGGTCACCCGCTGTACACCTTCGCTGACGACCACGCCGACCAAGTGACCGGCCAGGGCGTCTCGGACTTCTTCGTGGCCACCCCCGGCCTGGCCGCGATAAGCACCTCCTCCACTTCGGGAACGGCCCCGGCCGCCCCCTCCGGCGGCATCGGTTACTGACACCGCCAGCTGGCCCGATCCGCGGCCTCCAACCTTCGGGCGGAGGCCAGCGGGCAGGGGGCCGCGGCCATGCCCGGGCCTGCGGCCATATCCATCGCAGCAGTGAATCGCCCAGTACCCCGCGCCATGCGGGCCTCCAGCAGGGCCGCGCGACCCACTGGGCCGCGCGGTCTCAGACAGGCAGACATGACAGTCACCAGACCCGCACCCGCCGGCAGCCGGCGGACCGGGCTGCGGCCGGCCCGACGATGCCGCGCCGACACCGCGGGGACGCCCGGCATCACGGCAGCCCCCGCCACCACGGCAGCCCCTGCCACCACGGCAGCCCCTGTCACTACGGCAGCCCCTGTCACTACGGCAGCCCCCGCCACTACGGCAGCCCCTGAGTCCCGGAGGGGCAGGCACATGGCCCGCATCGCGGCCGCGGCGGTCGCGGTGGCGGCGTTGGCGGCCGCCGGGGTGACCGAGCGGGTCGCGGTGGCCGAATCGTTCGCGGTCCTGGGTCATCTGCACTGGCTCTGGATCCCAGCCGCCATCGTGCTCGAATCGGCGTCCATGGCCGCGTTCGCGATCATGCTGCGCCGTCTGCTCGCCACGGGCGCCCCCAGCGTAGGCCTCCGGCCCATGCTGGCCACCGCCTATGCGGCCAACGCGCTGTCGGTCTCAGTCCCCCTGGCCGGACCCGAGCTAGCCACAGCCTTCGCCTTCCGCCGCTTCACCCGGCAGGGCGCCGACGCGCCGCTGGCCGGCTGGTCGCTGCTGGTCGGCGGGGTGGTCTCCACCGCCGCCGGCGTCCTGGTCGTGGGCGGCGGCGCCCTGGCGTCAGGGAACATCCTGGCTACGGCGGCCGCCGTTCCCGGGGGTGTGCTCGCCCTGGCCGCCCTTATCGGGGTGGCCGCCGCCACGCGCCGGCCGGGGCTGCGCGACGCGCTCGAACGGCCCGCCGCCTGGGCGCTGCGGCACGGGTCCCGGCTGGTGCGCCGGCCCGCCGACAATCCCCGCCAGACAATCCGGGCCTGGGCTGGCCGGCTGGGCTCGCTCCAGCTTCCGCCGTCGGGCTGGATGACGGTAACTGGCCTGGCCCTGGCCAACTGGCTCGCCGACGCAGCGGTCCTCGCCGTGGCCATCCACGCCGCCGACGCGGCCGTGCCCTGGCACGACCTCCTGCTGGTCTATGGCTCGGGCATCGCCGCGCAAAGCCTCAACATCACACCCGGCGGGCTCGGCGTCACCGAGGGAGCCCTCGGCCTGGCCCTGGTCGCCACCGGCCTGCACGCCAGCCAGGCGCTAGCTGCGGTACTGCTCTACCGCCTGGCCAGTTTCTGGCTGGTTGCTCTGGCCGGGTGGCTGGTCCTGCTCTGGTTGCAACACCGCAAACGTGCCCTGCGTGACTCCGGAACCGCTCGAAACCGTGTCATTGCGCACGCGACCGCCCCTGGAACAGGACAGCGCCATGGCCGCTGACATCGAAACGATTCACGTACCAGGCAAGCTGGGACCTCATGAGCTGGTGCTGCTGCACGGGCAGCCGGGCTCGCCCGCTGACTGGCTGCCGTTGGCCGGACGGCTGCCGGCCCAGCTCCACGCCGTCGCGGCGGACCGGCCGGGATACGGCTCCAGCCCGCTGGCTGCCGGCGGATTCGCCGCGAACGCACGCGCGCTGCTCGATGACATGGACGCGCGTGGCGTCAGGCACGCAGTGCTGGTGGGGCACTCCTACGGAGGCGGGGTGGCGTTGTCGGCGGCGAGCCTGGCGCCGGAGCGCGTGGCAGCGGTGGTCCTGCTGGCCAGCATCGGCCCGGGGTGCGTGAACGGCTGGGACAGGCTGCTGGCCGCGCCCGGCGCCGGGCAGCTATGCGCCCTGGTGGCGTGGCGGCTGACACCATGGATGGCCCGGGCCCGGCTGGCCCGGATCAGGCGGCGGCGCGGCCGCCCGCTACGCCCGGACGAGCACGTCAACTGGCAAGTCTGGGGCCGCGCGGGCCGGGAGTACCGTCCGCTATGGCGCACGTTCCTGACCGAGCAACGCGCCCTGCTGCGCGAACTGGGCGAGCTGGAGTCCGCCATCGCGTCGGTCCAGGCGCCGGTACTCCTGCTCGCCGACCCTGAGGACACCCAGGTTCCCGTCGGCACCGCCCGCAGGCTCGTGCAGATCCTCCCGGACGCTCGCCTGCAGCTCGTCCAGGGCGCGGGTCATCACCTGCCCCGGCGCGCCCCCGATGTGGTCGCCGACGCGATCGTGACGTTCCTGGCCACGGTGGACGAACGCAACAGCCCAGGATGAGGCGCTCTCCCCCCACCTCACCCGGCTGGCGGCTTGAACAACTCAGCGGTCCTACTCGTGTTAGTACAAGGGGCGACAGATCGGCTGGCCCAATGCCACCAGCCGGGGGAAGGAAGGTCAGGTGCCGAACACCCGTCATGACCATGGGGGAGGCAAGTCAACCAGGCCGCCGCGAGGTTCCCAGGCCACGATGCGAGCCCGCGAGCGGATCGCCGCCAAGCGAGCCGCTCAGAAGCGCGCCGAGGCACGCCGGCGGCTCCTGGTGCCGATCGCGGCAGTCACCGCCGTCCTGGCTATCGTCGGGGTGCTGGTCGCTGTCAAGCTGAGCTCAGGTCCCGCGTCCGCTGCGACCGCCAGCGAGTCGCTGGCCTCCTCCGCCGTCGTCAGGCAGGTCACCACCGTGCCAGTCGGCGTGCTCACGCGGGTGAGCCCGGGCCAGGCGGCCACGCCGCTGCAGCCAGTAAAGGCGGCCGGCCCGCCGCTGACCATCGGCGGCAAGCCAGCGATCGTCTTCGTCAGCGAAGAGTCCTGCCCGTTCTGCGCAGCCGAACGCTGGCCGCTGGCCGTTGCGCTGGCCCACTTCGGCACCTGGAGCCACCTCGGCTCCACCACGTCATCGGCCACCGACATTTACCCGAACACGGCCACGCTCTCGTTCCGCACGGCGCAATACAGCAGCGCCGAGCTAACGCTGCGGACGACCGAGTTGGCGGACAACGCCGGGCGCCCCCTGCAGGCCCAGACCCCGCTGGACACCAAGCTCATCGACAGCTACGACGTGCCCCCGTACGTCAACAGCGCCGACCAGTCCGGGGCCGTCCCGTTCCTCGACATCGCCAATCACTACATCCTGGCCGGGGCGCAGTACGACCCGCGGGTGCTCGCTGGCCTGTCCGCAGCCCAGATCGCCAGCCAGCTCAGCAACCCATCGAGCCCCGTCGCGCAGGCAGTCGACGGATCCGCCAAGGTGATCATCACGGCCATCGGCCAGGTCCTGCACGACCAGGCGGCTCGCAGCTAGCGCTGGCCGCGGGCGGATCCACAGCAGTGCCGCGAGGCCCTGGGCCGTGCGCCGCCAGGGCATTGCGCAGCTGTACATCAGTCCGGCGACCGTCGCCTACCACCTGCGGAAAGTGTTCGCCGCGCTCGGCATCAGCTCCCGCGGCCAGCTCGCCGGCGCCCTGTCCTCACAGCCAGACTGAGGCCTGCCAGTCAGGCCACGCGCCCCAACGGAACGGGACTCGACGCCCGGGCCTGGACCCGGATAGCTGGCCGGTGCGCGGCCTGGGCTCGGGCTAGACATGGATGGCCTGTGCCCGCCGTGGTCTCCCGCTCATATAATGTTGTAAGTCTGCTACTCTAGAGCATTTTAGGTAGCAGAAAACTGACTTTAGGAGTTGCCATGGCGGTGTCGAGAACGCCGATCGCGGTGGCTAACGGCAAGCGGCGCATTGGCGAGGACCTTGCTACATGGCGGCGATTGCGGCGCCTGACGGCCTCTCAGGTTGCCGACCGGGCCGGGGTGTCACGCCACACCGTCATGCGGTTGGAGAACGGTCAGGGCGCCAGCATGGAAAGCGTGCTGAGGGTGGCCCGGGCGCTGGGGGTGCTTGACTCGCTGGTGGCGGCGCTTGATCCGTATGCGACCGACGAGGGTCGTTTGCGGTCGGAGGAGGCGCTGCCTGAGCGGGTGCGCCCGCCAAGGCCGGGGCAAAGGCAGTGAGCGACGTCGAGGTCTATGTCGCGGTCGGCGAACAGAATCTTCTGGCCGGCCTGATGTATCCCCACCACCGCCGCGGAATCGAGTCGGCCAGCTTCGTCTACAACGACAGATACCTTGCCGGCCCAGATGCCTACGCTTTGGACCCAGCGGAAACTTGGGGTCGGGTGACCTCATCCGCTACGCCGGGTGCGCAGATCCGAAGTGCATTGACCGCTCGTAGCGCGACATCCTCCCTGCCGAATCGGTGCTCGTAAGTGCTGCCGAGGGCTCGGCTGGACGGTTCGGGACTGTCAGGCCTGACGGATGATGCCGGCATTCCGGTACTGCAGCACGCCTGCGGGTCCGATCACGCCCGCGCCGACGATCAGCACCCTCATCACTTTTCCTCCGCCTACGTCGGTCTGGGCACCGTCTGGCCTGCCGGGACGTGCTGAAGCGGCCCGCAGGGGCGGGCCGCATCAGGCGTGGTGTGTCAGGCGTGGCGTGACTGGGGAAGGACTGTTTATTCGGCCGTCTTGTCGGCCGTGGGGGTCCCGGCCGGAACCTGGCTGAGGAATTCGCGGATGGGGGTGTGCAGTCCGCGCTCGTGGTGGTGGCGCTGCCGGTAGTTCGCGATCAGCCCGTCGATGCCGATCCAGCTGGAGGTCCGCCACATGGTCAGGACGACGATCGCGCATAGGGCGTAGAAGGCGCAGACGCTGGCGGTGCCCGACATGACGTAGGTGAACAGCAGGACCAGGCTGCCCAGGGCGGCGATGCGGGTGAACAGGCCGGCAACCAGGGCGACGCCGATGGCCAACTCCGCGACCGCGACGACGACGCCGATGAGGCCGGCGTTGGGAACGACGAAGCCGTGCAGGAAGCTGCCCCACCAGGTGTAGGCGGGGGTGCCGTGGGCGGCGAACCCGGCGACGCCGGCGCCGTTGTGGTGCAGGAAGTAGGGGTTCTCAGCGCCGAACAGCTTGGCCCAGCCGGCCTGGATCCACATGATCCCGAGCCAGACCCGGATGGCCAGCCAGCCGACCGCCATGACCTTGGATTCCTTGACCCAGTCCCACGCGCGCAGGTTGGTGCGCTTGGCCGGGTCACCTATTACTGCGACAGGCAGGTTCGTCATCGGTCTGCTTCTTTCTTCTCTATAGGCTCTATAGGCCAATCCCCTTGGCTCACCTTGAGCATGGCTCTCCCCGCGGCACGTCCCGCAGAGCCGAAAGTCCCCAGGCAGCGGGGCGAACGGCACGTATGACCCCTGCGCATTCTGGTGGTCAGCTCAAAGGCAGCAGTTCGCGGCGTCGGGAAGTGGGGCGACCGATGTTCTCCGATGAGCGTTTCCGCGTCATGGACACAGGCGGCCGGGCAGATGCCACAGCTCGCCGCCTGGCCAAGCTGTGGGCAGCGGCGTTCAGCATGGGCCTGGCGCCCGGGCGGTGGGTCACCCTGGAGGTCGCGGGTCGGCGGTGGGGGCAGCCGGCCCGGTTCCCGCTGGGAATGGCCGACCTGGACGGCCGCTGGTTCCTAGTACCCATGCTGGGAGCAGGCCAGTTTGGTCGGGCTAGCCGCGCGGGTAGTTACGACCCTGCCGCGCCATGCCGCTGGCGGGTGACATGTGCAGCAGCGCGCCGCTGGAAGGCGGAGTCGTGGGCGCAGTGCTGGTGCAGGTGTAGGAAGCAGTGTTGATGAGCGCGAGCGCGGTGTCGTCTCCGTTGGAGACCTGGAAGGCGCCGACGCTGAGTTCGGTCCCGGCGGGCATGGTGGCGGGGTTGATCGTGACAGTCGGGTCCTGCACGTGCTGCGGGCCGCTGTCCCCCTGGAATGCCGGGGAGAACGTCACGACCTGCGAGAAGCCGCCAGGGGCAGGATCGCTGGAGCAGAAACTGCCGGTGGTGACCGTGGCCGGGATGCCGTACTGGGCGAGGTCGCTTTGCAGGGTGCTGGTGTCGAACAGTACTTGCGGGTTGATGGTCAGGGTCGCGGTGCCGTTGGCGTTGCGGGTGATGGTGAAGGCCGCGGTGCGGATCGTGCCAGTCCCGCGGCCCGGGGATGAGCCGAGGCCGCCGGACAGGCCAAGGCTCAGCACCACCGATCCAGCCGCCACGGCGGCGGTGATGCCGGCGGTGAGCCGCCGGTCACCGCTGCGGGTCCGGTAGTTGCGCTGCAGCAGCCGCTGCCGGGCCTGTTCTGAGTGCTGGTATCCGGCCGCCGCTGAGGCGAAGGCACGTCGGAGTTCGTGTTCAAGTTCGTCGGTGGGCATCAGGGATGTCCTTTCATGTGTGCGGCACGGCGGGCCTGGTGGCGGTTGGCATGGTGCGGGCGAGGACCTCGGCCAGGCGGGCGGCTGCCCGGGATGCGGTGCTGGTCACCGTGCCTTCGGTGCAGCCGAGGATGTCGGCGACCTCGGCGACGGGCAGGTCAGACCAGTAGCGCAGCACCAGCACGGCCCGCTGGCGGGCAGGGAGCCGGGTCAGCGCCCAGCGGAACTCGGCCTGGTCATCGACCTCCCGCAATGCCCGGGCTGCGTAGTCGTCGGCCAGCTCAGCCGCGCCCTCATGCGGCCGCAGCTCGGTCCGCTGCCGGGCACGGCGGTCGGCGTCGTGCAGGACGAGGTTGATCAGGATCCGGCGGGCATAGGCAGCCGGGTGGTCCATCGACCGCACCTGGTTCCAGCGGCGCGCCACCCGCAGCAGCGTTTCCTGGACCAGGTCCTCGGCGTCTTTAGCGTTCCCCGTCATCAGGAAACCGGTGCGCAGCAGCGGGTCCGACGCATTGGCCGCGAAGCGCTCGAACTCGCGGCTGGCCGCACTGTTCCCGACCCACTCCATCCGCATCTCCCAGTCGTAGCCTCGCCCTCACCTGTATAAGCCCTGCCAGGCCGCCCCAGACTGAGAGCAGACAGCTCAGGAAACCAGACTTCTGATAACGGGTCGCTGGCAGTCACCTGGACTGGACGGACAACTTGCCGGGACTTCGGACGCCAAGGGCCGTCTCCGGTCGGAGGAGGCGCTGCCTGAGCGGGTGCGCCCGCCAAGGCCGGGGCGAAGACCATGACCGACGACGTAGAAGTCCACGTCGCGGTCGGCGAAAAGAACGTCCTGGCCGGCCGGATGTTGCTGCAAGAGGACCCGGATGCCATGGAACCAGCGTTCGAGCATGCCGAAGGCGAGCGAGCCCGAGCCCTCACAAAGATCCGCCCTGCACGCTTTGGCTGAACCGGCTTGCGCGAGCTGGTCGTGCCGTCAGAGGACGTGAAAACCTAGGTCGCTACTTCCATCGGCCAGGTAGCTTCGCCGGCGCTCTGCTGGGACTGGCGCACGCAGGCTCCCTGATGGCGATTGCTGGCGGGGCCGACCCAGCACACGGAAGGTGACCCGCTTACCACTATCTGCCCGTTGAGCGTATGGTCGAAGTGACAGCGGTAGTGCTCGCTGAGTATCACAATTTCGGGATTATCCTGCAAATGTCGCTCCGGACCTTGGTGACCTAGTCGAGTCACGCGAGGAGCAGCCCGATGAGCGGCTACGAGCTGCACCGGCATCGTGCCCGTGCTTCCTCCGCGGAGTTCGCCGGCGCGGGACATAGCCGGCCCGCCAGAGCGGCCGGAGGACCCCGCCTGGCGTGGCTATCACCGCAGTGCGATGGCTGTCACGAGTGGTCCCGTCCGGTCGGCTGCGCTCCTACCGTGCTGCCAGTCGCGGGAGTTCCCTGCGGCCATGGCGAGTGCCGTGGATGGTGTCGATGCGAGCCGGCGAATTTGGTACATCGGCGGAACGGGGAACCGGATGAGCACCGTTAAGGAAACCGCCGCCGTCCGGGATGGAACTCCTGGATCACCGCCGGGTCTGCAGCCGGTTGCGGAGGATGACCTGAAGTCCCTTCCGGTACCCGAGGTGCAAAAGCGTCTGGGGTCCTCGGCCGATGGCCTGAGCCAGACTGAGGCGACCGAGCGGCTGGCCAAATACGGGCCTAACGAGATCGAGGAGAAGAAGGATAATCAGCTGCTGAAGCTGCTGACGTATTTCTGGGGTCCGATCCCGTGGATGATCGAGGCGGCGGTGATCTTGTCGGGGGTGCTGCGGCACTGGCCGGATTTCTTCATCATCTTGCTGCTGCTGGTGGCTAATGCCACGGTCGGCTTCTGGGAGGAGCATCAGGCGGGGAAGGCCATCGACGCGCTGAAGGCCCAGCTGGCGGTCAAGTGCCGGGTGCGGCGGGACGGGACGTGGGTCACCCCGCCGTCGCGTGAGCTGGTGCCGGGAGACGTGATCCGGATGCGGATGGGCGACATCGTGCCAGCCGACGCGCGGCTGCTGGCGGGCGACCCGGTGCAGGTGGACCAGTCCGCGCTGACCGGGGAGTCGCTGCCCGTTACCGCCGGACCCGGTGCGGCGGTGTACTCGGGGTCGGTCATCAAGCAGGGCGAGATCGGCGCCCTGGTCTACGCCACGGGTGCGGGCACCTACTTCGGGAAGACAGCGGAGCTGGTGCAGGACGCCCGGACCGTCAGCCACTTCCAGCGGGCAGTCCTGCAGATCGGGAAATACCTGATCCTGCTCGCGGTGGCGCTGGTGGCGGTGATCACCGTGGTGTCGATCATCCGCGGCAACCCGGTGCTGGACACGCTGCAGTTCGCGCTGGTGCTGACCGTGGCCGCGATCCCGGTGGCGATGCCGACGGTGCTGTCGGTGACGATGGCGGCCGGCGCGCGGCTGCTGGCCAGGAAACAGGCGATCGTGAGCCGGCTGGTGGCGATCGAGGAACTGGCCGGCGTGGACGTGCTGTGCTCGGACAAGACCGGCACCCTGACCCAGAACAAGCTGACCCTGGGCGATCCCTTCGCCGTCAGCGGCGTCACCGCCGCCCAGGTGATCCTCAGCGCCGCGCTGGCCTCCCGCGCCGATGATGACGACACCATCGACCTGGCCGTCCTGGCCGGCCTGGACAGCGACCAGGCGCTGGCGGGCTATCAGGTGACTCATTTTCAGCCGTTCGACCCGGTGCGCAAGCGCACCGAGGCAACCGTTACAGACCCGGACGGGATCACGTTCAAGGTGACCAAGGGCGCCCCGCAGGTGATCATGAAACTGGTCGGCGACAGCGGGCAGGTCAAAGCCGGCGCGGACAAGGCCGTCGACGACTTCGCAGCGCGCGGCTTCCGGTCGCTGGGCGTGGCCCGCGCCGACGGGGACGGCCCCTGGCAGTTCCTGGGCGTGCTGCCGCTGTCGGACCCCCCGCGCGAGGATGCCAGGTCCACCATCGCGACGGCGCGGCTGCTCGGCGTGCATGTCAAGATGGTCACCGGGGACCAGGTCGCCATCGCGCAGGAAACCGCGCGGACGCTGGGCATGGGTACCGGCATCCTGGATGCCGCGAGCCTGGGCGACACCAAGCGCGAGGAGACAGCGGCGGCAGCCGAGGCCATCGAGAATGCTGACGGGTTCGCGCAGGTGTTCCCCGAGCACAAGTATCACATCGTGGACGTGCTGCAGAAGCGGGGCCATATCGTCGGCATGACCGGCGACGGGGTGAATGACGCCCCGGCGCTGAAGAAAGCTGACTGCGGCATCGCGGTGTCCGGCGCGACCGACGCGGCCCGCGCGGCGGCATCGATCGTGCTGATGAAGCCGGGCCTGTCGGTGATCATCGACGCGGTCAAGGAAAGCCGCCGGATCGTGCAGCGGATGAACAGCTACGCGATCTACCGCATCGCCGAGACACTGCGGGTCCTACTGTTCGTCACCCTGGCCATCCTGATCTTCAACTTCTTTCCCGTCACCGCCATCATGATCGTGGTGCTGGCGCTGCTGAACGACGGCTCCATCCTGTCGATCGCCTATGACCGGGTGCATTACAAGAAGCAGCCCGAGGCCTGGAACATGCGCCTTGTCATCGGGATAGCCACCGTCCTGGGCGTGGTCGGCCCCATCGCCGCGCTCGGCCTGTTCTGGATCGGGGACGAGGTGTTCGGTCTCGGCCACCCGCAGCTGCAGACGCTGATGTACCTGATGCTGTCGGTGGCCGGGTCGATGACGATCTACCTGACCCGCACCCGCGGCCCGTTCTGGTCCATCCGGCCGGCCTGGGTCCTGGTCCTGGCCGTCACCGGCGCGGAACTAATCGCGACCGCGCTGGCGCTGTCGGGAATCCTGGTGCCGCGCCTGGGGTGGCACTGGGTCCTGCTCGTGTGGGGATACGCCATCGTCTGGTTCCTGATCAGCGACCGGGTCAAGCTCGCCGCCTACAAGATCCTCGACCCCGCGAAGAACCGGGGCGCCGCGGAAATCCAGGGCTCCGCGCAGGCCGGCCCGCCCGCGGCAGTGCCAGCATCGTCCCCCGGTCCGCCGGCGTATGCCGCCGCTACCTCGAAGACGGCCCCGTTCCACACCGGCACCAACCCTGGCGATCCGGTGTATCACGACAGCAGCGACTGCCCCTACGGGCAGGAAATCACGCAGGACGGCAACGACGAGCCCGGTGCCGACGGGCGCCGCCAGTGCGACTGGTGCGCCCGGCATCCAGTCAGGGCCTGACGACGGGAAGAGCAGGACCATGGCCGGTACGGCGCAGTTCGTGATCGGGGCTGAGGTCATGCGGCTTCGCGCGCAGCCGCAGGCAGTGCCGTCTCCCGGTCGCGGTGTATCGCCAGGACAACATGGACACGGGCTGGCCTGATGACGTGAACTGATCGTCAGTACGCCTCATTGGCAAGCGCCAGGAGGCACCCCCAGCGGCTAGCCGCTGGGGGTGACAGACCCAGCGGGGCGGAGGGAGCATCATGTGCCGGTTGTTCGGGCTGACCGCGGGGCCTGCCCGGGTCCGGGCAACGTTCTGGCTGCTGGACGCTCCTGACTCGCTCGAGATTCAGGGCTGCCGCAACGTCGACGGGAGCGGCATCGGGTTCTTTGATTCCGCCGGTGCGCCCGTTCTCGATAAGCAGCCCGAACCAGCATTCAGGGACGAGGCGTTCCTTCACGCGGCGCAGCAAGCTGAGTCCTCGGCCTTTGTCGCGCATGTTCGGTGGGCGACCGCTGGTGGCCGGACGGTGCGGAACACTCACCCGTTCGCCATGCACGGCCGCATCATGGCGCACAATGGCGGGTTCGGTGAGCTGGCGCGGCTTGATGAGCAGCTTGGCGCTTATGCCAGCCTCGTGCTGGGCGACACCGACTCCGAGCGGTACTTCGCGCTGATCACCCAGCAGACCGACGCTCACGGTGGTGATGTTGGCGCGGGAATCGCGGCCGCGGCGCGGTGGATCGCCGCCAATCTGCCGGTCTCATCGCTGAACACGGTCGTCGCGGCGCGTGGCGAATTGTGGGCTCTGCGCTATCCGGCCCAGCATGCCCTGCACATCATCGAGCGGCCGCCTGGCCCCGGCGCGCGACTGACCCCAGCGGTGGGTCTGAGTGTTCGCAGCGCGACGTCGTCGGTGCACGTTCCCGCGCTGCAGTCAGCCCCATCGGTAGTCGTCGCCTCCGAACGCCTCGACGGCGAGAACGGCTGGCGCATGCTCGCCGAGGGCGAGCTCGTCCATGTCCGGGCGGACCTGTGCATCCAGTCAGCTGTGGTGATCGAGGAACCACCCGCGCGCCTAGTTCCGCTCCCCAGCCAGAATCCGAACATCGACACGTGAACGGCCGGCCTGCCCATCGCGACCGCCAGCCTGGCCGCCCGCCCACCAGTTGACCGGCTCCCCGATACCGGACGCCGTCGGCTCAATCGTGATCGGCGCTGTCCTCAGCCTCTCCTCGCCCGACGAGCCCACACTCGCCGTCTGACTTCCACGGCCGGGCACCCCAGCACCGGGCCCCGGCGGTGCCGCCGGAATGGGGCTGCTCGGCGGGGCGAGCTGTGTAGCCCTGCAGCACAACAGGGTCATGACAGATCGCCGTCAAGGCGTCCGCGCTCAGGCTCCCGGGTATGCCGCACCCTCACCTGCTCCGGTGCGCGGGTGGCGATGCACGACAACACAGGCGATCACGGCGGCCGCCGCTCCGATCGCAAGTGCGATGAACGGGAAGGCGCTGTAGGGGGCGGGCTGGCCGGGCTGGCACAGCTCAACGAATGGGACGATCAGCGTGATGGCCCCTAGAACCGGGATCGCCACATGGCGGAGGAGCGAGAACGAGTCCCGGTGGCGGCGCCACATGAACACGGGAAGGGAGAGCATCGTGAGGAAGTAGACAAGCAGGATCACGATCGTCGCCAGCGTCGAGCACTCGGCATACAGGCCGACCGGGTTCATCGATCGCGTGTTGCCGGTGATGAGGCGGGATACCCACCAGATCCCGATGATCCCCAGCCCGGCGACCGCCATGAACACTAGCGCATTCACCGGCGTCTCGGATCCTGAGCGGAGCTGGCCGAGCTTTGCCGGCAGCAGCCGGGTCCGGCCGCCGTCGAAGAGCATCCGTGATTGAGAATCCGCTCCGGCGATCAGAGTGGCGAGCACGGAGACGATTCCGGCGATCCATGCCAGGACGCTCGCTCCGCCGAGATAGTGATCGGCAACGGTCAGAAACGGGACCGACGAGCGGCCGATGGAGGAAACATCGTAATGGAACCCGGTAATGGTTGCGTAGGCGAAAATGACCAGCAAGGCGGCCGCAATCGCCACCGAGATGTAGAGAGCTCTCGGTATGGTCCGCCGTGGATCGCGGCTCTCCTCGGCAAGCGCGGGTCCGTTTTCCCATCCGATGAACATGAACAGGGCCAGCGGGAAGCCTGCGGAAAGGCCGGCCAGGCCACCGGTGAGGTGCCCCCAGGAGAACGGTATGGCCGACAGATCGGCACGCTGATCGACTAGGACAATGATGCAGACCACCATCATGATCGCTACCTGCACGACCACGGCCCCGCCCACCGCGGCGGCCGACAGCTTGACCCCGCGGGCGGTCAGCCAGATCGCGCCCGCGGTCAGGACGAGGGCAAACGGCCCCCACGGGGGATGCCACGAGGTGTAATGCGAGAGGGTCATCGCCACCAGCCCTCCCGACATGGTGAACACCGCCGTGATCGCGACGGTGTACCCGACCGTGACCAGCAAGGCCGTGGCCACACCGGCTCTGGCCCCCAGCGCGGTCTCCACGTAAGTGATAAAGCTCCCCGCCGAAGGCTCCGCCCTGGTGAACTCGGCCACCGTGAAAGCCAGGAGTGCGACGGCCACGGTGGCGGCGAGGATCGTCAGAGGAGCAGCGACACCTGCGGTTACCGCGATCACTCCGAACCCGAAATAGAAGTCGATTCCCGGTCCGATGTTCGCGACAGTCGAGGCAGTCACATCGGCAGTGCCGAGCTGACCGGCCTTGAGGTGGTCTCCGCTCTGGCTCACCACGTCTCCCCGGCAGCCGCTTTATGACCTCGATTGTGGCCTCTGAAGGCCATGTCCGTGATGTGCACGCGTTCTAACAGGCGTCCACGAGAAGCTCGCAGAGTTAATTCTTGTTCTCAAGCGCGGATTCCACTGCTGCTGCCAGCGCCCTCGGCGCTCGCCGGGCTGCCCACGGGCTGCCCCTCAGCTCACCTTACAGCCGTAGCTTGCAACGGAGGGCTTTGGCCATGACGGGCCTGCTCGTCTTTGCGGGCGGGGCGCAGCAGCGTGATGCCGCGGTCGGCCAGGTCAGCCTCGGTTTCCCGGCCCGGGAAGCCCTTGTCGGTGATGAGGGTCAGGCCGGGCCGGGCGGCGGCGAGCTGGGGCTCGACGTCGAGCATCGCGGTCAGGACCTCGCGCTCGCCGGTCTTCGGGTCGGCCAGCGCCCACAAGATCGGCATCCCGGCCGGGAACGCCCGCATTCGACCGGGGTGGAGTCGGCGATCCGCACGTTGCCGGCACCGGTGCTTCCTGGGGAAGCCCAGCAGCGCCTGGGTAGCAACGCCGATCCTGGGCACTCTCGCCATCTCCGTCAACGCATCGACACACCCCTGTGATCAATAAGGAATCATTCGGCTAGCATGCGTTTTGCGGGCTCGTCAGACGTCCGAACCGCTTCTCCGCCACCGCGCCGGGGCTTCGGTCACGCTATCGTCGGCTTCGGCGAGCCAGGCTCGGATGGTGTTGTGGTGCAAGACCCAAGCCGACCACGTCAATGCGGCCATCTGGTCGATCATCGACGGCCGTGTGGACTCGGCAGCCGACGCAACATCGGGCGCTGTGATCGCGAAGCCCGCTGGACGTGGTTCCAGTGCCGGATATTCCCGACGCACCCAGATCCCAATACGAGATCGCCGCTGCTTTCCTGACACTCCTTGTTCGAGGCCGGCGCACAAGCTCATGAGGTGCACGGCCACGGACCGGCGGTTCCGGCGGTCGAGATTGGAGGCGTGCTGAGCCGCGTAGGTGTCGACGAGATTCTGGATCGTGGTGAATCCCTCGCCGCGAACGAGCCCAGCTTTCCAGTCCTCCAGCGCGCAGTACCGCTCCCAGCACGCTGGTGCCGACAGCATGTACGCGTGGGTCGGCCCGTCGATCTCTGGGACCTTGACCCCGCACCCGGGACAGCGCACCGCATTCACCATCCGACGACCGTAGCGACTGCTGGCCCGGCCAGAGAGCCGCGGTCCGTCATTGTGGCGAGAGCGACAGTACGCTAGTGATAGCTGCTCCGGACCTCCGGTAGTTGCACGCCATATTTGACGGCGCGGCCGGGGCACCGCAGGAGGCCGCGTGATGACCACACCGACTGAGCATGTCACTCGTTCACGATATTTGATCATGAAGTACCCGGGGGAGCATTCGCCTATCGCCACCCCCGGACCTCTGCCAGGGTGGAATCTGCCGTCGGTATCTGGCTGGTCGTCCTCGCTGCCATTCTGTGCCGGGGTGGCAACTGGTGGGGAGTGTCACTGTTCGTGGTGGCGGCGCTGCCCTTCTGGGTCGCCTGCCAGCTCCTTGCGCCCGGCGTCCGGAGCTAGCTTGCAGCACGCCCGTCACGGTGCCTGGCGCCGCAGGTCACAGGAGGCATCTCATGCACGAATCGGCTGACAACCTCACTCCCCCGCCAGCTGGCCCTCCGAGCGGTCTTCGCCAGTTCCTGCGTACGACCCTCGGCAGCGCACTTCTTTCTGCGGTCATCGCCGCTGCGCTGTGGATCGCGATCTCTTACGCGACCGGCGGGTCGACCCTTTTCTCCCTGGGTGGCGGCATCCTGCTCGGGGTGCTCGTCATCATTGTCGGATATGGTTTCCGACGGCTGATTTTCGACCGCCGAAGGCCTTCCCCGGATCTTGGCCAGCCGCCTCAGCGCCGGTGACGGGCGGGGCGACAGGCCCGGGAGCCTAGCTGAGTTTGCCGCGTGCTGGGCGTGCTCGCTTTGTGCCAGGCAGGAATTACCGGTTCGCATTGTCGGTGTCGGCGAGCTGCGGACCTCTTGGGCGGTCTTCCTTACTGATGTGCAGGATGCCGAGCTGAAGGAGCCGGCTCAGTTCGGTTCTCCTGGAAGTGGAGTCCTTCCGTGCGCTGACGCGCCGGTTCAGTAGTCCGAAAGCTGCCTGCCAGGTCAGGAAGCTGCGGAGGTTCGGGAGGGGGCCGGGGGCGGCTGGTCGGCCGGCCAGAGGCGGTCGCTGGCGAGGTCATTGAGCCGCCTCCAGGCGGGCGAGGAGGCGGCCACATGGGCGGTCATGAGCTGCACCGACAGGTGATCCGCAGCGTCGCCGGTACCGGGTACCCCAGGGTCGCGCTTGCGGGCAACCCAGTCAGCCATCACTGCGGCGAGGTCAGCGAGGCGGGGATCGTCAGGGTCCCAGTCGAAGGCCTCGTCGCAGGCGAGGTAGAGATGGCGGAACTCGGGGTCGCAGAGGTGGTGGGTCTTCTCGGCTGCCCAGGTCGGGACCAGCTCGGGAGAGAGGGCGGCGATCAGAATCCACGCATCGCGTTCGATGCCGACAGTCCGCTCGGTCACGCCGATGGCGCGCTGGGTGTCCAGGATGGCGACGACCTCTGGGGGGAGGTAG